>Ga0255043_10000090_pt1 | contig 14706 bp, 14 predicted proteins | sample BC1_12_9_MG_FD_182778 | JGI IMG/M metagenome (GOLD analysis project Ga0255043, IMG submission 182778) | Seawater microbial communities from Strait of Georgia, British Columbia, Canada - BC1_12_9 | ecosystem: Environmental > Aquatic > Marine > Strait | place: Canada: British Columbia | collected... | reverse complement strand
CAGCAGGACCAGAGATAAGATGGACAGGCGCTCTAAAGACAGGTCTTCCTATAGGGGGCGAGAGTAACGATGCCTGATGCTTAGGTGCGTTTCTGCTTCGAATCGATGATGAACTGAATGATTTCGATGTGGCGTTTGGTTACACCACGGTGTTGTATGACCAATGCCTGGGCATCTTTCCCCATCTGTTTCTGGATTGAATGGTTAACAAGGAGTTTCTTCATTACTTCGAAAATATCATCTTCATCATGACAGACAATTGCAGCATCTTTTTCTAACAGGTCTGATGCTATCTCTGTAAAGTCGTCCATGTAAGGACCAAAGAGTATTGGTTTGGCAAAGGCCGCAGGCTCAAGTGGATTGTGGCCACCATCAGGGACGAGGCTGCCACCAATAAATGCAATATTGCAAAAGCTGTACATTCGTGAAAGTTCGCCCATGGTATCAAGAATAAGCAGCGGGGCGCCCGGGAACTCTTCGTCTTGAAGTGGTGCGGTACGCAGCCTGACAGTCAGTCCCAGCTTATCTGCAATTTCTTTTACTTCACGGCCCCTTTCAACATCCCGAGGTGCCACAACAAGAAACAGGTCCGGGAAAAGTAGGGATAGCCGCTTGTAGGCAGTCAAAATGGCAACCTCTTCTCCAGGATGAGTGGACCCTGCAATCCAGACAACCTTTTCAGGGGATATGCCGAATTGCTGCCTGTAAAAGGAGGTTGGACGTTGTTCCTGGTCCCAGCCAACCATGTCCGGCAGTACTGCATCATATTTTAAATTACCCAGGGCTTTGACCCTGTCTGCATTGACACCAAGATCGATCATTTTTTTTGCATCGGATTCAGTCTGCATTGAGATGAACTTAAAGATTTTGAACATGGGGAGAAATATGAAGCGAAAGCGCTGATAGCGGGCGAATGATTTTTGCGAAATACGACCGTTTACCAGAATTGCAGGTGTACCTTTCCTGTTTATGGTATGGATAAAATTTGGCCAGAAGTCCGTTTCGACCAAGACAAAAAGATCCGCAGCAATAAGATTGATGAATTTTCGTGCAACACTGAAAATATCAAGTGGAAACGGTATAAACAGGTCAACTTCTTTAGCCATGACATTTCTCGCAAGTTCTTCGCCGGTTTTTGTGGAAGCAGAGAAAATGAGCGTAATGGAAGGGCGTGCCAATCGTAATTCCTTCACCAGCGGATGGGCTGATAAAACTTCTCCTACGGAAAGGGCATGTATCCAGATGCGCTGTTGGCCGACAGGGAGTTTTTGTATGAGTTCTTCAATACCAATACCTAATCTCAGAAGAATCCTGCCTCTGTATTTGGGGGAAATGATTGCTTTGACTAAAAGCAGAGGAGATAATAGTATCAGGCTGAATATTTGAAAAATATTGTAGAAAATTATATTCATGAAATTTTTTTTAAAAAACAGCTTTAAACATACAGAATCGTAAGAAGTCTATTGTACCGTAAATATATTTTTAACCACTAATAAAAACAATTACAATGAACTTGCTACTTTTTGAACCAAAAGAAATAACGGCTGACAATATAATCGTCCTCAACGACAGGCGCTCGGAACATATTATCAGGATACTCGGTTGCAAACCGGGGGATACTGTCAGGGGAGGGATGATAAACGGCCCTGTGGGTACCGGGGAGATACTTGCAATTGGAGAGGGACTGGGAAATGCAGAGGTTGTTCTGCGGTTTACTGTAGAGGGCAGGGGGCCAGATCAACCAACGGTTGATCTTATAATGGGGCTGGTGCGTCCCATTATGCTCAAAAAAATTCTGGCCCAGGCTGCTTCCCTTGGTGTGGGCAGGATTTTTTTAATTAACGCCAATCGGGTGGAAAAAAGTTTCTTTGGGGCCGGTCTGCTTAAAGGTGAAAAGTATCGCACCTACCTTATTGAGGGGCTGGAACAGGCAAAAGATACCTATCTGCCGCAGGTGAGCATCCATGAACGTTTCAGGCCTTTTGTGGAAGATTTTGTTCCAACAATTGCAAAAAACTACAGCAGAATGCTGGTGGCTCATCCTGAAGCCGGTAAAAGTCTAAAGCAGGAAGCAGGAATCGAGATGAGTGGCAGGACACTTCTGGCAGTCGGACCGGAAGGCGGCTGGGTTGATTTCGAGATTGAGAAGTTTATTGAACAGTCGTTTGCACCGGTAAGTATGGGAGATAGGGTTCTGCGAACAGATACTGCTGTTGTGGCGCTGTTGTCACAGCTTATGGTTTTGAGGGGAGAATAAACAGGAAACAATTTAAAAGGTAAGATGCTCTTTGGACATCATGATCTTTTAAGAACCATTCCCGACTTTAAATGTATAGTTATCGTAAGTCGGCAGTTAATAATATGGTATGTATGTTTAACTTTTTGGGAAGGGATGGAAAATCAACACTCGTTGCAGTATGTTTAATTTGAACTCTCAATTATTTTAGGCCAGTAATTATTAGGTCATCGATTAAATATTGTACTGAACTTTTGTTTGGTTCAATGGATTCATATGAAAATAGAAATTCTAATAGTGTAACGCCATATATTTAAATTGACATATTTCCTTACTGCACTTATAAAAAAATCAATTGGTTTTACCCCTGAGCGACTTAATGACTGATCAAAATTGGAGAAACAAGTGAATCTTTACGAATGGGTGGAAGAAGAGAACGGCAAAGAGATGTTATCATTTTTTGAAGAATTAAGGAGCCAGATATTCTCAATACCTGTTACGGGATCATTGGCTGTAGGTATGGGGAAATGTGTAGGTGATGCAATTCGCGCAAAATCTGCTGAGCTAAATATACCAATGGAGGAAGCCGTTGACCATTTTAACGTTACCCTGAAAACAAAGACTTCCTTTTCTTGAATGCGATTTCTTGTGTAATCTAAGGGAATGCGCCTGAGCACTCAAAAGTTATTTTCTATAGCCACGCGATCTATACTCCTTCAAATTTCGTCAAAGAGAAAACTTCATACCCTTTTTTCTTCAGCTTTGCCTCACCGCCGACATCCGGCAGATTAACGATAAAGGCCATTTCAACTACTTCAGCCCCCAATTTCTCGATAAGTGCTGCTGCTGCCAAAGCCGTACCACCGGTAGCTAGAAGGTCATCAATTACGAGAACTTTATCGCCTTTATCAAGAGCATCTTTATGTATCTCAATTGTGTCGGTACCATACTCCAAGGCATACTCCTGTTCTTCCACTCCACCGGGAAGTTTACCTGCTTTTCTGATGGGCACAAACCCTTTGCCGAGTGTGTAGGACAAGGCGCCGCCTATGATAAAGCCACGGGCCTCAATGCCGACTATTGTGTCAAAGGGAACACCACTTGATATATAGCGTTGTGTTATATTATCAATTACCAGGCGAAACCCCACCGGATCCTTAATAAGAGTCGTGATGTCCCGGAACATGATTCCTTTTTGGGGATAATCCGGTATCGTTCTAATGAGTGATTTGACAGGCATTCTTCCCTCCATTCAATAAATATTATCGTTATATAATTCGGATTGTTTAGTTGGAACAGACATCATCATACATTTGTATTTTGGGTATCACGTTCATAAAAAGATTGATAACCGATTCCGAGTTATTTTTCATGGTGTTGACAATCATTTCCCATGTCACTGATTCTTCACCTTCCCGCCAGCAATCATAATCCGTCGACATGGCAATCGAAGCATAGTGAACTTTTTTTTCCCGGGCAAGAACAACCTCCGGCACAGTACTCATATTGATCACATCCGCGTTCCAAGCCCTAAACATATGGCTTTCCGCCTTGGTTGAAAAGCGAGGTCCTTCAATTGTGATAAGGGTTTTCTCTATGTGGTGCTTTATATCAAGCGCTTCGGCAGATTCCTTTAACAATTGCCGAAGGTTTGGACAAAAGGGTTCAGCCATGGGGGTGTGCACTACCTCGTCTTCACTAAAAAAAGTCTTTTCTCTTTTTTTAGTGAAATCAATAAACTGATCTGGAAAAACAAGGTGACCGGGCTCAATTTCCTCACGTAGAGAACCAACTGCAGTTGCCGCCAGTATATGTGTGCAACCAAATTCTTTCAATGCCCATATGTTGGCCCTGAAGTTTACTTGAGATGGCCTGATGGCATGCTCCTTGCCGTGGCGGGCCAAAATGGCAATATGTACTCCTTCTATTTGTCCGAAAGTCAATTTTGATGAAGGCTTGCCGTATGGTGTATCTATATTTATTTTGTCTGGATTATTTAAAATGTCAGGGTTGTCCAGGCCGGAACCGCCAATTATGCCGATTTTAATCATTTCAACTCCTTTGTATGGTTTTCAATATGCTATAGAGGCGAACTCAGGTGAAAATATAAGACTAATTTGGCATTTAGGCGACGAAAAAAAAGAGGGAGACACCCTCCCTCAGCGCTTGTTTTATACCGGACATCACTGCATAAAGTTATATTTTTAACGAAAGGATTTGGTTAGTGTCAAGAGAAATCTAGATATAAAATTTACTTTTGTCAAAGTTGATTGAAGTTTATGGGGCCAGAATAATAGTAATCTCAAAAGTCAAAGTAATTAACATGTTATTCTATGGGCGTTTATTGAGTGTCAATCAATTAGAGATTGCATTCAAACATCTTAACTTTGCTTGAAGGTGCTCCTAAAACAATTAAGAAAGATGTGTAATTTAGGGACGGGCTTGAAATTTTGAGTTTCTTTTTAAAAGGACTACAGAAAAGGGAATCAGACTCTGATTTTACGTTATTCTTACTTTGTTTTATGACAGTCAATACACTTGGTCGGGCCTTTCGCTCCGTCAATTCCATTCTGATGACAGCCCTTGCATCGCTTATGCATGATGATCTTCAGAGTGCGAAGTTTCTCATTTTTAAAATTCTCATTATGGCAATAATTGCAGTGCAGGGTTTTGCCGCTTGACTGGGATATTACCTCCTGATCAGTATAGGCTCATTTTTTGATTTATGGTGGCATACACCGCATTTAACTCCATACGCGAGATGGGTGTCATGGTCGAAGACTGTAGGCCTTACTCCTTCGATTGTGATTTGTTTATGCGGATTTTCAGTTGCAACAGTTATTCCTGAAAACAGAATGCACAGGGTTGTTGTCCCAATCAACAGTCTGGTCAGCTTCATTTTTCACCCTCTCGTGTTGAAAAAATATCCGGCCTAAAGATATGTCTGTTTTATGATTTTGCTCCAGTCAATTGACAGGGGAAGATCATGAAAGTCAAGCGTAAAAGTACAAAAAAACAATGGTATGTCACGATATGGCAGTCGTTATAGGCTCAAGGGTGCGCTGTTGCTGTTATGCTTAAATTGTTTGCCGAGAAAATCATTTACGCGTTAGGGGTGCGTGTTTGATAATTTGCTTTAAAATAGTTCTTTCCAAGTTATTCGGTTTTTACTTTCAGGGTTCAGCGGTCAGCCTTCAGCTATAAGCGCAACGGGGTGAAGATTTCAAACTGCCAACTGTCATCTGCCATCTGCCATCTAATTTTTCCTCCTCACTTCTCACTCCTCACCTTTTAACCTTGCACCCTAAAGGGCATAAACGCCCTTAGCCTTCATTTATTTTCGCTGCGGCCCGTCCTGCAAGCCAACCGGTTGAGAAAGCCGCCTGCAGATTATAGCCGCCTGTGTCAGCCTGAATGTCCAGCAGTTCTCCTGCAATGAAGAGTCCCCTGACTTTCCTGGATTCCATGGTCCTGGGGTAAATCTCCCGGGTGTCTATTCCTCCGGCAGTAATAATTGCCTCGGCAAATGGTCTGTATCCGACAACCTCCAGCCTGAAATCCTTGAGCCAGGTCAGGATCCGCTTGCGTTCTTTTGCAGAGATATTGCAGACCGGGTGATCGGCAGGTATGCCTGTAAGATCGAGACAGACAGGAACCATTTCCCGGGCAATCAGGCCTCGCAGAAAACTGCTGACCTGCTCTTTGCCCCGTGAAGTAATGTCGCGTTGAAGACGTGCATCAAGTTTTTTTTCATCAAGGGCAGGTTTGAGATCAATGGAAAGGGTAACTTTGTGCCCGGTGCGCAAGCTGTCCACTGCTTCACCGCTTAAGGTGAGAATTGTAGGGCCGGTCACCCCGAATTCGGTAAATACCAGTTCACCGAATTCTTCCCTTTTTTTCTTGCCGTTGATAAGCATGCGAACGTTGACATTGCGAAGATTGAGCTCGACCATTTTTTTTGCTTTATCGCCCGAGATTACAAGCGGGACAAGCGCCTGGCGGATTGGGATTACAGTATGCCCAAGGGATTCGCAAAGGCGATAGCCGTCGCCGGTGGAACCTGTAACCGGGTAAGAGGCTCCGCCCGTGGCAAGGATTACGGCATCACAGGGAAATTTTCTGTCTTTGGAAACAACACCGGTGACGTGTCCATTATGGATCAGTATTTTATCAACAGGCACGGAGTTTTTGATCTCGACACCGACCCTTTTATTCCATTGTAGAAGAACACTCTGGACATCGGTTGCTTTGCCGCTGGCAGGAAAAATCCGGCCGCCTCTTTCAGATACCAACTCCAGGCCCAGTTCACCCAGGAATTCCATGAGATCGGCATTGAAGAATCGGGCAAAGGCCTGTCGGAGAAAAGTTCCTGTTTTGCCGAAATGGGAAATGAAATCGGGCAGCTCGGTGATATTTGTGATGTTGCAGCGGCCCTTTCCGGTAATACAGAGTTTGAGTCCGGGCCGTTTCATTTTTTCAAGCAGAAGTGTTTCAGCTCCTGCTTCAGCTGCCTGTCCAGCAGCCATAAGCCCTGCCGGGCCGCCGCCTATGACAATTACTCTTTGTGGATTCATATATTTGTTGATTCTTTTGGGAAAAAGGAGACAGTTGAGCCTCTTGCAAAATGATGTTATGTGTCATTCCGAACGCAGAGAGGAATCTTGAATTTTCTTGATTTTATTAGATTTCTCCCTATGGTCGAAATGACAGATTGTGCCTTTTGCTTATTTTGCACGAGGCTCAGTTAATAAAAGATTATAGTGAATTTAGTTATCGATCTATTTTGCTACCTACAGTTTAAAACGATGTCGATCATATTCGTACCATGTTGCTGATTAAATGAATCTCCTCACTCCTCACCCCTTACACGTTCCACAATCTTATCAATAACTATCCTGAGTTCCTGAAATTTGAGTAGATAGAGTGCAACTCCATATAAGGCTGCTCCGGAGATGATAAAAAAGAACAGTCCGGCCAGTTCGTTGAAGAATCTCTTTTGCATCCAATTAAAAAGAAGATCTCCTGACCAGTGGAGATATAGACCCATTAAAAAAGCGGCAAAAAACACTTTTCCAAGTCCGGTGAGAAGGTAGGAAAGAGAGAAGCCTTTAAGTTTCCAGTAGAGGATGATACCAAGAAAAAGGAAATTAACTGTCATGGCGCCTGAGACCGATAGCGCCATGGCTTTATGCTGAAACGTTGCGATGCTCAGAAGAACAATGCAAATGTTGGTGCCTACAGCCAGAAAGCTGCCAACAACAGGATAGCGTGTGTCATCCAGGGCATAAAAGACTGGCACCATCACTTTAACTGATGCATAGGCAAAGAGTCCCAGGGCATAAAATTGCAGTGCTTCAGCCGTTTTATAGGTATCGATTGCAGAAAAGTTGCCGTGCTCAAATATAATTCTGATAATGGGGGCCGCGAGCAGAATCAGGCCAACTGTTGCCGGAATGGTGAGTGAGAATGCCATAGTGAGTGAGGAGGTAAATGTCTCCTTGAGGCGGGTAAAGTCTTTCGTGGCAGCCTGACGGGCCAGGAGGGGCAGGGCGGCAATTGAAATGGCTACTCCGAATACACCCACCGGAAACTGGAAAAAACGGAAGGCATAGTTCAACCAGGAGAGACTTCCTTCTTCCAGGGATGATGCAAAGTAAGTATTGATAAAAACGTTTATCTGCAGTGCGGCAAGACCGAATACTGCAGGCGCCATAAGTTTTAAGATGCGATGCAGGCCGGGATCCCTGAGATTCAGTTGTGGCTTGAATTGAAAACCAGCGCGGAAAAGGGATGGAAGCTGTCCACCAAGTTGGAGCATACCACCTATCAGGGTACCGATGGCCATGCCGACAATAGAAGGCTGGCCAGATTCTCCCAACAAAAAGGCAAGACTCACCCCGCCAACGATAGAACCAATATTGAAGAAACTTGAAGCAAGGGCAGGAATGAAAAAACGGCCCTTGGTGTTAAGGATTCCCATGACCACAGAAGAAAGAGAGATGAAGATGAGAAATGGAAACATGATCATGGTGAGAAGCTGGGTTAATGCTACCTTGTCAGGAATTTTTTCAAAATCAGCATCAACCAGGGCCAAAACGATCTGCTCGGCAAAGAGTATGCCGAGCAGGGTGATAATGCTTAAGAGGATAGATATAAAAACAAGAACATTGCCAGCCAGTTTCCAGGTGGCTTCCCGGCCGCGTGTTTCATCGTAATCTGAGAAGACTGTTACAAAGGCGGCGCTCAACGCGCCCTCGCCGAACAGGTCCCGCAGCAGGTTTGGAATTCTGAAAGCTACAACAAAAGAATCAAAGGCAAACCCGGCGCCAAACATGATGGCAAAAGCCTGTTCCCTGACGAGGCCGAGTACTCTGCTGCACATAACTGCAATACTCACCTTTGAGGCTGAGCTGGCAATTCTGCCTGTGTCTTCTGCTGGTCGCTGCATTTGGTGCTTTTCAGATTATTAATCAGGGTTCATTTATAATTAAAAAATGTAATTTTTTTGCTACTCTAGCAGGCTAAGAAAAAGAAGACAATGTTCTTGCTTGACTTTGAAGTTGCCTTATGAATACTATGGATTGCTTCGTATTTCATATTTGTAATTTTAGTGTAAATTTAATGGCCCCAAATAAATGTTTTGGAAAGAATAAATCGTTGGGATTGCATTGTAAACAATGATTCCCAGGTGCACTTTGTTTGAGATTTAAATTGGAGGGTTAGATGACGGACGTTAAGCTGGTAAGGAATGTGGCGATTTTAGGACATGGCAGTTGTGGCAAAACCACCCTGGTTGAGGCCATGCTTTTTAGTGCAGGTAAAATAAATCGTCTGGGTAAGGTAGATGATGGTTCTTCCACCATGGATTATGAGCCGGAAGAGATTAAGCGTAATATCACTATCAATGCATCATTCAACCATTATACCTGGAAAAAGCATGAAGTTTTTCTGACCGATACCCCTGGAGATGAGAACTTCATCAATGAGACCAAGTTCGCAGCCAAGGTTGCAGATTGTGCATTGTTCTGTATTGGTGCTGCAACCAGCGTGAAAAATCAGACAACAAAATTTACTGATTTTATTGAAGAGCGGAGGATTCCTACAATTATATGTGTTACACGAATGGATCGTGAGCGTGCTAATTTTGCGAGTGTTATTCTGGGAATTAAAGAGAATCTTCCCTTAAATCCGGCAATAACCTATGTGCCAATCGGGTCGGAAGATAGTTTCAAGGGCATTGTTAGTGTTATAAACCAGAAAGCTTACATGTTTGATGATAAGGGCAAAGCCAAGGAAGCTCATATCCCGGAGAATATGGTAGATGAAATTGCAGCTTACCGGGAAGCCCTGATGGAGCAGGTTGCGGAAACCGAAGATGATCTGATTGAAAAATTTCTGGAAGAAGGTGAATTGACCGATGAAGAGCTGGTTAATGGTCTGAAAGCAGCGGTGCGGACCGGAGTGATCAACCCGGTGAGTGTAACAGCTGCTTTAAAGAATCAAGGTGCTGATCTTCTGCTTGATATGATCAATGATCTGCTTCCCTCTCCGGATGGGTGCGCTTCCCAGATTGGAACGGATCCGAAGAGCAAGGATATTACAGAAAGAGAACCAAAACCGGATGCGCCTTTTTCAGCCCAGGTGTTTAAAACTATGGCAGATCCATTTGCAGGAAGGTTGACCCTCTTTAAAGTTTTTTCCGGTACGTTGTCCGGAGATACTTTTTATAATTCAACCAGGGATGTCAGTGAACGATTCGGTCAGATATTCATAATGGAAGGGAAGAACCAGAAACCTGTTGACTCCGTTGGCCCGGGAACGATAGCTGCTGTTGCCAAGCTCAAAGAGACGGTTACCGGAGATACCCTCTGCGCTGAAGTTCCCCCTATAGTTTATGAACCCCTTATTCCTATTCCACCGGTTATTTCCTATGCTGTGACTGGTAAGAAAGGAGACGAGGAGAAGTTATTCGCTTCCATAACTAAGATGCTGGACGAAGATCTGACCATGCAGCTTACAAGGGAACTCCAGACAAAGGAAATACTCCTTTCCGGAGTCGGGCAGGTTCATCTGGAAGTAATCGGTGAAAGAATCAAGCGAAAGTTCGGCGTGGAAATGGAATTGCATACACCGAAGATCCCGTATCTGGAAACTCTGAAAGGCAAGGCTCGTGTCCAGGGAAAGCACAAAAAACAGAGCGGTGGCCGGGGGCAGTTTGCCGATACATGGGTAGAGATAGAATCAATGCCAAGAGGCGGTGGCTATGAATTCGTCAATAAGATTGTCGGTGGCGCTATCCCCAGGACATATATTCCTGCGGTTGATAGAGGTATCCAGGAGGCCATGGAGAAGGGTATTCTTGCCGGGTATCCTGTGGTTGACGTGAAAGCGCAGCTTGTAGACGGATCATTTCATGCTGTTGACTCTTCGGAACTTGCTTTTAAGATTGCCGGCTCCCTTGCTTTCAAGAAAGCGGCACTGGAAGCAAGCCCAGCCCTCCTTGAGCCGATCATGAATATTTCCATCCGGGTTCCTGAGGACTGTGTTGGTGATGTCATGGGTGATTTGAATTCACGCCGTGGCAGGGTCATGGGAATGGATTCTGAGGCGAAAAATGAAGTGATAAATGCCCAGGTGCCCATGGCAGAAATACAGAAGTATTCTCAGGATCTCACCTCTTTTACCGGGGGCAGGGGGGCTTTTACTGTGGGCTTCTCACATTATGAGGAGGTGCCTGCCCAGCTTGCTGAAAAGATTGTTGAGGCATCCAGGAGCGGGGAGTAACACCGCAGCAGCTGTCCCTGAAGAGCAGGAGCACCATTTTTAGAAGTTGGCAACAGTAAACACAATATACAATAAAAAAACCTCGCCTGAGAATGTAACTCAGGCGAGGTTTTTTGTTTTCAGCTTATTTATTTAAACTAGGAGCCTGTCGGAGTATTCCGAATCTACTGCAAAATCGAGAAGATCGGCCCAAATTTCCGCGAATTTTCTTTAAATAGCGCTGCTATTCGCATCAAATTCCCGAAAATTTGTTCTCGATTTCTCACTTTTTCGTTACGATTATAATTCTCCGACAGGCTCCTAGGCGCAGTCTATTTCAATCTGGGGTGCGTCCGGTATATCCGACCGGGCTGTAATTTCACCAAGGTGGTATGGTGTTTCGCCTAAAGCGGTCAGCTGCTGCATGACATCTTCCAGGAGATCTTCGGCTACTATCGCCACCATGCCGATGCCCATATTAAAGGTTCGGCACATTTCTTTTGCAGAGACATTTCCCTTAGTTTGCAAAAAATCAAAAATCGGCGGGATTTTCCAACTGTCATAGTGGATTATAGCCCTGCTTCCCTGGGGCAGGACTCGTGGAATGTTGTCAATAAATCCACCACCGGTGATATGCACCAGACCGCTAATTTTGAAATTCTTGTTCAGATTCAGGATTGATTCGCTATAGATGCGGGTGGGTTTTATAAGTTCTTCACCCAGGGTGCATCCCAACTCCTCAATATAATCATCGACAGAAAGGCCTAACTCCTCAAAACATATTTTTCTTACCAGTGAGTAACCATTGCTGTGCAACCCTGAAGAGGCGATGCCAATGATCTGGTCACCGACTTTTATATCAGAACCATCGATGATCTTATCCCGTTCTGCAATACCCACGACAAAACCTGCCATGTCATAATCACCTGTTGAGTAAAGGCCGGGCATTTCTGCTGTTTCACCACCGATAAGAGAGCATTTGGCGATTTTACATCCTTCTGCAATTCCTTTTATAATATCACTGGCCTTGTCAACATCAAGTTTATCGACAGCAAGATAATCAAGAAAAAAAAGAGGTTTGGCAGCTCCTACAGCAATATCATTAACGCACATAGCCACCAGGTCTATTCCTATAGTGTCATGCTTGTTGCAGAGCTTGGCGATGGCGAGTTTGGTGCCAACTCCATCTGTAGAGGAGACAAGAACTGGATCCTCAAACTGGTCGGCGCCGATAGCGAAAAGACCGCTGAACCCCCCTATATCGGTAAGCACCCCCCTGCCAAAGGTGGGCGTGACAATATCTTTTATTCTGGAAACCAGTTCATTACCTTTGTCAATATCAACTCCGGCTTCGCTATATCTTGATGTTTGTGAGTCACTCATTTTTTGATTTGCTTTATGAAATAATTTTAAAATTGTTAGTAGTGCGATAACAATAAAATGATAATTTTAGAGTGTAAGATATTTTTTCTGAAGAGGGAATACTTATAATTTTTGAGTCCTGAAAAGTCAATCAAAATTGATGATAAGCAGGATGTTCAATGTTACCTGCGAACTATGAAAAGAATTAGTCCAAAGTATGCTTGTTTTTACGTCTCTGTCTACTCTGGAATGATCATTGAAATAGTCCTGTATTCCTGGTAGGATAACCGATCAATGAAACTTCTATTTACTCTTATTGGTCTGATTTTTATTTTAGAAGGGTTACCATATCTCACATTTCCTGAGGCTATGCAGAGATGGTTGCAGCAGCTCATGGAAATGAAGCCTGCACAGTTGAGAATGGTCGGTTTGTGTGCTGTGGGAACAGGTCTGCTTATCTGTTATATAACCTTGCGCACCAGTCTGTTCAATTGATAATTGCAGTAAGTTTTCTTGCATTCTTCATTTTAAATAGTTGTTTTATAGAAGGAGAATAAATGAGCCTGGAAAGAAGCAGTTGGAAATCAAATTTTGGTTTTCTCCTTGCTGCAATAGGTTCAGCAATAGGTCTGGGTAACGTATGGCGCTTTAGTTATATGGCCCATCAATATGGCGGTGGGGCTTTTCTGGTGCCTTATTTTGTTGCGCTTCTTGTTGCCGGTGTTCCCATCATGATCATCGAATATGGCTTGGGCCATCGTGAGAAAGGGTCCTCTCCTTTAAGTTTTGTCAATATAGGTAAAAAATTCGAATCCCTTGGATGGTGGATGCCTGTAGTCGCAATGTTCGGCATAATGCTCTATTATTCAGTGGTAATCGGTTGGTGTATTAATTACTTCTTTTATTCTTTTAACCTTGCCTGGGGTGGTGACCCCCAGGGTTTCTTTTTTAACCAATTCCTTCAATTGTCCGATTCTGCAGCTGATATTGGTGGTATTCGTACCCCAATTGCTGCTGCTACATTATTTGTCTGGATCATGTGCTGGTTTATCTGTTATCGGGATATCCGGCACGGCATAGAAAAGGCGAGTGTCATCTTTATGCCGATTCTTTTCCTGTTGACTATTATCCTGGTTTTTTGGAGTCTTTTTTTGGATGGTGCATCCGATGCAATTTTTAATCATTATTTGCATGCGGACTGGTCCAAGATTAATTTGTTTTCTGCTGACCCTGGAGTGCGAAGTGAGGCCGGTAAGGTCTGGGCCGCTGCATTTGGCCAGATATTTTTCACCCTTTCACTTGGTTTTGGCATAATGATCACCTATGCCAGTTATCTGCCCGAAAAAACAGATATCGGCAAGAACGCTTTTATTACCTGTCTAGTCAATTGTCTCTACTCCTTTGTTGCCGGTTTTGCTGTTTTCGGCATAGTAGGATTCATGGCGCAGAGCCAGGGAGTTCCTTTTGAAGATGCGATCAAGGGTGGGCCGCAGCTTGCGTTCGTAGTCTACCCACAGGCAATCTCATTGCTTCCCAGCATGAATGTACTCTTTGGGGTTATCTTCTTCCTCATGCTGGTAATTGCAGGACTGACCTCGGGCATTTCTTTGATAGAGGCTTTTGCTTGCGCTATTACAGATAAATTTGACTGGCCCCGGGGTAAAGTCGTGACTGTGGTCTGCGTTGTAGGTTTTCTCGGTAGTCTTATCTTTACGACCCGGGCAGGATTATACCTTCTTGATATAGCCGACCACTTTATCACCAACTATGGATTGGTTATAGGTGGTCTTTTGGAATGTCTCATTATCGGTTGGATATTAAAGGCTACAGTGCTGCGAAAACATATCAGCCGTCTGGGTACGATTATACCGCCTTTCTGGGATGTGTTGGTCAAGTTTATCACTCCTGTAATTCTTGTCTACCTGCTGTATCTTTCCCTGGCAGGAGATTTAGCTGAGAATTATGGTGATTATTCAACCAATCAACTCATACTCTATGGGGTGGGTAGTTTGCTCGTCTGTCTTGCTGTGGCACTGGGGTTGACCTTTGCGCCATGGAATCCCGAGAAATTAAAACGGCGACATCGTCCCGAGGATGATGAACTCTTAACATGAAAGCAAAAGGCGTAAGGCGCAGGGCGTTTATGCCCTTTAGGGTGCAAGGCATAGGGTAAAAGGTAAAAGGATTTAATGGTGAGGAGTGAGGAGTTTGAAATCTTCATTGCGTTTCGCTTATCTGGCAGTTATCAGTTGAAGTCTTTGCTGACCGCTGACTATTAATTCTTGCGTCATCATGTTTTTAGTCACTTGTAACTTTAGCTCACTTATAACTTTAGTCACTTATAA
>Ga0255043_10000089_pt1 | contig 14708 bp, 15 predicted proteins | sample BC1_12_9_MG_FD_182778 | JGI IMG/M metagenome (GOLD analysis project Ga0255043, IMG submission 182778) | Seawater microbial communities from Strait of Georgia, British Columbia, Canada - BC1_12_9 | ecosystem: Environmental > Aquatic > Marine > Strait | place: Canada: British Columbia | collected... | reverse complement strand
CGATGGCTTGCGGGATTGTTGCTGCCGGGTGGGGGATTTACTTGTGGGCGGCTTCGGGGAGCGCGGAAGCGGCGACGGGGACAGAGACAGCGGCAGAGACAGAGACAGCGGCAGAGACAGCGGCAGAGACAGCGGCAGCGGCAGAGACAGCGGCAGACCCAGAGGCAGCGACAGACAACGGGGCCGAGACCGTGGGGGAGAACGCGGTTGGGGACTATGAGGTGCAGGGGGCGCCTTTGCCTCCTGAGACGGTTCGCGGGACTGCGTTTGGGGCGGACTCGGTTTCTGGTGGGGAGAAGTATGTGCTGCGGATGAGCAATCCGGTTGCGGAGATGGAGGGGATCATCGAGGCGGACGGATTCTCTGTCACGATCCCCGGGAGCCTATCCCTTTCACAGGCTGGTCCGATTGCCGCCGCGCATCCCGATGTGGAGCACGCCAGCATCCTCAACCGCGGAGATTTTTCCGAGCTGACGCTACGGTTCGTTGCAGGGCGTCAGCCGATCTACCGCGTAGAAGCGCGCGGGCCCGCTCTCGAGATCACGATTGCGCGATAGCCCTACTTCGCGCGATAGCCCTACTTCGACCGAGTGATCGGTTGAAAGAAGCGTCGTGACTCGCGTTCGACGTAGAGCAACGCTTTTCCGTCCTTCAGCGCCGCGCGAACGTCGCTGACCGAACCGACCGGCTGGCGGTCTGCTTGAAGAATGATGTCGCCCGGACGAAGGCCGGCCCGGTCTGCATCGGAGCCTGGCGCCACTCCATTGACGAACACGCGACCGTCCCCTTCATAGCGGAATCGCTGCCGAAGCCTCGGGGTCAGGTCTTCGAGCGCGAGACCCAGCATGCTGTCGTCCTGTACGCCTTGCTGGCGGGACTGTGCACCGTCCTCGCTCGGCCTCTCGCCAGTGACGAGGGTGAACTTCTTCGTCTTATCGCCCCGGCGCACCTCGAGGCTCAGTCGTTCACCGACGCCGTGGCGCAAGACCGCACGTAGTAGGTCGTGCCCCGCCTGGACTTTCTGGCCGCCGACCGCGGTGATTACGTCGCCTGCTCGCAGACCCGCTTTGTCGGCCGGCCCTTGGGGAACCACGGCGTTGATCAGCGCTCCACCGTCAAAGTTGCCGCCGAAATGTGCGGCCAGCTCAGGGGTGATCTCCTGGAAGGAGACGCCGAGCCACGCTCGCTTGACGGTGCCGTTTTCGATGAGCTGCCGAGCCACGCGCTGGGCGATCTCCGAGGGGATCGCGAAACCGATCCCCGAGCCGCGGCCGATGATCATCGTGTTGATGCCCAGCACTCGGCCGTGAAGATTGACGAGCGGGCCGCCCGAGTTTCCGGGATTGATGCTGGCGTCGGTTTGGAGATAGTCCTCGATCTCGTTTGCACCGATCCCCCCGCGTCCCTTGGCGCTGAGAACACCCGTCGTCACCGTGTAGTCGAGTCCAAACGGCGACCCGATTGCGATGACGAACTGGCCGACCCGTGCCTTGTCCGAAGACGCGAATTCCGCCGGTGGCAGGCCCTTCGCATCGATCTTGAGCATCGCGAGGTCCGTAGCCGAATCCGCGCCGACGACCGAAGCGGGAAAGCTCCTTCCGTTCTTTAGCCGTACTTCGATACGGCTTGCTTCGCGGACGACGTGGTTGTTCGTGAGGATGTACCCGTCCGGGCGGAGGATGACGCCCGAGCCGCCTCCACGAACGATTCCCCCACGACCTTGCCCACCGAAGAAGAATGGAAAGCCCTCGTTCTGGGGCTTCGTCACTTCGACCTGAATGCTCACTACCGAAGGCGACACCGATTCGGCAACGTCGGTCAGCGCAGTTTCAAACGCGATCGCCCTCGACAAGGCGTTCTCGTCGACGGCGCTCTTTTGGGGTGAAGCGGATGCGGTACCGAGCGTGGTGATGGTGAGCGCAGCGCCCAGGGCGATGAGCCAGGGCTGCCGAAGCGTGGTGCGGAACATGAACATAACCTCCCTTTGTCCCCCTAACCTTTCAGGCGACGGCTTGATTCCATGCTTAGACAGGGGGGCAAGATGCGTTACGGGAAATCGGTATGATTACAGCAGCTTAGTGATCCAGGCAGGGGAGCGTGACCACGACAGTGGTGCCGCGGCCGGCCTCGCTGTCGATCTCGATGGTGCCTCGATGCTCCTCGACGATGTTCTTGACGATCGAAAGCCCGAGCCCCGTTCCGGTGCCCTTCCGGCGCGTCGAGAAAAACGGCTCGAAGACCCGGTTGAGCTCGGTTGCTTGAATGCCCACGCCGTTGTCCTGGATCTCCACGCAGATTCGATCGTGGCTGTGGAGGCGGCTGGACAACCGGACCCGTCCGCCTTCTTCGGGCGCAGCGTTGCACGCGTTCGTAATGAGATTGACGAAGACCTGATGAAGCTGCCCCGGCACGGCGTTCACCTCGGGAAGGTTCTCGCCATAGTCCAACTCCACGGAGACGCCGGCGTCCCGGACGATGTGGTCGCAGAAGTCGACGGCCTCGTGAAGCACCTCGTTGAGAAGGATCGGTTGTGCTTCTTCCTTCGAGGGGCGCGCGTACGTGAGCAGATTGCGCGTGAACGACATGATGCGGTCCGAGCTTCGCAAGATGCGCTCGACTCGCTTGAGGTCGGCATGTTCGGCGCCGCTCCGCGTCAGCTTGCTCAGTAGGTACTCGCCGTAAACCGAGATGCTCGTCAGTGGGTTGTTGATCTCGTGCACGATCCCCGCAGCAAGCTGCCCGAGTGTGGCCAACTTTTCGGCGTGGATGACCTGCCCTTCGAGCTCGCGCACTTCGGTTCGGTCTTGGCCGATCGCGATGACGCCAGCCACCCTCCCTTCGGAATCGAGTATCGGCGCCAGCGTGAACTGCAGGCGTGCGCTTCCGCCTCCAGCCTTGGGCAGCCTCAGCTCGAACGGAGGCACATCTCGGCCGCGGAGCGCGCTGACGAAGGCCGACAAGACCCGCACGCGCTCGCTCGGCCCCGCTAGTCGCAGCACGTCTTTGGCGACGAGCTCCGTTCGATCGAGCCCTGTAATTCGCCCAAACGCGCTGCTCACGACCCGAATGCCGCGATCGCGGCCGATGACCAGGACCGGGATGTTGGCGTGCTCCAGCACCTTCTCGAGGTAGTCGCGCAGGTGAAGCGATTCCCGGCGAAGACGCCCACTTTCGATGGCTGCGCTTGCTTGAGTCGCCGCGATCAGCACCGCGTCTTCCAAGCGGGCAGGCAGCTCAGCTCCTCGCTCGAACTCGGCAGCTAGAACGCCGATTACCTCGCCTGCGCGCGACAGCGGTGCGTCGAAGCCGTCCGCCGGCAGCGATTCCTCGGCCGGACCAGCGACCAAAATTGCCTGGTAAGTCCGCCGCAAGGTTATCCCATTCGGTGGCGTCGCGGGCTGCACGAAGCCTGCTCGCAAGAGCCCGGCCTCGGTGATCGAGACTTCGTCCATGGCCTCGAGCCGAATGTGGTGCGTGGTGGCTTGCACGATGGCCGTCGTCCCCGCCGCTTGCGGTGACAACCTCATCGCAAAGCGGGTCTTTGGATAGAGGCGCTCGAGCGCGTGCACGTAGGAACGCAGGATCTTCTCGGCGGTCGCAAACCCGGCGGTCTCGCGTTGCGCTTGGTTCAGCGACTCCAGAATCTGCGAAAGCGTGTTGGCCTCCGCTCCTCGGCGCCGCGGCGTGATGATCGACTTAACGGACGAGACCCGCGGGTCCAAGCTTCGTCGAGCCGGGGGCTTCCTATGTGCGGAGTCGTCCATCGCTCAGCTCTTGGCTCCTGGATCGCTCGAAGCGTCTGCGGCGCGATCGAGATCGAAGATCTTCTGGTGGCCGACGTACGAGGTGGTTTCGTATCGGGTGATCTTGCCGATCTTGCGAACGATCTCGGCCATGCGCTCCGATTCCCGGATCAGCACCTGAGCCGCTTTCGCACCGGGGGAGTCCGGCTCGGATTGGCGCAGGAGGAGCTCGGCATAGGCCATCATGCTGGTGAGCGGTTGGTTGAGCTCGTGTGCTGCTGTGCCGGCCAACTCGGCGAGGACCCCTTGCTTCTCGGTGAACGCCAGCTTCTTTTGGGCTTCGGCTAGCCGTTCTTCGACTCGGATCCGGTCCCGTAGGTCGGCGAAGATCAGCACGATCGCGGAGGGTTCGCCATGCTCGTAGATGAGCGAGGCCGACAGTTGCACCGGGATTCGAGCCCCGTGCAGGTCCATGAGGTCGAGCATCGTCGGTTCGAGCCGTCCCTCTCCGCCGTGGTCAGGGGCGAGCAACCGCTGCGTCACGAGCTCGGCCGAGGATCGCCCAAGAAGGTCTTCGAGCTTCACGTTCCCGAGCACGTCGGATACGTGCCGTCCGGAAACTCGCTCGGCGCTCGGATTGAACAACACCACCCGCTGCTCCATGTCGGTCGCGACGATCGCATCGACGCTCGCGTCGATCAACGATTCCAAGAACTCCATGGTCTTGATCAGTTCTCTCTCGGTTTCGCGTAGGTCGGTGACGTCCTCGAACGAGATGACGGTGTGGTCCTCCGCTCCGATCAACGGGGCAAACGAGGAGCTGCACATGATTTTTGTTCCATCTCGCCGAACGAGTTGGACGTCCATTCTGCGCGGGTACTGACCTTGGGATAGGGCCTCCCGTACCCGGGGCAGGTCTTCTGCCGACAACACTTGAGCGATATCGCCGGAGGAGATCGTTTCCTCGCGATGGCCGACGATCTCGTACGACCGTGGGTTCGCGAAAACCATCTGGAGATCCGGGCCGACCACCACGATGCCAGGCGCCATCGACGCAAAGGTCGTGGCGTACTGGCGCCGCAGGTTGTCGAGCGGCGTGCGCGCGCGCAGTCGCTCCAGGCGAACCAGCAGTTCCTCTTGGCGCGTCGGCCGAAAGAGGATGTCGTCGCCGAGCTCAGCCGACCCTGCAGGGAGATCTTCCTCCACGAGCAGCAGCACCGGCTTGCTGCGCGGCGTTCCCCACGCTCCCGCCTTTGGGTGGGTGGCGTCGAGGACCACGACCTCTTGATGAATCTCGCTGTCGTCCACGGCTTCGGGCCCGAGCCACTCGACGGACCAAGCCGTCCCTTCGAGCGTCCTGACGAGCTCCTGGTACAGGTTCGAATCTCTCGAGATCAGTGCCAGCGTGGGCATGCATTTCCAGCCTACCAGAGACGACTCCACTGGTGGCCCTTTCGGGGCGGGTATGTAACCTTGCCCCACACGGGGCACGTGGCAAAGCCGATTGGAATTTTCGACTCGGGCTTGGGCGGCCTTACGGTAGCTCGGGCCATCCGCGGGGCATTCCCCGCAGAGGACCTGGTCTATCTCGGCGATACGGCGAGGGTTCCGTACGGGACACGCAGCGCAGGGACCGTGGTCAGGTACGCCATCGGGTGCGCCGAACGTTTGTTGAGCTACGACATCAAGCTCTTGGTCGTGGCGTGCAACACGGCGAGCGGCGTCGCGCTCGGCGAGCTCCAGGCTCGTCTCGACATTCCGGTCATCGGGGTCATCGAGCCGGGGGCGTGCGCTGGCGTGAAGGCGACCCGCAGTGGGCGGATCGGCGTCCTTGCGACGGCGGGCACGGTGGCCTCTGGGGCATACGAACGCGCAATTCACAGCGAAAACGACGCGATGAACGTCTTTGCCCGACCGGCTCCCTTGTTCGTGCCGTTGGCCGAAGAGGGCTGGGTCGCCGGCGAGGTGCCCCAACTTGCTGCCCGGCGATACCTCCAGCCCCTGGCCGATGCGGACGTCGACACGATCGTCCTTGGCTGCACGCACTACCCGCTGCTCTCCGAGACGATTCACGAGGTAGCCGCGGACCTGCTGGGCCACGATGTCGCCATCGTGGACAGCGCGGAGGCCACTGCCGCGACCCTGACCGACATGTTGGACGCCAGCTCCACCGCCTTGGAGCGTTCGGGGTCGCTGCAGATCCTGGTGACCGATCTACCGGGCGAATTTGGCGCTGCCGCCTCCAGATTCCTGGGCAAACCCCTACAGGGCTTGGATATTCGCGCAATCGACCTCTGAGCTTGCGGATTACAGTGCTGTCAAGATAGTATATAAATACTGATATGCGCGATGTGGGGGGACATGCCATCGCTGCGAGCGAGCCACCGATCGACGGCGAAAACAGGATTTTCGCCACCGGTGAGCTTCTCGACGGCATTTACGAAATCATGCAGCTCCTAGGCCGGGGCGGAATGGGCGAGGTCTTCGAGGCCCACGACCATTCGCTCAACCGGCGAGTGGCGATCAAGGCGGCGTGGCCGAATCCCCTGACGCCGCCTCTTCGCAACGAGGCGCGCGCGCTGGCGGCGTTTCAGCATCCGAGCTTGGTGAGTGTGCACACCCTGGGGGAGCACCGCGGGATCGACTACCTCGTGATGGAGCGGGTCTACGGTGTGTCGTTGACCCAACATGCAGCCACCCGCTGGGAGGGCGGCGAAAAGTTTAGCCCGGCCGAGGTGGTTCAGATTCTGCTGCCCGCCAGTGAAGGATTGAGTGTGGTGCACCGCGCCGGGCTGGTCCATCGCGACGTCAAGCCGGACAATATCATGTTGACCCCGGTCCACCGGGTCGTGTTGATGGACTTCGGGCTCGTGTTGCCCGAGTTCGACGTCAACGGGCAGCAGCGCGTCGCGGGCTCTCCGCCCTACATGGCGCCCGAAGCGTTGCTCAATACTGCCGCGACGGGCAGTGGTCACCTCGTCGACATCTTTGGCCTCGGCGTCGTCGCGTATGAGCTGCTGACCGGCAAGCGGCCGTTTGCAGGCACGACGATCCGTGAAGTGGTCGCATCGCACGACCGCGCTCAACCTGCACCGCTGGCTGAGCTCCGTCCCGATTGTCCGCTGGAGCTGTGCCAGGTCGTTCGCGAGATGCTCAGCCCCAACCCGCAGGTGCGAATTCAGAGCGCCGAGGCGGCCGCGTGGCAACTACGTGCGATCCGCGACGAGCGGCCGCGCAGTGACAGTCCCGCGGTGACGACTAAGAAGGGGCCCTCGGTGCTGATCGTCGATGATGACGTGGACCTTGCAAAGATTCTCAAGTTCTACGTGCGGCAGATCGTTGGCTCGTCGGATATCCGGGTCGCGTACGATGGCGAAGAAGCACTGGCCGAGGTCCAGAAGGAAGAGCCGGATGTAATGCTGCTCGACCTCCACATGCCTCGCATGAACGGCGTCGAGCTGTGTATGCAGCTCAAGGGCGAAGGGCTCGCCCAGAATTGCTCGATCATTTCGGTGAGCGCGGGCGCGCAAGAGCACGACGTCCAGCTGCTTCACCAGCTTGGCATCCACCACTTCGTCGAGAAGGGGTCGAACTTGCGAGAGCGGCTTCGAACGGTCTTCGTCGAAGTCTGCGGCGACCAGGCGCTAGCGGACGGCTGATCGCTCACCTAGAGTTCGGACATGGTCGACCCGGACCGTTCGGTTTCAAAGCTCAGGCAATGGGCGGAGCACCTCGTCACGTTGCTGGACGATCGCTTTCGCATTCCGGGAACCGACTTTCGATTCGGCTTGGACCCGATCATCGGCATCTTGTTTCCCGGCGTCGGCGATGCAGTGACCGGCGCGGGCTCGGTCGGACTCATGGCGCTTGCGCTACGCCGCGGGGTGCCGCGTGTGGTCTTGTTCCGGATGATCCTCAACATCCTGGTCGACGTGCTTGCTGGCTCGCTTCCAATCGTCGGCGACATCTTCGACGCGGCCTACAAATCAAACCGTCGCAACCTCGAGCTCATCCGCGAGTACGAAGACCCCGAGTCCAAGCCGACCGCATGGGACTACGCGATCGCCACCCTCGGGGTGATCCTCGCGATCCTGAGCATCATCGTGCCGCTGGTCGCGGTCTTCTACTTCGGGTTCAATTACGGGCCGGAGCTTCTCGAACAACTTCGGCGTCGGTGAAGCGCTCTTCGGCTTCGCGAAGCTCGCGCTCGAGGTGCCGAATCCGTCGCTGGAGCGAGCGAAGGTCGCGCTGTGTTGCGAGGTTCAACGTGCCAGCGACGCGCTGCACGCGCTCATCGAACGCCCCTTCGACGCGACCACGGAATCGAAAGACTTTCACGGCCAGCCGCTGAACCTTGGGGTCCCGCATCAACTTCACGACTCGCGGGTCCTGCATCAGAGTGAAGAGGCGGTCTTTGAGCGTAGCCATGGTCGCGGGGGCCTAGCCGATCACGGCCTGCAGCTTGGTTGCGAGTAGCGCGTTGCCCGTGACCTTGATCTTCCCCTGCATGAAGAACTGCATCGCAGTGCCGGGCTTTTCCGTCATTGCCTTCCAGTCGTCGGTCGAGAGCTCGATCGTGCACTCCGCGTTGCCCCCGTCGCCCTCCGTGACACCCGGCGCATCTTTCATGTTCACGGTCCAGACGCCGCCGCCTTGGCCGTTGACTTTGAACAAGAAGACCGCGTCGACGGCCTTCGCCTTGTCGATGTCGCTCTCGATCGAGCGCGGAATGTCTTCGGTGAATGAGATCTGCGGGTTGGGCACGGGCGCAGAGCTAACAACGGGCCCGGAACAGTGTCAAGCCGACCGGGGTCAGGTGCCGGTTTCCAAGTCCTGCGCGAGGTAGGCGAGAATGACTTCGTCGAGCGTCTTTTGAGTCAGCACATCGTGCCCGAACGGAACCGCTGGCGCCTGTGAGATCCGTTGGCGGGAGCCGCTGGCAGGGCGAACTTGCTCGTAGCGTGGCGATCCCTCGACCAGGCGCGCGGCGGCGTGATCGAGGACTTCCGTGGTGACCTCTGCGGGAGGCGTTTCCTGGCTCTCCGCGCTGCCGTCGGTTTCGGTCGGGCCGTCCTCGTCGTACACGCCGTCTCGGAGTCCGATGAAGACGCGCTTGTGCTGCTCTTGCATGAGCTGCTTGACGATCACAGCGATGTTCTCGGCGCCGACGTGCTCTTCGTACGAGGTCTTCTCCGAAGCGATGATGCGTCCACCGTCCGCGAAAAGCTGCGTGATGACGTGCGGCCTCTTCACACCCGAATCTTCGGTTTGAATGTGATACAGGTTTCCCTTATGGCGCACGTTCGTGTTGTACCCCACGAGCGGTGACGGACTCGCTCCCATCTCAAGATCATATCCCAGAAAAAGGGGACAGTCCCCTTTTCCCAAGGGTTAAGGAAACGCGCGCTGGTTCATGGCTGGAAACAAAAAGAAAAAGACGCAGGTGCGACCGCTGATTCCCCGCCCCGGGGCGCGATACACCTGTTTCGGTGACGGCTTGTGCTGTACCGACATCCACGGCATCGGGCCGCTGACCAAGAAGGAGGTCGCGGCGATGCGTCGCATCGACCGCAAATCGGCGGGCTGGGTCGACGACCACGACGACTACATGCTCCATACGGCGGCAGACGGTGGCTGCGTCTTCTTGATGGCTGACCAGCGCTGCTCGGTGCATGCGCAGCTCGGTCCCGAGGCCAAGCCGGACGGCTGCCGCCGGTTCCCGTTGGGTCTGGTCGCCACGCCCGTCGGCGGTCGGATCACCACCGACCACAGGTGCCCCTGCCGCACGATGGGCGACCGCCCCGAAATCCGTCCCGAGGACGTCGAGAGCTCGGTGTCGGATGGCGGAAGCAGGCCGATTGCCGATCGGCGTATCAAGCGTATTCCCATGAGCCCGAACGAGGAACTCAAGTTCTCTGAGTGGGAGCCCATCGAGGCGGCGTACCTAAAACGGCTTCGTGGCCGTGAGGCGCTCCTCGAGATCCTGGATGCAGAGCCGTTCCCCGCGCTTCACGGAAGCAGCTGGGACAAGCAAGCCGACGAGTTCATCGACGCTCGAGATGGCTCGCAGTTCGGCGTGGCCATGGCGTGGGTCGGCGACACGATCAGCGCCCTTCAGAACGGTCGAAGCCCGAGGGCTCCTGGACGTCCGTGGGTTGCCGCGTTCGATCGCGCCCAAGCCCGCTCTCCCAAGGCGGGCACGAGCCGTGACGTCTTTGGCGATTGGATCGCCGATGAGATTTGGTCACTCAAGTGGGCCGAGGATTACGACTTTGCGCTGGCCCGCCAAGAGCTCGCCACCCGGCTCACGATCGCGGAGGACATCTGCGCGCGTCTTCGAGAGGAGGGGGCGCGGGCAGACCGGGCGGCGGCCGAGGCTGTGATGATGGTCGAGGTCGTCGGCGAGTCGGACTTCTGGACCGAGGTCAAGGACTGCATGCGCCCCTCATGACCGAAGGCGAACGCGACAGCGAAGTGCTTGCCCTCCAGATCGGGCGACCTTTGCGCGCGGCGTCCAGGGTCCTGTGCAGGTGTAATCTCGGTTTGCCCGTCGTTGCCGAAGTTCCGCCGATTCTCGACACCGGGGAGCCGTTCCCGACACGCTATTGGCTCACCTGTCCGCTGGCGCACCGCCGAATCGCGCGCATCGAGGGGGAGGGCGGAGTTCGCGCCGCCCAAGCCAAGGTCGACGCGGACCCCAAGCTGAGCGAGGCACTCGAAGCTGCGCATGCGCGCTATGCACGGGACCGCGAAGCACAGCTTCCCGGGAGTACAGGGCGCCGCGGCGCGCAACATCGTCCGAGCGGAGGGGTGGGTGGGTCGTCGGGCGGTGTGAAGTGTCTGCACGCGCACTACGCCGACTTTGCCGCTGGCAATGACAACCCGATCGGCCGGGACCTGCACGGCGTGATCGGCGAGCCCCGCTGCCATGCGCCTTGCGTCGCGATCGTTGACGGCAAGCTGCAGCGTAATCCAGACTGGCGAGAGCCACCCGATGACCACGACTCTCGATAGCCCATCTCCGGCGCCGTTTTCACAGCGCTTGTTTTGGTGGAGTATCGTGGCGGGCTGCCTACTACTGTTGGCCGCCGCCGCGGCGATCGAGCCCGACGCCCGAGGCTACGGCACGCATACACAACTCGGCCTTCCTCCCTGTGGCTTCCTGTTGCTCACCGGCTCCCCGTGCCCCGGATGCGGGCTGACGACCGCCTTTGCGCATGGCATTCGCGGCCATTGGTCGCTCGCGGCTACCGCGAACCCGCTTGGGCTCGCCTTGTTTCTGATCGTGTGCTTGTGCATCCCGCTTGGCGTCACTGCGGCATTGCGCGGCTGGTCTCTCGATGCAGCGATCGAGCGCTTCTCGCTGAATCGCTGGGGACTCGCGCTCGCCGGCTGCGCCGTCGTGGTCTGGGTCGTGCGGTTCGCCGCTGCGTTCTAGTCTTTGCGCGTGAGCGAGTGCCGAGTCTGCTTCAAGAGGTCGTCGCCGCTCTTGACGCTTGATTCCGGCGCGCTCGTGAGGGCGATCTGGACGGCGGGCGTCGGCTTGACGTCTCCGCCCCACAGCTCCCCGCTCTCGATTTGGCCGTTCAAGCGCCGGAGCACGTACCCTGCGCCGTGCCCGTCGGTCTCCGGCAACAAGATGCAGAACTCGTCGCGCCGCAAACGGAAGAGATGATCGACGGCACGAATGCACCCTTTGAGCCCGGTACCGATCAGGGCCATCGGACGATCCGCGGTGCCATCCTCGCTTGCGGCCGCGATCTCGGTCGAATTCGCCAGCCTCACGACGATGCAGGTCAAGGGGTGCCCATACCGCTCGGCCCGCGTGTGTTCGTAGTCCAAGCTGATCAGCAGTTGTGACGGGGTGCCCGCACCAGTCACCGGGTCACGTTGGTCCGCCGGCGGTGTGCTCTCCGGAATGCCGAGACGGTCACGTCGCGTCGCGCGCAACACGTTGCGAACGCGCTGCTGGATCTCGAACACGCGGTAGGGGCGGGTCAGGTAGTCTTCCGCCCCAAGCTCGATTCCACGACGCCGCGCATCGAGGTCGCCTTCGTCCGTCACGAGAAGGACGGGAATGCTCACCAGGCTCGTGTCGGCTTTGAGGATGCGAAGGATTTCGAACGCATCGATCTCCGACATATTGGCGTCGAGGATGAGCAGATCCGGTGGTCGGCGCGCAATCATCGCGAGCACCTCGGGACCGTCAGCTGCGGTCACGACGTCATATCCCGCGGCCTCGCATGCTTCGTGAAGCAAGCGAAGGTTGAAAGGATCCGGGTCCGCCACGAGAACCAACGCGCTCATGACGTTGCCCCGCTCGGCCTTCCCCCGCTGCTGCCGCTCCCCACGGACGTTACGGTATCACGCGGCTGTCGAGGCCTCCAATCTCCGTGCCTGTGCCTGCGACGCGAGTAAGCTTGGCCCCGTGGTAGCTCCCGCCAGACTCATTGCGACCCGCGTACTTCACAGGGTTGCGCGCGACGACGCGTGGGCGACGCCGTCTCTCGATGCCGAGCTCCGCCGCAGCTCGGTGAGCCGCGTCGATGCGGCCCTCGCCACGCAAATCGTATACGGCACGCTCCGAACAGCGCCTGACCTCGAGGCCTTGCTTGCACGGCATGCCCGGCGCCCTGTCAAAGTCGACGACTGGACACATGCCGCGCTGATGGGGGCCGCTTATCAGTTGCTCCACCTCGAACGCGTTCCTTCCCACGCCGTGGTCAACGACACCGTCGAGCTCGTGCGCATGAAGCGCGGCAAGAGGGTCGCCGGTTTCGCGAATGCGATTCTCCGAAAGATAGCGGCCGATCGTCCGGAGGCTCCCGAGCCCCCGTCATCCGTCGCCGTGCCGCCCTGGTTGCGCGACGCGCTTGGTTCTTCGATCGGAGTCGAGCGCACGGGCGACCTTCTGCGTGTGGGGCGGGAGCCTCCGTCGATCGATCTGCGCGTTCGCGTGGACATCGAGCGTGACGCCATCGCCAAATCCATCGGCGTGGCACATCCCGATGCTGTGATTTCACCTACGGCGCTTTCGCCCCACGGCTTGCGCATGAGTGGTGCGGGCGACCCGCGCACGCTGCCCGGCTACGACGAAGGTGCGTTTGCGGTCCAAGAGGAAGGCGCGCAGTTGATCGGGTTGTTGTTGCAGGCGCAGCCCGGGGACCGCGTGTTGGATGCGTGTGCCGGGCGCGGAGGCAAGACCGCGCAATTGCTCGAAGCCGTTGGCGAGTCTGGCAGCGTCGTTGCCGCCGATCTCCATGAGCATCGCCTCGAGCAGATCTCTGCAGAGCTCGTGCGCCTTCGGTTGGACCCCGCTCCACTCGAAACGGCCTGCGTCGATTGGACGGTTGGCAAAGGCACGGTACGCGGCCAGTTCGATCGCGTGCTCGTCGACGCTCCCTGCACCGGGATCGGCACTCTGCGCCGTAGGCCTGAAATTTTACTACGCGCCGGTCGCGAAGATGCGGCCCGCATGGGCGAGATACAGAGGTGTATCCTCGAGAACGCCGCTTCGGTGGTTCGACCAGGTGGAACCCTCCTCTACGCCGTCTGCTCTCCGCTAAATGACGAAGGTGCGAGGGTCATTGAGAGCGCTGATCTCCCGGGATTCGATTTTCAAGTTGGTCGTGCTTCTTGCTTGAAATCATTGTACTTTGGATCGGATGGCGGTCTGGATATCGGTCCGTGGATACCGGGCGCCGGGCCATGGGCCGATGCCTACCAGGTATACATGTGGGTAAATGTAGGATAGTTCGTTGACAGCTGTCCGCGACAACGCTAGATTCCGCCGAGCTTGAAATACGGGGCGTAGCGCAGCTTGGTAGCGCGCACGGTTCGGGACCGTGAGGTCGGAGGTTCAAATCCTCTCGCCCCGACTAGAATTGAACACTGCGATCACAATTGCAGCGGAGGCATGATGGCAAAGGCGTTACCACCGGTAAGAGTTCTCGTCGTCGACGACGACCAAGCGATCTTGGAGTTCATGGAGACGTTCCTCACGAAGGACGGCTTTGAGGTCACCACCCTTGCCAATGCGAAGGACGCGCCCGACGAAGTCAAAGACGGCGGCTATCACCTCGTCGTGCTCGACCTGATGATGCCCGGTCTAGGCGGCGTTGAGGTGCTGGAGCAGATTCGCCGGGTCGATAGTGACGTAGCGGTCGTGATCTTCACTGGCTACCCGTCGCTAGACACGGCCGTTCAGTCGATGAAGCTCGATGCCGTCGACTACCTCAAGAAGCCCTTCAACCCCGACGAGTTCCGAGAGGTTCTCGATCGCGTGATGCGCAAGAAGGGGCTCCTTCGCACGCCCGAAGAGAACCTGCACCGCGTCATCGGCGAAACCATTCGCGGGCTCCGCAAAGATCGGGGTCTCACGCTGAAACAGATGGCCCGCCGCACGGGGCTTAGCGTCTCGCTGCTGTCACAGATCGAGCGCGCAGAGTCGAGCGCGTCGATTAGCTCGCTCTACAAGGTCGCAACTGCGCTCGATGTGCGGATTCAAGATCTGTTCGGCGAGTACTGAGCTTCGCTCACTGCGTTGGCGCGGCCGGTGACTCGAGGACATCCACCAGATGTGCGAGCAGCAGCGGATCGTGGATGACTTCGAGTGTACGGCGGCCCCTCTTTTCGGCAGCCTCGGCTCGATTGTCTGCTTGAAGTAGCTCGACTAGGCGAACCCGCGCGTAGAGGTCGTCTGGGGCAAGGGCAGTCCACCGCTCGAGAATGGCAATGGCGCCCTCGGGATGACCGTTTGAAGCTAGTTGCTCGGCCGAAACCCGTGCCCGGAGTCGAGGCTCATCGTTGGAAGCAACCCTCACGTTTGCGTAGTAGGCGGCGGCCTCTTCAAATCGACCTGCTTGCTCGAACAGCCCGGCGAGTGCCGCGCGCTCCGCGGGTCGCTTCGGGTCGAACAACCGTAGGCCCGCGCGCAGGTTGCCTTCTGCGAGATAAATTTCTGCG
>Ga0255043_10000088_pt1 | contig 14729 bp, 27 predicted proteins | sample BC1_12_9_MG_FD_182778 | JGI IMG/M metagenome (GOLD analysis project Ga0255043, IMG submission 182778) | Seawater microbial communities from Strait of Georgia, British Columbia, Canada - BC1_12_9 | ecosystem: Environmental > Aquatic > Marine > Strait | place: Canada: British Columbia | collected... | reverse complement strand
GGCGAAGACTTTGATGATCGGGTAGACGTACTCCCAGTCTCTGACCCGAATATATTCTCGATGTCGCAGCGCGTTACACTGGCCCAGACTCAACTTCAGTTGGCTCAGTCTAACCCTCAGATGCATAATCTGCATGCCGCGTATCGTCGGATGTATCAGGCATTAGAGGTGCAAAACATCGACGAGATCTTGCCTCCGGAACCACAGCCACAGCCACAGGACCCAGCTTCTGAGAATGCGGCCATGCTTGGCGGCATGACTCCGCAGGCGTTCCCGCAGCAGGACCACGATGCGCACATAAATGCGCACGTTTCGCTACTTGAGTTGGGTATCTTGCAGCAGACACCGCCTGTTCTAGCGGCTCTGTTCAGTCACGTATTGCAGCACGTCAACATGAAGGCTCGGACCATGGTTCAGCAAGAAGTTGAGCAGGATCAGATGTACCAGCAGCAGCAGATGAAAGCTGGTATGGCTCAGATGCAGGTCCTTGCTCAGACAGGCGCTATACGCCCTGAGATCGCTCAACAGCAGATGCAACAGATGCAGATGCAGGGACAGCAGCAACCACCGATGGACCCTGATCAGATCGAGGCCCGCGTTGCACAGGTTGAGACACAGCTTCTAGCTGAAGTTATGCCAATGCTGACATACAAAGGCGAGGGTGCTTCTGAAGAGGATCCGCTGGTTACGATCCGCATGCAAGAACTGTCAATCAAGCAGATGGAAGCGGAGCAGAAATCTCAGATGGACCAAGCCAAGCTACAGCTGGACCAGATGAAGATGCAGCAACAAGCGGCCTCTGACTCAGCTCGACTGGAACTGCAGGAGCAGATTGCGGACGAGCGCAGCGATGTAAACAGAGAGCGCATCGACATGCAGCGTGAGGCAATGGAGCAGCGCAGTGCCGCTCAAAGCAGGTAACTTGATGCTACGTCTGCTGCCCGTGCTTGCTCTAGGTGCTTGCACGACAGTGGAAAATCAAACCCCTATGCTTTTCCCTTCAGTGTGTATGGGTGAGGCAAAATGTGAGGCCCGAAAGAATGCAGAGACTCTTGCGGACATGGGTTTTCCCGGTGCTGGTCTTGTTATTATGTGTGATGACGCTCAGATCAGAGATGTTTTGGAGGTTCAATGCGAACCAAGTGCGTTGCCAGATTCCTGAGCTTGTTCCTATTAGCATGTTCTGCCCACGCTAGTTTTGCGCAGGACGTCAATGGAGATCTCAGCACTAGCATTGGGGCTGGGTCTAACGTCGATAGCAACAACGTCAACAGCACGAACAGCACCGTAAACAACGGCGGCCAAGGCCCAATGGGGAACCCTGTGCCGACGGCCATGGCACCGACAATGATGGGCGGGGGCGGCAACGATAGCTGCCTAATACCGTCCAGCAAGGGTTTTCAAGTAAGCTTATTTGGCCTAGCCGAAGGTACGATGGAGCAGGACGCCCACTGCAACCGCCGCAAAGATGCTCGTTTGATGGGCGCACCGCAGGCTGTAGGCGGCTTGGGGTTACAGGTGAGTGGTATCTCGGTGATGTGCAGCGACGCCCGTGTGTTCAGAGCTATGGCGCTGGCGAACACCCCATGCCCAGTAAATGACATCGCCACGGGACGTTTATTGATCGGTCGTCAGGCGTTTGAAAAATACCGTTCAAATCCTCAAGTGTTTGTGGTAGGGTACTCAGCAAATAAGGTGTTTTGGGATACCTTGCTGATGATCGGAAAGGATTTACCAGATGTTGAAACGAGCAATCGCAATCAGCCTTCTCTGTCTGACAAGTTCCGCCGCCGTAGCGGATCAGACGATAACGAACCTACAGACAACAGCAAACGCGGTGATGGATCAGGTGAGGCTGTCACGGACGTTGGCGACGGGGGCTAGTTACTACGCAGCTAACGGTGGTATTGCACCTGACGGCTCTGTGACACGAGCGCAGTTAAGCGCAACAATGGTGTCGGCGTACAACGATGCACTGGCCAACGTGCAGAACAACACATATTACAACACGTCCATGTTGCTTGATGACCAGGCTGACATCGCCCTCGAAAACATGTCGTTGGCCATTGATGCGCTAGTTGATGCAACCACTACTTTCGCAACGGTTGGCGTGGTGGCTGAAATGGCTGCTGAAGCTGATACTGTGCAAGAGCAGATGGACCTTCAGGAAGTAGTTTCCGTCACTGATATGACAATCACAGAAACGGACGTTGAAGAGTACAACACAGCACTGGCTGATGTGGAGACTTACGCACAGGAGGCTGCTGGTTTCTTAGCTGCGTCTAACAACACACATATCACATCATTCACTGATGGTTGGACCGAGAGCAACAATATCAGCGTTGCCGCATACGGATCAATAACTTACGACGCCACATCCGACCTCTTGATTTTGGAGTTTTACGGTCAGAATAACGAAGCTTACGGCGGCTTAGGCTTTGAGGGCTATTTAGCTGGCGAGTTCAAAACAGCCGAAGACATCTACAGCGCAGGTATCGCGTATGGCGGATGATGAAGCGGAGCTTAAAGTCGGCGGGTTCACGTTTAAGGGAGTTTATCTTGCTGCTGCCCTTCCTCTGCTTGGCTCTCTTAGTGGCGGTATTTACTATGGCTATGACGTGGTTAATCGTTTCTGGGGAGTGGAAGGGGCTGTCAACGAAGTTCTCGACGCAACCTCCCGTATCCGTGCTTTGGAGCAAACCATCGGTGACAACAACGTCTCTGGACTAAACACGCAGCTTTCTCAAATCAGCACCCAGATGATTAGTATCCTTGAGCAACAGAAGGCGTTGCTTGACCTTCGCAGCAAAGTCGAACGTGCCGAGTTGATAACTAACGGCATCGACGACAAGCTAAAACAGTTAAAGGCAGACCTCGACAGTACGTGGGACGCCATAGATGAGTTAGGAAAACCACTATGAATGATTATGATCTAAACGGAAACGGCGTGTTGGATGCTGATGAACGCGCACTGATGATGGAAGATCGTCGTATGCGTATCGAGGATGACAACGCCCAGCGCGATCAGAGCCGAAAGATGATCTGGTACGTGTTGGCAGGTATGCTGGGCTACCCGTTCTTCGTCATTGGCTCCAGCTACATCGGCCTGAACGATGCGGCTGACATTTTGGGCAGCATGGCGACAATATATTTCCCTGCAACCAGCTTGATACTGGGTGCCTTCTTTGGTGCAAATGCTTATCAGGCTAAAAAGGATTAAGATATGATTGGTCAACTACTCGGCCCGATAACCAATATCGTCGGCAGCATCGTCCAAGGCAAGATGGAACAGAAGGCTGCGGAAAGTAAGGCCAAGGTCGCCAAGGCGGAGGCCCAAGCGCAGATCATGCTGTCTCAGGCGACTTCTGAGGCCGACTGGGAAAAGGTCATGGCCGAGGGTTCCCGCGATAGCTGGAAAGACGAATGGCTTACGATCCTATTCTCCGTACCGCTTGTGCTGGCCTTCTGTGGCGAGTGGGGGCGCGATATAGTCGCTGATGGATTCGTGGCGCTTAATGCCATGCCTGATTACTATCGATACACGCTTGGTGCTATTGTGAGTGCCAGCTTTGGTATTCGTGGTGCAACTAAATTCTTTGGAAAGAAGTGATATGAAACTGACACCTGAACAACTGGGTGCGATGATCCCGACAAACAACGACGCGGAGGCGTGGTGCGAAGAGCTAAACAAGGCGTTGCCTGTTTACGACATCGACACGCCGCAGCGGATCGCCAGCTTCATCAGCCAGTGTGCGCACGAAAGCCGTGATTTCACTGCGCTGGAAGAGAACTTGAACTATTCGCAATCAGCCCTTGAGCGCGTCTTTGGTCGCTACTTTGGCGCGGGCAAGCGCAACGCAGCCGAGTACCACCGCCAGCCTGAAAAGATTGCCAACTATGTCTACATGGACGAGTTCCGCTCTAAACGCGGCGCACTGGGCAATGTCAAAGAGGGCGATGGATGGCGCTTCCGCGGCAAGGGTTTGAAGCAACTCACTGGCCGGAACAACGTCGAAGGCTTTGCCAAAGACTACGGTATGACGCCGGAAGAAGCCTCTGACTGGTTAGAGACCAAAGAGGGCGCACTGGCGTCTGCTTTGTGGTTCTGGGGCAAGAACGGCCTGAACGCCATTGCGGACACTGGCAGCGTCAAGGCGGCCACCAAGCGCATCAATGGCGGAGACATCGGTCTCGCAGATCGTGAAAGCCGCTACGCTACAGCCATGCAAGCCTTGACGGGTGACATCCCCGCCCGTGCACCAGTGAGCAAGACGCTGCGCGTTGGCAGCAAGGGTGACGCAGTAAAGCAGATGCAGCGCAAGTTGGGCATTGCCGCAGATGGCGACTTTGGCGGAGGCACAGCAAAGGCTGTAAAAGAGTGGCAGACCGCCAACGGATTAACCCCTGACGGTGTGATCGGGCCCAAAAGTCTGGCAATTATGTTTGGCTAATGCTAGAATAACTTGTGGCTGGGTTTTCTTTGACCTTTTGACAGATTGCGTTGGTAGAATCTAACAGCCCAGTCACTACTTAATTCACAGTCGAGGAGACTGACATGCCCGGAGTAAAAAAATCATTGCGCCCCAAAGCGCGTCCGAAGCACGACGAGGGCAGCACTCAGCACCCAAGCGGCAAGAACATGGACCAGCGCACACAAGGTGAGGGCGCGGGTACTCGTCATCCAAGCGGCAAGAACATCTATGAGCAAGACACTCAGACGTTCATGGACGGCGGCGAGGTTCGCCGCGGCGATGTCCGAGATAACCCAAAGCGTGGGAAGTGCTACTAATGCCTACGATTATGATCAGCATAATGCCGGATGGAATCCCCGTCGATAAGATGGACGAGGATGACAACGGCTCTAGCTGCCCGATCGCAACACATGACGAAGAAGTTAACGACGTTAACAAGATGTATGCGCAGGACGAAGCCAACTACCATGATGCCACAGAGGACGGCGGCTTCAAGCTGTCGGAGTCTTGCGGAAACTGTGGTGCCTACAACCAAACGAAAGACATGATGGACTGCATCGGCGATGAGTCCGGAGATCTTGGCTACTGCCAAGTCTACAAATTCGTGTGTTCTGCCGATCACGTTTGTAATGACTGGGTCAAAGGCGGTCCGATCACGGGCATGGCTGAAGGCTCCGAGAGAGATATTCTTTAATGGACCTTGTTGACGTTGCAACATACATGTATAAGCTACTACGAGAGCGCGAACAAGATATTGCAAGTGCTCTTGCACATGACGCTGCCAAAGACTGGGAGAGTTATAAGCTCATGGTAGGTGAGATACGGGGCCTTGCCTACGCTCGTGAGGAAATTAAAGCCCTGCTGGAGAACCACGCTGAAGATGTCGAAGACCTTATTTCTTCCTGATCATGTAGCGCAGAAAATTAAGAAGGACCGAACCGCTGAATCGCCAGCGGAGTCGTCTCCAATTAATAGCGCGTATGTCACCGCCGAGGATCGAGTACTTGATCCCGCACTTTTAGATAAAACCCTGATGGAACGGCTTCCGCAACCAACTGGTTGGCGGCTGTTAGTTATGCCGTACCAAGGTACGAGCAAGACGCAGGGCGGCATCCACATCCCTGACGAAGTTAGATCCCGAGAAGCTGTAGCCACTGTTGTGGCATACGTTCTGAAGCTAGGGCCTTTGGCATACAAAGACCCCGGTAAGTTCGGAGCGGACTCAGAGCCGTGGTGTTCTGAGGGCCAGTGGGTTTGCATTGGTCGGTATTCCGGATCTCGTTTTAAGATCGACGGTGGAGAAGTTCGCATCATTAATGATGACGAAGTGATCGCCACGCTCTTAGAGCCTGATGATATCAAGCACGTCTAGGAGAAGACAATGTCCGCAGAAAATGAAGAACAACTCGATACAGAGGACACAGGTGTAGAGATTGAACTCGACGCCGAGGTGGAATCTGAAGAGTCATCCAAGCCTAAACGCGCTGAAGCCCAGACGGCTTCGGACGGGGACGAGCTGGAAAGCTACAGCCAAAAGGTCCAAGGACGGATTAAGAAGCTGACGGAGAAGTACCGTAAAGAGGAGCGTGATCGTGAAGAAGCGGTTACGATGGCTCAACGACTTCTCGACGAGAACACTAAGTTGAAGAGCCAGGTTAAGAACTTGGACAAAGGTTACGTCAACTCTGAAGAGTCCCGCATTAAAGGTCAGGTCGCTGCCGTAAAACAGCAGTACCGTGAGGCCTATGACTCGGGCGACAGTGACGCAATGTTCGCTGCTCAAGAGCAGTTGTCTCAGATGGCGCTTATGCAGGAGCGTGTCCGCGCAGCCAAGCACCGCTTGACTGTAGAGGAGCAAGAGCCTGCCCCTCAGCAGATACAACAGCCCGCAGCTGCCCCGCAGCCAAAGGCCGCTAAACCTGACCCTCGAGCTCAAGAGTGGGCCGATAAGAACGAGTGGTTTGGTTCAGACGAGGTTATGACTTACGCCTCCTTTGGTATTCATCGCAAATTGGTAGAAGAAGAAGGGTTTGACCCAGCCAGTGATGAGTATTACAGTGAGGTTGACAAACGCATGCGTTCGGAGTTTCCAAGTAAATTCCAACCTGCGAAGAAATCGGGCGGAGCACAGGTCGCACCTGCTGGCGCTTCAGCTACCCGCAGTACAGCAAAATCAGGGCGCAGGTCGGTGAAGTTATCACCATCACAGATTGCGATGGCAAAACGTCTAAACGTACCGCTTGAAGAATATGCAAAATATGTGAAGGAATAAGACTATGACCGAGAGAAAAGCTCGCGCAAGCGAAAACCGCGAATCAGAAACGCGCCGTAAACCATGGGCACCGCCCAGTTACCTAGCCGCACCGAATGCCCCAGATGGCTTTGTGCATCGCTGGATCCGAGTCGCAATGCGTGGCGAAGAGGACAAGATGAATGTCACCTCTAAGTTGCGTGAAGGATGGGAACCTGTCCGGAAAGATGAGTATCCAAACTATGAGGCACCGACTATCGACGAAGGTCGTTACGAGGGAATCATTGGCCAAGGTGGACTGATGCTGTGCCGTATCCCGCTCGAAACAGTAGCAGAACGAACTGAATACTACGGGGGCAGAACCCGCGAACAGATGACTGCTGTAGATCAGGACCTTATGAAGGAACAACATCCTTCCATGCCGATTAGTAATAGTCGGCAAAGTCGCGTATCGTTTGGAGGCTCAAGACGAGACTCCGATTAAATTATATGAGGTGCTATTATGGCAAATTCTAACGGATCCTTTGGGCTACGTCCCATCGGTATTGTTGGACAAGGTGCGAATACTACGGGTGCTACCGAGTATCGTATTGCGTCAGGCAACAATACAAAAATGTATCAGGGTTCTCCTGTAGTCCCAACTGCGGGCGGTACTATCTCTGTGGCGCAAGCTGCTGCTGGTGGTAACGTAGCGTTCTTGGGTGTTTTCTGGGGCGTTGAGTACGTCCGCGCATCAGATGGTAAAACTATCTGGGCTCCATCATGGCAGGGTACTGCTGCTGGTGCAGACACAAACTACCCGATCAAAGCCTTTGTTTACGACAACCCAATGCAGACGTACACTATTGCGACATCTAATGTTGTTGCAGCAGCGAACACTGAAGCGGAAGTTCGTGCAATGGTCTTTAAAAACATCGCGATGGCAACTGCCACTGCGGGCAATGACACCACTGGTATCTCCTCTGCGTCTGCAGACTTGAATACTGCTGCTGCCACTGCTGCTCTTCAGCTACGTGTTATTGGTGTCCAAGACGACCCTGATAACTCTGACTTCACGGTCGCTGGTATCCCACTCATCGTACGTCTCAATACATCGTTCAACTCTGCCAACGGCGGGATTGTAGCGGGTACTGTTTCGTCAACTGGCGTTTAAGGAGGTCTAACACATGGCTATTTCACGCGCACAACTGGCTAAAGAGCTAGAACCAGGCCTCAACGCGCTGTTCGGTATGGAGTACAACAAGTACGAAAACCAACACGCTGAGATCTTTACAACCGAATCTTCAGACCGCGCTTTTGAAGAAGAAGTTATGCTATCCGGGTTCGGTGCAGCACCTACAAAATCTGAAGGTTCTGCAATTAACTTCGACGACGCTAACGAAGCATACACAGCTCGTTACAACCACGAAACCGTTGCGCTTGCGTTCTCAATCACTGAGGAAGCAATCGAGGACAACTTGTACGACCGCCTCGGCAGCCGTTACACACGCGCCCTCGCTCGCTCAATGGCCCACTCTAAGCAGGTTAAAGCTGCGTCTGTATTGAACAATGCGTTCGCTGGCGGTGCAACTGCTGGCGGTGACGGTGTTGCTCTTTGCGCAACTAACCACCCGCTTACAAACGGTAACACTCTCGCAAACACTCCAGCAGTAGCTGCTGATTTGAACGAAACTTCTTTGGAAGACGCTCTTATCAACATCGCTGGTTTTGTTGACGAACGTGGTCTGAAAGTCGCATTGCGCGGCATGAAGCTGATCATCCCACGTCAACTGCAATTTATTGCAGAGCGTTTGATGGTTTCCAACTTGCGTGTTGGTACAGCGGACAACGACACGAACGCAATTCGTTCAATGGGCATGTTGCCTGATGGCTACGCCGTCAACGACTTCCTCACTGACCCAGATGCGTTCTTCATCAAAACAGACGCGCCTCGCGGCTTCGTCCACTTTGAGCGTTCTCCGCTTTCCACTAACATGGACCCTGACTTCGACACGGGCAACATGCGCTTCAAAGCGCGTGAGCGTTACAGCTTCGGCTTTAGCGACCCACGTACAGTGTTCGGTTCACCAGGGGCGTAAGTCTCGAACCAGTACTACAGTCAGAGGCGGTCTTCGGATTGCCTCTTTCTTTTTGTTTGAACCTGATGTATCGTATCTTCATTAGGGCAAACATCAGCTTTGTAGACAGGTTATCGCCCGCCTGACGTTGCATAGACTACAAAGCGAATCCTTATGCAAAGGGTACTATAATGGCTTCTACTACATTTTCAGGTCCAGTGACCTCTACTAACGGTTTCGTTGGCGACATCAAAGTTCCGACATACACGGTTGCGAACGCCCCATCTGCCGCTACTGCAGGTGCAGGGACACTTGTATACGTTTCAAACGGTGCCGCGGGTGCCGCAATCCTGGCCTTTTCTAATGGCACAGACTGGAAGCGTTCTGACACAGGTGCAACAATCGCCGCATCATAGGGAGTCTAGATTATGGGCAGGTTTAAACCCGCTTCTATTGAAGAACTCGCTCGTCGGGGCTTGAGCCCTGACGGCACACCTCTCAAGAAGGCTGCACCTAAGTCTGCCTTGGCGAAGAAATCAGCACCGAAGAAGGAGGACTGATAATGGCAGGTCCAGTATCCGCATACAACTGGGTTCAAGGCACGACAGCGGCTGTTGTCGGTCCCACCCGTTCGCGTATTCGTCAGGTAGTTATTTACGCTGCCGCAGCGGGTGCGTTCACGATTAAGAACGGCGACACCAATGGCACGGTTCTTCTTACCCAGACGTTTCCAACAGGCCACCATGTGATGAACATCCCAGACGATGGGATCATTGCAACGGCTGGCGTGTTTGTGGATGCGTTCACGGGTTCAGCGAACCAGCTTACGATCATCTTGTCGTAGGAGGTTTTAGTGGCTTACGAGATTCGTTCCATAACACAGGTCGGAACATCTGAGCCGTTTGAGCTTCAGGTGGCTCGGGGTCAAATCCCCGGCCACAAGAGCGTTTTTAAGTTTGGCCTAAATCCCAGTGTTCAGAACGTAGAAGAAACGGTCTGGGAGGGTGGTGGACTGTATGTTTACCCGGCTTCAGCGTTAATAATGACAGTTACCAGTGCCTCTGGAGCTACAGACAACGGTGTAGTTATAACTATTTCTGGGTTGGATGCGGACTACAACGAGCAATCTGAAACTGTCACCTTGGCTGGTTCCGGTGCTGCGACGACAACCAAATCTTTTCTTCGTGTTAATCGTGGATTTGTTGCGGGGTCTCAAGAACCGGACGGGGGGATATCTGTAGTAAGCGGCGGCGTCACCTATGCGTATGTCGGCGAGGGTAATCAGACTCTTATGGCTGGTTGGACGGTTCCGGCGGGATATGACGGCTACCTCACTCAGCTTGATGTCACGGTTTTAACGGAGCAGAACAACAAGTTCGGAAACATTCGCCTTATTACGAGAGAACTTGGAGGAGTGTTCAGGACTCAGGAGTCGTTCTCTGTAGAGGGTGGCGCGGTTGCCTTACCGTACTCTATTCCTGTTCGTATCCCTGAAAAAACGGACATTGAGTACAGAGCGGTAGCTTCGGGGGCGAATGCGGACCTCCGTGTTTCAGCGGCGTTCGAAATCTTGTATATCCAGAAAGCGGGCCCGCTCTAATGGCTAAGATCGACAAGTCAAAGATGAAGTGCAACGTACCGAAGCGCCAGATCTCTGGCGGCAAGAAGTCTGTTGTAAAGGCTTGCGATAAAGGCAAAGAAAAGATTGTTCGTTTTGGCGATGCCAACATGAAGATCAAGAAATCGGATCCCAAGCGCCGTAAGTCTTTCCGTGCGCGGCACGGTTGTGATAAAGGTACATTAGATAAGTTAAAGGCCAAGTACTGGTCTTGTAAGGCGTGGTGACAAAGTGAAGCTTGACTTTCAACAACTTATTTCTGTGGTGTCTCTCGGGGTGTTAAGCTGGGGTGCGCTACAGGTTTCTGAAATGAAGGCAGAAATTGCTGTTGTTTCGTATAGGGTTGAAGAGAACTACGCGATGATCAAGCCCATGTGGCAAGATTTTTTAGTTAGAAAGGCCAGCCACTATGACGGTATCACGGATGCAAATAGCGTCCCAGGTATCCAAGCCTCCAGAAGAGGACCATAAAATGGGTAAGCCAGGACTCTGGGACAACATCAAAAAGAAAAGAGAACGCATCGAGGGCGGCAGCGGAGAGCGCATGCGTAGCCCCGGCGATAAAGGTGCCCCCACTGCCAAAGCGATAAAGGATTCGCAAGGCAAGAAGAATGGTGGTATGGTGCGGTACAAGAACGGCGGCTGTGTAATGGCTGGGCGCGGTGTTCGCGACACAAAGATGGGCTGATAGAATGACAACATCAGGATCAAGAGACTTTAACCTCGACGTCGGTGAGATCATCGAGGAAGCGTATGAGCGGTGTGGGCTAGAAGTCCGCACGGGCTACGACGCTAAGACGGCACGTCGGTCTATGAACTTGATGTTCGCTGACTGGGCTAACCGCGGGTTAAATCTGTGGACTGTGAAGCAGGCGACGATCACCTTGACGCAGGGGCAAGCACAAGAGACCTTGCAGTCTGATGTCGTCGATTTGTTGGACGTAGTTCTTCGCCGCAACAACACTGACTACGAGGTTGAGCGCATTAGTCGTGGGGACTATGCAACGCTCCCGAACAAGACAACTCAGGGCCGCACAAGCCAGTACTGGTTAGACAGGCAGATTGCCCCTGTCATCAACCTGTGGGCTGTCCCAGAGAACTCCACGGATCAACTGATCTATTACTACGTTCGCAGGATCCAAGACGCGGACTCCATGGTGAACACAACGGACCTGCCGTTCCGGTTTTACCCGTGTATGGCAGCAGGTTTAGCTTACTACCTTGCTGTGAAGCGGGCTCCCGAGCGCATTCAGATCCTGAAGTCCATCTACGAAGAAGAGTTCCAACGTGCGGCGGACGAAGACGAAGGTCGAACTCCTTTGAAACTTCAGCCTAGCATTCGTTACTTGAGGGTCTAATGTCATACGCTAGTGGAAAACATGCTTGGGGAATATCAGATCGCTCTGGACGGCGTTACCGTCTGCGTGAGATGAAGGTCGAGTGGACAGGAGCCAAGGTTGGCCCTGACGAGTATGAGCCGAAACACCCCCAACTGTATCCTCCCAAGGTAGGGCCTGATCCGCAGGCCCTTCGAAACCCTCGGCCCGAATCTGATCTTGCAGAGCAGCGGGCTATTCAATGGGGCTGGAACCCCGTCGGTTTTAATGCGCAACCTGGCCTGTCCCCTGCGGACAATCTTGTTGCGACAGGTTCCGTGGGAACAGTAGTGGTGGTGACGACATGAGTTTTACATACGATCAGCTAAAGCAGGCTATCCAAGACTACACCGACAACCAAGAAGCCACGTTTGTTTCTAATTTGCCGATTTTTATTCGAGTTGCCGAAGAGCGCATCCTAAAAAACGTTCAGTTGGACGTTTTTCGTAAAAATGCGTCCGCGGTAATGACTCAGGGGAATAAGTATCTCTCGTCTCCGGTAGACTTTTTAGCGCCGTTTTCTTTGAGTTTCACTTCAAACGACGGTTATATTTTTGTTGAGTTTAAAGACGTTTCTTTCTGTCAAACGTACACTCCGGACCCGTCCACGCAGGGACCACCTAAATACTATTCTCAGTTTGATGTCTCGAATATGATTCTGGCTCCAACTCCGGATCAAAACTACGTTTGTGAGCTACATTATCTTTATCGTCCGGCAAGCCTTACCTCTGTAGCGGGCTCTGGGACAACTTGGCTAAGTGAAAATGCGGAATTAGCTTTGTTGTATGGAAGTCTTGTTGAGGCCAATATCTTTATGAAAGGCGAACAGGATTTAATGGCTTTGTATAACGAAAAGTTTGCCGAAGCTATTTCCGCGCTTAAAATGCTGGGTGAGGCTAAAGAGACTACTCAGGACTATAGGGTTGGTCGCGTAATCCGCGCCAAGCAATAAGTGCTGAGAGGTTAGTACAGAGATGGGAGACTTTGATGCACCTGAGATACGCCTACAGGCAGAGGCATACAAATCGCGGATGTTGCAAGTTGCCGCGTATTATATTAAAGTGGCAGTTAGAGAAGACCGTACTACGATGTGCGCGAAACCCCGAAAGGCTAGGTTTCCTAACCTTGCCACCCAACTAGGAGACTTTTAGCATGGCCTTTACAGGTAACTTTATGTGCACATCGTTCAAAACAGAACTGATGACGGGCATTCACAACTTCACCAACGGTACTGGTGATACGTTTAAACTTGCGTTGTATAACAACAGCGCCTCGTTCACGGCGGCAACAACAGCCTATACAACGACAAACGAAGTCGCTGATTCTGGTAGTTACGTAGCTGGCGGCGGTACACTCACAAACGTGACCCCAACAGCTACAGGTACAACAGCGTTTGTTGACTTCGGTGATCTAGACTTCACGTCTGCTACAATCACGGCTCGTGGCGCGTTGATCTATAACAGCACGGCTTCAGGCAACCCAACGGTTGCAGTGTTGGACTTTGGTGCCGACAAAACATCTACAACGGGTACGTTCACTATCCAGTTCCCAACAGCAGATGCTACAAACGCTATCGTCCGTATCGCTTAAAAATAAAGGGTTTGCCCCATGTCTCTGATTGTTGCTGATCGCATACAAGAAACCACTAACACTACGGGGACTGGGGCGTACACTCTAGGGGGCGCGGTTGCGGGGTTCCAAACCTTTGCTTCGGTTGCCTCTGATACGGACACTGTGTACTATGCGATTTCCGATAACGTGGACTTTGAAGTCGGCCTCGGCACATACGCTTCGGGTGGCGGCACTATCACCCGTACAACGGTGTTTTCGTCATCTAACTCCGGTAGCGCCGTCAACTGGGGCATCGGGACGAAGAACATCTTCCTGACGTACCCTGCGGATAAGGCTGTACTTGAAGACGCAAGCAATAACGTGACCGTCGGAAACAACTTAATTGTGGGTGGTACGGTAGATGGGGTCGATATTGCGGCCCGTGATGCGGTGCTTACCACGACGACCAATACTGCAAACGCTGCACTGCCTAAAGCTGGCGGCACGATGACGGGGAACCTCGTCCTCAACGCTGACCCAACAGCTGCACTACAATCCGCTACTAAGCAGTATGTAGATAATATCGCAGCGGCAGGAATCCACTACCATCAAGCCTGTAGAGCGGAGACAACCGCTAACTTAAACGCTACATATAATAATGGTTCTAGCGGTGTCGGAGCTACGCTTACAAATGCAGGTACTCAAGCGGCTCTGGTTTTGGATGGCGTTACTCTTGTCGCGGCTGACCGTGTTATGGTCCAAGATCAGACCAACGCGGCGCATAATGGTATTTACACGGTCACTACAGTGGGTAGTGGTTCTACGAACTGGGTTCTTACGCGAGCTACCGACGCTGACTCGTATGGCCCAAGTGACCCTAACTCTTTGGGCGAAGGGGATGCGTTCTTTATTACCGAGGGTACGGTTCACGGCGGTGAGCTTGATGTAATGTCCACAGCGGGAACTATTGTTTTTGGTACGACAGACATTGTGTTCAACATAGTTGCCGACGCCCCGCTTTATACTGCGGGCGCAGGCCTGACGCTTACGGCGCAAGAGTTCTCTTTGAACACTCCGGTTTCTTCGGCCACTGCACTGGCTACAGGCCGCACAATCGGTATGACAGGCGACGTCGTTTGGACTTCTGCTTCCTTCGACGGCACGGGCAACGTCACGGGTACTGCGACCATCCAGCCGAACTCAGTTGCATTGGGTACGGATACTACGGGTAACTATGTTGCTACAGGCGCTGTGTCTGGTGTGGGTCTGTCCGGCTCTTCCGCTTCTGAAGGCGGTACATTTACCGTCGCTTCAAACGCTACCTCGGCGAACACCGCCTCTACCATCGTCGCAAGAGATGGCTCTGGTAACTTTACTGCCGGAACAGTCACTGCAAACCTTACA
>Ga0255043_10000082_pt1 | contig 15397 bp, 13 predicted proteins | sample BC1_12_9_MG_FD_182778 | JGI IMG/M metagenome (GOLD analysis project Ga0255043, IMG submission 182778) | Seawater microbial communities from Strait of Georgia, British Columbia, Canada - BC1_12_9 | ecosystem: Environmental > Aquatic > Marine > Strait | place: Canada: British Columbia | collected... | reverse complement strand
ATCCTGCATAACCGATTCCAGCTTCATGTCTCTCCTCGCTGCAGAAAAAAAAGTGGGCCTCGGGCCCACTTTCCAATCGAAAGCAGCAGCGGGTTTTATAGCACAGTAGATGCCGCGGACGCAAGCATTTCCACACCTGCGGAGCGCTTCTTTGAGGTGCCACGTTTCGCATTGTTGCATCACCGGCATCGCATGGCGTGTTTGTCAGTCCCTGGGGTAATGCAACAATGCGAAACGTGGCACCTAGCTGGATCGTCGACGAAATCGAGGCGCGGGGAGGCGAGGTGCCCTTCGACGACTACATGGAGCTCGCCCTCTACCACCCGGAACACGGGTATTACTCGGGCGAGGAGCCGCGCTATGGCCGGGGAGGAGACTTCCTGACGGCTCCGACCGCGTCCGAGTGGTACGCGAGAATGCTGACCCGGCTGTTGAACGGAATCGCCGACGAAGCCGGCCCCTTGCGGTTGATCGATGTCGCATCTGGGGACGGAGCTGTGATCGCCGGTGTTCTCGAGACCCTCGGCTCACGTGCCGCGGGGGCACTTGAGGGGGTGGTCTCGGTCGAAAGATCAGCATCCATGCGCAATCGCCAGCGTGACCGATTGCCGCCGACATCGGTCGAAATGCATTGGGTCGGAGAGGCGTCGGAGATCGGGCCAGCGTCTGGGCCGACCGTGATCCATGCTTCCGAGCTCTATGACGCGCTCCCCGTTGCGCGGGTCATCGGTGGTCGAAATGGCACCGAGGAGCTCGTGGTGGGCGTGAAAACCGGGGAGCTGGTGTGGAGGCAACGACCGCCGCGAGACAAGGTGGCGGCGTACTTCTCCCGGCACGACATTGATCTCGAAGACGGCCAGATCGCGGAGGCCAACCTTGGTGCTGAAAGTCTCCACGGTGAGTTCCTCGGTGCGGCGGGCGGTAGCGGTCTGACCTTGGTCCTGGACTACGGTTACGAGGCTAGACGGCTTTACAACCCGAGGGGGAGGAAGGATGGGTCATTGACGACTTTCCACCGCCACCGGCTCGGTCGCGACCCTCTCACCTCGCCCGGAGAGGTCGATTTGACGGCCCACGTCAACTGGGATGATCTGCGGAGTGCAGCCGTGGGCGTCGGCTGGAAAGAGATCGGGCTGTGGCCGATGGCGGAGTTCCTGGTGCGGGCGGGCATTGCCGAAGAGCTCGAAGAACGCGGTCTGGGCATGGAGGCCGAACTTAACGCCGCGACCGTAACAGCTCGTCAGGAGGTCAAGCGCCTGCTCGACCCGGAGGGGATGGGGTCGGATTTGAAGATGCTTGTCCAGGCGAAGGGCGATATGACGGAAATCGCCCGTAAGGCGCTTTCCGTCGAATGAGGAATTGGGAATGAGGAATGAGGAATGCCGCCCACCTTGGCAGTTGAGAGAAGGGCGCAATGACCGGGCGTGCCGTCTCTGACGATTTTTGGGAGAAGCGCGATTAGCGAGTAATCGCTTGAGGGCCCAAAGATCGTCAGAGGGGGCAACCACGGAGAGCGCGATCTGAGAAAGGCGCGTCGAAATCCAGCAGCTCGCTTCGAAACCGAGAGAAACAAGCGCTTCCCTGTAGGTGAACTCCCCCGGTGAGACTCGCGTAGGGGCGTCGGCGACGCCCAGTGAGGAGCGCATGGGGGCGTCGGCGACACAGGAGCCACTCTTCGCATTGTTTGCCCTGGGGGCGTTCCTGCCTTGAAGGCGGTTCATCAAACAATGTGAGGGGTGGCACCTTGCACGCCGAAGCGAGAAGCGCTCCTCACTGGGGGTTGCCGAAGCGAGGAGCACCTTGCACGTCGCAGCGGGAGGCGCTCCCCATTGGGTGTCCCCCCCATAAGGAGCGCTATGCTGCGTCAGCGACACAGGAGCCACCTTTAGCATTGTTCGGTTGGAGCGCGTTACCAGATTGCGAAGTGAAGAGTTCGAACAATGCAAAAGATGGCACCTTGCTCCCCCCAATGAGGTGCGCTTTGGGGCTTCGGACACCCCCATGAGAAGCGCTTTGCGGCGTCCAATCGGTCTTGACGTTGGCTCGTTGAAGAGCGCGTTGGGGCATCGACGACACAGGTACCACCTTCACATTTGTTGCCTTTTCATAAAATTCTGAAACAAAACGTGTTGACTATGCAACAAATGTGAAGGTGGTACCTTGCACGCCGAAGCGAGAAGCGCCTACTGGCTTCGCAATTCCTCCAGCAGTGCCTGCACGGCCGGCACCATCTCTGCAATTGGTGTCGGTCGCTTCTCCCCATCGCTGCGCAAGCTGAGCTCGACCTCACCGGCGTCGAGACCACGTTTGCCGAGCACCACCCGGACCGGAAAACCAATCAGGTCCATGTCGTTGAACTTGACGCCCGGGCGCTCGGGACGGTCATCGAAGAGGAGGTCCATGCCGGCTTCGTTGAGCTGGGTGTAGAGTTCTTCAGCGGCCTCGACGACCTCCGTTTTGTCGGCATTGAGCACCACCAACGCCACCTCGTAGGGCGCCAGCGGGAGCGGCCAGATGATGCCCTTTTCGTCGTGGTTCTGCTCGACCGCAGCGGCCACGGTGCGGCCGACGCCGAGGCCGTAGCAACCCATGATCATCGGTTGGTCGTTGCCATCTGCGTCCTGAAAACGGCAGTTCATTTTTTCGGAATACTTGGTGCCCAGCTTGAAAATGTGCCCGACCTCTATACCGCGTTTTTCGATCATATCCTCGCCACAGGAGGGGCACGGGTCGCCTACCGTGGCGAGCCGGACCTCCGCCACCGTCGACGCCTCGAAATCGCGTCCCGGCACCACTCCGATGAGGTGTGCATCTGCGGCGTTGGCGCCGGTGGCCGCCATCTCGAGGTCCATGACGGACGGGTCCGAGATGATCCGTATTCCCTCGAGGCCTACCGGCCCCGAAAACCCCTGGGGACCTCCGGTGATCTCCTCGATCTTCGCCTCCGAAGCGAGCTCGAGGTGCGTGCAGCCGAGTTCATTCTTGAGCTTGACCTCATTGACGTCGAGATCGCCGCGAATCAGGACCGCCACATACTCCTGGTCTGTTTTGAAGATCAGGGTTTTGATGAGGTGGGCCGGCGAGATGCCCAGGAACTCGGCGACCTCATCAACGGTACGCATCTCCGGGGTATGGATGGACTCGGGCTGGTCGTTGCGGTCGAGCGGCCACTCCGGCGCCGGCGCCACCGGTCCCGCCTCCGCCTTCTCGACGTTGGCACCGTAGTGGCAGGCAGGACACGAAAGGATTGCGTCTTCACCGGTTTCGGCAAGGACCATGAATTCGTGGGATTCCGAGCCGCCGATGTTGCCGGTATCGGCCTCGACCTGGGTGTAGCCGAGGCCGCAGCGTTCGAAAACCCGGCAGTAGGCCTTCTCCATTGCCCGGTAGGCGATGTCGAGGTCGCCGGCGTCGGCGTGGAATGTGTAGGCGTCTTTCATGATGAACTCGCGGCCTCGCATGAGGCCGAAGCGGGGCCTTATCTCGTCCCGGAATTTTGTCTGGATCTGGAAGAGATTGACTGGCAGCTGGCGGTAGGAAGTGACGGTCCGCCGCACCATGTCGGTGATCACCTCCTCGTGAGTCGGACCGAAACAGAAGTCGCGCTCGTGGCGGTCGTTCATGCGTAGCAGCTCGGGTCCGTACTCGAACCACCGCCCGGACTCCTGCCACAGCTCCGCCGGTTGGATCGCAGGCATTGCCAGCTCTGCGGATCCGGCTTGTTCCATCTCCTCGCGGATGATGACCTGAAGCTTCGACAGCGACCTCCAACCGAGCGGCAGGTAGTTGTATATGCCGGCCGCGACCTTCGAGATCAGCCCCGCCCGGGTCATCAGCCGGTGCGAAACGACCTCGGCATCCGAGGGATCTTGGCGCAGCGTAGGAATGAATGTTTGGGTCCAACGCATGTTCAGCTCCGTCTCCCCGCGCGATGGTTCGGCGTGGGGCGATGATTGCGGGTGAGGTCGCCGATCAGACCACCGAGACGGCGGACGTGGTCGAGCAGTTCCTGATCGATCCCACCCTCCGGATCGCCGTTGGCCTGGCGAAGGGCCTCTTCAGCACCCGCTGCGTCGCCGGTGCCGAGCCGGGCGAGGGCCAACTGACGCAACAGGAGCGGCTCTGCGCCTCCCGTTCGTGACGCCTGATCGAGGTACTGCATTGCCTCCCGATAACGCCCCCTTTTGAGGGCGATCGAGCCAAGTACCGCAAGCGGGTAGTGGCGCAGCTCGCGGGGGGCGTTTTCCAAGGCTTCGCGGGCGAGTTCGCGGGCGGCGGTCAGGTTTTCGCCAAGCTCCGATTCCACTAACGCGAGCTCATAGGTCGCCATACCACGGGCCAACTCGTCGACCCCTTCCTCTCGGCACAGGCGAGTCGCGATCCGGCGTGCGGCGCGGCGTCTGCCCGCGTGGCGCAGCGACTCCAGAAGGGCCACCACCGCGGCGGCCAGGTAGGGTGAATCCTCCGGTCTCTCTCGTAGGATTGCGTGTGCATGGGCAATTGCCTCGCGGACCCGGCCGAGGGCTGAGGCGAGGAGCGCCACCGTCGCCTGGAGCTCGGGCTGGCCGGGCGCCGAGTCGAGAGCTTGAGCAAAGAGGTCAAGTGCATAGTCAGGACGTCCCTCCTCGAGGGCTGCCTCAGCGAGCCGGGCCAGGCGCGCACTCTCGGCGGGAAGGTCGTGGGGTGGGGTTCCGCTCAGCAGCCGTACGGTCTCCTGGTATTGAAGGCGCTGCGGGTCGAGGCGGAGGACGCGTTGAAAAGCATCCAGGGCCTTTCTCGTCCACCCGCGCCGGAGGTAGGCGATGCCAAGGTGATAGAGCGCATCCTCGAAGTCGGGCGCGAGCTCGATGGCACGCCTGAGAGCCTTGACCGCGCGCCCGCTCTGGCCAAGCTCGAGCCGGCTGAGTCCCAACAGATACCAGCTTTGGGGGGCCTCTTCGATCTTCAGGCTTTGTTCGAGATGAACCAATGCGTTGCGGTGCTCTCCGCGCAGAACTCTGAGGGCGCCGAGCGTGAAGTGGGGGAGGAACGCGTCGGGCGCCATGTCGCGAGCGCGGGTGAGTGCATCTTCGGCCTCGCTCCACTGCCCGAGATCCGACGCCACCGCGCCAAGGTACACGAGGGCTTCGAAGTGCGGACCGCGTAGCTCGAGGACCTTGCTGAAGGCGATTCGGGCAGTCTCGAGTTCGCCACTGTGGAACGCCGCCTCGCCGATGAAGGACCACAGCTCGTCACTGTCGGGCGCCATCGCCGCGAGGTCGGTCAGCAGTTCACGCACGACACCGGTGTCCGGACCGACGAGGGCGAGTTCGAGGGCGCGAAGTTTGTCGCGAAACTCGTTGCTGGCGTGGCCGGAATGTGAAGCCTGAGAGAGGATGCGATCGGCGTGGGACTTGAAGCGGCGCGAAAGATCGCGGGAGAGCAGCTCCCGATCAGCGATTCTCTCCCACCCGTCGACGACCTCGGCGCGCGTGACGATGCCCTGGGTCTCGAGGAGCCCCCCAAGAGACTGAACCCCGGCGTGGGCGACGGTCAGGTTGTGCTCGAGCTGCGCCACGTGTTGAGCGGTGGACGCGAGCGCCTGCGAAAGACGCCGAACGCTATCCTCAAGAGCGCTGATGCGCTCGAGCATGTGCTCCTCGAGCTCCTCTTGGGCTTGAACGAAAAATTCCTCGGTTGTCTCGGTGGTTTCGGTCACACCTGAGACCACCAACAGCTTGTTACCGCATCGGTGACAGATCTCCAGCTCGGAGGAGTTGGCGGCGCCGCAGGACTGGCAGAACATCTTCAGTCCTCGTCGTTTTTGTAGAAAAAGAGTTTGCCCATCTTGTTTTCCAGAGCATCACCACCGCCGAGCGCCATATATATGGATTCTGCAGTCTGCTGCATATCGTGCGCCGTACGTGCGAGGTGGTGGGATTTGAGCCCGCATATCTCACCAGCTTCCTGCTGCGGCCGGAGATCTGCAGCAATCTGCGGCGTTTGCTCCCAACGGGCTGCTCGACGTACCGTCAAGTACGCCTCCGCGGCCCTCGGGTCGCAAACACCACATCTCACGACAGCTCTCCGGCCTCGCGATGAAAGATGGTGAGATAAGCGGGCAACGTTTATAAGAGGCTGTCCAGCTTCGACGAAAGGCTCGCCTTGTCGGTCACACCGACGATTCGGTCGGCGATCTCGCCGTTGTTGACCAGTAGCAGGGTCGGAATGGCCTGGATCCCATACTTGACGGCGGTGTCGCGGTTGGCATCTACGTCGAGCTTGCCGACCACGACCCGATCCCCGTACTCGGCTGCGAGCTCCTCGACGATCGGGCCGATGACTCGGCACGGCCCGCACCACACCGCCCAAAAATCAACCAGCGCGGGTTTGTCCGCGTTGAGGATCGTCTCGTCGAAGTTCGCATCGGTGATCTCAACTGCATTGACTGCCATCGAGTCGTGCCTCCAAGCTCGTATCTCTACCCGCTCCCCGCGGGCGGCCCAATGGTACACCATTGAATCCCCGATAACATCCCTGAGCTTGTCGCGTAAGAGTCTCAGTTTTTAATTCGTTTTTCTGTGCTTTCGATCGAGAATCGACGGTTCGTTTTTCAGTGTTTGATGTCCTGGAGAATCGCCTTCGCGGCCTTTTCTCCGTACGCGACGGCGTAGTTCTGCCCCCGGTCCTCTGGGAAGATTTGCGCCATCGTGCAGAGGTAAAGTCCCGGAAGGGCCGAACGGAACGACGGGATCAACTCGCGGTATCCGACCGGTACCACCGGCTGTGCGTACTCAGCCCGGAAGTGGTGGCTCTTCATGATCCACGAGGGGTCGAAGGATGGATTGACCCGGGCCAGCGCTGGAAGGTAGGAGGCCACGACCTCCTTCTTCGGTGCTCGGAAGAGCGGGTGGCCCGGGAAGAGATAGTTCGAAATATAGAGGATGTGCCGGCCCCCGTAGCGTTCTTTCGAAATGTAGTTGGTGTGCTCGATGAGGCCACCGAAGGGCATGTCGGGATCGGCTATGTTGAGCCAGTAATACGGGGTCAGTGAGTGCTCGAGCTCGAGTATCGTGCAGATAGCGCCGGTGGCTCGGAGACCGGCGAGGCTGGCGCTCTCTTCGTTCGGGAGGAGGTGGCCGGCTATCTCAAGATAGTCCGTTACCGGGGTGGCGACCAGGGTCCGGTCCGCGGTCCACGAAGAGCTGCGGGTTCGGACCGTGAAGCCATCGTCACTGTGCTCGATGCGATTGACCGCCTCGCTGAGATGGAGCTCGGTTCCGCTTTCCTCGAGCCGATTTTCGAGGGCTTCTACCAACTTCGCGAACGATCCCCTCATATAGCCGAGACGTTCGCCCATCCCGGAAGTCGAACGGGACTTCCCCCTCAGACAGAGCTTGCCCCACAGCCACACCATCGCGACGTTGTCGGCATCTTCGGCGAACTTCTGGTGGAAGAGCGGTCCCCACACCTTTTGCCAGACTCGTTCTCCCTGGTGGCGGCTGATCCAATCGCGAGCGGTCACGTTTTCGAACGGGGCCGGATCGCGGCTCCGCTGCAGGAGCAGGGTGGACGCCGCGAAACGAAGCTTGTCGACGAGTGAAAGCGGGCGGAATCGGAGCAGTGACTGTGGAGTCCCGAAGTCCCACAGACTGCCTTCGGTCCAGATCCCCATCCGTGAGGGCAGCCAATCGATGAGGTCTGCGACGCCGAGCTCTTCCGCCAGGGCGACATAGGACGTGTCGCTCGTGAAAAGGTGGTGGTAGAAGGCCTCGAGGGGTTCACCCTCGACATCCATGACACGGGCGAGACCACCGGGGCGGGCATAGCGCTCGAATACCTTGACGTCGTTGCCCGCTTCGGTCAGTCGGAGGGCCGCTGTGAGACCGGCGAGGCCAGCGCCGACGACGGCCACATCCATATCGTTCATGACGCCGTCAGCCTAGACCGTTCTTCAACGACGGTCCCTAGAAGATCACGTTCTTGATGTAGAACGTCTGGGTCGACGTTGTGCCTTCAGCCAGCTCCTTGGCGAGGGTAGGCGTGAGGCGGAAGGTTCCGGCCGGTTTGCCCGAGGTCTGGATCATCTCCAGCTCGACTGCTGCCGGAGAGATCTCCTTGTGGATTCGATCGATAAGTACGTATGCCTCGGCCACGGCCTCCAGCGCCTCGAAAACTTCCCGCTCCGAATCGGTCGTGGTCTGGACGAAAAAGAAATCGGTTTGGGTACCCTGGCTGGTGCGGTAGATCAGGAGTTCCTTGTCGTCAAAGATCTTGGCGAAGGCCTGGTCGATCCGCTCTTCGTGGTACTTCTCAGATTGAAGCTTGATCCCGGGCGTTGGCACCGGGGTAGGTTCGATGGTGGTTCCGAGGGTTAGTTCTCCGCCACCGTCGGCATCGATCGTGGCGTGCTGTCCGAGCGATGTGAAGGGGGTCGGGGTCGGAATCGGCGTGCCGTGGACGGAGAGCTCCTCGATCATGAGCGCGTTTCCAAGGCCGAGCTGGTTATATCGTTCCGTTTCCACCAGATCCACCAGCGCGAGCGGATAGCTGGCCACCGTCCCTGTCGCAAGGGTGAGGATGGCGTTGGGGCCTTCGATGCGCATCGCCTCTTTACAGCGAATCTTGTGCCCGCTCTTGAGGATCACTACATACCCCTGAGCCGCAGCAACCACAGCTACCACGAGAAGAACTGCCGTAACGAAGCCCAAAACACGTAACCGAGCCATGATGCTGACCTCCATATTTCATTATAGCTGTTAGCTATCAGCTATCAGCTATCAGCCATTAGCGCCTGGCCGTGAGCATTGCGTGGTTCCGACGCTGTGGCGACTCAATTCTCACCGGCATTTCCTCAATACGTCCTATCTCATGCGATGAGCTGACAGCTGACAGCTGATTGATGACGGCTTCTTACGAGGCCCTTGAAATGAGCCCGAGCAGCTCGTTGCGCCCTTTGGTGCCGGTCTTGCGGTACAGGTGTTTGAGGTGGTCTCGGACTGTATGCGGGCTGATGCCGAGCTCCTCGGCCATCGCTCCGGTGGTCAGCCCCCTCCTCAACAGCCCCAGCACCTCCTGTTCACGTGGGCTGAGGCCGTGGCTCGATGAGAACGCCTGCATCCTGGCGATGGCTTCGGACTCCACCGGCTGGAGGAGCACGAGCACCGCGTTGGGCACGTCGGTTGCCCGTTCCGCGAAACTCGTTACGTCGCATCCCATGACCCGCCCGTCGTCGAGTTCGAGGGTTCCCTTCCAGGTCGATGTGGCGCCGTCGCCCGAGGCGACCGAATCGACCAGTGAACTCAGCAGGGTGAAAAGCGGCTGTCGTGGCCGTTCATTGCAGCTGGCGAACAGTTCGTCTTCGGTCTGCTGGGAAAGAAGACGATCGGCGGGAGGATTGGCGAAAAGAATATTTCCCTCGTGGTCGAAGAGCAGGACGGAGTTCAATGTGACGTCCAGCGCGCCGCGCAGCAGCTCTGTTTGGATCAGCATCCGTCTGTAGTCGAGGATTCGGGCCAACGACTCCGACATCAGGTTGACGAGCTCGGTCGATTGCTTCGCCACGCCGCCGAGGCGGAGTGTGGCGTCGAAGTCGCCTCCAGCGTCGAGAGATACTTTCGCGGCTTTTCCTTTGCCCGACCCGACTCGGTAAATTTGCGCGGGTTCCGGCCCATTTGGTTGCAGTTCGAGCTCCGCCCAGGTGGCGTTGCTCATGGTCTTCGCGAGACGCAGGAATCCCAGGACCTCTGGATCCTCGCTAGCCGGACATCTCGGCCGGAGGACAATTGGATAAACGGCGCCCATTTCCACCCGTATTGTATCGCCGTCCGTGTGTAGTCCAAAGTCCTACCCGTCAATCTCTTGGCTTCCCGTGGGCCCTTGACCTCCACCGAGTGCTCGCTTAGACTGCCCGTCCTATGTTGGAAGGGCTCCAAGAACGGCTGGCTCGCGTCACCAAAACCCTCAGAGGAGAGGGTCACCTGACCGAGTTCCACATCGAAACCGCCTTGCGTGAGATCAGGCTCGCTTTGCTCGAAGCGGATGTCAGCGTCGAGGTGGTGTCCGGTTTCATCGAGCGCGTGCGGACCAGGGCGCTGGACAAAGAGGTTTTGAGTTCCGTGACCCCGGCCCAGATGGTGACCAAGATCGTCCACGAGGAGCTGGTCACCCTGCTCGGCGGGGAGACCACCGAGCTCGATTTCAAAGGGAGCCCTTCAGTGATCATGTTGGTCGGTCTCCAAGGTTCGGGCAAGACGACCACCGCGGCCAAGGTTGCCCGGTGGATCAAGGACCGCAAGGGTCTCTTCCCGCTATTGATTCCAGCCGATACCTCGCGCCCGGCCGCCCGCGAGCAGCTTCTCGTCCTCGGCGAAAAGGCGTCCATTCCCACTGTCGACACCCGGGACATGGACGACCCCGAAGCGATTGCCAGCCGAGCCCTTCGCGAGGCCTCGATCAAGGGATATCAGGTCTTGATCTTCGATACCGCCGGGCGGCTTCACATCGATGACGAGTTGATGGCGCAGCTGCAGCGGCTGAAAGAGATCCTCAAGCCGCGCCAAATCCTCTTCGTCGCCGATGCCATGACCGGCCAGGACGCTGTCCGTTCGGCGCGAGCGTTCCACGAACGCCTTGAGATCACCGGTGTCATCCTCACGAAACTCGACGGCGATGCCCGCGGCGGAGCGGCCTTGTCTGTGCGTGAGGTAGTCGGCAAACCGATCGTTTACGCTGGCATCGGCGAGCAGATCGAAGATCTCGAGCAGTTTCACCCGGACCGCATGGCGGGTCGCATTCTCGGCATGGGTGATGTGCTGACTCTGGTGGAAAAGGCGCAGGATGCCGTTGATGAAAAGAAGGCGCGCCGGCTCGAGGCCAAGCTCAAAAAAAACAAATTCGATCTCGAGGATCTCCGCGATCAGCTGCGGAGCCTCAAAAAAATGGGACCGCTGCAATCGGTTATGGAGATGGTGCCGGGCATGGGGAATATGATGCCCGAAGGAGGAATGGGTGATGGGCAGGAGCGACAGCTCCGGCGTATGGAGGCGTGCATCGATTCCATGACGCCGAAAGAGCGCCGCCATCCACAGCTTCTCAACGGTTCGCGAAAAAAAAGAGTCGCAAGAGGCTCTGGAACCAGTGTGGAAGAAATCAATCGCCTCTTGCGTCAATACGGACAAATGCGTAAGCTCATGAAACGTCTGGGCAAGGCCGACCCCCGTGCGCTGAAGCGTCAGTTGGGCATCGGCTGAATATACGCCCAGGGAGGAAAGTAAATGTTGATGATTAGATTGCGACGTGGGGGTGTGAAGCACAACTCCGTCTACCGGGTCGTGGTGTCGGATTCGCGCAAGGACACCCAGGCCGATTACCTGGACCAGGTGGGTTTCTACAACCCAAATTTGGAACCGCCAGAAATAAGGCTCGACCTCGAAAAGGTGGACAAATGGCGGAGTCAGGGTGCCGGTGTGTCTGAAACTGTGCGATCCTTAATTCGTAAGGCTCAGCAACAGCAGTGAGGCGCGCCCGGAGCTTGCGGGTTCCGGGTCATCTTCCCCGTACATTGAAGGGAGCTCCAATGAGTGCGATGAGAGACCTGCTGGAAGAGATCGCGAAGGCACTGGTCGACAACCCGGAAGATGTGAAGGTGGCAGAGGTCGAGGGCGAACAGACCACGGTTCTCGAACTGCGGGTGAATAACGAGGACCTCGGCAAGGTTATCGGCCGCCAGGGTCGCACGGCACGGGCCATCAGAACGCTGCTGGCAGCGGCGGGTATGAAGATCCAAAAGCGATTCGTGCTCGAGATCCTCGAGTAGTGTCCGGCGACGAAGGTCGCGACTGGCTGATCGTTGGTCGCGCGGGCAAACCGCATGGCGTCCATGGCGACCTCCTGGTGGAAGTCATTACCGATTTTCCGGAACGTTTGGCGGACGGAGTTCGCTTCGGCCTCGGCGACGAATCGCAGCCAGGCGAATTCTTCGAGGCCCACCGGGTGCGTTTCCACAAAGGTCGATGGTTGCTGTCGATTCGCGGGATCCGAGAACGAGAGGTTGTCGAAGGCTGGCGCGGGAGATTTCTGTTTCTTCCGGAACAGGCCTTGGAGGACCTTCCGGAGGGCTATTACTACGAACACCATCTGACGGGTCTCGAGTGCCGCTCGCCCGAGGGGGAGGTCCTCGGCCGCGTGACAGGTCTCGACCCGGGCGAGGGTCAGTCCCGCTTGATCGTCCAGGTGGGTGAACGAGAATCGCTGGTGCCGTACGTGCCCGAGATCGTCCGCGAGGTCGACCTCGACAGGGGATTCGTCATTATCGATGCACCTGCTGGGTTACTTGACGACGACGCCATCGATGAGCGTTAACAAAACGGGGACAGATCGCCGATTCGCCCGGAGAAACCGCAGATAACGCAGATCGACGCAGATCCATCCACCCGTTCAGATTTGCCCACAGATCACACAGATTGAGTTCTGCGATTTCGCCGTCGATGGTACGTCACAACGTCCTTCGGCGTCTTTGAAACCGCGAAGCCGCCCACCCCTCCACCCCCGCAAAGAACGCAAAGCCACCCACCCTCCCACCCGCGCAAAGAGGCGGTGGCTGAGCCTGAAAGGCGGCCCAGTTTCTTTTGGGCAAAACGGCAGGCGATCGAATGATCGCCTGCCGCCGGTGAGAGGTCCGTCTGCCCCGAACGCACGCGTTCGTCGCCGCCGGTCTTCTCACCAGCCGACGTGCCCTTGGCACGTCGGTTCTGCCTCTCTTCTGGGTTGTTGTGGGGGAGAATCTCAACGAAACACCCTCTGTGTCTCTGTGCCTCTGTGGTTTTTCGTTCGGGCCCGGGTTTGGTGTCTCGGTCTCTTTATGATTCAATACGCGGTCCGGGGCGATCTTCCCGGTCGGTAATCCTATGCATTTTGATGTTTTGACGATATTTCCGCAGCTCTTCGAGCCGTTTCGCACGGTCGGTGTGCTCGGGAAGGCTGTCGAGAAGGGTGTGATCGGGCTCGCGGCACATGATCTCCGCGATTGGGCGGACAACAAGTGGCGGCAGTTGGATGACGAGCCCTACGGCGGTGGCGCGGGGATGGTTTTGCAGGCGCCACCGGTGCTGGCGGCCATCCGCGAAATGGTCGCCAAAGAGGATCGGTCGCGGGTCATCATTCTCGGTCCGCGCGGTAGGTTGTTGAATCAAGAACTGGCCGAAAAGTTGGCGCAAGAGCCGCGCCTGGTGCTGGTGTGCGGTCGGTACGAGGGATTCGATGAACGCGTTTTTGAAATCAGTGGAGCCGAGGAGGTGTCCGTAGGGGATTACATCCTCGGCGGTGGCGAGGTCGCTGCGATGGCACTTATCGAGACGGTGGCGCGATTGGTTCCGGGGGTGGTTGGAGACCCGGCGTCGGTGACCTGCGACAGCTTCGGCGATGGCCTCCTCGATCACCCCTGCTACACACGTCCACCCGAGGTCGAAGAAGAACCGGTTCCCGAGATGTTACTCTCCGGAAACCACGAAGCGATCCGGCGCTGGCGGTTGGAACGATCTGTCGAGCTGACGGTAACCAGGCGGCCGGACCTCGTAAAGAGGAAATGGGGGCAATACTCGAAAGAGATCCGGGAACTCGTTCGTCGGTTCGCACCGGATCTGGCTCCAAAGCGGGGAAGCGACTGATGGCGGCCTCGAAGACGAGGAAGATGATGAAGAAAACGATGGTGCTGTGTTTGTTGATGATCTGCGCGGCCGGGCATGCCGTGGCGCAGGGCTTTGATGCCGATCCGGTTTTCAACGTGAGGCTGTTGCCGGATCGGGCGCCGCTGGTTGCGGGAGAGGAGCTGCGTCTGGCGATCAGCCTGACTGTCAATACTGGATGGCATATCAACTCCGATGACCCGGGGGACGAGTTTTCGCTGCCGACGACCGTCGAGTTCCTCCTGCCTGACGGGTGGCCGGTGCCCGTGGTCAGCTTCCCGGATGGTAAGTCCCTCGACTTCGATTTCTCCGACACGCCGATCGAGGTGTGGGAGGACCGGGCGGTGATCCTGGCGGGCCTCGTCGTTCCTGGGACGGCTGTTGGTGATCATCGTTTGCGGGTAACGGTGACCGCGCAAGCGTGCAACAACACCCAGTGTCTGCCACCCGAGGAGGTTCGAACCGGTGTCGATGTGACGGTGGCGCCTCCCGGCAGCTCCTCGAAACCGGCGAACCAGGAGCTCTTCAAAGGGGTCGTGGCGAAATCGTCTGGATCGGCCGGTTCCTCGGATCTGGGTTCGAAGTCTCTCCCCCTCCTCCTGATCGGGGTGTTTTTGGCCGGGCTCGCTCTCAACCTCACGCCCTGCGTCTTTCCGCTCATCCCGATCACCGTCGGTTTCTTCACGCAGCAGACCAAGGACCGCGAAGGCAGCGCGTTCCCGCTTGCTCTCGCCTATGTCATGGGAATTGCGGTTACTTACTCGGTGCTCGGCGTCCTCGCCGCACTGAGCGGTGCAATCTTTGGCAGCGCTCTGCAGAGTCCCTGGGTCGTCGGTCTTATTGTGGTTGTCCTGCTTTTGCTCGCAACTTCGATGTTTGGGCTCTGGGAGCTGCGAGTGCCGGGTTGGGCGCAGCGCGCATCGGGCGGGCGGAGTGGCGTCTTCGGCGCCCTCATCATGGGTCTGGTGATGGGCTTTGTCGCCGCGCCCTGTATCGGCCCCTTTGTGGTTGGTCTTCTCACCTACGTGGGTCAGAGGGGCGATCCGTTTCTGGGGTTCATTCTCTTCTTTACGCTGGCCCTGGGACTCGGCTTGCCGTACCTGATCCTTGGCACCTTCACCGGTGCGGTCAACAAGCTGCCGGCCTCCGGTATGTGGATGATAGGGGTCCGGCGGGTCTTTGGCGTCATCCTTATCGCCATGGCCGCGTACTTTGCGGCGCCGCTGATGCCGGGCGATTCTGGACGGTGGTTAATGTCGGCGGTGCTGGTGCTGGGCGCGCTCTACCTCCTGGTGATCGACCGCACCGGTCACGAACAGCCGGGAATTGACCGTGTGATGCGCGTCCTGGCCGCCACCATGTTAGTGGTTGGAGTCGTCATGGCGCCGGCGGTTCGTTTCGGCGTTGCGGCGGCTGGCGATTCGGCTGAACACCTGGCCTGGCAGCCATATGACAGGGCAGCTGTCGAGGCTGCAGTCGCGGCCGGCGGACCGGTGATCGTGGATTTCTACGCAGATTGGTGTGCGCCCTGCCGTGAGCTCGATGAAAAGACCTTCTCGGCGCCCGAGGTCAGCTCGGTCCTCGAAGGCTACGCCCGCTTCAAGGTCGACTTGACTCGAAGCAGCGAGGAGAGCCAGGCCCTGGTCACCGAGCACCGGGTGGTGGGCGTGCCGACGGTTATCGTTTTCTCGGGTGGTGACGAGGTCTTTCGTATAACAGGCTTCGAACAGCAG
>Ga0255043_10000081_pt1 | contig 15404 bp, 14 predicted proteins | sample BC1_12_9_MG_FD_182778 | JGI IMG/M metagenome (GOLD analysis project Ga0255043, IMG submission 182778) | Seawater microbial communities from Strait of Georgia, British Columbia, Canada - BC1_12_9 | ecosystem: Environmental > Aquatic > Marine > Strait | place: Canada: British Columbia | collected... | reverse complement strand
GAGTGTTCTGCAAAAGATCATTGAGAGCCTGCAAAGGGGTGAAGACCAGAAAGTCGCCGAGCTGACCCAGCAGGCGATCGACGCCGGGCTGGGCGCGGCCCAGATTCTCAACGACGGGCTGCTCGCAGGGATGGATGTCATCGGTGAGAAGTTCGGTGCCAACGAGATCTTTCTGCCCGAGGTGCTGCTGTCGGCCCGAGCCATGAACGCCGGTATGGATCTCATCAAACCGCTGCTCATCGCCGACGACGTACAGTCGCTGGGAAAGGTGGTCATAGGGACCGTCAAGGGAGACCTTCACGACATCGGCAAGAATCTCGTGGGGATCATGCTCAGGGGCGCAGGCTTCGAGGTCATCGACCTCGGCGCCGACGTGGCATCTGAGAGCTTCGTCGAGACAGCGGAGGCCGAGGGCGCCTCGGTGATCGGATTGTCGGCCCTGCTCACCACCACCATGTCGGGGATGAAGGATGTGGTGGAGCTGGTCAAAAGCAAGGGGCTCGAAGGAAAGGTCAAGGTCATCATCGGTGGCGCACCACTGTCCCAGGCATTCGCCGACGACATCGGAGCCGACGGCTACGGCTATGACGCCACCAACGCGGTGGATATCGTCAAAAGCCTCGCCGGGGCAGCGTAATGCAACCGCCGCTGGAGCGATTGAGGGCCGGCGAGACTCTGTGCGGCGACGGTGGCTGGGGTACCCAGCTCATGGCGCGCGGACTCAAGCCTGGTGACAGCCCGGAGGCCCTGAACCTCTCCAGCCCGGAAGCCCTTGTGGAAGTCGCCGCCCTGTATGTCGAGGCCGGCGCCGAGCTGATCACCACCAACAGCTTTGGCGGTTCGTCGCTCAAGCTCCACTCATACGGGCTCGACGACCGTACCGAGGAGATCAACCGTGCGGCCGTCGAGGTGCTCAAACCGGTCGTCACTGACAAGGCCTACATCTCGGCTTCGGTCGGGCCCACCGGCAAGCTCCTCAAACCGTACGGTGATACCGAACCGGAGGCCATCGCCGAGGCTTTCGACCGCCAGATGGGCGCCCTCGTCGAGGCCGGCGCCGACCTCATCTGCGTCGAGACCATGATCGACCTCAGCGAGGCCCGGCTCGCCATCGAGGCGGCGCGGTCGCACTCCGAAGACATTCCCATCATCGCGACCATGACATTTGACGCAACACAGCGGGGCTTTTTCACCACGATGGGGGTCACCGTCGAGCAGGCCTGCGCTGGCCTCGTCGAAGCGGGCGCCGACATCGTCGGCTCCAACTGCGGCAATGGTATTGACAAGATGTTGGAGATCGCAGCGGAGTTCGCCGCCCACTCCTCGGTGCCGGTTATCATCCAATCGAACGCCGGCGTGCCCGAGAACCGCGGAGGTGAGGTCATCTACCCCGAGTCGCCCGAGTTTATGGCCGAACGGGTGCCGAAGCTGATGGATCTCGGCGTCGCCATCATCGGTGGCTGCTGCGGCACCGGTCCCGACCACATCCGCGCCCTGCGCGCCACTATTGGCGAGCATCGCCCGTGAGCTGATGGGGGAGTCTATTCGAAAATCTCAGAGACAACGGGAATAGACATGAGTTCTGAATCTGAATTGGTCGGCATTCGATCGTCCCTCTACAAACCCCTCGATCCGAATGCCGTCAAGCAGATGGCCAAGGCCGTCTTCGAGGTGCTCGAGACATCCGGCGTGGCGGTTTACTCCGACGAGGCCTTTGAAGCCTTCGCAAATGCCGGCGCCGTGGTCGACCGCGAGACCCGTACCGTCAAGCTGCCGCGGTCGCTGGTCGAGGATTGCATCGACTCCAACCCGTCCACCATCACCCTGCACGCCCGCAACGAGAAGTATGACGCCGTGCTGGAAAAGGACCGCGTCCACTACGGCACCGGCGGCACCGCTATCTTTGTCCTCGATCCGGACACCGGCGAAAGACGCCCGTCGACGGTTGACGACGTGATCCTCAACGCGCGCATGGTGGATGTGCTCGAACACATCCACGTCTTCACCATCAACGTCTTCCCCAACGAGATCGAGGACCAAAACCACATCGATGTCAACCGCTTCTTCCACGCCCTCGACAACACCACAAAGCACGTCATGGGCGGCATCTACTCGTTCGAGGGCTGCCGGAACGTGGTCAAGATGGCGGAGGAGATCGCGGGTGGCGCCGCCGCCCTGCGAGCCGAGCCATTCGTCTCCTTCATCACCCTTGTCATCAGCCCGTTCAAGATCGACAAGATCTACGGCGACATGACGTGCTATCTCGCGAGAGAGGGGTTGCCGGTGGTGGTGCCCACCGAACCTATCGCCGGCTCCACCTCGCCGGTAACGCTTGCCGGCAACGTGCTCACCCATGTCGCCGAGACTGTCTCTGGAATCTGCCTCGTCCAATGCATCAACAAGGGTGCGCCGGGCATCTGCGGCAGCGTCGGATCGATCCCCAACTTGCGCACCATGGACCACCTGGCCGGGCCCATCGAGCGTGCCATGGTCAACGCCGCTTCGTCGCAGATGGCGCAACACTTCGGCATTCCCATGTACTCGACGGGCGGCACCACCGACGCCAAGGAAGTTGAGGTGCAGTGCGCTTATGAGACCGCCATGTCGAGCCTGCTGGCGGCCATGTCCGGCGCCAACTACATCCACGACATCGCCGGTCTCATGGAGTCCGATCTGTCGGTGTCATACGAGAAGCTGGTCATCGACAACGAGATCCTCGGCATGAACCAGCGCGTGCTGCGCGGGATCGAGGTCAACGACGACACGCTGGCCGTGGATCTGATCGCCAAGGTCTGCGAGGAGTCAGGCTCCAACCGGCACTTCCTGGCCGAGTTCCACACCGCCGAGCACATGCGGGGCGAGTTCTTCTTCCCGACCATCGCCAACCGCGAGAAACGGGCCATGTACGAGCCTGACGACACAGCGCTGGCTCGGGCAAAGGCCTTTGTCGCCGAAATCAGGTCAGTCGAGCCGGAGAACCGCCTCGACGCCGATCTCCGGCAGAAGATCCTCGACGAATTCCCGGAGATCGTGCGGTAGAAAACCCCACCGGCCACGGCACCTCGCCGCTCTCGCGACGAAATCCGGTGAGATATGCGGGCTAGTCGGGTGCGTGGTTCACGGCGTCTTCTAAGCACTCCCAGCCCACAGGGCCGCCGCCGAGCTCCTGGACGATCTCCAGCAGGGCGGCGAACAGATACTCGCCGTAGCTCGGCTCGCACCACAGGCGATAGGCCGGAACGTTGCCTAACGGCTCTCTCTTGACCGAGCACGAGGTCAGCGCCACCCGGGTCTTGAGAAAATCGTCGCCGGTCTCGGAGAAATCGACGCCGCAGGTCTGGGCGAGGACCTCGGCGGCGCGGCGGCCGGCGAGGACCAAGGCGGCGTCCTGACGCTGAACTCGGTAGACGCCGTCGGCCCCCGGACCCAGGTCCGCGATCAGGGTCTCGGCGCATCCCCCACCCAAATCGTTCTCCACCATGAACTCGCGGCTGTCGACGCGGACCAGTAGCCCGCCGTCCACGAGGCGCTCCCAGCCGTAGATCGAGGGCGGCACCGGGAGACCCCGCGCCGCCATCCAGTCGGCCGTGCCGCGGCCCTTGCAGCCGAAGCGGAGGAGGGCGCTGAGGTCGCCCAGTGCGAGATCTGAGAGCAGAGCGTGTTCCTCCTCAGGGGTGGTGAAGCAAAGGGGTACCGTCATCCTGAACCGCTCGCCCCATTGGGGCTCGAGGGCGGCCTGCGACTGGTGCGCTGGACTTCGTCGCGGATAGCTCATGTGGCCATCCCATCACCCTGCTGCACCTTCTGGCGCTCGTTTTCGGGGTCGTAGAATGGCGTCGTCGCCACGGTGGCGGTGATGATCCGACCGCCGTCGATCTTGATGTTGATCGACGAGCCCGGCTCGCTCAGCGCCGGCGGCACGTATGCGAGGCCGATGACCCTGTCGAGGGTGGGGCTGTACTTGGCGCTGGTCACCCGGCCGAGGATCTCGGGCCCGTCAACCACCAGGTGGCACTCCTTGGGCAACGGGTCGCGCCGGCCTACGGCGAGGGTAAACCCAACCAGCTGTCTCTTGCGGCCCTTTTCGTTGAGGATGGCGAGGCTTCGCTGGCCGACGAAGAACTTTTTCTTCATGCGGACCGCCCAGCCGGCCCCGGCCTCGTAAGGATCGGTGAGACCGTCGGTGTCCTGGCCGACGATGAGGTGGCCCTTCTCCAACCGGAGCAGCCGTTGCGCCTCGACGCCGAACGGCCGGATGCCGTACCCTGCGCCGGCCTCCATGATGCTCTCCCACACGTGCATGGCGCCGTCGGTCAGCGAGTGGATCTCGAATCCGAGCTCGCCCACAAAGCCCACCCGTTTGACCCGCGACGGAACGCCGGCGACCTTGAACTCGCGCATGGCCACGTAGGGAAAGTCCTCGTCGGCCAACGAGGTGTCGATCAGCGGCTGCAGGACCTCGCGGCTGAGCGGGCCGGCGAGATTCATGGCGCCATAGTGGCTGGTGGAGTTGGTCACCTCCACGTCCATGTCCCATTGGACCAGCCACCACAGCAGTTGTCGGTGGACCGCGTCCGACCCGGAGGTTGTAGTGGTGAAGTAGAAGCGGTCCTCGGCGAGCCGGCAGATGACGCCGTCGTCGATCACCACTCCGGACTCGTCGACCATCAGGCTGTAGCGCGAGCCGCCCACCTTGAGCTTCATAAAGGCGCCGCAGTAGATACGGCCCAGAAAGGCCGCGGCGTCGGGTCCGCTGAGGTCGATGCCGCCGAGCGTGCCGAGGTCGATGAGAGCGATCCGGTTGCGGACGCACAGCGCCTCCTCCTCGATGCACTGCTCGCGGGTCTTTCCCTCGATCGGGTAGTACTCGGGACGCAACCAGTTGCCCGCGTACATCAGCTTGGCGTTGCGATCGGTGTGGAAGGCGTGGGTCGGGGTGCGGCGGAGGGCGGTGAAGGTGCGGCCCGCGAGATGGCCGAGCCGCACCGGGGTGCTGTAGGGGCGGGCCGTGGTCACGGCCTTGCCGCCCATCGCCTCACCTCGCGTCCTGGTCAGGATCCTCAACGACAACAGACTGGAGTACTTGCCCTGACTTGGTCCCATGCCGACGGTAGAGAAGCGTTTGAGGAGCTCGGGGCTGTCGAAGCCCTCCTGGATCGAGTTCTCGATATCCTTGGTCTGAAGGTCCTCGTCGAGGTCGACGAAATCCTTGCCCTTGGGATGGGCCACCACCGGGTAGGGGTGGTTGGGACAGGGGCCCCACCTCAGTGGTGCCTCCTCGGTTGTGGCCGCACTGAGTCCGACGTAACCCGCGGCCTGCTGGCCCGCGTACCGCCCGTCGCGTATTCGGTCGCCGAGATCGTACACACCGTTGACGCGCCCCGCGACGAAGACACCTTTTGGCAGCTCCACGGGCAGAAACTGGTGGCACTCGTCGGCGTACTCCATCCGTGATCCCGCCTGGCGGAGCAGCTCGTCGGCCGGCGCCCAACCGACGCTCATGAGCACGCCGTCACAGGCGATTTCTGCTGAGCGATCGGGTCGTGGGTTGCCGTTGTCATCGAGAGGGCGGACCTGCACACCATGAACGCCCCGTTTGCCCCTCGTCGGCCGGGCTTCGTAAACACAGTGACCAAACCGGATCGGAACGCCGGCCGCGGCGATCTGGTCAACCAGCCCGCTCGACGGCCGTTCCGCGCAGAGGTCGATCACCGCGGCGATTTCCACTCCGGCGTCGAGCAGGTCGAGGGCCGCGCCATAGCCGTTCTCGTTGGCCGTCAGTACCACCGCTCGCGAGCAAGGTCGCACCGCGAAGCGGTGGATCAGCCGCCGTGCGGCGCCGGCCAGCATGACTCCCGGCAGATCGTTGTTGCGGAAGACCGCGTGTTGCTCGCGCGAGCCGGTGGCCATCACCACGCTGCGGGCACGCAGTTTGGTCAGCCGCTGGTCGTCCACGAGGGCTATCCAGTTGTCGGCGAAGTGACCCACCGCCGTCGTCGAGGTGCGAAGCTCGACCCGTTCGAAGGCTTCGGCCGCCTGCACAAGCTCGGAGAGTCGTTCCTGACGGCGGTGCTCATACCGACCCTGGTAGCCGAGCGAGCCGCCGGGGTGCGGATCGGAGTCCACCAACAAGACCTCGGCGCCCGCCTCGGCGGCGGCGGCCGCAGCGGCGAGACCGGCCGGCCCGGCGCCGATCACCAACACGTCGCAGAAGGCGTAGTCCTTGGGGGTGTGGCGGTGGCCCTGATCTGCGGGGATCGACCCCAGCCCGGCCATCTTGCGGATCTGCTTTTCATAGAGCGGAAACAGCGCTCGCGGCGTGTGAAAGGCCTTGTAGTAAAAGCCCACCGGCGTCAGCTTGCCGAGCCGGTCGAGAATACGCAGACGGTCGCGGTCGACGCCGCCGCGGGTGTTGACCGCATGGAGGTCCATGCCATCCTCGATGGGGGTCACGTCGGCTCGAATATTGGGCCGCTCCCCCCACTGCATCATGGCGTTGGCGTCGGCACCGGAAAGGCTAAAGATGCCTCGTGGTCGGTGGTACTTGAAGCTGCGACCAAGGACCCTGACGCCGTTGGCCCACAATGCCGAGCTGATGGTGTCACCGGCGAAGCCTGAGTACTCCTTGCCCTCGAAATGGAACCGGATCGAATGGTCCCGGTCGATCCATTCGCCCGGCTGTTTCGGGAGCCGGCCGCTCACTCGTCGGCCCCTTCGTACAGAAAGGTGCGGATGATCTCGTCGCGTAAGGTGTCGCGCTCGGCGAGGAACCAGACTCCGCTGGCGGTGTGACACCACCACTCGAGCTTGGTGGCGGCGGCACCCGAGCGGTTGAAAACGTAGTCGGCCCACTCGGCGTCGGTGGCCGTGCCAGGATCGGGCATGGGCGTGTACTCCCTGCCGTAGGTGAACTCCTGCACGGAGCGTGGTCCGTTGATGGGGCAGATGAGGATCTTCACCTCAGTGTCCGACCGAAGCCGCTCCCTTCTCGCCCACGAGATCAAAGGCCTCGAACCGGGACAGTCGGAAGGGCTCGATGAGCTCGTGGGGTGTGTTGTTGGCCATTGTCCAGGCCATGCACATGCCGCTGGCCGGGGTGGCCTTGAAGCCCCAGGTCCCCCAACCTGTGTCCAGGTAGAAGCCCTCGACGTCGGTCGTCCCCATGATCGGTGCGAAGTCGGGGGTCATGTCACAGAGCCCGGCCCACTGCCGCATGACCCTGACGTCGGCCAGGCACGGGAAGAGCTCGAGGATGTGGCCCGCGAGGCCCTCCATGAAATCGAGCGTCGCCCGCGTAGAGTGGAGCTCGTAGGGGTCGAGCGACGCCCCCATCACCATCTCGCCGCGCGACGACTGGCTGACGTAGATGTGGAGGCTGCCCGAGACGATGATGGTGTCCAGCCAGGGCTTGAGGGGCTCGGTCACGGCCGCCTGCAGCGGGTGCACCGTGACCGGGGTCCGGACCCCCACCATGTCGGTGACCCGCGGCGTGTAGCCGGCCACCGCCGACAGCACCTTGGGGGTCGCCACGAAACCGCGGGCGGTCTCTACACCGGTGACCCGGCCGCCCTCGACCCGAATCTCCGTGACCTCGGTGTTCTGGTGGATCTCCACGCCGCGGCCGTCAGCGCCGCGGGCGTAGCCCCACGCCACCGCGTCGTGGCGGACGATCGCCCCCGGCGGGTGGTAGAGGGCGCCAAGCACCGGCATGCCGTGGCCGCAGTCGAGGTCGATCTCCGGGCACTTCTTCTTGATGAAATCGCGGTCCACCAGCTCGCTGTCGACACCGAGATGCTTGTTGACCTCTGCCCGCCAGCGCATGGTGCGCAGCGATCCGTCGGTGTGGGCGAGGGTGAAGTGGCCGCGTTCCGAGTAGAAGAGGTTGAGGTCGAGGTCCGCGGACAGTTCCTGGAACAGCCGCACGCTCTTGTCGTAAAACCGGACCCCCTCCGGGGTCAGGTAGTTGGAGCGGACAATGGCCGTGTTGCGGCCGGTGCCGCCCGAGCCGATATAATTCTTCTCCAGCACAGCCACGTCGGTGATGCCGTGGTCCCTCGCCAGATAGTAGGCACAGGCCAGCCCGTGGCCGCCGCCGCCGATGATGACCGCGTCGTAACTCTTTTTGAGCTCGCCCGGATCGCGAAACATCCGAGGCTCGGGGTGGTCTTTAGAGAGGGCGAAGCGGAGAAGTCGGTAGGGCATCTCAGCGGTTTTCTATGCCGGCAGTGCCTGGGCGGTGCGGTGCGGGCCGCTGTAGATCATGGAGTCCGGTCGTGTCGTTCCCATGCCAACCTCCCGTTTCGGAGTCCGGGGATCGGCTATCCTGTTGCCCAGAACAACCGGAACACCCTCGAAAAGCCCCGAGGTAACGCCGCCTCGGCCGCCCGTCGATGATTGGGCCCCAAGTGCTCTCGGGATTGTGCCATGATTTACCCGAATGTTCGACGACGAAGACACGATCCAGCTCTACCGCATGGCGCTGGTGGAGGCTGCCACCAACCCGGCTCTTGATGATAGGTGGCATCTCTCGAAGATTGTAAGATTGCAGATTGATGGCGGACGCAGCCAAGCACATCGCTGACGGCCGAGCCAAGGTGGTGGCTCTGGTCGGTTTCCTGGGGGCCGGCAAGACGACCCTGCTCCGTCACCTCATCATGTCCGAGGAGGACATGACCGGCACCGTGGTCATCGTCAACGAGTTCGGCGACGTCGGGTTCGACGGCTCACTCATCAAGCGGCTGGACTCTGATGTCATCGAGCTGGTCAGCGGCTGCGTGTGCTGCACGCTGGTGGCGGATCTGACCCTCACGCTGCAGCGAATCCTCGACGATCTCGAACCGCGCCGAATCCTGATCGAGGCTTCGGGCCTCGCCGACCCCAGAGGGATCGTCAAGATCCTTGACGGTGACGGCATCAGGGAACGCGTGGCCCTCCACCGCATGATCACGATCCTGGATGCGCGTTGCTGGGAGATTAGGGAGAATTTCGGCCACCTGTTCTTCGACCAATTGGAGAGCGCCGGCTACCTGATCTTGAACAAGATCGACTTGATCGATCGCGAGAAGCTGCCGACCTTTCTCGGGGAGATTCGTGAAGCGCTTCCCAGGACCGGCGTCATCCCGGCGATCCAGTGTCGTGTCGATCCCGACAGCGTGTGGGGTGATGACGCCGGCGGTGAGTCCCCCAGGCAGGAACTGGCGGCCGCCTATCTGAGCGCCGGAGATCACGATCACGACCACGTGCACGCCGACGGAGCGGGCTATGTGGCCTTCGCCTTCGAGGACAAACGGCCCTTTCACGAAGAGCGGTTCCGCGAGGTTCTAAGCGGCCTGCCGTTCGAGGTTTTTCGTGTCAAGGGCGCGGTTCGATTCCCCGACCGCACCGACATGATCAACCTCGTGGGTGGCCGAGGCGAGTGGGTCCGATGGAATGGCGAGCCGACGACCCGCCTGGCCTTCGTGGGATGGGATGTCGAAAGCGATACCTTGATCGAACGTCTGGAGGCGTGTTTGGTGTTGGGCTGACGACCGCACCCGCGGGACCAACCGTGACAGCAGCTTCAGCGTGATAGGTTGATCAACACGTCCCGAACGGCCTCGCAGACGATAATGAATTCGGCGTCTTCTCGCTCGTGGTTAGAAAACACCGACCGAACCAGCTCGTTGATCTTCGCAGCCGCCCGTTCCGCGATGCCGGCTTCTGCGAGAAGATTTCGGATGAACTCCGATTCGAGGAGATCCGAATTTCCGGCGGGATGGTCCTCTCGGCCGGGTTGGTCCACCGCCAGCGCAACACCCGCCAGCAGCGCCGCCGGTTTGGCGATGCTTGGCTCGCCTCGTTTCGATCGCAGCAGGGAGTCCACCCGAGCACAGACCCGGCAGGCGCGCTCGAGGATGTCGGGTTGGTCCGGCAACCGTTCTTCCAGCCTGGCCATGAGACGCTCGACCACCGGTTCCGCGACCGTAGCGCCGTCCACACTGTGGCCGAGACAGGCCTCGGCCTCGGCGCACCACTCCGCACAGGCGAGATCGATCCGTGGGTTCCGGACCTCTCTCGAGCACCCGCGGCAGATGCGGCTGGGCTCGTCCTTCCAGAACTCGATGGCGCGGCCGCAGTAGGGGCAGCGGACGTCGAAGATGGCGTCCGCCGTCCAGTAGCGCTGGTCCTGTCCGGGGCACTTCGGTGGCATTCAGGCTCCCAACAGAGTCTACAGCAGGCCGAGGCAGATCCTACTCGCCATGACCGCCGCGTCCTCCGCGCCGAAAACGCGTGTGACGCAGGAATCGAAGAGGACGTCCGCGGAGGCCGGGAGCTCGTCATCGCCCAGGTGGTAGATCAGCGTTAGATGGAGATTGCCCATTGTGTGGATCCGCGCCCCCAGGTCCCCGTGCTCCGTCAGCTCGTGATCGAAACGGTCGAGGTGTTGTTTCAGCTTTTCCAGATCATTGCCGATTCGATCGACGAGGGGAGTCACTGACCGTGCCTGGAAGGGACCGAAGTAGAACTGACCACCGGGGAAGCTCCGAAAGGAGATCAGCTCGCCGGTGGGCTCCACCGGCAGGTTGCAGGCCAGATAGTGGAGCAGCAGGACGAGGTCATCTGGCCGGGCGGGCTCACCCGAGGACCTCAACGTGAGCGTCCAGCCGTCAATGTTCAGTCGGGCGTCGGCGCCAAAGATGCGGAGATCGAGTTGCCCGTTCTCGGGCCCGGGGAGCCCCAGGTTCGAGCAACGTGAGTCGAGGTCTATGGTGGTCAGCTCCTGAACCGCCAGCTCGACTGCCTTTTCCATTCCTGAACGCTTCGACATGTAGGACTCTCAACCAATCGGGTTTCACGGGCTCGTAGTACTCACGCGACGGTCCATGATAGCGGCGAATGAGGTGCCACCCATCACGACCCTCATGTAGTCGGGTGTGACACAAACCAACATTGCGAGAGTGGTTATTGGTGGCACTTGCTTTCCACCCTCCCAGTCAGTGCACCGATTCAATCGACCGGGGAGGTGGGCGGGAATTCCTAATTCCTAATTCCTAATTCCGAATTCACGCTAGTGCGCGTGCTTGCCCTCTTCCCCGAAGTACGCTTTGCGAAACTTGACCACCAGCTTGCGGAGGGTCTCGATCTGCTCGAGGTCGGTGCCCTGCTTGGCCTTCATGGCGTGGATCTGGATGGCGTGGAGCAGCGCCAGCTTGTGCAGGTACTCGTTCACCGCGGCCTCGTCGCCGTGATCCTTTGGTGGTTTGATCCGTTGCGCCATGAAGTAGGCGGTAAGGATGTCCTGGATCTCCTGCGCGTGAGTCTCCTTGTTGCCGACCCAACGCACCAGCTGGTTGTAGTCCACCGATTCAGCTGCGCCGAGAGTGATGATCTGGTTCATCGATTTTTCGACTGTAGTGATGTGCTCTTCGATGAGCTGGACCCGGAGTTCGTCGTCATAGATCCCGCACGGGATCTGACAGTGGGCGCCGGCGGGCGCGGCTGCGGCAAAGGTGATGGCGAGAGCGAGGGCGGCGAGTGCGGGTCTTTTCATAAAATCCTCCTGTATTCGTTAGTTCTTTCTGCTGCTGAAAACCCGCGGAAGTAAACGGATATTTCGCTCCTCAACGCTCAAGCCCCAGCACCGATACCGATCTGCTGAGCTCGATTACGTCGCCATTGCGGAGCACCCTGAGTACGAATTGGTCATCGCCGGACAGACTCCGGTTTTTCTCGTCGATCTGCTGGCTGAACTTCGGGCTGCCAATGACGATTCCGTTGATCACCAGGATCACATCCCCGCCGAGGGTAAAGCTCTGACCCGCTACCTGTGCCTTGAGCGTTCCGGCCCGCAGACCGATGGCCGAAGCGGGCGAGCCCGCCGCAACGCCCTCGACCAGGATTCCCGCCTGTTGCGGGACGTTGAGCGCGCGCGCCATCGGGCCCTCGATCAGGACGCCGTCGAGCCCGGTCCACGGCGATGGATCGTCGAGCAGCACGCGCCGTGCGAGGTTCGAAGTGATCACGAAACCAACCCCCTCGAAGCCGCCACTGGTGGAGAGAATGTGGCTGACGATGCCGATCGCCTCTCCCCCCATGTTGAACATCGGCCCACCCGAATTGCCCTGGTTGATGGCGGCATCGGTCTGGAGGATCTCCACCTGCTCGAATCCTCCGAAGAGCTGGCTCGGCGTCCGGCGGGCGCTGACGTGGCCTGCGGTGAGCGAGTGGGCGATACCGAAGGGTGCGCCGATGACAAAGATCTGGTCGCCGACCTGGGCGGTGTCCGAGTCGCCGAGGACCACCGGCGCAATGCCTGCGGGCACCGAATCGGCCTTGATCAGGGCGACATCCGAGTTCGGGTCCGACGCCACGATCTTGGCCCTGACGACATCGCCGGTGACGAATCGCACCGACACCTCGTCCGCCACCTGCACCACGTGGGCGGCGGTGATGATCTGACCATCGGCGGAGATCAGAAAGCCCGAGCCGAGGGCACCCGAACTGACCCGTCTCGCGGGCCCCTGGTCGGCCAGCACCTGTTGCACGGTGGCGATCTCGACCACCGCCGGGTCGACCTCGAGGAAGAGCTCAGAGATTGGTCGCTCTTCGGCCGTCGCATAGGGCGTTGCGGCGATTGTCGTGACTGCCAGAACCAGGAAGGTCATCAGGGTTCTCATTGCGACTCCCATCGATTTTCCCGAATTGTACAGCAGGTGGTGTGGATCAGCCGATTTCTCAGTAGTCTCCGAATCTGATGATCAGACCGGCCGATACGTCAAACTGATACAGGCTGTTGGGATAGCCGTAACACCAGATCGGATCGCAGTACGACGTCGTGCTGTTGATGTAGGTGCCGTAGAACCGACCCTCGAGACGCACTCCGATGTTGTCGCTGAAGAAGATCTTGACGCCGCCGCCGATGTTTCCCGAGAATTTCGACAGACTGGAGAATCCGTCCGGTCGCAGCCACGTGCCACCGAGGCCAAAGACGATATAAGGGTTGATCTGGGCGTCGGGGTCAAAGCTCCACAAAAAACTGAGCTGCCAGTAGTCGATGTTGAGGCCGAGTGAATCATCGAAACGATTTGCATCGGCGGTAGTGTCCTGGGTGTTGTAGAGCAGCTCGAGTTGGGTCATCTCCGACAGCCCGAGGCTCAAAATGACACCATAGTTCTCGCTGGAGTCGACGCTGACGTCATGGTACTGGCCCTGGTAGAACGTGGTGACGTCGCCACCAAACTGGTAGCCGATAAAGGGGGTGATCTCGAACTCCCTGGCGTCTGCGGCGGTCGGCGCCAGGGCAAAAATCAAAAAGAGCAACAACAGGGCAATTTTTTCATCAGATTCTCCTTCGCGGGGTTGTGTTCACACGGGATGCATCCGTGACGTTATGTCTCGGCGTGGATATTCGTGGGCTGGAGGTGCGCAGATTCTACTTGATGAGTGGAATTTCTCCGGCCAACTCGTACTCGACGATGATGTCCATCTTGTTTTCGATCTGGAAGAAGCGCGCAACGGTTTTGCCCGAGAGTGACTTGCTCATCTTTTTGGCGTAGGTGCTTTGGACCGTGAGAACCTCTTTCTCCCAGGCAAAGTGTTTCTCAAGCAGCGTGATGGCCTCTTTGTCGGTCAACGTCTCATAGCTCGCGAAGTACTGGTTGAGCAGGTCGATGCGGGTACTGATGGCGGACTCCAGTGCGTCCCGGTATTCCTGGTAGAGCGGCCAGAAAATGGCGCTCTCCTTTTCATCGAGTTCGAGGTTGGCGCCGAGGACAGCCTGGCGCTCGGCCTGGATCGCCGAACGAGTGAGCTGGACGGCCCGGTCATCCTCGAACTGCGCCCAGGCGTCTGGTACGACTGCGAGGCAGATCGCGATCACGAGCAAAACGGATACTCTTTTCATCTGTACTCCCTGTGCACTGGCGGTTTGCTCCGTCGGCGGTAGAACGATGAGCGGATGTCTGTCATTCCCGGGTGTCGCTGGATCTTTCGGTGGTGGTGGTCGAGGCGGACCCCTCGCACGAAGCCTGAGTCCAGCCGCCTCGGACCTTGGTGTTGCCGCAATAGGCCTTGCCGACGCTATTGGGGTTGTTGAGGTAGCCGAGGATGCTGCCGCACGTCTCTTCAGGACCGGGGGTGACCTGACAGGTTCCGCTGTAGCGTGGGTTCTCGAAGCAGCATGGCTCCTGCTGGGTCGTTGTCGTCATCTCGTCGGTTTCGGCTGCGGCCACTACTCCTGCGAGGCACAGGGCGCAGAATAACGCGGTGATAATCGGTCGGGTACCTTTCATTTCGGACCTCCTGTTTTTCTCGGCGCCGATGCGGGCAGCCGCTGAGTTGTTCTCCCATATTTCATGGTGAGGTCATTCTACCGGAGTCAAACCCGGTATTTGGATTATCATGGAACGGCGAAGAACAATGCGAGTACTGGACCATCTGCACCGTCTCGACGTCCGCGTCCTTCCTCTGTGGGAGAGGGCTGCGGTTCGGTTCATCCAGTTTGTTCAGGCCACCTGGAGCCAGCTCAACCGCGACAAGGTGATCATCCGTGCCTCAGGCCTGGCGTACTCGTCGCTGCTGGCCGCGGTGCCTCTGGTCGCGGTCGGGTTCGCCCTCTTCTCCGCCTTTGGTGCCTTCGACGACGTCAAGCAGAAGGTACAGGATTTTCTCTTCACCCAGTTCCTGCCGACGAGCCAGGACGAGATCCTCCAGTATTTCAACCAGTTTGCCGAGGGCGCCAGCAAGCTTGGGCTGATCGGGTTTTTGTTCCTCGTCCTGGCCTCGATCCTGTTGCTCGACAATATCGAGTCGAACTTCAACCAGATCTGGCACGTCACCACACGGCGCAAGATCATCTCCAAGATCACCTCTTACACCTCGGTGCTGGTCTTCGGCACCCTCCTCCTCGGTACCAGCATCACCATGTCGGCGCGGATCAAGGCGATGCTCTTCCGCGATATTCCCTTCGACCCGGGCACGCTGGAGAAGCTGGGCACCTGGTTCTTCCCTCTGTTCTTCACCTTCCTCGCATTCTGGCTGATGTACCTGGTGATCCCGTTCACCAGGGTGAAGATCAAGAGCGCGCTGCTCGGCGCGGTGATTGGGAGCATCCTCTGGGAGCTCGGCAAGAACTTCTTTGCCACCTCGGTCGGTACCTCCGTTCGGTACTCGACCATTTACGGTTCACTGGCAGTGATCCCCATCTTCCTCATCTGGCTCTACATCACCTGGATCATCGTTCTTCTGGGTCTGGAAATAGCCTACGCCCACCAGCATTTTGCAGCCCTGGTTCGCTCGAAGGCCGCGGGCGAGCGCGACGAGTGCGACCGGGTGCCCACCGGTCTCCAGCTCTTCATCCTGATTGCGAAGCGATTCCACGAGGGGACGGACCCACCGACGGCGGATGAACTCTCGAGCCGTTTCTT
>Ga0255043_10000080_pt1 | contig 15411 bp, 9 predicted proteins | sample BC1_12_9_MG_FD_182778 | JGI IMG/M metagenome (GOLD analysis project Ga0255043, IMG submission 182778) | Seawater microbial communities from Strait of Georgia, British Columbia, Canada - BC1_12_9 | ecosystem: Environmental > Aquatic > Marine > Strait | place: Canada: British Columbia | collected... | reverse complement strand
GGGACCTCGAACAACAGCAACGCGTGCGAAAACGACACGGGCACCTGCAACGCAGGCGTCTGCGTTCCAAACGCAGAATGTGCCGTGGACGGGGACTGCCCGGACACTGGCAACGAGTGCGTCGACCCGGTGTGCAACGCGGGAACCTGCGAGACCTCAAACAACAGCAACGCGTGTGAAAACGACACCGGCACCTGCGACGCAGGCGTCTGCGTGCCAAACGCCCTTTCCCTTTACGCGCAGGACTTCGAGCTTCCGATGGACGTCCTCAACGCCAATGCGCTCATCGAAGACACTGCAGCTGAGGTCCCACTGGGCCCCTGGCTGTTCTTCGCCAATGTGTTTGATAGTGTCGGCAACCTGAAGTTCAACTTCGGTCCCTTCGGCGCACCCAATGCGACGGTCAGTCCGAGCGATACGTTCATCTCGGCGGTCGTGACCTTGGAAGGCGATGTGCCGCAGGGCGACCAGCAACTCAGCGTCTTCAATGATTACAACTGCTGCGACCGAGATCCCATTACTGGGGACCTCCGACAGGGTCACGGCAACGGCACCGACCGGGTCGAGATTAGCGTCTTCCAGGAACTCAATCCGATTCCCAATGCGTTGATCGGCCAGACGCTCACGTTCAGCTTCGATGCGAAACGAGGCAACATCGAGGGCGCCACGACTGCGTTCGCATACATCCAGACGCTGGACCCCAGCACCGGTTTCTCGCAGACCAACTTCGTGCCAATCGAACTGACGAGTATTCCGGCTAGCTGGGCTCGCTACTCGATCACGTTGGCTCTGACCGACCCGCTTCTCGAGGGCCAGATCCTGCAGATCGGCTTCCGGAATACCGCGCAGAACTTCGAAGGCTCGGGCATCTTCTACGACAACGTCCTGGCCACGCTTGAATAGGCCGTAAGGCACCCGCTGGCCAGTCAGCGCACTAATCTGTATAGGCACCGCGGATGTACAGTGGTGCGCGAGCATCTATGCGTTACACGATCAGAGTCGCGCTCACGGTCGCGCTAGGCGGCTTCCTGATGGGCTTCGACGCGTCGGTGATTTCGGGCGTGGTGACCTTCATCGAGCCGGAGTTCAATCTCAGCAAGATCGAGCTGGGCTGGTCTGTCGCCTCGCTGACGCTCACGGCGACCTTGGCCATGATGGTGTCGGGCCCGCTTAGCGATCGCCTGGGGCGGCGCCCGGTCCTCAAGATTGCGGCCGTGCTGTTTGCAATCTCGGCAGTGGCGTCTGCGGCGGCGCCCAGTTTCCTGACCTTGGTCGCCGCGCGCATGCTTGGTGGCTTCGGGGTCGGCGCCGCACTGATCATTGCACCGATGTACATTGCGGAGATCGCGCCGGCCGCGATGCGTGGCCGCATGGTGTCGTTCAACCAGCTCAATATCGTGATCGGCATATCCGCCGCATTCTTCACGAATTACCTGATTCTTCGATTCGGGCAGTCGGACCTTGCATGGGCGGAAGCACTTCGCCTCGGCGAATGGAACTGGCGCTGGATGCTCGGCGTCGAGGCGCTGCCGGCGATCTTCTATTTCCTCGCGTTGTTCGCGGTGCCCGAGAGCCCTCGCTGGCTGCTAATGAACGGCCAGGACGATGACGCGCGGCGCGTGCTGGAAAAAGTGAGCGACAGCGCCCAGGCGGAGGCGGATATCAGGGCCGTGAAAGAGTCGCTACGCGCTGAGCAGAGTACCGAACGTGCCGCACTGCGTGAGCTGTTCCGACCCGCGATGAGACTGGTTCTCGTCATCGGTGTCACGGTTGCGGTTCTGCAGCAGATTACCGGAATCAACTCCGTGTTCTTCTACGCGCCGATGATATTCGAGCAGTCCGGCGTTGGCACCGATGCGTCCTTCATGCAGGCCGTGCTGGTAGGCCTCGTGAACCTGGTTTTCACAGTTCTCGCGATACTGTTCATTGATCGTCTCGGCCGGCGTCCGCTGCTAGGCGTCGGACTAGCCGGTATCGCGGTGTGCATGCTGCTCCTGTCGTACGGTTTTGGTTCCGCTACCTACACGCTCACGAGCGATGCGGTCGCCGCGCTGCCACCGGAGATCAGCAGGGACGCGCTCCAGCCAATGCTCGATCAGACGTACGACAGCGACGTGGACTTCCGACAAGCCTTAGTGGCCGCCGTTGGCAGCGAGACATTCCAGAACCATCAGTCGGCCCTCGTCAGCGCGGCAATCGACATGAACCCGAAGATCATCCTCGTCGGCATCCTAGGTTTCGTCGCGAGCTTTGCAATTTCTCTCGGTCCGGTGATGTGGGTTCTGTTCTCGGAGCTCTTTCCGAACCGGGTTCGCGGGCTTGCGATATCCTTCGTCGGGCTCATCAACTCCGCTGTCAGCTTTTGCGTGCAGCTCATCTTTCCCTGGGAGCTGCAGAAGCTCGGCAACAGTGTCACGTTCCTGATCTACGGACTGTTCGCGATTGTCGGCCTCATCATCGTGATGCGCCTGTTGCCGGAGACGAAGGGCAAGAGCCTCGAGGAGCTCGAAGCCGAATTGGTGGGCCACTAAGTAAACTGCTCTGAAATCCTCACTTCCGGACGAAGCGGATGCTGTCGAGGTAAATGGTAGCATCTGGTCTCCGCCCGCTGAGGGTCACGACGAAGCCCGTCTTGATGCTCGACAGGTCGAGCTTCTTCAGGCGAATCCGGTAGCGCTGCCAATCCTTCTTGAGGCGAATGTCCTCGACCGTGGTCTTGGCTGAATCGGGGTGCGCCTTGTCCTGGCCGAGGAGACCCACACCGATGTTGATCTTTTCGACACCGAATTCTCCTCGGGCCCACAGCTCCAGGTGTGTCGCTCCGGTGAGATCGTAGCCGCCTTCCTGATCGCCCCAGTTGTTGGCGGGGTGCTGCCAGGCGACGCCCACCCAGGTCCCGACCTCGCCGACGAAGTGCATCTTGATGCAGGCTTTGCCTTCATGGGGGTTGCCTGCGTGGTCGCCGTCCAGGGTTAGCAAGTCGGTCGAGCCCATCCACCCCGAGGGGGCCCAGGGCATGCCCTCGAAACCGTCCTGGTAGACGTAAAACGGCATGGGCGTTCGAACCTGACCTTTCACTAGAAGCGGCACGTTCGCCGTCGCCGCACGGCCCGCCGCATCATAGGCGTAGAGGAACAGCCGATACGGCCCCGGATCCCTGGGCATGCGCAGCCGTGCGCCATTGGCGCGACCCTCGAGGACCGCGCCCTCGACCTCGGGCGGCACGGGCCGGAAGTCGCCCCCGGTCGCGTATTCACCGGACTCACGGCGGAGCACCCAACGCACGTGAATCGCACCACCTTCGGGATCGGTAATGACGGCACGCACGCGTACCTCGTCACCCGGGTCCAACTGCGATTCACCCTCGATGACCAACGGCTCCACCGTGGGCGCAAGGTTCGTCGGGGGGCTACCAGACCAGAGCTCGGTCATGACATCGACCGCGCCGAGCCGGGCGCCGTCCGCGAGGAACATACCGTACCAGGTCGGGGTGGCCTCCATCTTGAAGCCCCAGTTGAAGACGTACGAACCGAGGGCGAGACCCGGCGCGCCGATTACGCCGCTCTCGTAGCTGCGCCGGTAAAACGCGGCTTTGTCCGTACTCGTTGGCTCACTGGGCGCGCCCCAGTCGTTCTTGGGGATCTCCCACACGCCCAGCGGTCCGAACTCGGTGAGCACATAGGGCTTGGTCGCGCCGCCGGCGCGGTAGCGCTCGGCCACCGACGGTGCACCGCCGTAAGTATTGATGCCATGAATGTCGATCGCCGGGCAGAGCTTCTGCACGCCGTCGATGCGTCCGCCACCGAGCTCGGCCGTGACGGTCATCGTCGGGTGGAACGGGTCGAGCTTCTTCACCATCGCGGCGATGTCGTTGACCGCCTTCCAGATGACCGGATTGTCGCCTTCGCCGAAGCCCTCCATCTCGTTACCGATGCCCCAAAGGAGGACCGCCGGATGATCCTTGTAGCGCAGCACGGTCTGGCGGGCCGCTTCGAGCTGCTTGCGCACCTGGGCCTCGTCGCTGTAGTCGAACCCGTGGCGTTCGTGGCCCAGCCAGATGCCTACCGTCACCGACAGGCCGAGAGCGTGCGCCGCGTCGAGACGCGCGTCGATGTCATCTGCGCCCCATGTCCGCACCGAGTTCGCGCCCGCCGCCGCCAGCAGTTCGAGCGAGCCATCCCCGCCGGCGCCACGGATGAAGTACGGCTTACCGCCACGCAGCAATTGCCAGCCCTGCTCCGTTTGGCGCAGTTCCACCGGGATGGCTTTCGCCGAGGCGGCCAAGGGCCACAGCACCAGGCAGGTCGATGATAAGAGGAGCGCTTGCGCGGTTGTTTTGAGTAAACCCATCTGTTCAGCCCGTGTTCTTGAGCCCCGCCGCGATGCCGTTAACCGTGGCCAGCAGAGCGTCCTGAAGCTGCACGTCGTCGGCATTTCGCTGGCGCCGGAGCAACTCCGCTTGAATCAAGTTGATGGGGTCGAGATAGGCGCGCCGAAGCTGAAGAGAGCGCCGAAGCGTGGGATCGGCTTCGAGCAGCTCTTCTTGGTCGAGCACATGGAGCAAGACGGACCTCATTTGCTTGAGTCGCGCGCGCAGTCCCTCACCCACCCCAGCGAGCTCTGCAGGAGTGAGCAAGGCGTCGTATCGCGCCGCGATCCGCTCGTCGGCCTTGGCCAGCGCAAGCTCCAAGAGTGAGAGAATCGACTGGAAGAAGGGCCAGTTCGCGGCCATGTCACGCAGCTCCCCGAGCCCGTCGTCGTCGAGCGCCTCCTGCAGTGCGGTTTCGATGCCGAGCCATGCGGGGAGAAGCAGCCGGGTTTGGGTCCAGGCGAAGATCCAGGGGATCGCGCGAAGGCCGGACAGCCCGTTGCCCGACTTGCGCCGGGCCGGGCGCGATCCGATTTGAAGTGAACCAAGCTCGATTCCCGGCGTCGCAACATGGAAGTAGGGAACGAAGCGACTTTCGCGCGTCACCTCGCGGTAGGCGGCCATCGCGCGCGCCGCGAGCGCGTCCATCCGAGTTCGAAACGCCAAACTCGGCGCCGCAGGCGGAGTAAGCGTCGCCTCCAATGTGGCCGTCGAGTAGAGCTCGAGACTGCGCACGGCGATATCGGGTGTCCCAAACTTCCACTGGATCATCTCCCCTTGCTCGGTCACTCGGAGGGTGCCGTCGATGGATCCGGCCGGCTGTGAGCGGATGGCGAGATGGGTCGGCCCGCCGCCCCGCCCGATGCTCCCTCCGCGCCCGTGAAAAAGAGTGAGATGGACGGCTTGCGAACGGCAGAGCTCGACGAGTCGCTCTTGCGCTTGGTAAAGCTCCCAAGCCGAGGCTAGTCTGCCCCCATCCTTGGACGAGTCGGAGTAGCCGATCATGACCTCGAGCCTGCCGCCAATGCGAGTCCGGTACCAAGGCAGGTCCAGGAGGTTCGCTATGACTTCCCGGGACGCCTGCAGGTCCGATATCGTTTCGAAAAGCGGAACGACACGCAACGGCTCGGCGATTCGCGCCTCCTTTTGCAGAAGCTCGACCGCCAGCACGTCACTTGGCTGACGGGCCATCGAAATCACGTACGCGCCGAGCGAATCCCGCGGCAGGCTCGCGAGCATGCGGAACGTGTCGAGGACCTCTTGGACCTCATCCGAGGCGGGCATGTCTTCAGGAATTAGGGGTCGCTTCGAACCAAGCTCGGTGATGAGAAACTTCTGGCGCTCCGCTTCGCCCCAGTCGCTGTACGCTCCGAGCTCCAGATGGCGAGTCAGCTCGTCGAGGACCTCCGTGTGACGGGAGGCCTCCTGGCGAATGTCGAGCCGCACCATGTGCGAGCCGAAGCAGTGGACCCGCCGAATCAGATCGAGAAGTCGGCCATCCGCGACGACATGCTGCCCGGTCTCTTCGAGGGAGCTACGTGTGAGCATGAGCGCGTCGATCAGCGACCGTGTGCCGCGGGCGGGCGAACCGAGCTGGGGCAGGTCAGCTTCGTCCGACTGCAAGGCGTCCAGCTCATCCTCGATGCGGCGCAGCTCGGAAGAAAGCGCAGAGCGTTCTCTACGAAGGAGGGCGCGGTACGGCTCTCGGTCGGTGCCGGCCCGCTCGCGGAGCGCATCGCTCGCCGTGTCCATTGAGAGCTCCTGGCAGAGGGCATCGACTTCGTCGTGGAAGAGCTTGGCCGCGGTCCAGCGGCACAGAAAGACCGCCTCGCGAGTCACCCTCGCGGTGACGTTGGGGTTCCCGTCGCGATCTCCACCGATCCAGGAACCAAACCGAATGGGGCTCGCGTCGATGGGAAGGCCGTGTCCGGTCTGCGACCGAAGCGCAGTATCGAGACGCCGCAAGAAGCTGGGCACCGCATGCCAGAGTGATTGTTCTAAGACCGCGAGCCCGCCGCGCACTTCGTCGGTCGGGGTCGGGCGGCTTCGATGCAGCTCGTCGGTATGCCAGACCGTCGAGATCTCTCTTCGAAGCTGTGACCGCACCGCGTCCTGCTCGTCCGGGGTGAGGTCTTTTCGATCGCCATCCCGAAGCGCATCCGCGATGCGATTGTATCGCTGGAGGAGCGTACGCCGGATCACCTGAGTCGGATGCGCGGTGAGCACGAACTCGACATGCGGCGTGCTGGCAGCCTCGTACACGCGTGCAGGGTCGATGCCCGCGGCGATCATCCTTGCAATCGTGTCGCTGTAGGAATCAGCTCGAGGTTCGACTGCGTGCCCTCGAGCCGCGCGCATTTGGGCGGTTCGCCTCTCGCGCACCTTGTGTCTTTGCTCCGCCGTGTTTGCAAGCGTGAGAAAGAGCGAAAAGGCCCGAACGACTTCGCCCACACTCTCGGTCGGGAGCGCCGCGACGATCGCGAAAAGCTCCTCGAGCGCCGGGTCCCGATCGCTGGCATGGGGTTCCCGTAGCACCTTGCCTTGCTCGCGGATGCGCTCGACCGTCTCGTACACATCCGGCCCTGCCTGCTGTCTCAGGACCTCACCGAGGAGGTCTCCGAGAACGCGGACGTCCACTCGAAGCGCCTCATCGAGCTCAGCGGGCGGATTGGAAGAGATGACGTCGGCCATGGGGGTTTCATAGCGCCCTCACGGCTCTGCTGCCTTTGAATCCTCAGAAAGCGCCTTCGACTCGCGATTTTTTTCAAAGTGGAAACAGTGAGGGTCTACCAACGAGTTCGCGGACCAGGTTAACTCTTCGATCGTGATAGGCTCGCGGGGTGGCGCGTGGTGCGCGTCTAGGTGGATAGATCGTGTCGAGAGAAAGCAACAAGCATTTTTCCGTGACCTCCCGGTCGAGCGCCGCCGTATCGCTCAGACGATCGGGTTACAAAGTGCCAGGATTCCCGGGGCTTCTGGGTACGGATTTCTCCCAGATGTCGCGCGCGGAGAAGATCGAGCTCCTGCAGGCAATCCTGCGGCACCAGATCCATGGAATATCGTTTAGCCCCTACATCGAGGGTCAGTCTCCAGGGGCCGAAGTCAGCGAGCACCAGATCCGCCAGCGGCTCGGGATCATTCAGCCCTATACACACTGGATCCGGAGTTTCTCGTGCATCGAGGGCCACCAACAAACGCCACGCATCGCGCATGAGAACGGTCTCAAGGCCATGGTCGGGGTAGGGTTGTCGGAGGACCTTGATGCGAACGAAATCCAGCTGCGCAATGGAATCGAGATCGCCCGTGCAGGGCATGCCGACATCCTTGCGGTCGGCAACGAAGTCATGCTGCGCGAAGACCTGACCGAGGACCAACTGATCGATTACATTCAGCGCGCGAGGGCCGCCGTGCCGGGTGTCCCAGTGGGCACTGTCGATGCCTATTTCCTGTTCGAAAATCATCCTCGCGTGGCCGCGGCCTGCGATACGCTGCTGGTCAATTGCTATCCCTTCTGGGAGAGCTGCCCCGCGGAGTATGCTTTGTTGTACATGAAAGAGATGTATCGACGGGCGCTGAACGTAGCCGATGGCAAGAAAGTCATCATCAGCGAGACCGGCTGGCCGACCGTCGGGTCTCCTTTCGGTTCGGCGATACCCTCTTATGACCATGCGCTGGAGTACTTCATCAGAACTTACCAGTGGGCGCACGAGGAGGGTGTCGAGATCTTCTATTTCTCGTCGTTCGACGAATCCTGGAAGATCGGCGATGAGGGCGACGTCGGCGCTTACTGGGGGCTCTGGGACAAGGATGGCAACCTGAAGTATGCCTAGCGTGAGAGCGATCCTGTGTTTCGTGATCGCAGTCGCCTTACCGTTTGTGCCAGCGATCGCTACGGCCAAACGGCCCACTCACGATCCGGGACGCAGCGAGTACCGTGCTCCCAAAGCGCAGCGTGCGCCGACGGTGGACGGCGTCGCCGACGAAGCCATCTGGCAACGAGCACGCTGGCAGGCGCTGACGCATCGCTGGCTCGGCCCCCAGTATTCGGCAGAGGACTTCCGTGGGCGCTTCAAGGTGGTGTGGACCGCCGAGAAGATCTACATCCTCGGCGAATTCGTCGATGACATTCTGTTCGATAGCCACCGCGACCCGCTAGCTCAGTACTGGGATGACGACTGTCTGGAAATTTTCCTGGATGAGGACTATTCGGGCGGCAATCACCAATACAACCACAACGCATTTGCCTACCACGTGTCGCTCGACAATCAGGCCATCGATATCGGCACCGACAAGTTGCCGCACCGCTACTCCCATCACGTGCAGAGCCGTTGGCAACAGCACGGCAACAAGATTGTCTGGGAGCTGGCGATAGACATCTACACGGACGACTACGTAGACGGTTCGGACAAGAACGTGCCGGTCAAGCTATCCGCCGGCAAAGTGATGGGGCTGATGATCGCCTGGTGTGATAACGACGGCAGCGAGTTGCGCGAGAACTTCATCGGCTCTGAATCTGCGCCGGGGGAGAACAAAGACCGCGGCTGGATAGACGCCGGATTGTTCGGTTCGCTAATGCTGGTCGAGTGAATCGCTGCGCACCGATCGACCTTCAGCGCGGCTCGGGGTTCGCGTCCGGAAGCTCCTGAAGTAACTGCTTCGGGGTTCGATCGACGTTGAAGAGACCCCAGTGCTTTTCAGCCCCAAGGGGAGCACCCGGATCGCCTTTCCATGGCTCGTCGAACGCCTCGAAGAAGAAGACGGTCGTATTCGTGTCGTGCGCCCATTTCTCCATATCGAGATAATAACGCGCCTGGTTCGCCTCATTCGCCCGATCGCCAAACTCGGTCGCGACCGTCGCCCAACCCGCTTCGAGAATTGCGAGGGGTTTGTCGGGCAGCGCTGCGCGCACCCCCTCAATATTCTCAATCGTGTACGCAAGCGCCTCGTCGATGGTCTTTCCTTCCCACTCGGGATAGGTATGGACGCCGAGAAAATCGACCACGGCCGCCAGCGCGGCGCCGTCGCGTATCCACCATGCGTAGTTCTCCGCCACGGTGACAGGCTGGTCGATGGCGGCCTTTACGAGCCGAACGTATGCGATCACCTTTTTCACTGGCACCATGTGATCGTTCCAATCGACAAGTGCTTCATTGCCGACATTGACAGCGACCACGACGTCTTCGAATTGCTGCGCAAGCTTGATGCCGCGTCGCAGCTCGGCGGCATTTCTCCAGGTGTTGGCGGCCAACTCACTTTCCGGTATCGGCTCATCCAACCAGGGGCAGCCCTCATGATTGCTGAACTCGGCCTCCAGCCAGATACCCAACATCACTTTGATCGGGAGCCGGTGCTGCCTAATCAGCCGGATGGTGAGCAGTGAGTTTTCGCCGGAATCATAGAGGCGGATCAGATTGAAATTGTGGCTGGCCAAAAGTTTGAGGTCTTCGAGAATCTCATCGGAGCTCGGATTCACGGCGCCGTCGCCGCGGTCCGGATACTGCCCTTCGCGAAACCCTGAATACGCAACGGCCATGACTTCTCCCGCCACAAGAGCGTTGGGCGACTGCCGCCCAAGTTCCTCAGCGCTCGGCGAATGTACTTTGTTGGACGCCGAGTAGCATCCAGCAACTGTAATCGCGAGAGCGGCTAATCCTTCTGTAGGTTTCATGGATAAGTCGACGCGCGCTCCATATCGCTGGTTGAAACGACACCGCGCCGCCGCTCGAGCTCAGCCCGAATCTCGTGAGCCTTTTCTTCCGTGATTTCGTAGGAGGCGACGATCCAAATGGCGACCGCCGAGGAGATCATTGGCACCAAGATATCGCACAAACGCATCCACAGGAGTGTCGCTTCGGTCTGGGCCCCCTCAAGCGCTACGTCGAAGCCGGTTGCCTCGAGCAGGAAGCCTCCGCCGGCGAGCGCCGCGGCCATTCCGAGCTTGACCACCCACCAGTAGATGGAGCCAAACATCCCCTCTCGACGCTCGTTCGTATCGAGCTCATCGAGGTCGACGACGTCGGCGATCATGGACCCCATCAAGGTGAAGAGTCCGCCGAGGCCGAACGCCATCAAGGGCGCAGGTAGAAGGAGAAGCCATGGGGTCTCTGGATCATAGCACCACCACTTGAGACCATAGCCGATGATGGAGACCCCGGTTGCCGCGAAGAACGCACGGCGTTTACCGATCTTGGTGGCGAGCCAAGTGATGAACACGATGACGACGAAGGTGCCGACCGCCGATAGGGTGCCCGAGTAACCGACGTATTCTGCGCCCAAGACCTTATCGCCCCCAAACACATAGTAGATGATGACGTAGAACTGAAACGAGGAGATCAACATGAAGCCGTTGAACACCAGGAAGGTCGCGGCGCAGAGCTTCAAAAACGGTCGGAAGCGGAGGGTTGCGACGAAGCCTTTGAAGAAGTCGCGCATACTGGCAACGAGGGGGCTGCTTTCGGTTTTCCGTTCTTGTCTGTCGGTTCGGGCGGGGTCGTAGAGGTGGGCCATGGCGTCGGCGCGGTAGGGCTCCTTCAAGAAGATCGCCGGCAAAATGCCGACGGCTGCCGTCAGCACGCCGATCACGATGGCCAGCCCCGCCGCCCCGGTCACCATGTCGTCGAAAAACGGCTCGTACTGCATGAAGAGGAGGAACCAAGGGGAGATCACGTATGCGAGTTGGCTGAAGAAGTTCTGCACACCCATCAGCCGGGTACGTTCGTGATAGTCGGGCGTCAGCTCGAACCCGAGTGCGACCCAAGGCGTCGCAAAGACCGTGTACGCTAAGTAGAAAATCACCGAGATGGCGAGAAAGGTCCAGAAGTAGAAGCTCTCGCTTCGACCTTCGGGCAGCTGCCAGAGAAGGGCGAACATCAGGCCTGCCGAAATGGCGCCCGCAAAGATATACGGCCGTCGCCGTCCCCACTTCGACCGCGTGTGGTCGGAGATGTAGCCCATCAAGGGGTCGGTGAAGGCATCCGTAAGCCGCGGTAGCGCGCCGAGAAGGCCCACGAGCCAGGGACTCATGCCGAGCCCAAGATTCAAAACGATCAACATGCCGCCACTCGCGGCGGCCAGGAGATTGTTTGTGAAACCGCCCAAACCGTAGATGAGCTTGTGCGGTAACGAGATGCGATCTTCGGGGGCGGTCTCGTAGTGCTTCCCGGCGGAGGCGTTCACTGGGGACGCTCGAAGATGCGGACGTAGTCGATCAGTATCTTCGCGGGGAAGACCGTATCGGGGCCCACCGGACCGCCCAAGGTACCCCCGACCGCGAGATTCAGGATCACGAAGAACTCGTGATCAAAGACCCAGTCGCCCGGAACCGACGAGCTGTTGACGCTATGATAGACCTCACCGTCGACGGAGAACACGATCCGACCCGGATCCCAATCCACCGCAAAGACATGGAAATCGTCGGCGAAGGTCTCGTCTCCATCTAGCTCGAAGTCGCCCGAGATCGATTCGCCGCCCGAGTAGCCCGGCCCGTGAAGGGTGCCGAATACACGCTTCGGCCGTTGCCCTTGATACTCCATGACGTCGATCTCACCGCACCCGGGCCAAGGGACCTCGTCGACATTCGCGCCAAGCATCCAGAACGCAGGCCAGAGGCCTTGGCCCTCGGGCAGCTGGATGCGCGCCTCGAAGCGACCGTACTTCTGATCAAACCCGCACTTTTTGTCGTCGTCGTCGCAAACGAAGACCTGGGTCTTGATCCGGCCCGAGGTGTAGTCGTTGCCCATGTAGGATTCCTCAAGGGCCACAATCTGCAGGTGTCCCTGACCGTCGAGCGAAACGTTTTCGACGCGGTCGGTATTGAACTCGAGCTGACCGTTGCCCCAGCCATCTCCGCCGACATCGTAGGTCCACATTGTTGCGTCCGGCGGCGTGCCTTCTGCACCATCGAAGTCGTCCGACATGGTGAGAACCCAGCGCGCGGGAGGACTCACAATTTCGTCGGACGATCCACAACCCGTTTCGAGCGGACCGTTCGCCAGGATGAAGGCGAATGCGCAAAAGGTATTGATCTTGCGGCTCACGCGACTTCTCGTGATTGGGTCGGAAACAGAGTCGGTGTGTCGAGTGCGCCTTGCAAGACTAGCGTCGCGGCGCCGACTGCAATGCCCCATTCGTTCAATCCCGTGGTTCGGATCTCGGTATTGGAGATAGACGCCGGCAAAGACAGGCTTCGAATGGTCTTGTGCACGGTGTCGAGGACCAGGTCGCCCGCCCGTGCGATGCCGCCACCGAGCACCACCATCTCGGGGTTGAGAAGGTTGAGCATGTTGGCGATGCCGATGCCTAGTTTGCTGCCGGTGTATCGCATCAGTTCGACCGATGACGGCTCGCCGTCCAACGCTGCGTTGACCAGTTCGTCAATACTCACGGGTGCTGGGCGGTTGGAGCCAGTTGCACGCAAGATGTCCTTCGCACGCTCTAGAAGGGCGGGCGTGCCGATAAACGTGGCTAGGCATCCCCTGAGGCCGCAGACACATTGGGGTCCGTTCGGGTCGATGGAGGTGTGGCCGATTTCGCCCGCAATGCCGCCGCTACCTCGAAAGATGCGACCGTCGATGATCAGGCCAGCACCGATTCCGGTAGCGACCTTGATGTACGCGAGATCTCTAGCGGAGGAGCCGGCACCCCACCAAAGCTCGGCCAATGCCCCCAGGTTGGCATCGTTGTCAACGAACACCGGTCGCTTGAAGCTGTCTTCGAGATGGGAGGCGATGTTGTAGCCCTCCCACTTTGGTAAGATGAGTGACAGCAACTCCCCCGTTCGTTCTTTGTCGACCGGGCTCGGAACCGCCACGCCGATCCCGAGCACCTGCGAGGGGTGCACCCCGCCTGCCGCTAGTACGGAGCGCACCGCCATCGTCATCTTTTTTAGGGCGACTTCGGGTTCTTCGCGGACCGGAGCTGGCGCCGACCACGAAGCTCGAACGTTGCACCGCAAGTCCGTCAGCACACATGAAACGTGCGTTGCGCCGAGCTCAATCCCGAGGATGAAGCTCGATTGGTCCTGGAACTGGAGGAGAATAGGGCGGCGACCGCCGCTTGAGAACCCGGCGTGCGCTTCTTGGACCAAGCTCGTGCTCAACAGGTCGGTCACGATGGAGGACACCGTCGAACGGCTCAGACTCGTACGGCGGGCCAAGTCGGCACGCGAGATCTCCCGTTCCGTCCAGAGCAGATTCAGGATCAGTCGGCTGTTTTGCGCCCGAACTGCGGACGCTCCAAGTATTCCGTGGGTCGTTTGGTCGGCATTTTCCATCGGTGATCTTGTGTGGGCTCTCCTCTAAGGACCTGCGTTACAATTACCCTGGGGGGAGGGGGCCGCCACGTCGCAATCGACTTCGTTCATTCATCGAACGAACTACGCGTGGGGCTGAAAGATGTCAAGATCATCATGAATCTCGAATAACCGCGGGCTGGACCCAAGAGGATCTGTTGGGCGAGCATTGGCCGATCGCGTTGGTTCAAGGGAAGTAATAGCCTGCGCCTCCGTACAGGGGATCGTTGCAGGCGGAGCCCGCAGGCGTGCCGCAGAGCACGTAGTTCGGGTTTCGGAGCTCGTCCCAGAACCCCCAGCCATCGTCGGTGCCCTTCCATCGTTCGTCGGTGGTCTGGAAAGGAAAGATCGTCACAGGCCCGCCGGGGGATCCTTCCCAGGTCTGGAGCAAGTCGGTGTACCACTTGGCGTTCACGGGATCCGCGGCGTAGGTCTCGATTTCTTGGCTAGGGGTGGTCTGTCGCCACTTCCATCCGGTCTCGCCGATGACGATCGGCCGCGTCGCACCGACGGTGACGGTCACGCCCGACGCATTGCGGTACCGGTGGTCGTACACGGCCCGGTAGTTGTCTTGGGCTTTGACGAGCGAGGCGTTCATCATGGCCTCCGCGCGCAGAGGGCCGGCCGGAACCCCTTCCTGCCGCCAGTCCCATTGTTGGTAGTTGAGGAAGGGGTAGGTGTGGATGGACACAAAGTCGATGAGCCTGAGGACCCCGTCTGGGCTTCTGCCAAAAAAGTTTGCGTAGAAGGTGTAGTCGTCGTCCGCCGTGACCGGCTGCGTGACGTTGTTTCGGGTCTCGGCGATATACCCCTCTAGGCAGTTCAACGGCATGAACTCCGCGAAGAACGAGGTCTCGTTGCCGACGCTGACCGTGACGACGCTGGAGTAGGTGTTGGCCAGCTGGATGGCGGTGGCGACCTGGGAGTCGTTGATCACGCTATCGCAGTTCGTGGCATCGGCGCCCGAAAGGCCCTCCAAGAATAGACCCTGCTGGAACCGCAATTCAGGGAAATTCGCCTCGGCGAGCTCCAGGATCTTCTCGGACACGGCGTCTCCGCCGAATAGGCGGAGCAGGTTGTAGCCAGTGCTTTGCAGCAGAGCGAGGTCCTGCAGGATGTCGGCATCGCTCGGCATTTCCCCGGCACCCGGTCCCCCGGCCCGGTACGGGCTGTAGTTGATCGCGTTACCGTTCGCGTAGATGTCCGGCAAAGGCCGCAACTCGATCTCTGGGCCGCCACCTCCGCCTCCCGGTGCGCAGAAGGAGATGTTGTCGTAGAAGTTGCCGGCACCTTCGAAGTTGCTCGCGACCGTCGAGAAGCCGAACTGCAGGATCTGGCCTACGAGGGCCGAGTCGCTCAGGTCCAAGGTGATCGAGTAGGTCGCCCAGTTGGCCGGGAGGTTCGTCGTATCGAGGACGACGTTGTTGGTCGTGGCGAAGCCGGCGCTCGGGTCCAGCGTCCGGATGAACGCTTGTGCGGTCGTCGCACCTCCGATGTTGCCGCGTTTGGCGTCGAACTCGAAGGTGAACGTCCGGCCAATATCGGTGACGAGGATCGGATTGATCTCCTGGAAGACGATGGTCTCCACCAGGTCGGTCCCGTTGAAGTGGCCTTGGTTCGGTGGATCACAGCAGTCGTAGTTGCTGAAGACTACGAGTTGGTTTGTGCCCTGATCGGGGCCGCCTTGATCGGTCGCAATCGCTGAGATTTGCTCGGTGGTGGTCGGCGCGGGGAATGGACCGAAGTCGAACTT
>Ga0255043_10000079_pt1 | contig 15501 bp, 13 predicted proteins | sample BC1_12_9_MG_FD_182778 | JGI IMG/M metagenome (GOLD analysis project Ga0255043, IMG submission 182778) | Seawater microbial communities from Strait of Georgia, British Columbia, Canada - BC1_12_9 | ecosystem: Environmental > Aquatic > Marine > Strait | place: Canada: British Columbia | collected... | reverse complement strand
GCTCCGAGCCCATATTCCCCACCACCATGGGGCCGGTGTTGACTCCGATTCCTATATCAAGCCTCGGTGTCCCTTCTGCTTCCCATTGCTGCTGCATCTTGGTTAAGCGATCCAACATCTTCAGGGCTGTACGGCAGGCCCGCGCCGGATGATCGGTCTGTTCCAAGGGTGCACCCCACACGGCCATAACTGCGTCACCAATATATTTGTCCAACAGCCCATCAAACTCAAAAACTATGTCGGTCATTTCTGTGAGGTATTCGTTGAGAAGATTCACCAGTGCCTCGGGCTCCATCTCTTCAGCCAAGGTAGTAAATCCCCGAATATCCGAAAAAAGAACAGTCAATTCCTTCTTGTCTCCTCCCAGCTTCAACTTATCCGGATTCTTCAACATCTCGTTGACAACCGAGGGAGTCACGTAGAAGCTGAAAGCGCCGCGGATCTTTCTCTTCTCTCGCTCTTCCACGATGTAACGGTACAAGGTCACTGCTGTATAGACAATCACCATTGTCAGCAACGGATAGACTGCGTTCAGCCATATGCCCTTTTGAACAAACAGTTTCTGGCTCGCCATCAAGTACCCAAAAAAGAGGACACCAATGAGCAAAACACTGAAGATGGCTCTCAACCGCGGCAGCACCAACCCAGTTACCAAGCCCATAAAAAGGATTGCTCCTAAATCAAAAAGGGAAGCCCAGTCGGGTCGAAAGAGAAAGTTCTGTCTGAGGATGTTATCTGCCACGTTGGCATGTACTTCCAGGCCGGGAAAGGTATTGCTGAAAGGGGTCACCCTTATATCATAAACTCCGATTGCAGTACTGCCGATGAAAACAATCTTATCCCTGAAGGCATTGGCTGGAGTGCGCCCGGCCATGATGTCCGCCACGGAGTAGTGGGGAAAAGTCTGCGGCCCACCGCGAAAATTGATGAGCATTCGTCCCTTTTCATCGGTAGGTATTGTCACCGGACCGAGCTGAATGGACTCGATTCCATGGTCTGCTACCCGCACACGTAAGGGAATATCGCCCACGTAAGAACGCACCGCTTCCAGGGAAAGAGCCGGATAGAAACGGTCCTGGTAGCGTATTACCAATGGAATCCAGCGAACCGTGCCATCTATATCCAGGAAAATATTATAGTAGCCAGCTATACGGCTGGCCTGGACCAATTTATCTATGTTGGATTCAGGCAACAGGGCTTCGTAGACTTCTACTTTTTTCGCCTGGGGGCTCAGAAACTGGACGAGCTTTACCGCGCTTGCTCCGGTATTGCTCCTTTTGTTGTCGAGTTCATCCTGGCTCAGATGGTCGATCTCCTCTTGGGAAAAATGGAAAAAGTAACCAAGCACTACCGGTGCTTTGGATCTCCGAATGGCTGCAGCTAGAATACTGTCGTTGTCCGCTTCTGCACGCGCTTCCTCCAGAAACCTTTCAAGCTTTGGGGCTCTCAAGCCAAGGCTGCGAGTTTCCTGTTGCATGGACTCGATGAACTTGAGATTGTTGTTTTCGTCAGGCTCAGAGAAGACGATATCCAATGCAATTACCCTGGCACCCTCCTCCGAAAGACGGGTAATCAACTCTGCGATTTTGGCCCGTGGCCACGGCCACCTGCCAATTTCGTCAAGGCTTTTTTCGTCAATTGTTGCCAGCACTGCAAAAGGACCGGCGGGTTCCTTCCCCCGGGTGAGGAAACGAATATCCAAAGACCTCCGCTCGATCCGATCGAGAAAAGGATTTTCTGCCATATAGAAAAAAACCACCAAGCCCGTAAGAAAAAGGCTGAGCAAAAGTACATGTGTCCAACTATGTCTTTTCATAGTGCTACCGGGCAAACTCTCCGATTCAGGAAACGCTTCACTTAAAATTATAGGTTATTCGTTATTGGGAAAAACATCATCCGCTATTCTTATGTTTCTATGAGTAAAGAAACACAATTCTGATCATCTTTCTCATAGCACCTATAACCAATAACATATAACTGAGTTTTGACTCAATTATGTACTAGCTGGGATACTGGTACCAGCTCAACTCCCTTCCGAGACAGTTTGGGAATCTCTTGTCTGAGTACCTCAAGGGTAACCTCATGGGGATGGGCTATGCCAATGGCTCCGCCCCTGAGACGTGCCAACTCAGTGAGTCGGTTCAACTGAGCGCGGATGGCCCGGGGATTTTGAATGTTGTCCAAGAAAACATTTCGCTCAGCGGAGGGGACATGAAGTTCTTGCGCCACTGTATATGCTTTTGTCTTGCTGGTGGTTCTGCTGTCCAAAAAAAAGAGACCGCGAGTATTGAGTTCCAGCATAACAGGTCTCAATTTACCTTCATCTTGGCAGAACTTGGAGCCCATATGGTTATTGACTCCTTTGACATACGGGAAAGCATCCAGGTTCTTCCTGAGGGTCTGCACAATCTCAACATCTGTCATCTCCACCAAAAGAGCCCCAACTCCCGGATTCACTTCCGGGTAGCCTGTTGGCTCCATGGGAAGGTGAAGCAGGAGTTCCTGACCAGCATCATGAATTCTCCGGGCGATACTTTTGCTGAAGGTGCCATGTGGAAGGACAGAAAACGACAATGGTCCTTCAATCTTGAGAAATTTTCTTGCTAGTTTGCCATCGTAGCCCAAATCATCAATAACAATGGCCACCTTAGGGACTGCTGTCGGTTGTGCCTCTTGCGAGGCTTGCTTGGGTCCTTGGAAAAGGGCCAAACGGTGGGTTAGGCTCCCTTCGACCCTAATGAGCAGTTCCAAATCCGAGCCTGTCTTTTTACTGCTCTCTAAGGTTACTTGCCCTCTTAAGGCTCCCATATTCTTGGTAAAGAGCTTATGAACGCTGGCTAAGCTCTGTTCTTGGGGAAGCGTGACCTCGAGTTCGGTAAAATCCCACTGTCTATTGTGCTGGACTCGATGCATCACCTTGCGGAATTGAACCTGAGATGCATGTACTCCCAGCTGGCGCAGGCTTTGGTAAATGATAAGTTCCACCTCACCAACCAGCTCGCCAAAACGGTTGCTCCTCTCTTCTTCATAGGCCGGAACGGTGGTTTTCTGGTATCGACGGTCTTGAACCAGCCACAAACCCAGGAGCAAACACACAAGGGCCACGAGTCCTATTCCGACTGGCCAACGGAGAAAAAAATCCTTCCTGGAAGTACTTTTCCGCGCTGGTCGTTTTGCGCCTTTCGCTGAGCGTTTTTTCTTGGTTCGTTTCGCCATATTCATTACCAAAACACGCCAGTGAGAATTCGGCCATTAGCAGCGAAAAAAACTAACAAGCGTAAGATAAACAGTAACAAGGGTACATTGGCAAGCTCTAATAGTGAGCCTGTAAACTATACGCAGGGGGCAATTGATTATCTGTCAGTTGGTCACGTATCGTGGACCTGAGCGACACTGTAGTCAGCTCCCAGCAGTAAGGGGATGCAATAGCGCTTGGGACCCAACGATCCCATGACCGCAACAGACCTCATCTAAGATCCGCCGCAATCCAGCTTTGAGGGGATAATCTGGCAGGCAGGTTCAACCTTGTACTCCCAGAGAAACACGCCCGTTACCGCGTTCTAACCATCCCAACGGCTGCAACAGCTACTCGTGAGCGTACTTCATCTGTGAGAGAATTTCCCAACTCTTGAGCACCTCCAGTGCCCGAGCCAGTTGATTATCACTGTCCAGTTGTTGCTTGCTTTCGGAGTCCTGGGTGGGTTCTGGTTTGGCTCCAGATTCTGTCTTTCCCTCCCCGTCCATGTGATTCTTTAAGTCCTCTTCCCGAATCACCCTGAGTCGCTCGCGTTCGTCATCTCTCTTCCGGGGTAGTTCCCTCTCCACCACTATGTCAGGTTCAATACCTTTAGCCTGAATAGAGCGACCGCTAGGAGTGTAGTAGAGAGAGGTGGTGAGACGCAGAGCTGCGCCGTTCCTGAGGGGCATCACCGTCTGCACTGAACCTTTGCCAAAGGTTTCCACTCCCGCCACCACAGCTCGCTTGTGATCCTGAAGAGCTCCGGCAACAATTTCCGCCGCACTGGCACTACCTTCATTTACTAGAACGACAATAGGATAGTGGTGGGGCCTGGTATTTGTGTGTGCCTCGAACCTCATATCCTGACTCTTAAGTCTGCCGCCGGTGTAAACAATCAATCCTTCGTCGAGAAATTCATCACTCACCTTGACGGCCTGGTCCAGGAGACCACCGGGGTTGTTTCGCATATCCAATATCAGTCCTTTCATGGGCTGATTTTCTTTCTCTAGCTTGGTGAGTGCCTGGCGCAGATCCCTGGCAGTGGTGCTCTGGAATTGAGAGAGTCGAAGGTAACCGTAACCTGGTTCTAAGGTCTTGGCCCTCACGCTTTTTATGGCAACAGTGGCTCTGGTGATCACAAAATCTTTCGGTTTTGTAAATCCTTCCCGCATTATGGTAAGAACCACCTTGGTTCCTTTGGGACCACGCATCTTTTTGACCGCCTCCATCAGGGTCATTTCTTTGGTAGGCTCACCGTCCACCCGGACGATCTTATCACCTGCCTCTATTCCCAAGTCATCGGCTGGAGTCCCTTCCAAGGGTGAAACAACGGTCAAAAAACCATCACGGATGGTGATTTCGATACCAATGCCTCCGAAACTACCCTTGGTTTCCACCTGCAGTTCCTTGTAAGCATCAGGATTAAGATAGGAGGAGTGAGGATCCAGCGTCTTCAGCATGCCGGTGATGGCACCTTCGACCAACTCCTTACTGTCCGCCTCCTCGACATAATTTTCTTGTACAATGTCAAGGACATCGCTGAATACCTGTAGTTGCTCATAGACGATTTTATCCTCGGCAGATACCTTCTGAATGCTTAGCCGCTCCCAGGCAAAAACCGCAACCAATCCTACCAATATGACAGCCAAAATGGTCAATCTAAGTTTACGAATCGACATGCATCCTCCCTAGTGCTGCGATCAGCAAATAAAGTGTACTTTGTAAAATAGCAGATATTTAGTAATTTTGCTAACCCAGCACTAGTCTTGATCGAATAAATTCTCAACAGAATTCATGAATCGAAAGACTAGCGGCCCCGGACACCTCAGCATGAGTACATTCCGCCGATGAAGGTGACATATCTTGCAAGTCTCGTGCCTCTATCGAGCCTTAGCGCCTGCTGTACTGGCCAACGCAGGGAGCAACCACGCCTCCGGGTTAATGGCTTTGCCAAGGTGACGGATTTCAAAATAAACCATGCCCCCGCTTTGCTCAATGGGAGAATACCCTGCATAGCCAATGATCTCCCCCGACTCTACCGTTGCACCAGTCTGCTTCAACACCTCCGCCAAATGGGCGGTGAGAGTGTAGTATTTGTCACCGTGATCTATGATGATCACCTTGCCGTACCCTTTCACCCACTCGGAATAAAGAACTTGTCCACCGTAGACGGCGACCACTGGAGACAGTGGTTCGATGGCTATTTCAATGCCGTTGCTACGAATTTTAGTGCCAAATTTCTTATGCTGTTTTGGCCCGAAGCGAGACATAACCTTACCCTGGACTGGATAAGGTAGAGCCCCTTTCTTGCTGGCAAAACCACCTTGCGGCTGGATTCTAGCCTTGCTCCTCCCGGTCTTCCGCTGCAACTCTTCAATTCTATTCTTCAATTCACGGGAAACCGCTGCCAACTCTGTCACATAGTTTTGGTACATCTCCTCCTGATTGTGGATATCCTGCAACAAAGCTACCTGCTCACGTTTGACCTTTTCCAACTCCTCCACTTCTTGACCGATCTTTGCCACCAGCCTGCCGAGTTCCTCTTCCCGGGAAGCGAGCGCCTGGGTAAGTTTCTCTTCCTCTTGCTGCCGCTTAATAAACTGACCGATGAGCGCACTGTCTTGTTCAGCCACCGCCCGGAGATAAACCCACTGATGTTGAAATCCGCTCACATCAACGGCCGAAGCCAGAACATTAAGATATGCGTGTCTGCCAAATTTGTAGAGCGCCTCCAGTCTCTGAGCCAACAGAGCCCGGAGCTGCTCCAGTTCATGGTCCAACTGTTTGAGTCTCTTACGCTTTTCAGCGACCTCCCTTCGTAAGAGAGTCCGCTCCCTTCTCCGCTTCTCCAAATTATCGCGGATCAGTTGAAGCTGCAGCTCCATTTGATCCAGCCGATCAAGGATCAACCGCTCTTTCTGGCGCATCTCGTTAATCTGCGCCTGGCCCCTCTTTATTTCTTTCTGAACCTCACTTATTTTCTCTTTGTGGATCTGAACATTCTGTTTTGTCTTCTGCGCCTTTTCCGCCAACACCATTGGGGCTGGCACGCAGAGCAGCAAAACGAGCAAGGCTAAAAGTACTCGACTCATGGTCGTAAGAATCTCCTCAGAGAAACCATACTCCCCAAGACACCGAGGAGCAGGCCAAGACCGAGAAATCCCGCAACCAATTGGCCCGTGGGCAGGGATCCTGCCATCACGGCAAGTCGCAGTGGCAAGTCCAGATGCGAAAACAGAAACAGGATAAGCAATGATAAACCGCCAGCCGCCAGCAATGCGCCTCCCAGACCATGCAACAGACCCTCTATGAGAAAAGGCGCCTTGATAAAAAAATCTGTGGCCCCCACCAACCGCATGATTTCCAACTCTTCCCGCCGGGAATAAAAGGTCAGTTTAATTGTGTTGGAGATTACGAATATGGTGGCAATGAGAAGAAGTCCCCCCACTGTAATACCCACCAGCTTCATCACCTCGACAAAGACCCTCAATTTCGCCATCCATTTTCTACCATACTGGACCTCTGCTACTCCGGGCAACCGTCCCAAACGGGTTGAGAGCTCTTTGATGTTTCCAGACCGTCCATACTGGGGCATTAATGTCAGTTCAAGGGAGGCTGGAAGAGGATTTTCCTTGAGCCCTTCCAGTATTCCCGCGTACTCCCGCAGTTGGCTACGAAAACGAGCGAGAGCCTGTTCCTTACTGATGTAAGTAATTCCTTCTACTTCTGGCCAATCAGCAACCTTACTGCGAAGCACTTCAGCCTGCTCGGAAGAGATGGTCTCTTGGAGATATGCTGTGATTTGGAGCTCACCACCCATCTGGTGCAGAGATTGCTGAACATTCAAGTATATCAAGGAGAAGAGTCCCAGAATAAGCATGGAGATGGCGATGGTGCTGAGTGTCACCAAGCTTAGAAACCGGTTGGTCCAGATGTTTTCCAGGGCTTTTCGCAGAAAATAGACCAGCAGACCTATGCGCATGCCGTTACAACACCCCCTGAGAGCTTATCTCCAAGGCCGAGCGCTGAGCCATGACCTGCCTGGCGACCCCTGCAGCCACCAGCCGTCCCTGACGCAGTATTCCCACCTTGGCGCCTGGGACTTTCCCTATGAGCTCCCTGTTGTGTGTTGCCAACACCACCGTCGTACCACGCCGGTTTATCTCCCTGAACAATTCCAAGATCTCCAGGGTGATTTCATCGTCAAGATTCCCTGTGGGCTCGTCTGCCAAGACTATGATTGGATTGGCAGCTACTGCCCGGGCAATGGCAACCCGCTGTTGTTCACCACCGGACAGTCTGCAACAAAGGTGGTTTTCCTTGGCATCAAGTCCCACCAACCGCAATATCTGCCGAACCTTCTTTTCGATGTAGGCCCGAGGCCGTCCGGTCACCTCCAGAGTCAACCCCACATTGGCAAAAACAGTGCGCTCTCCCAAGAGCTTAAAATCCTGAAAAACAACGCCTATTTTCCGCCTGAGGTATGGAACACCAGAGCGCTTCAACCGTTGCAGATTGATTCCATCTACTAGGAGCTGGCCTCGGGTTGCCTGTTCGGCACAGAAGATGAGCTTGAGCAGGGTGGTCTTTCCAGCCCCACTGGGGCCAGTGATAAACAAAAAATCGCCTTTATCGGCGGTCAAAGTCACATCATGCAGAGCGTGTTGCTCGTCGCCGTAGGCCTTGTACACGTGATAGAGTTGAATCATGGGCAGCCGTTCAGAGTTGAAACACTCTGGGATTCCCAGCGCTTAGCCACACCCAGCACTGACAATGGAGCACACATTATCACAGGCATAAAAGCCATTCAAGTAAGAAGATCACCATAATAAGTGATCTGAGCCTAGCAGAGACAAGTCAGATGGCGGGACCTGCCCAGGGTGTCATTCTCAAGTGGGTTCATACTCCAGACCCATGGCTCTAACCAATGCAGCTCGGGCCAAGTTAAAAACCACCAGGGCATTGGTGTAGTTTGTTCTTGCCTGGGTCAGCCTGGTCTGAGCATCAAGTATTTCAGTAGCGGTAGCCACCTGTTCCTTGTAGCGTTCCTGGCTGATCCGGAAGTTTTCCTCTGCAGACTCAACACTTTTCGCGGCCACTCGGATACCTCGTTCTGCGGCTTGCACCGACAAAAAAGCGGTCTTGACCTCCAGAAGAATACCATCTTTGATCTGCTCCAGACTCTCTTGGGCTTGGCGCAGACGCGCTCGTTGCTGGTTGGTGGCATACCGGGTCTTACCCCATTCGAAGAAAGTCCAGGTGGCACCAGCAACGATATCCCAGTTTTCCCGATCCACAAAATCGCTGCCGTCCACCGTTGGATCATCACCTCGCCGGTAGTAATTGGCCGACAGAGTTACATCGGGATAGTAGTCGCTCTTTACCAGAGTTACCTCCTTTTCGGCTATGGCCACATTCTTATTCGCCTCCAGCAGCTCAGGCCGGTGCTGCAAGGCGATCTGCTGACTGGACTCATAGGATCTTTCGTAGGATTGGGTGGTAAGGACATCCACCACCGCCACTGGAGTATCTATGGGTTGGCGTAGCACCGTATTGAAGCGAGCTTTTGCCACCCCAGTATCGTTATTGGCTACAATCAGTTGCAACTCGGCCTCCCCCAAGCGGGTTTCTGCATCAAGCACGTCAACCTTGGGCCTCATCCCCACCTGGACAAAGTTCTGAGCCACCCGAACCCCTTCTTGCAGTTGGCGCACGGACTGTTCAGCCACCTGGCTAATTTTCTCGGCCCGCAAAATCTCGAAATATGATCCCTTGACCGCCAGGATTAAGTCTAATCGGGTTCTTTGCAGCTGAATCTTGGCCACATCCAGACCGAGCTTGGCCAACTGATAGTTGGAGAGGGTTTCAAATCCGGTAAAAAGGGGTTGTGCGACGGTACCGGTGAATCTGTATTGATCCTGGTCCGCATTTTCAGACGTAATACCACCTACGGTTGTGCTGGTTTCGCTGAGACGGCGGTATTCATAACCTGCAGACAGTCTCGGCAAAAAGCCTGTTCTTGCTCTATTTTTCCCCTCACGAGCGAACCGAATCTCCTCTTTCGCCACCTGCACCTCCAGGTTGCGTTCCAGTGCCATTTGGATACTCTCCTCTAGAGTCAAGACTGGCTCTTTTTCCTGGGCAGGTGACTGTTGTGGCAGCAGGCTCAAAGTAAAGCAGATCACCAGAGTTCCCAGCCATTTGATTGCACCATGGGCGTCAGCGGAAATCTTGCCTTGCCAAATCATCTCTCACCTCGATTTTGATGATTTAATGCGCGGTTGTAACCACTTCTATTGCTAGCTCTTCCACTCTTGCCTCATCGCTGCGTATGGATTGGTGGGACCATGACCCTGCCCTACAGCAAGTCCGTGACGAATGGCCTCAGTGATGAAACGCTTTGCTGCGGCCACCGCTTCTATCACATCTAGTTCCTGGGCTAAATAAGTGGCGATGGCAGAACCATAGGTACACCCGGTGCCATGGACGTTTTTAGTCTCCACGCGGGTAGTGCGAAATTCGTGGTACTGCTGGCCATCAAAGAGCAGGTCCACGGCCTCACCGTGGAGATGACCTCCCTTGACCAGTACGTAAGTCGGCCCCATTTGGTGTATTTCCTCGGCGGCACGGTGCATGTCGTTTTCGTCTCTCACCTCCCAGCCAACCAGAGCCGAGGCTTCTGGTAGATTGGGGGTCACCAGGGTCGCCAGAGGCAGCAGGAATTGAGCCAAGGTCTGCTGCGCCTCAGCAGCCAGCAGCGGGGCACCACTTTTAGCCACCATGACGGGGTCAACCACCACCACGGGCGGCTTGTACTGGTCTATTTTACTGGCAACCAATTTGACCACCTCCGCCTTTGAAAGCATTCCCGTCTTTACAGCGTCAACCCCGATGTCGGTAAAGACCGCGTCAATTTGAGCTTCAATAAAATCCAACGGCAGATCATGGATAGCCGTCACCGCCACAGTGTTTTGGGCGGTAAGAGCAGTAATGGCACTCATCCCAAACCCGCCTAACAGGGTGATGGTTTTCAGATCTGCCTGAATGCCGGCCCCACCCCCAGAGTCCGATCCAGCAATGGTCAATACTCTTTTCACTGCAAAAACCTCCGATGCCTGGCAAGATCAAAAAAAACCGAACCTGGGGGTTTAGCCAAGCGGCTCTTTAGGAATACTGTCGTTTTGGCTCGTATGGTGATTCAATATGACCGTGATGGTGCACATAAGCAGTTTGTTCGTTGAGCCGCAATGGCCATGCTAGTAATTCAAGGAAACGGAGTCAAGGAAATTTCATCACCCTGTTCTTGCCTTGGCCTTCCTCCTTTTCACTCGTTCATCTGCCCTGTCTAGGCCGTTTGCTCAAATTATTTCATCTCGTAAAAGTTCACCCACAAGACAGCGCCGATCTCCACATCCTTACCCTCCATCTGGCGATTATCAGTGCTGAGCGCAGCGAAACCCCACCATCCGGCCTTGGGCACCGCATAGGTAAATACCCCAGAGGAGTCAGCTTTGATAGTCTGGGTTACCATGTAATCAGTAGGAGCCGAATAGCTTCCACCTAGGTTGAAGTACTCCACCTCCACCTCAGCATGAGGCACCGGCTTGTCGTTTACCATAACCACACCTTGAAAGACATTTCCGGCATAGAGACCAAAGGGTCTGCTCAAGGGCACAATTTCGGTTTTTAGACCAATGGGTTCACTCCAGCCCTCATCTTCCCCGTACGCTGCTACCACGGTCTTGGTATAATGGACAATATAGCTATTTTCCGCCGGTTCCCAGTAAGGCTGTGGCTCCATGTAAAACACGTAGAGGCCTGGTCGTTTGATCCGATAGTTTGTCTTCCAAGTGGTATGACCGTTGATCTTTTGGGAAATCAGCGTGTGCTGCAGATCCGTCTTCACGCCGTTGGCAACCACCCCAAACTTCGCCGGCCTTGCTAGCTCCATACCCACATTCTCGAACGGATGCCAAAACATGAGTTGTACAGAGACGTTGTTGCTTTCACCTTTCATCACCATCTCGTCCGAGGGAATAATCATGCCGAAATGTGCCTCGGCAGCTCCCCAGGCTAGCAAAACCACACAGATAACGACAACAAGTTCCCTGCTCCCTCTCAACCTCATTTCTTCCTCCTCAACTTCCTGCAGGCTAAAAAAAAAGACCACAAAGTCCACCCTAACATCAGTTCAGGTAAGCCTTCATGGCCTGTTATCTATAAATCTAATTCCTTTAGCCCGGATATTTCATGAATGACTTGCTGCGGCCACGGATATGGCCGTCCTTCCGGGCGTCCTCGGGTGTCGGCCCCTGCGGTTGCCCGGTGGCACACCCATCTTCGTGGTCTCGCGACAGCAATTCATAAAACATCCGGGCTAGTTTAAATCTGGAGATTCGCCTCCACCGCTACTCCTCTATAAAAGATGTTCATTCACATTGTCAAGACTCAATGGCTATTGCCTTTCCTTAATCTACGAAGCTTCTCAAGCGCTCACCCCGAGAACTGTGTCGCAGCTTGCGAATAGCCTTTTTCTCAATCTGTCTTATGCGTTCTTTAGAGACACTGAAACGTTCACCTATGGTCTTCAAGGTCTCGGTGGGCCTGCCATCAATGCCAAATCTGGACTTGAGGATAGTTTCTTCTCGGCTTGAAAGAGTACTCAAGACCTCAGCAGTGATCGCTGTTAACTCCTGCTTACTCACATCCTCGAGCGGTGAGACCGCTCTATCATCCGCAATGAAATCACCCAAACGCTGCTCCTCACTTCCCAAGGGAGCTTCCAGGGAAATAGGACGGGTGGACAGTTGGATAATCATCATCACTTTGTCTATACCCAAGCCGCTGTGCTCGGCAATTTCCAGAGGGGTTGGTTCCCGGCCGAGTTCTTTCACCAGTTCGTAGAAAATCTTGAAAAAATGACTCTTCATCTCAATGAAATGCACAGGCAGTCTAATAGTGCGAGTCTTATCGTAGATCCCGCGAATAATGGACTGGCGCACCCACCAGGTGGCATAGGTACTGAAACGGTTCCCTTTGCTATAGTCGTAACGGGCAACCGCCTTGAGCAGACCCATGTTGCCCTCCTGAATGAGATCGAGAAAACTCAAACCTCTTCCCCTATGCCGCTTGGCAATGCTCAACACCAAGCGCAAGTTGCCCTCAACCATCTCATTTTTAGCGTCATCCATTCTTCTTGCAATTTCAAGAGCTTCTTCTGATAATTGGCGCTGATCTTCAGTAGCATCCTCCCCAGCCGCAGCCTCCTTAAGAGCCGCCAAAGCATACTCAGCCATCTTCTCCCGCAGTCCGGGGTAATTTATTGACTCTTTTTGCCACTTGCGTAGCTGTTGACGCAGACCATCAAAGTGGGAACCACTGGTACGCTCACCCCACATCAGAGCTACCAACTCCCTTTGTCCCTTCTTGATGGTTTTAGCCAACTCAATCTCGCGTTCTGGTGTGAGCAAGGGAAAATGAGAGATCTCCTGGAGGTAGCAGCTGATTAGATCGCCTTGGAACATATCTTCTGCACTACCCTTTGTATCGACAATCTTTGCCACTGAACCATCTTTGGCACGAGCCGTTTGGCTGCTAGCTCCTCGTGGGACACAGTCCCTTTTTGCACCACGCCCGGTTGTACTGCCTTCCTCATCCGGTTCTGCTCTCAGAAAATCCTCCTCGCTGCAGACTAAATCTTCAAGACATTCTGCCCCCATTAGTTTGGTAGAGAGCAATTCATCAAGGCTATCTGCCTGGCGCTTGCAAACATCTTCGCACTCTTCCTCGGCCCTGGATCGTTTACTAATGCACAAAGCCATAATGCAAATCTCCCTCGCAATCACCAGCCTGGGCTGGTAGCTATGGTTAGAATCAGATAGAAGATTCTTGCTTATTAAATATTCTACTTAACCGGTAGGAAAAGTAAGCATTATTTTTCCTGCTGTCAAGAAAAAATAAATCACCATCTCTCGAGAATTGTACGGGTAGGAAGGGGGAAAGGAGTAATGAGATTGAAGATTTTAGATTGAGGAATCCTAAGATTATCCCTTTTCGTTTACTTAAATCTGAAATCTACATTCTTCAATCTCTTAGATATGTAGTTCCACCACATCACCATCCTGTAAGGCGTAGTCGCGCTGGACCATCTGACCATCAAAGACACCTTGACCCCAGACCTTGGCCAGTTTTAGTTTTTCTGCGAAGTCCTTATGAACCTTAGCGGCAAAATCTTCCACAGTGCTTCCCTTTTTCAAAACAAAGGGAGAGGTAAGGTCAGCTTCTTTTCCAGGGGCTTTGGAATAAACACGAATGATTTTCAACCTCTCGACCAACGTCATCTTCAAGAGCTCCAGGTTGCGACCGTTCGTAACAGACGCAGAGCACAGTGGCCAGTCAGCATTAATCAGTTCACGGAAAATCTCAAGATTCTCGTCAGTATTCTCGTCATCGTTTTTGTTGGCCAGCACCAAGAAAGGAATGAACTTCAAGAGTCCCTGTTCAGCGTATCTATCCTGTAAATGGCGCGGTATTATGCGGTGCTCTTCCAGTAAGCTGATCGTCTCTTCCAGTTGTTGCACCGGATCGGTCTGTAGATCCACAACCAGCAGGATGAAATCAGAGCGGCGGATTAGATCCAGCAATCCCGGCTCCACATAGTCCCGGTTGAGCGGTGGAGTATCCACCAGTTGAATCTGCATGTTTTCCACCGGCATCATCCCGGGGGTTGGCTTCCAGGTGGTGAGGGGAAAATCAGCCACCTCTGGGTTGGCGTTTGTCAGGGCCGCCACCAGGGCGGATTTGCCCACATTGGCAGGACCAACCACCGCCACCTGCCCTGCCCCTTCCTTGTCGATCTGGAAGACAGAATCTCGTTTGCCAAGGCTCTTCTTGCTCTGGATTGCAGTCTTCAGCTTTGAGATACGCTTGCGAAGGCCTGCCCGCAGTTTGTCCGTGCCCTTGTGCTTGGGCATAACTGTTAGCATGTCTTCAAGGTGGGCGATCTTCTCCGGAACCGTCTTGGCGGCGCGGTAGCGTTTTTCAGCTTCATAGTAATCGGGAGGGAGGTTTGCAGACATTTCTAACCGTATGAATTGTTATCAGATTACGTTAGAAAACTTTACAGGGAAAGTCAACCAATGCTTGACTCCGGCAATTTACCCTTGCGGCTCCAAGGGAAGAGATCCTCCAAAGGAGGGGGAGACTAAACCATACCTACACATGAGCGGAGTGCTTGCGTACCAAAATCTTTCCACCAGGCTGGGGAAAAGGTCGTTGCATCTTTTGGCCAAACTGTGGCATTTTGTCAGGTAATATGTAAAAGGAGCCAGGAGCCAGAATCCTGCCCTTGACTCATCATTTGCTTTGGCGCCATGAGTTTTGCGCTATGCGGGAAAGCAAAGCGTTCCCTGAGGTTGATCACCGAAGAGAAGATGATTATGATAGTGTTTAATAAATTCTCTATTGAGGGTAACCATGCCAATATATGAGTACCTCTGCTGCTGCTGTAATAAGTGTTTCGAGACCCTGGTTTTTCGTTCAGACGAGCCACCTCCTCAGTGCCCGCACTGTGGCGCTGAGAGTGTAGAACGTCTGCTTTCCTCTTTTGCCTGCACCACTTCTTCTGGAGGGTCGGGCAGTGAGACTTCAGCATCTGGATGCGGTAGCACCGGCTTCTCTTGAGCCTCCTAATTCGGTCGGCGGTGCCGCCCTCTACTTACGTAACACCCTCCTTAGCCCGGATATTTCATGAATTGCTGTCGCGAGACCAAGAAGATGGGCGTGCCACCGGGCCGACGATTGCGGAATGCGGATTGCGGAATGCGGATTGAAAATTTGCTGAAAAGCTCTTGAGAACCAGAGAACAAATGGCGAAATCTGAACTGTAAGTTCGATATCATCAATCCTACTCAAGAATCCGAGATCCGAAATCCGAAATCCAAGATCGGAGCTGAGGCGTACCTGAACGGTACGTCGCAGGGGCCGCCTGTCCTGAGCCTGTCGAAGGAACACCCGAGGACGCCAAGAAGGACGGCCATATCCGTGGTCACAGTCACGCCAGGGCGTGAATTCATGAAATATCCGGGCTCGATCCGTCAAAGCAACTACAAGGATTTAGATACCCGTGTGGTTCATATCTGATCTCCATATTCACTCCCACTACTCGGTGGCCACCAGCAAAGCCATGGAACCCGAGAGCTTGCATCGGTGGGCGCAGCTCAAAGGGATCACGGTAGTTGGAACAGGCGATTGCACCCATCCTG
>Ga0255043_10000075_pt1 | contig 15683 bp, 10 predicted proteins | sample BC1_12_9_MG_FD_182778 | JGI IMG/M metagenome (GOLD analysis project Ga0255043, IMG submission 182778) | Seawater microbial communities from Strait of Georgia, British Columbia, Canada - BC1_12_9 | ecosystem: Environmental > Aquatic > Marine > Strait | place: Canada: British Columbia | collected... | reverse complement strand
CCTGGAATCTTTGGAAAGCGATAGGGCTGGTGCAGGCGATCGCGCGTCGCCTCGACGAGAAGACTGAGATTACCGGAACGCAACGCTTCGATGAGAAAGGGCGTACGGCTGTGATTGAAAATGGCGTCCTCACGCGGAATCATCTCCGGCAATAAAGCACGCGCATCTTTAGTAAAAAAAGAAACCTCTGGAAGAACAATCAGAATTGGCATTACCGGGATGAGATATTGGTGCATCATCACCTTTTGATCGTCTTTGATCGCACCGATAGTCAGTCCGCCGAATAACGCCGGGGCAACGTTATCGGGATGACCTTCGATAGAAGTAGCTAAATCGAGCAGATCAAATTTGTCCAACGGAGCCCCGAGCATTGCATTGGCGGCGAGAAGTCCTGTTAACAGCGCAGCCGTGCTGGAACCCATGCCTGAGGCCAGGGGGACTCGATTGATGCAGCGTACACTGACTCCCTGCGGAGGCGTTTCGCCCAGGTGGCGGTACAGTTGGAAGAATGACTCAAGGATGTAGTTCTTCTCATCTTTAGGAACTTCGTCCATGCCTTCGCCATCAGCCTGAACGATGTATCCCTCGTCAATCAATTTGAACGACGCTTGATTCCAAAGATCAATTGCCAGGCCGATAGCATCGAAACCGGGGCCAAGATTGGCGGTTGAAGCGGGTACTTCTACTGTGACTTTGGTGTATCGATGGCTCATGATGGTCTAACAGTACCTTGTCGCTGCTCGGAAAGCATGATTGGTCATGAAGACACAACCGTCCGCACGCGGATCAAATCTGACCGCGCCTTCCGTCAGCGAGATGGAGTAGCTAGGCTCTCAACTCGCGGGCCACATCCACCGCAGTGGCTGCGTCCTCGGCGAACGCATCCGCGCCGATCTGCTCGGCAAAAGCAGCCGTCACCGGCGCGCCGCCGATCACTATCTTGACGGAATCCCGCAGCCCGGCTTCTTCCAGAGCATCAATCGTCACCTTCATCTGGGCCATGGTGGTGGTCAACAAAGCGCTCATCCCAACCAGGTCGGGCTTGTGCTCGCGGACAGCTTCGACAAAAGCACTCGGCTCCACATCAACTCCCAAATCGATGGCCTCGAAGCCGCCGCCTTCCAGCATCATCCTGACCAGATTCTTGCCAATGTCGTGCATGTCACCTTTCACTGTTCCCAGGACATACTTACCCGAACTGGCGATTTCGCCGTCAGCCAGCAGCGGTTTCAACACATCCATGCCCGCTTGCATGGACCGTGCGGCGAAAAGCACCTCAGGCACAAAGAGAACACCCTCCTTGAAATCCCGGCCGACCTCGTCCATGCCGGCGAGCAGTGCGTCATTCAGAACATCGCCGGGTGCCATTCCCGAGTCCAGCGCATCCTGGACCAACTCCGCCACTGCTTCAACGTCGCCACTGTATATACTCTTAGCGATCTTCTGCACATTGTCTGCCATTGCTCGAAACCTCCTGTTGCTTTCTGAATGGCGCCAGAACTCTCCTGACACCCGGTCGACACCGGAATATACACGTTATTTCGTCTGAACTGCCTCAGTAATTGTCCTGATCCCTTTCTCGACATCCGGTGGCAATATATGCCGTTGCTCTGAACCCAGGATCTCGTCGATCTTCGCCCTGGCTCGCGCCCGTTCGTCCCTTCTATTATTTTCCTTTCAACAGTTGAGCGAGCTTTTCGGGTTCCCCTGGTTTCATTCGATAACAATGTTCTTCGCCAGGGAATTGACCATTTTTCACTTCATCAATATACGTTGTAACCGATTTGCTAATCTCACCGGCTACGTCTCCGTAGCGTTTGACGAATTTCGGAGTGAACGCCTGGAAGTGACCGACGATGTCACTAATAATCATCAATTGCCCATCGGCAGGAGCACCGGCGCCAATTGAGTAAATCGGAACCGGAAGTTCATCACGGATGATCTCAGTGACTTCCGGCGGAACGCCTTCAATCAGGATTGAAAAAGCGCCCGCCTCATGAACCGCTCTGGCATCCTCAATCACGTCCATCGCCGAATCGGCAGTGAGTCCTTGAGCCTTGAAACCGCCCAAAGCATTTGCACTTTGCGGTGTTAAACCCAGATGCCCCATGACCAGCATGCCGCTATTGGCAATACCTGAAATCACATCCGTCACAGTCCGGCCCCCTTCCAATTTCACGGCATCAACACCCGCTTCCTTGTGGAATCGCACAGCGTTGGCGATAGCCTCAGGAACACTGATTTGATACGAGCCAAACGGCATGTCGCCGATAATAAATGTGTTTGGTGCAGCTCGTCGGACCGCTTCAGAGTGATAAATGCACTGGTCCATTGTGACGGGAATCGTTCCGTCATAACCATAGATACACATCCCCAGGCTATCCCCGACCAATATCATGTCAATGCCGCACTCTTCAGCGAGTTGAGCGGTGATGAAATCGTAAGCAGTTACCCAAACAACCAGTTCCCCGTTCTGCTTCTTAGTCAACAAATCCCAGCGATTCAGTTTTTTCTTTGCCATGATTGCCTCTCAGTGTTTTTGCTGCACCAATCAGTGCTTTATCGATATAACTCCGGTTGTTTCAAGAACGCCTGAAACCCATGCATGTCCGTCGATGCTTCTTCCAAACGAATAACACCTGCTTTGAGAGCGTCTGTATCCGACGCCAGCGATATTCGAAGATAGTGTTGGTCTTCGCTTCCCAGCAAACCAAATGCCGAGCGATCCAATGTTGCCACGCCGTGCTTGTATAGCGAAAACAACTGGAACAAGGTCGATGGAGGTGGTGCTTCAGGATGACTGGCCGAAAACGCGACTGCACCAAGACGTTCACAAACCTCAGCTACGTTAATAAACGTGTAAAACGCACCGGCCGGCATGTTGCAACGCATGCCATCAACTTCATTGATTAACGGGACGATGATATCCCGTCGTTTCTGAAAACGTGCTCTCATTGTCTGAGTGATTTCGGTATTTACCGGGTTATCCAATGCCTCCTTGGCAGCCATTTGGATAAAAGGCGGGGCACAGGAATAGACATTGATCGACCATAATCTGAGTGCGTGTGCTTCTTCTTGCGTCGGCAGTACCGCATATCCGATCCGCCAGCCCGTCATTGCGAATGTCTTGGAATGACAGTTCATGATAATGGTTCGTTCCGTCATCCCGGGTTGGCTGGCGATGCTGTGATGATCATTCCCGTCAAACACAAATTCTTCATAGACTTCATCTGAATAGATACGATATTCGGGATGGGCCTGTTCCTCCATAATTTTGGCAATACCCGCCAGATCTTCTTTCGTTAGAACACCACCGGTCGGATTGGAAGGAGAATTGACGACGAGTAGTTTGGTTTTCCGGTTGACCATCGGCGCCAACGTGGTGGCATCAAATCGATAGTCCATTTCCTCTTTCAAAGGAATCGGCCGTGGAACCGCTCCTGTGTAATTGGCCCATGCCTCATAAGCTGGAAAGCCCGGCGAAGGATAGATCACTTCGTCTCCCGGATTTACATAGGTCAAAAAGCTAAAAGGAATCGATGGTTTTCCTCCGACAGTCACCAGGACTTGTTCCGGAGATACATCTATTTTTCTGGTATCACTGACGAATCGAGCAATCGTCTCTCTAAATTCCAGGACACCTTGAGGGTCGCAATAATGGGAATTTCCCGATTTGATGTTGTCGATAGCGCATTCGTTAATGTTCGCAGCACTGTCGTTATCCGGCTCGCCTAAATTCAACCGAACGACCTTCATTCCCATCGCTTCGGCTTTCGCGATGTCATCCGCTATCTTGAATTCGTTTTGAGACCCTATCCGATCGAGCCGCGCAGCAAATAATTGCCCCATTTCCCCTCCTAATCAGATTCCATCGTCGAAACCCGGCTGTCGCGAGCTTGTCATCGCATCCGGCCAGCGCTCAATCAGCCGAATCCTGCACACAAGCCCTCATTCGGTATATACGCAGCAACCGCAATCCCCGAGGCCTGTTAAACATGGCCATAGTAGTCACGATGCACGACCACCGAATCAATGCCGACATTTTGCAGATGGCTGTGATCCATTATCCCTCTTCGGCTTGACGTATTTAATATAGATTGCCAGCGACGCGATCAATCCAGCGGCACACATCCCTGCGGTGCTTAAAAAGAGATAGCGATATCCCTCGGCGCCCGGGTAGGCATCCCGGAGCGCACCGCTCAGAAGGGGCATGAATACATCCGGCGTGAATGCCACGGCGGAAATGATCCCACCCGCTGTCCCGGTGACGGCAAGTGGCACGTTTCCTTCTTCGAGCAATGCGAAATAGATACCCCGCAGCGCGAAAATTGCAATGGCAGCGACAGCGATGAATCCCAGCATCACGTAAAACCCGGGCAGGTTTCCGGACAGGGCGGCCAGCCCCAGGAAACTGACGACGAGAATGGCAAATAAAGCCGTCGTGGAAATCGCGACGCCAAATCGGTCTGCCACAAATCCGGCGACAAGACCCGAGATCGGTTTGAGCCACATCCGGGCGACGCTGATCGCACCGGCGACGGCCACGGTGGTTAAAACGACGTCCGTTGCATACGGGTTGATCGAAAATGACGACCAGTAGGCGCAATAGGCGGTCATTACTACGACGATAATCAGCCAAATCACCGGCATCTTGAGAACGGCGAGGACATCCTGCCAGGCTATTGCATGATTAGTGGACGACTCAGAATCGTCACGTGATATGTCCTCGATGACGAACCATGCGATGACGCCCAAGGCGATTGTCACCCACGACAGCTGCACGACGACAGACGACAAAGCCTGCTGACCACTGCCCAACCAGGCGAAGACGACCAACAGGCCGGTGCTGGTCAATCCTTCCGCGATGCCGCGAATAAACTCGAGCGTGCCGAAGGCGCGGCCTTGTTGATCGGCCGGCGCCGAGTTCCTGACGAGACGAATCATCGCGGCCCAGAACAGCAGCGTGATGCAAATCCCCCAAAACGCATGAATGGCCAGGCTTACGCGATACGAAGGAAACGTCGAGAAATAGAGCCCCGCCAGCCCGGTCCCTATCAGCGATGCGGTGATCATTTTTCTGGTCGAAACACGATCGGCAAGCCAGCCTCCCGGAAAATAGAAGAGCATCGAAAAGAATCCGAAAACACTGACAAGGCCACCGAGTTCCGTGTGATTCAGGCCTAAAGCGCTGCCGAGTGGCGTATAGAAAACTTCGAACAGGAATGGCAACAGGAATATGATGCCGCCCGAAAACCCCAACACGGTGATCAGCAGCCAACGGCGAACGAACGACATTTTTGTTGTCATTGTTTGATGTTCACTCGCGCTCGATCATACCAGCATCCGTTTCTCCCGCAGGTATGGCTTTGGATCGACCAGGTTGTTGCCCAGCGCGGCCCCTTTTTCGCCCTGGCCAAACGCCAATGCCATCAGCTGGGTCGCCTGGAAGATGGGTAGTTCAGCACCATCGCCTGTCTCTCCCTGGCGGGAATCCAGGTTCAGGTGGCAGATCGGGCACATGGTTACGATAGCCTCAGCCCCACAGGCGCGAGCATCTTCCATGACGTTCCTGATCAGCCCGATGGCTGCGTCGGTCTTGCTGATGGCGAGCGAGCCGCCGCAGCAATCGGTCTTGCGTGACCACGCCACAGTTTGCCCACCAAGCGCCTCGATCAGGCGGTCCATTTTGACCGGGTATTCCGGGTTTTCAGCTGCGGTCACCCCGGCCGGCCGGGTGATCAGGCAACCGTAATAACAGGCAACCTTGAGTCCGCGCAGTGGCTGCGTGACCCTTTTTTTGACCGCGTCCAGGCCTGCCTGCCCAACAATTACGTCGAGCAGGTGGCGGACTTCTACCGAACCCTTGTAGTCATACTCCAGGGCTTCGCTGATTTCCCCGCGCACCGCATCGTTTTCCCGTGTTGCCAGCTCGGCTTGTTTGAAGCGTGAGAAGCAGGCGCTACACGGAGAGGTCAGGGTCCCAAGGCCCATTTGCTCGACTGCGGCAATGGTCTTCATCGGCATCAGCCTGGCCAGTTTCGCATCGGTCGCATGCGCAGGGCTGGAGCCGCAGCAGACCCAGTCCGAAGGTTCGACCAGTTCGATGTCCAGGGCGCGCGCGATACTCTTGACCGACTTGCCATACTCGATCGATGTCGCGTTCAACGAGCAGCCAGGAAAATACCCGACTGCATTCGGATTTTCTGCCAGCTCACCTTGACTTGCCCTGCCCCTGGCGAAATGCGGCAGAAACTTCATCTTGCCCCTGGCAAACATCCTCCTGCCCAGTTTCAAGTCCCGGAAAGGCTGGCGCAGAGCCATGTTAAACGCAGTGGCCAGTCCAAGTTCCCAGACGCGGCCGAATATCCTGATGCAGCGCATGAACAGTTCATTGAACCTGGCAATTTCCGGTATTGCGGGCTCGATACCGCGCCTGCGGGACTCGATTCTCAGCGTGTCCATCACACCCGCGACGTCGATCTGTTGAGGGCAGCGCGTAGTGCAGGTCTGGCAGGAGGCGCACAACCAGATCGCACGACTCTTCAGGACAGTCGCGTCATCAAACTGCACGTTGCGCATCACCTGGTGGGGCGTTAGGTCGAATTGGTCCGCCAACGGGCAACCGCTCGTACACTTGATGCACTGGTAGCACTTGTAGGAATTTGACCCGGTGGCCCCGAGAACCAGCTCCGGCAAAGGTGTAGGACCGACCCGTCCCATCCCGGGACAGGGTACCTCAGCGGTCTGTGTCAGTGCTGTCGCCATATCGAAAATTAATCCTCGATGACCGGACGGGGCAGCAAGCCCGCACCCTCGGTGATGGGACGGACAGACTCCTCCCAGTAAATGCCCATGACATGGACACCGCTCACACCCTCGATCTCACTAATTTCCTGGACTTGCTCGATGCAAATCCTGATGCCTTCCTCCTTCCAGGCTTCGCTCCGCTCGGCTTTCTTCTCCGTGTCGATGCCGGCAACCGCGCCTTCCATGCGTTCGAAAAGTTCGTCCGGCACGCTCATGCCGGGAACCTGGTCGCGGATATAACGAGCCATACCCGTGCTTTTCAGCGGGCCGACCCCGGCAATGACCTTGAGCCGCTCGGCAACACCCATGTCCACGACGCGTTTCATGTATTCGCGAAACCGGGGCAAGTCATGGATCATCTGGGTCTGCACGAAGTCGGCACCGGCCATGGCCTTTTTGGCCAAGCGGTACGGACGCCATTCCGCCGGATCAGCAAACGGGTTGGCGGCGCCGCCGATCAGGAATTTCGCGCCGCCACCCTTGATGACTTCGCCGCACTGGAAGACGTCCCGGTCGCGCATGTCCCTCATCATCTGAATGAACTGCAGGGAATCGATGTCATGCACGTTCTTGGCGCCGGGATGGTTGCCGCCCGACTGATGGTCGCCGGACAAGCACAACAGGTTTTTGATACCCAGCGCGTAGGCTCCTAGAAGGTCAGACTGCATGGCCAGCCGGTTGCGGTCGCGGCAGGTCATCTGGATGACCGGTTCGATACCCTCCTCCAGCAGGATCATGCCCGCAGCGATGGAGCTCATACGCACCACCGCGGTCTGGTTGTCTGTGATGTTGACAGCGTCAACGCATCCTTTGAGCAGGTTGGCCTTGCTGCGAACGTGCTCGGCATCATGCCCCTTTGGCGGACCCACTTCGCCGGTGACCGCGAATTCACCGGCCGCCAGCACCCGGGCCAGGTTGCTGTCGCATTGCCCCGCAAGCGATACGGGTTCCATGGTTTCAGGCATGTTGAAAGCGGGATAGTGCATAGTCATGACTTCTTCCCCTTTCCGGCGACTTTGTCTGCATCAGGGAGGCGGATGTCTTCCCGGACGATACGTCGATGTCCGCCGTCCCGGGAGGTTGACCAGTCCTTGGCCGGCTGGACTTCCATCATTTCCTCGAACAGGCCCAGCTCCAGTTGTTTTTCACAGATCGCATGCCAGGCGCATTCCGTGTCCGGTTCAACCTCGCACATTCCATTTTGGGAACCACCACACGGGCCATTGAACAACTGCTTGGCACAGCGGCTTACCGGGCAGATGCCTCCGGTGATATGCAAAACACAGTTACCACAGCCCTGGCAGCGCTCCTCCCAAACACCCTGCTCGGACGGATATCCCATGAATTTTGTGTTGAGAGCCGGAATAATTTGTTTGCCCGGAAACTGCTGCGCCAGGCTTTGCACGCCGACACCGCAGCCCAGGGACAAGATGGCGTCGTAACTTTCGAGTTCTTCCTGCAGCGGCGCGATGAATTCTTCTTCGCACTGCCGCTGCACCATGGATTCATCCACTGCGATCGCGTCGCCGTCCAGTTCGGTGGACATGCGCAGCGACGCTGCAAGCGTGCCGACTTCCTGGCGGCCGCCAGAGAAACACACCGTGACGCAGGTACCACAGCCGACAGCCAGGACCTTTTTGCAACCCTTGAGCATGGCCTTGATTTCATCGAGGGTTTTCTGTTCAGCAACAATCATGGCTGGCTTCCTTTGAATCAAAGTCCTTCACTACGTGGCGGCTACCGGCCTTTCCGGACAACGGAGACGGGCCGAGCGCTTCAACGGCTTCGACAAAATTCGAGATTTCAATGACGAACTGCTCACCCATGGCCGCGGATATATTGATCATGCGTAAACGCTGGGGTTCCAGGCCGATCTCCTCGAGAAGTTTGCCGGCATGTTCAACGCGCTGTGCGGCATGGAGGTTGCCCTGGATGTAATGGCAGGTGCCAGGCAGACAGCCGGCCACAGCCACGCCATCCGCACCCTTTTCCAGCGCGTGCAGAATTTCCAGCACACTGGCACGCCCGGTGCACGGCATCTCGACGATCTTGACGGCCGGCGGATAGCTCATGCGACTGCCGCCCGCAAGGTCAGCGGCTGAATAGGCACAGTGGCGGCAACAAAGTGCCACGACTCGCAAATTGGACGTCTCTTTGTTCACTTAAACTTGCGCCTCTTCAAGCAGCGCATCGAGCTTGGCGCCCATCTGCTTGTCCGTGTAGTGATGTAATTGAATGGCGCCCGCCGGGCACTCGGCCATGCACAAACCGCAACCCTGGCACTGGGAGGATTCAATCTCGGCCGCGCCGAGAATTCCGCCGGCGCCTTCTTTCTCATCGGCGATGTGCGGCGCGCCGAATGCACAGACCCTGACGCAGGTCAGGCAAGCGACACACTTTTGCTGGTCGACCTCAGCTACCAGGCCGCCGGCGATCAGGGTTTCGCGCGACAGAATGTTTGCGGCCCGTACAGCGGCGGCCCTGGCCTGAACGATGGATTCCTGCAATAACTTCGGATAGTGGGCGAGGCCCGCCATGAAGATACCGTCGGCAAGGAAATCGACCGGGCGCAGCTTGATGTGCGCCTCGAGGAAGAATCCTTCGGCGTCCTGGGCGACCTTCAGCCGCTTGGCCAGATCTTCTGCCCCGGGTGCAGGAACGATGGGCGTGCTGAGAACCACCATGTCGGGATTCAGATTCATCTGCCGGCCGAGGATCTCCTCCCACATGCTGACATTCAGAATACCGTCGGGACCAACCGTGACTTCCGGCGCCCAATCATCTTCGTATCGCATGAACAGAACACCGGCCTCACGCGCCTGCGTGTACATGCGCTCCTTAAACCCATAGGTGCGAATGTCTTTGTAGATAATCGTGATGCTTGCTGCCGGATTCAGCCGTTTCAGATTCAGCGCGTTTTTCAAGGCCGAGGTGCAGCAGATGCGACCGCAATAGCGGTCAGCCGGCCCGACACACTGGATCATCACAACGTTATTGGGTAATTCGGATCCGCCAGACAGAACGCCCTCGAATTGCTGCTGAGTGGTAATCCTCGGATCGGTGCCATAGGCGTATTCGTCACCGCGGTATTCAACGCCGCCGACGCAAACCACGGTTGCACCATGGCAGACTTCGACGACTTCTTTGCGATCGCTGTAGGCGATAGTCGATGTGAAATTTCCCATGAAACCCTGCGTGCCGGCCAACTCCGCATTGAGGTGCACGGAAACGGCGGGATGAATTTCAATCCGCTTGACGAGTTGCTCCAGGTAGTCCTGTGGCTGGTCGAAGTGATCCTGCCCGTTCGGCGGTATCGCGGCCTGGACGCCGAAATCATCGAGGCCAAATTGCATTTGGCGCAAGGCGCCGCCCAGCTCGCTGTCGCGTTCCACGAGATCCACCGGGAATCCCTGGTCGACCAGCGACAGGGCCGCTTCCATTCCAGCGGCACCGCCACCAATGACCAGCGCACCGCGTTGCACGGAGATTTCACTGTTAGTAAGCGAATGCAACACGGAAGCTCGCGCAGCCGACATACGAACAAGATCTTTGGCCTTGCTGGTCGCCGCATCCCAGTCATGAGAATGCACCCACGAGCATTGATTGCGGATGTTGGCCATATCGAGCAGGTAAGGATTCAGGCCGGCCGAGCGCAAGCTGTTGCGGAACACAGGCTCGTGGGTCAGCGGCGTGCAGCTGGCAATGACCACGCGATTGGCACCCAGTTTTTTAACCTTCTCGGTTATCTGCGCCACGCTGTCCTGGGAACAGGCATAGAGCGTGTCTTCGGCATGAACGACGTCAGGCAGGTCCTTCGCGTATTCCGCAACTTGTGGCACATCCAGGTAACCGCCGATATTGGAACCGCAATGGCAAACGAAAACGGCAATCTTCGGGTTTTCGGTGGCTATATCCCGCTCGGGCGGAAATTCGGCTTCGCGAGTCTGGCTGCCGCGTGCGCTGCGCAGCATGGCGCCGACCTGGGCCGCCGCGCCGCTGGCCTCGAGCAGGGATTCCGGAATGTCTTTCGGTTCCCGGAACGGGCCGACCGCGTAAATCCCGTCGCGGCTGGTCTGAAGGGGGTTGTTCTGAACGGTATTGCAGAAGCCGTACCCGTCCACTTCAACGCCCAGTCGGTCCGCCAATTCCCGGGTGCTGGCAGCCATCTCCATGCCGGAGGACAACACGACCATGTCGAAGACTTCTTCGCGAATGGTCCCGCCGTTCTTGCCGCTGCCGTTGGATTTGCGATCCATGAAGCGCACGACGAGGTTGTGGGTCTTCGGATCTTCGACGAGCCGGGACACACGGCACCGCGTGTAACGAATTCCCAGTTTTTCACGCGCATTGTTGTAATAGGCGTCATAGCCCTTGCCAAAAGAGCGCACGTCCATGATGAAGATTTCGGTATCGACGTCTGGCCAGTGTCCCTTGGTGATCGTGGCCTGCTTGGTGGCATACATGCAGCACACGGACGAGCAGTAGTCATGATCGGCATCCCGCGAGCCGACACATTGCAGCCAGGCAACGCGCCGCGGCGGCTCGTTGTCTGACGGGCGCATGATCTTGCCGCGGGTCGGGCCGGATGCCGATAGCTGGCGTTCGTACTGAATGCCAGACAGCACATTCGGATAGCGGCCGAGCCCGAGTTCCTCCGATTGCCTGGCATTGTAGGGCACGTACCCAGGGGCCATAACAACCGCACCCACCGACACGTCACGGGTTAACGCGGTTTGCTGCATGTCGATCGCCTGAATATCGCAGGCATCCACGCAGCTCAGGCATTCCGAGCAGACGCCGCAAGAGAGGCAGCGGGCCGCTTCTGCACGAGCCTGTTCCTCTGTGTAACCGTGGTCAACCTCTGCAAAGCTGTCCGTCCTTCGTCCCCCGCTCTCCCGGGCGTGAGGAACGCGCGGTGTCGGGACCAATTCCCCCCTGCGGACCCGTTCGTCGAGTTGTGCCTGCGTAAAGCTCGCGACCGGCTGCTCCGGTTCACTTACGTCCAGGTTTTCGCCGCGAAGGAACCGGCCAATAGCCGTAGCAGTCTTGTGACCGCTCGCGACGGCTTCGATAACAAAGGCGGTGCCACTGACTGTATCGCCGGCCGCGAATACGCCGTCGCGGTCCGTGGCAAATGTGTTCGGATCGGCATTGAGAGTTTGATTCGGGTTGACCGATATGCCACTGGCTTCCGGGATAAAGGACAGGCCGGACTTCTGGCCGATAGAGAAAACCACGACGTCGGCATCGATGACAAAGTCGGAGCCCTCGATGACGTCCGGAATCCAGCGCCCGTCACTTTGAATGTCGAAGCTGTTGACGCGCTGGCATTCAACGCCGGCCACGTTACCCGCACCATCATCGCTGATGGCAAGAAAGTTCAGGGATGTGTGTATCGTGATGTCTTCTTCGCGAGCCCCGGTGACTTCTTCCCTGCTGGCGGGAATGTTGTCCTCGTCTTCACGCATGGCTACCTGCACATCGGCAGCGCCCAGGCGGCGTGCGGTCCGGGCCACGTCCATGGCGACGTCACCGCCGCCAATCACGACGACTCGTTTGCCCTCCACGTCCGGGCGTGGGTCACGGTGGCTTGTGTCCAACTGGTGTAGACGGACATCGCGCAGGAACTCCGTGTTCATCAGTATGCCGTTCAGGTCCTTACCCGGGATAGGCGGCCTGCTGCCAACATGTGCGCCGACCGAAACCAGCACGGCGCTGAACCCGTCATCAAAAAGGTCATCGAGATTCTCGACCGGAGTGGACAGACGGAGATCCACGCCCAGGTCGACAATGTCGGCGACTTCGCGCTCGATGACATCCGTTGGCAGACGATACTCGGGAACGCCGACCCGCAGCATGCCGCCTGCCACCGGCAGCGCTTCGAAAACCGTGACTGCGTAGCCCTCCTGACAAAGATCCTGAGCGGCGGTCAGCCCACAAGGCCCGGCGCCGATGATCGCCACCTTTTCCTCGTGCAGGCGTTCGGCCTTTTGCGGAGGAACTCGTGGTCCTGCCATCACGGTATCGGTAACGAAACGTTTCAGGCTGCGGATGTCGACAGGTTCATCAACCATGCCGCGGCTGCAGGCGGTCTCGCAACGGGCATTGCAGATGCGCCCGCATATCGCCGGGAACGGGTTGTCGCGCTTGATCGAGCGGTAAGCGTCTTCGATGCGCCCTTCCGCGATCAGGGCAATATAACCCTGGGCACGCTGACCCGCGGGGCAGGCATCGCGGCACGGCGCCACGCCACGTTTGTCGATGGCAAATGCCTTGGGTGTGCCCTGCGGGTAAAGCTGGTAAGCGGCCCGGCGGCCAACCAGTGAGTCATCGAAGTCATTGTCCGTCGAGACCGGGCAGACTTCCGCGCACTTGCCGCAAGCCGTGCACTTGTCGATGTCCACGAACCGGGGCCTGGTACACACAGTCGCAGTAAAATTCCCGGCCTCGCCTGCCACCGTCAGGACTTCGGAATTGGTCAGGACTTCCACATCCAGGTGTTGACCGCAATCGACCAGGCGAGGCGAGATCGTGCACATGGCACAATCATTGGATGGGAAGGTCTTGTCCAGGCGGGCCATGTTGCCGCCAATGGCCGAGTTCTTTTCGACCATGTATACCTTGAAACCGGTATTGGCCAGGTCCAGCGAGGCCTGCATCCCTGCAATACCGCCACCGATAACCAGGGCCGCGCCGGTGGGATCGGCTGCAGCCGGGTCAGGTCCCTCTAGTTGGCCATTATTGGCATCAGGCGGCATTTGCCTTCATCTCCCGATGGTGAATCCTGGAAAGCCAGGCTGCTAGCATTATCTTTTATCGTGCCGTCGCGTGGCTTTCTTAACCATAAGTATTTGTAATTACTTCAATTACCTTATGTCCTTACTCTAAAAGGACAGTGCTTTTTCGAGATCCGTAATCATTTCTCCAGCGCTGGGGTCTTTCAGTCGGTGATGGGCCCCAAAGTCTTTCAAGTTGGCTGGACATGATTGGTTTGTCCTGACTCTTATCCCAACACGGAGAGACTGCTGTTTTCGTTGATCTCCCGATTACGAGAGTAGAAGCCAGCGTCCAATAAGATTTTGGTTTTCGGGAATTCGACTTTTATCGGGTCGGCATCGTGATCGTGTCCGTGTTCGCAGGCATCGATCAATTCGGCCATCAACAGACCTGCCATTGAGCCGTTCTTGTACTGATTACCACTGGTACCAACCGCCATGTAGAAACCATCGAGATCCGATTTGTCATAGACCGGAATCCAATCGTCAGCCACGTCATAAAGATCCACAATTCCCTTGGTCTGACCAGGAATGGGCAGGTCTGGAATTCGCTGCGCCATTCGAAGCACCTGTGCCTGCCATTGCTCATTGCTCACCTCACGATTGTAGTTATCCGGATCATCGACCCATTCCTGGGGGTCACATTCCGGGTCCTGGCTACCGACCAGCAAAAGATTGCCTGTTTCCGGCCTGGCATAGCCTGCGATATCGGCATCCAAGATTACATGCCCATGTTCTTCAGTGTCATAGCTGTCGGGTGGGGGCACAAAATGTACTTCGTGACGCAAGGCGCGCGTCTTGATCTTCATCGACTCTTCGATGCCGGCCATACGATTGATCACAGATGAATGCGGACCGGCTGCATTCACTAAGATCGGAACATCAATCTCTTCACCACCGAGCAAAGTGACGCCCTTGACATGGCCGTCTGTCTGTCGAATTTCCGTGACCTCTGCCTTGAAGCGGAACGTCGCACCATTAGCTTCTGCGGCACGCTGAACATTGTGAACCGAAAGCTGCGGATCGTTGATATAACCGCCGCACGGAAAGAACGCCGCTCCGGTCAGCATCTCTCCGCTTGACTCGCCGAAATGTTCATCGCTCGGACGGCGCGGTGGGTAATAGGACTTGACGTCGAGATACGGCGCACGTTCCTGCAAGGTCTGTAAACCCCACTCTTCGAACGGAATGCCTAACTCGCGGTGACGCTCAAGGATTCCAGACATATCACTATTCTTGCCCACCAGGATAAGGAAACCCGTCTCATGAAATATCGCGTAGCCGCGTTCGTCTTCGATACCCAGGTATTCCGCCCAGTTTTTCCAATGCAGGTAGCTCTCGTAGGCCATCGCGGTGCCTTCCAGCGTGGAATAGTGAGTCCGGATGATGGCGCAAGTATTGATCGTCGAACCAGCACCTGCCGCACTCAACTTATCAACATTGAGCGTCTTGTAACCTTTCTTCGCGAGTTCGAAAGCGATACTCGTACCGATAATGCCAGCGCCGATAATGACGGCGTCGTATTTCTTTGTCATCGGAAGTCCTGTGGATGTTGAGCCAGTATCTATATCGGGGAATCACGCTGAACGATGCGAATTCTTGCATGAATGAACACAAGTCGCCAGACAATTACAGCGGCGTTACTTCACTCGAGATAGCCACTTGCCTGACGCGACTCATCGACCTCATCCATTGCTACTTTGACCAATAAGCGACTACGAACAAAGTCGATCACAAAGTCGCGCTGATTGAATAAACCGGAACCCAAAATCACAAGCGGGCTGTCGCCTTGCTGCAACGTTTCAAAAATCTCAAGATCGGCGACCACGAACATTTCGTTGCGCCAACGGACGCCGGCAGTCGTAACTTCGTCAGCCTTAAACCTGGCCACGACAGGCGCACTTTCAAGCGCGCCCGACATGCGTCGATCTCCTTTCCGACTCACCGGTGTGACACGGAGGGAGCGCGCGGCGGGCCAATTGATCATATTCAGTCCGGCGCCCAGGTCAAATAACGCGCGTACTTTTTGACCGCCAAGTTCTACCTCGAAAAAGTACAGTGCTGCATCACTTTCACCGATACTCACACGCTCCAGCGGGA
>Ga0255043_10000072_pt1 | contig 15794 bp, 16 predicted proteins | sample BC1_12_9_MG_FD_182778 | JGI IMG/M metagenome (GOLD analysis project Ga0255043, IMG submission 182778) | Seawater microbial communities from Strait of Georgia, British Columbia, Canada - BC1_12_9 | ecosystem: Environmental > Aquatic > Marine > Strait | place: Canada: British Columbia | collected... | reverse complement strand
CAGCACAATAACCGCTGGACCAGGCCCATTGGAGGTTGTAGCCACCAAGCCAGCCGGTCACATCCAGCACCTCGCCAATAAAAAACAAGCCAGTTACCTGTTTCGTTTCAAAAGTTTTAGAGGAGATATCCTCGGTATTAACGCCGCCCCGCGTGATCTCGGCAGTCCCACACCCTTCTGTGCCGGCAGGCACACATCTCCAGTGGTGAAAATGCCTGGTCAGTAATTCAATGTCCGCTTTACTGTATTGGGCCCATGGGCTTATTGTGTATCGCCTTGGCTATCTCACGGGTGGCCAGCCAGACCTTGACAAACCGTTTTGGCAAATGGCGCGCTAACAGGCTTTTTAATTCCCGTTTTGTGCCTTCTTTTTGCCAACTGTCAAGTAAAGACACTAGATTCTCACCTGGTAAAAAGTCGATTTCTATACCATCTCCAGGATACCAGTAGTTTGATATCTGTAAAATGGCGGGCCCGCTCAGTCCTTTGTGGGTAAAGAGTAAAGCCTCTGCAAAGGATTGTTCACGGCAGGCAACTGTCACCGGCATTGAAACACCGGCTAACGATTGAACTCTGGTGAGCAATTCCCCTTTTAATGTAAAAGGCACCAGTGAGGCATGGCGCGGGGTTACTCCAAGGCCGAATTGTTTAGCCGTGTCGTAACCAAAACCCGTTGCGCCCACGGTTGGTATTGAAAGCCCGCCCGCTGCAATCACCAGTGATTGGCAGGTAAAAGCGCCGCCACTGGTTGCGAGTTGAAAGCGTGAATTCTGGGTGGCATCGGTTTGTTTAATACCTTTTATACTGCACTCAGTAATTATTTCCACACCTGCAGCGTCACATTCTGCCAGCAGAATTTTGAGTATGGACTGGGATTTAGTCTTACTGAATAACTGCCCCAGTCCTTTTTCTTCGTACTCCAGATGATATTTCTGCACAAGGGTTAAAAAATCGTATTGTGTATAACGGCGTAACGCGGAGATGCAAAAGTGAGGATTGGCCGACAAATAATGGCCTGGCTCAATATTGTAGTGAAATTACAGCGGCCACCCCCGGACATGAGTATTTTTATACCCACCTTATCGGAATGATCCAATATCGCGACTGTTTTCCCGCGCTTACCGGCGGTGGCTCCACACATTAGTCCTGTGGCTCCAGCACCAATGATGATACAATCAAAATGTCTCATGGGAAACATTTGGGGTCGTATCTGCATATTTGACAATCTGCTCCCAAATAGATCTGTCCCGGTTTTCCTGGAATCAATGCAGCTAATAGAATCATTCTGTTTCGTCTTTCACTTTATTTTGGCCATCCATTTGCAATTTTTTCATGAGGCCTGCGAAAGGAGTGTGGGTGGCTGTTGGTGTTTTGTCGCTATCTGAATCGTGAGCAGGCAGCCATTCGGCATCCAGGGAGCGGGAGTGCTCATTGTCGTGGCAGTAGATGCACAAAAGCTCCCAGTTGCTGCCGTCGGGAGGATTATTCTTGTAATTATGGTCTTTGTGATGGACCGTCAGCTCTTTTAGTTTTTTGCCGGAAAAATCCCGGCCGCAGTTTGCGCAGACCCACGGGAGGATCTTCAGCGCCTGATTTCGATATTCTATTTTTTTCATTGAATTATACTATTTCTCCGCCGCCAACCACCTCATCTTCTTCATAGAAGACCGCAAACTGGCCTGGCGTTATAGCCAGCTGCGGTTCTTGAAAGCAAACTGTGTAAATTTCTTTTTCCGGCAACTCAACCTGAGCTGATGCACCATCATGGCGGTAGCGGATCTTGGTGAGAAAATCATGGGGCAGGTCAGGCTCAACCCCAGCCATCCAGCTTACCTCTTTTACCGCCAGCTCTTTTTTCCATAGATCTTCTTTTTTGCCCACCAGCACTTCGTTTTTCACTGGATCGAGAGCTACCACATAGTATGGAGTGGCATCAGGGATGCCCAGTCCTTTGCGTTGCCCCACTGTGAAGCCATGGATTCCCTGATGATTTCCCAGAACTTTGCCGTCCAGGGTAACGATGAAGCCGCCGCCGTTATCTGCTGCAGGAAACTGTGCCATAAAGCTGTTAAGATCCTGGTCCTTTAAAAAGCATACGTCCTGGCTTTCAGCACCGTGAACTCCGGAGATGCCCAGTTCGGCGGCCATTTTATAGACATTTTCCTTTGTGTGCTCTCCCAACGGCATGAGTATCCTGGCAAGCTGTTGCTGTGTCAGGCGGTGCAGAAAATATGACTGGTCTTTTTTAGGGTCCTTGCCCTTCAAGAGATGACAGAGCCCTTTTGGGTCACAAATAATTCTGGCATAATGGCCGGTAGCCATATGGTCGCAGCCTGCAGAAAGAATTGCTTCCAGCAGCCTGCCGAATTTTATCTTTGGGTTACAGACAACACAGGGGTTTGGGGTTTTACCCTCGAAATAGCTCCCGGTGAAATAATCCAGAACCGTTTGTTTAAATTCATCTGCCAGGTCAACGATGGTGAGAGGTACATCCAGGTGTTTGGCTACTTTTTCTACCCGCGCAACCTGCTGGTCGAGATCCGGTTGGGCCAGGGCCATGAAAAAACCATGGACATCATGGCCCATATTTTTTAAAAGGGTTGCCGTAACGGAACTGTCGACCCCGCCGCTCATCGCAACGCCGACTGACTTTATTGTTTTTGTTTCCTGCTGTTGCATATAATCAAATAAGAACCTAAACTGTTTCTTTGACCTTTAACCTTATAATCGCGAGCCTTTAATATTCTCTATTTTTTAAATCTTTAACCTTGTGCCCTGAGCCTTGTGCCCTGAGCCCTATATTCTAATAACATTATGTTACCAAAAGCATCAAGAACAGGTTTAAAAAATAGCAGTCATCCCCCCATTAAAATTCCGGAATTGCTTGCTCCGGCGGGAAATTTTGAGAAAATGATTACAGCAATCCATTACGGGGCTGATGCTGTTTACTGTGGGGGCAAGAAGTACAGCCTGAGAGCCCATGCCGGCAACTTTTCAGACAAGCAGCTAGCAGAGGCTGTTGCCTATGCCCATGAAAGAGGTGTCAAACTCTATGTTACGGTTAATATTTTTGCCCACATGGAGGATCTGCAGGGGTTGGAAAAATACCTGCTGTTTCTCAGAGATATCCAGGTGGATGGGATAATCATATCAGACCCTGGCATACTTGCGCTGGCGAAAGAAATATGTGAAATTCCTGTTCACCTGAGCACCCAGGCCAATGTTACCAACCCGGCAAACGCAAAATTCTGGGAGGCTCAGGGAGTGGCAAGGCTCAACGTTGCCCGGGAGCTCAGCCTGGTAGAGATAGCAGAGATCAGAAAATCTCTTGATGAGACAACCATGGTAGAGGTCTTTGTGCATGGGGCCCTGTGCATCTCATATTCGGGCAGGTGTTTGCTCAGTTATTATTTTACGGGCAGGGATGCCAACCGGGGTGAATGTGCCCACCCCTGCCGCTATAAGTATGTCCTTAAGGAAGAGAAAAGGCCCGGCCAGTATTTTCCTGTGGAGGAGGATGAGCACGGGACATATATATTTAATTCCAAGGACTTGTGCCTGCTGAGCAAGTTGCCGCAATTGATCAATATTGGTGTAGACAGCCTTAAGCTCGAGGGCAGGATGAAAACCGTTTATTATGTTGGTGCGGTGGTGAGGGTGTACAGAGCAGCCATTGATTATATTGCGCAGAACATTGAAGAAGCCCTGGCAAATAACAGGATGATCTCGCTGCCGCCTATATATATGGATGAGCTTATGAAAGTCGGCACCAGGGGCTATACGGAAAATTTTATTTTCGGGCCGCCAAGCGCAGAAGATATGCTCTATGACAGGTCAAGAACTGACCAGGAGTATGTTCCCGTTGGCCTGGTGCAGGGTTTTGGTGGGAGCGCAGAGGAAGGAAAATGGCTGGAAGTTGAGATGAGGAGCCCCTTAAGGAAAGGTGAAACAATTGAGTATCTCTGCCGGGATATCAATGTTGTTTCCTTTGAAGTGCTTGAGTTGCTCGATCAACATGGAATCCCGCAGGAGCAGGCCAATCCTGGAAACATTGTAAAGATCTACTATGACACTGAAATTGCCTGGGCCTGGGAAGTGAATGGCCTGCTCAGAATGAAGAAGTAGCTGGTTTTGCAGTATCTAAAAGCCAATATTTTATCTCGCAATATTGGCTTTTAGATACAATGCTCGCCAGAACCTAATTCCGGTCCCGGTTATTATGCTTCAGCCGGTAAATGTTTGCGCTGAACTTGTCCTGCTTTCTCTCCAGATGGGCCCGTTCTTTCCTGGTGAGGGTTCCGTCTGACCAGGCACGACATGTTTTCTGTTGGAGATGGCGTTGCTGTTTAAAAAGATGCCGGGTTTCTCCCCTGGTCAACTCTCCGCTGTGTATACCCTGAAAAATACGTTGGTCCTGTTTGAAATGTCTTTGAGCAAATCTGCCGGCCAATGCCGGTTGGGCGACAACCATTCCCATGATTGCAACTATTGCTGTGATTGCTAATGCCTTTTTCATGATTTGTCTCCTGTTCGTCTGTTGTTTTGTTTATATAGACGAGGGGTTGCCTGATTTTGTTTACAATATTTTTCTGGGATAAAAGGGCCCAGGAATACATCTACATTGTTAGTATTTCCACTCTATATTTGAAGTTTTTTCTGTTTTCTCCGTTGTGTCTTTATCTAAATGATTGAAATTATGTTATTATATGTAGAAATATGTAAAAAATAAACTAATGTTGCAAAATGCATGTTGACAAATGCTTTATAATGATGTTTTCTTTAATTTCGACAAGTTAATTGTTATATTGTGATGGCGTACACCTTAGGACAATTATGGCTCACAGGACACAACTCAACACGCAGATTGCTAACCTTACCGGCATAAGCAAGCATACCCTTGACCGGATCGGAGTGAACCTGAACAAGGGTGGAATCCTTCATTCCGGGGGGCGGGGGCGCCATGCTCCTGACATGGGGCCTGAGGATCTGAAAACCATTATACTGGCAATGCTTGGATCTGAATCAACGGGCAAGGTTTTTCAAACAGTATTTAAACTCCATGGTTTGCAATCAAAAGAAAACCAGAATTTTGGGGATGTTCTCCTTGATATTTGCTCTGACATTGATAAAGCCTCACAAGTCATGCAGATAAGTGTACTGAGGAATTATCCCCAGGCAACAATTTATTGGAAGGATGCAAGCGGTGCCAGAATAGGAAAAATGCAGGACTTTAAAAGTATATCAGAGCAGGAACAGCCAGGCATGAGAGTTATTGCTTCATTAAGCGGCACTGTTTTGCTGGAACTTGTAAAGCTTGTACTTTAAGCCAGACCCTGATGATGAGAATCCTTAAATGTAACTCACAGATCTTCCATAAGTTGAAAAAGAAAAGCCGGTTAAAGAAGAACATCCTCTTTAACCGGCTTGATAGCAACCTTGTCAAAAAAATTTATTAAAAAATAAATCGAAGGCGCTCAGCAACCTTCATACACGATGAAGTTAGCAGCCCTTAACTCCTCAAGTGCTCCCCTTGGTGGCCTCTTTTTCATTACCAGCAATGACTGTGGCTTTCGAACCAAGAATATGCTGACGGGAGACTTTGACTCTGATATTGTCAGCAATTTCAAGGGTAACTACACTATCTGTGATTCCGGTTATCTCACCATGCAGACCACCGGTGGTCACTACACCGTCACCCTTTTTCAGGTTTGACAGAAATACCTGGTGCTCCTTGGATTTTTTCTGTTGGGGCCTGATAAGCAGAAAATAGAAAACCACAAATATGAGAATGAGTGGAATGAAAGAGGCGATACCGCCTCCCGCGGGACCTGCTCCGTTAGCAGCATAAGCGATACTTGTCATACAAATTCCTCCGAATAGTAGTTATATTTAAAAGTTAAGTCTGTTCTTTATAAATTGCAATTATTCAAGCTCTTGCCGCATTTCATAGAAATTTTTTCTGAACTGCAGGAAAGAATCGTTTTTTATGGCCTGTCGCATTGACCGCATAAGCCCGACAAAATAATACAGGTTGTGAATTGTATTCAGATGATATGCCAGAATCTCCCGTGACATGTAAAGGTGTCTCAGGTAGGCTCTTGAGTAGTTTCGACATGTATAACAATCGCAGCTTTCATCTGGTGGCTTTGGGTCACTGCTGTATTGGCTGTTTTTTATAACAACTCTGCCACGGGAAGTAAAGAGCATTCCATTTCTGGCATTTCGGGTGGGCATGACACAGTCGAACATGTCAACACCCCTGTAGACACTTTCAACAAGATTTTCAGGAGTTCCCACCCCCATGAGGTAGATAGGATAGTCCTGGGGCAGGAGCTTCGTGGTATGCTCGGTTATATCCATCATGAGTTCAAGGGGTTCTCCCACACTCAGTCCACCCATTGCATACCCGTCAAAACCAATTTCAAGTAACTGATCTAAAGCCTGTGAACGCAAGTCAGGATACATGCCGCCCTGGACAATACCGAAAAGCAGTTGTCCAGTCTCGTGCTGGGCAGTTCGTGATCGCTCTGCCCATCTGGAGGTGAGTTCAGTTGCGGCCAGGGTTTCGGTTCGATCTGCCGGATAAGGAATGCAGGTGTCAAGGCACATCATGATATCGGAGCCCAGCGCTTCCTGAACCTCTATAGCATCTTCCGGGCTGAGAAAGAGAGATGAGCCGTCAAGATGGGATTTGAATGCAGCGCCCTCCTCAGTAATTTTAGCAAGATCCCGAAGGCTGAATATCTGGAAACCTCCGCTGTCAGTAAGTATGGGGCGATCCCAGTTCATGAATCGATGCAGGCCACCGAGCTCCCGGATCAGTTCATGGCCCGGGCGCAGATAAAGGTGATAGGTGTTGGCCAGAATTATTTCAGTGCCAAGCTCTACAAGATTTTCAGGGGTGACTGCTTTTACTGTTGCCTGGGTGCCAACCGGCATGAAAATCGGGGTCTGAAAAGTTCCGTGCAGGGTTTGCACTTCACCACAGCGGGCAGCACACTCCGTGGAACGGTTGTGAAGTTTGAAAGGAGATGGTCTGTTTTGTTTGTCGTTCATAATATTTACGTGATGCATTCCGCTTAATACGCTTCATCCCAAAGGGCAAGAAGCTGTGTGATGCCAAGAAAAGCAAGATCAGACAATTGATCAAAATCCTGGCGGCTGAAAGGCTTGCCTTCCGCAGTAGACTGTACTTCAACAAAACGGCCATCTTTACACATGACGAAGTTGGCGTCCACCTCTGCCCCGGAATCCTCCCCGTAATCAAGATCAAGCAGTGCACGCCCATTAACTATCCCTGCACTGATAGCTGCCATAGGGTTTATTGCCGGCAATTCAGCAAGTTTTCCTTCAGCATGCAGTCCATGTATGACATCTCTGACAGCAATGGCAGCACCAGTTATGGCCGCAGTACGGGTACCACCGTCAGCACGGATAACATCGCAATCAATGCGGATTGTCCTGGAGCCAAGCCCATTGAGATCAACCATCATGCGCAGAGACCGGCCAATGAGACGCTGTATTTCATAGGTTCTGCCTGAGCGCCCCCTGGCTGCTTCACGTTGGCTTCGTGTATTGGTTGACCATGGCAGCATACCGTATTCAGCAGTTATCCACCCCTGGCCGGAATCCTCCAGAAAGCGGGGCACAGACTCCTCGACAGAAGCTGCACAGGCTACATGGGTGTCTCCCATTTTGATAAGAAGGGAACCATCAGCATGGGGGAAAATTCCTCTTTCAATGGAAACTGGGCGTAACGCATTGTCCTGGCGTTCATTTTTTCTCATTTCTGCACCGTATATGTTATAGAATTTTAAGATAAGGACCTTATTATTATTTCTGAGGAGCTACTATAGTTATTAAACAAAATTTTGCCACAGTGAAGAGTGTTTTTTGTGTATAATAGGCATGAAACAACCTATTATATAAATTTTTATTTATTTATTCGTTTTTATATGCCCCCAAACAAACTATATTAAAATAAGTGCATCTTAAGCAAACTCAGCAAAGTTCCTCTTGGGGCCTTGGTATACTGGAATGACGAATTTTTTTGAGCAATAAGATTCTTTCAAGGCTGTAATCCAGTAACAGTCGAGGAAAGTACTATTTTAAGCTGAGTATTGTATAGAGGCACTTTAAAATATGATTATAAATAGGTGTTAGTTTGCAGTTATTTTAAAAAAAATCCCTGAACAGGAGAAAACATATGAACTTCGAAGATACCATAAAATTCCACGGCCATGCATGTCCTGGCCTTGCCATTGGCTACCGGGTCGCCAGTTTCGCTTTAAAGGAACTGGGATTGCGGGCCAGAGATGAGGAACTGGTTGCAATAGTGGAGAACAATTCCTGTGCTGTTGATGCGATACAGTTTCTATGCGGCTGCACTTTCGGTAAGGGGAATCTCATCTTTAAAGACTTTGGCAAACAGGTCTATACCTTTATAAAAAGGCAGGATCCCGAGGCTGTCCGTATTGCAGTAAAATGGCAACCGCCTTCGGAAGACGCTGAAACTGAAGCAATGTGGAAACGCTATAGCGAGGGAGACAGATCACCGGAAGTTACAGCCATGGTGCAGGACAGAAAGACCCGCAAGATGAATTCCATTCTGGAAGCAGATGACGCAGAACTGTTCGAAATTAAAAGGATATCAGTGGAAATGCCGGAGCCTGCAAGGATCTATAAAACTGTCACCTGCGCCAACTGCGGCGAAAAAGCCATGGAACCGCGCACCAGAATGATTGGGGGTAAGTTACTTTGTATTCCTTGTGCTGAAAAAGAATAGTTCTCAGTTGCAGATATCAGAAATTAATAAATAAAATGTAGGATGCAGAATAAACGCCTGATTTTTAGGTAGTTACTGGTATTTTTTTCTTCAGCCTTCAGCCTTCAGCCTTCAGCCTATTCTTTCCTATTCCCACTCAATAGTACTGGGTGGTTTTGAAGAGATATCATAGGCGACCCGGTTAACACCCCTGACTTCATTGATGATCCGGCTGGAAATGCGGCTGAGCAGAGCATAGGGAAGTTTTGACCAATCGGCGGTCATGAAATCCTTGGTTTCTACAGCCCGGAGGGTAATGACATACTCATAGGTGCGTCCGTCCCCCATGACGCCAACACTTTTTACCGGCAGGAAAACGGCAAATGCCTGGCTGATCTTATCGTAGTAGCCGCTTGTATACAGTTCCTCGATGTATATGGCATCTGCCTGCCGCAGGATGTCGGCGTATTCCTTTTTTACCTCGCCAAGGATACGGACGCCAAGACCGGGGCCCGGAAAGGGATGACGCCAGACCATTTGATGCGGCAGTCCCAACTCTTCGCCGATGGCCCGCACTTCGTCCTTGAACAGTTCTTTTAATGGTTCCAGGAGTTTAAGTTTCATGTAGTCGGGTAGGCCGCCCACATTATGATGGCTCTTGATGTTCTGGGCCTTGCCGGTTTTACCGCCTGCTGATTCAATGACATCGGGGTATATGGTGCCCTGGGCAAGCCAGGTGGCATTGGTGATTCGGGCGGCCTCTTCTTCGAATATATCAATAAAGAGATTGCCGATGATTCTGCGTTTCTGTTCAGGGTCGGTCTCGCCGGATAGTCCCTGCAGAAAGCGGTCTTCTGCATTTACCCTGATTACTTTTACCCCCATGTTTTCGGCAAAAGTGGCCATCACCTGATCGCCTTCGGCCAGGCGAAGCAGGCCGTTATCAACAAAAACACAGGTAAGTTGGTCGCCGATGGCCCGCTTGATAAGAGCTGCAGCCACTGAAGAGTCTACCCCTCCGGAAAGGCCGAGAATAACTTGGTCTGTGCCCACCTGTTCACGGATGCTGGTTACTGCATACTCGATGATTTTGCCGGGTGTCCATTGCCCCTGGCAGCGGCAGATTTTGCGGACAAATGTATCGACAATGATCTCTCCCCGCGGGGTGTGGTTTACCTCGGGATGAAACTGGACACCGTACAGGTTGCGATCCACATTCTGGATGGCCGCCACCGGTGCATTATCTGTCTGGGCAATGATTTCAAATCCATCCGGTATCTTTTCCACATGATCACCGTGGCTCATCCAGACCGGGCTTTTCCCGTCAATGAAAAATCCGTCGAAAAGGGGCCCAGGGGTGTTTTGGCTTACCAGGTCGGCATGGCCGTACTCCCGCTTGCCGGTCGGCACAACATTTCCATCGAAGTGTCGGGCCAGAAGCTGCATGCCGTAGCAGATGCCAAGAACCGGAATACCTAAATCAAAGAGAGCCTCTTCCACAGCGGGTGCTCCATCGTCATAAACGGATTTGGGGCCGCCGGAGAGAATAATCCCCCTGGGAGCAAACTCTTTGATGGCCTCGAAGTCCATGTCAAAGGGGTGCAGTTCGCAGTATACATGCGCTTCACGGACCCGTCGTGCAATTAACTGGGTGTACTGGGAACCGAAATCAAGGATGAGTATTTTTTCGCTGTGGATATCCATAAAAAACAGTTTTGAATTTTAAGTTTTAAGTTTTTACCTTACTATAAGGTATGTGCTTTAAGTTTTTCAATCTTCGTTCTTCAATGTAAAGTGGTTAGTTTTCTAACCTGTAATTTGGAGCTTCTTTGGTAATGATCACATCATGGACATGGCTTTCCTTGAGTCCTGCTGCTGTGATTTTTACAAATTTTGCCTTTTGCCTGAGCTCCTCAATATTGGAGGCTCCTACATAGCCCATACCGGAACGGAGTCCGCCGACAAGCTGATAAATCATATCTGAAAGAGGCCCCCTGAAAGGAACTTTTCCTTCAATGCCTTCGGGCACCATCTTTAAAGGATTTTCCACATCTTCCTGGAAATAACGATCACCGCTGCCCTGTTTCATTGCCCCTAGGGAGCCCATGCCGCGATAGCCCTTATAGGCTCGACCCTGATAAAGAAAGGTCTCGCCGGGTGTTTCTCCGGCACCTGCAAAAAGAGAGCCGATCATGATGGAATGAGCCCCTATACCGATTGCTTTGGTAATATCTCCTGAAAACTTGATGCCGCCATCAGCAATCACGGGGATGCCGTGTTTTTGTGCAGCCATGCTGCAGTTTTTTATGGCAGTCAACTGCGGCACTCCTACACCGGCCACAATACGGGTTGTGCATATAGATCCTGGTCCAACACCTATTTTTACGGCACAAGCGCCTGCTTTGATAAGCGCTTTAGTTCCCTCTGCCGTGGCTATATTGCCGGCAATCACTTCAAGGTCAGGATAGGTTTTTGTCAGGTTCTCTACTGCTCTGACAATGTTTAATGAGTGTCCGTGGGCAGAATCGAGCACTACCACATCGACCCCGTTTTTAATGAGTTTTTCCGCATGGGCAATGTAATCAGTGCCAACGCCTAGGGCAGCACCGACAAGGAGCCGTCCCTTGTCATCCTTGGCAGAGTTGGGATACTTCTTTATTTTTTCAATATCCTTGATGGTGATGAGTCCCTTGAGGTTGCCGTCATTGTCTACAACAAGGAGTTTTTCTATACGATGCTCATGCAGCAGGGCTTTTGATTTTTCAAGGGTAATGCCCACCTCGGCGGTGACCAGGTTCTTGCTGGTCATCACATCCCTGACCTTTAAGGTGGGATCAGTCACGAACCTGAGGTCACGGTTGGTGACGATACCTGCCAGTTTTTTCCCACGTAAAACCGGCACACCGGATATCTTGTAATTGGCCATCATGGTTTGCACATCAGAAACCCGCTGGTCTTCAGTTACGGTTACAGGATCAATGATCATGCCTGATTCTGATTTTTTAACTTTTTCCACCTGTCTGGCCTGTTCATCGACAGACATATTCTTATGGATGATACCGATGCCGCCTTCTCTTGCCATGGTGATTGCGGTGCGGTATTCAGTCACCGTATCCATTGCGGCACTGACCAGAGGAATATTGAGCTTGATGTTCCTGGTAAGCAGGGTGGCAATATCAACATCAGATGGAATAACACTGGAGGCAGCTGGAACGAGTAGAAGATCATCAAAGGTATATGCTGGTTCAATGATATCGGAAAGCATGTTTTAACTCCTTGGAAAATATTGAAAAAATTATGTTGGCGATAACCGCACCCTGAAAAAAAGTATCTATTCACTGCCTTATTGAATATGGCAAAATCCTTCGGAAGAAGAAGTGTTGTCAGTGAAATGAACAGAAGTCGTATCTTTTTCCAAATGGTACGGAACACTTATACAAAAATACCTTGTTAATTGCAAAGCTCTTTTCCTGCAGCTGCCTAACTTTTAGGGATAAAATTGTGGAGAGAACAGTCCAGATGAGAAATATCCTGAGTTCCTGACGAAAAATTTCCGCCTTCACACGAAGTCTCGCTCTGCTCGTTTATGCCCTGAAAGGGTGCTTACCTGAACCGTGGAGGCAGTCGAGGAATCAGGGGATTAAGGAGTTTCGGAAATGCTGCTGAGCAGGATGCCTTCCAAAAGCCCTGTGTCGCTGACTTTCATCCTGTCTTGCTGCATGAGTTCCAGCAGCACTTGGTAAATCCGCAAACCAGCGGTTAGAATTTCTCCTCTCCCTTCGCCGAGGCAAGGAAGTGCATTTCGTTTGTCTGCCGGGAGAACTATCAGTTTGCTCCAGAGTTCTTCAAGGTCATTACGCTGCAGTATATGGCCATGAACCAGGGCTTCATCGTAGGAAGTCAGGTTGAGGTCAAGGGCAGCCAGGCTGGTTGCAGTGCCGCCACAACCAATAATGGAAACTGCAGGAAGTTTTTCTGGAATATTTAATTTTTCTAAACCATTACCAATAGTGTCAGCAAGCATGGTATCCATTGCTGCAATATCTGGTTGTGGTGTTGTAATGAATTTTTCTGTCAGGCCGATAACGCCCAACCCCATACTTTCAACTCTTGTTTGTCCTGTGGAGGTGTCAGCAAAAATAAACTCTGTGGAACCTCCACCTGCATCAACCAGGAGAAAGGTGCCGGATAACGGCTCCTTATAACCTGATAAAGCTCCGGCAAGGCTTAAATGGGCCTCCTCTTCGCCGGTGATAATTTCAATTTTAGATTGCAGGGTTTCTTCAGCCTTCTTGAGGAAGAGAGAGCTGTTTTTAGCCTGCCGCAGGGCTTCAGTGCCGCAGACTCTGATGCTTTGCGGCAGGTAATGATCCAGGCTTTTACGAAAAATACGCAGCGCTTTGAAGCCCTTTTCCATGGCATGCTCATGCAAGAGTTGATTTTCTTCCAGGCCGCGCCCCAGGCCCACAGTAGCAAGCTTTTTATCAAGTATCTTCAAGTTGCCGGCAGAACTTATTGCCACCAGGAGTCTAAAAGTGTTAGACCCCAGATCAATTCCGGCAGCGATTTGTTGATCAATTGTCATTGATTCGTAGTCCTGAATAGTTTAAGTTTGTCGACGTTTATCTACAATTGCATCAAGTTTGCTTCATTTTGCATGGAAGGCATTTTATATAAATTGAGAAGCTATGTTGATTTCTATTAATCCAGATAATCCGCACCAGCGTCATATACGGCAGATTGCGGAAAAACTCCGAAATGGAGCTGTTATTTGTTATCCGACAGATACAGTGTACGGGATAGGTTGCGATATTTTCAACCAGAAAGCCATCAAGAAGATATTTCAGATAAAACAACGGGCCAAGCATAAACCATTCAGTTTTATGTGCTCAAGCCTGAAAAATGTAAATGACTATGGCCATGTTTCCAATATGGCATATCGCATAATGAAAAAGGCGCTGCCCGGACCTTTTACCTTTGTTCTTTCCGCTTCAAAATTAGTTCCTAAAATAATGATTACAAAGCAGAAAACCGTAGGTATCCGGGTGCCTGATAATAATATTTGCCTGGCGCTAATTGAAGAACTGGGCAACCCGATACTTACCACCAGTGCCATTCTTGATAAAGAAGGCGTCCCACTTTCAGAAGCTTATGAGTTTGATGAGCTGCTGGGAAATATGGTTGACCTGATTATAGATGGGGGTATGGTATTTCCTGATCCTTCAACTATAGTCTCGTTTACCGGTGATGAACCTGAGATCCTCAGACAGGGTAAGGGTGATATTAGCCAGTTCTACGTTTAACCGGCTATTTCACCGGCCGATAAATTGATAGAGTCTGCAGCATAAGGTTTTTCGCATACTTTAAATACTTTGTCCATCCGACATCTCGACTGGTGAAATAGCAGGTTAGCAGAACTGGCTGCATCGATTCATCGTACTAGAGAGGTTAGGGCTCTTACTTCTTTTTAATCAAGGCCTCTTTCATCGATTTGCTCATCGCGAAATGCAAAGTCTTGCGGGGCGGGATATCCATAATTTTCCCGGTCTTGGGATTCTTCGTCTGTCTCGCTTTTCTCTTGCGGACTGAAAAGCTGCCAAAGCCCCTGATTTCAACCCTGTCTCCCTGATCAAGAGATTCAGACATTGTTTCAATTATAATATCAACGGCCTTGCCAATATCTTTTTTTAAGAATCCTTCCAGGCTGTCAGTCGTTTTTTCAACTAGATCTCGTTTTAACATGGTTTTCCTTAAGAAAAAAGTATATATAGCTGAATGATTCCAGCATGTTATGTTTGCCAGAATATTTCTGGTGAAATATTGGGTTTACGTACGTTTGGTACTACTGCATTCCCGTCCATTCAAAAGAGATGATGGGATATAGGGGCGCGAAGTTATCAACAAGGGATTGTTCGGCATTCGTTAACAGATTGAACAGGGAAAATGCTCGATCCACCTTTGGGTAGAGAAGCTGGGGGTTTTCGATATCAAGTCCACCCATTTCAGCAGCAATTATAATAGCATCGGTGAAGTTTCCGAGGCTGTCAATGAGGCCGACTTCGAGGGCCTGCTCACCGGTATAGATTCTCCCGTCTGCCAACTCATTAATAGTATTTTCCTCCATGCCTCTGGCAACTGCAATATCCCGTACAAATTGACCGTATACGTTATCGATCAGATCCTGCATGAGCTTACGTTCTTTTTCGTTCATTGGCCGGTTGCTTGCCCCCACATCTTTGAGTGGCCCGCTTTTTATCACTTCACTCCTGTAGCCTATTTTTTCAAATAAACCTTCCAGGTTCGGAAACTTTATAATAACGCCGATGGAGCCGGTCATGGTTCCGGGGTTGGCAATAATGTTTTCAGCGCCCAAAGCTGCATAGTAGCCTCCGGATGCCCCCATGGAGCCCATGGATGCTATAACGGGTTTTACTTCATTGGTGCGCATTACCTCTTTGTAAATTTCCTGTGATGCCCCGACAGAGCCGCCCGGACTATCAATTCGCAGAACGATAGATTTAACATTGGGGTTGTGCCTGAATTCGGTCAAGTGTTTAAGGACCTGCTCTGGCGAGATGATTAAGCCCTTGAGCTCAACGATCCCCACCCCATCTTTTTTGGTAAAAATATCAGTTCCCGGGCCATGGGATATTAATGAAGAAATAAGCAGGGATATCCCTCCTATAAAAAAGAAGAATATCCCTGTTAATATAAAAAGTCCTAAAATAATAGGATGTTTTTGACGAAATGAACTCATCTGAAGCACAAACAGGACGACCAGCGAAAAGCTGGCGTACTATTCCTTGTCCTTAGCTTCTGAATCCGAAGCAGCGTCAGCGGCGTCAGTTTCTTCGCTTTCAGCAGCATCGTCAGTGGCGGGTTCTTCCGGAGCTTCCTCAGCAGCATCCTCAGTAGTGGGTTCTTCCGGAGCATCTTCAGCAGCAGCGTCAGTGGCGGGCTCTTCAACTTCTTCTTCCGGAGCAGCCTCAGCAGCAGCCTCAGCGTCAGCCTCAGCAGCGGGTTCTTTCGG
>Ga0255043_10000068_pt1 | contig 16325 bp, 10 predicted proteins | sample BC1_12_9_MG_FD_182778 | JGI IMG/M metagenome (GOLD analysis project Ga0255043, IMG submission 182778) | Seawater microbial communities from Strait of Georgia, British Columbia, Canada - BC1_12_9 | ecosystem: Environmental > Aquatic > Marine > Strait | place: Canada: British Columbia | collected... | reverse complement strand
CTGCCGTCGCTCGCGGCGGCAGTGTCGCCGTCTCAAAAGGCGAGGTGACGCTGTCGTCATTTGACGCGCATCATCATTTATCCGGGTAGGATTGGCCCATCAATATCAATTTATTGGGGCACTGATGTCTGACGAGTCCACGCCATTCGATGTCGCCGTGATCGGGGCCGGCATCAACGGCGCGGGCATCGCACGTGACGCCGCCCTTAGAGGTCTGCGCGTCATTGTATTGGACAAGAATGATCTGTGCAGTGGTACGTCAGCGATATCCAGCCGCTTGATTCATGGTGGACTGCGTTACCTCGAATACGGTGAGATCCCACTCGTCTATGAATCGCTGCGGGAGCGCATAACATTGCGCAACATCGCAGCGCACCTGCTCAGCCCGATTCGAATTTGCATCCCGATTTATGAAACGGCAAGACGCGGTCCACTGCTAATCCGGCTCGGCATGATCGCTTACGACCTGTTATCGGTTGGGAAAACCGTGCCGCGACACGACATGCTGAGTCGTAAGGAAGCTATCGAGAACGAGCCAGGACTCGAGGCGAAAGGCCTTCGAGGTGCGGCGCGTTACTACGATGCACAGGTGACTTTTGCAGAAAGACTGGTGCTCGAGAATCTTTTAGCCGCGCGGTCCGCCGGCGCCGAAATCAAGACCTACAGCGAAGTAACGCGCATCGAGATAGAGCGCGGTTCTGTGGCGGCACTCGAATATGCGGACCGGCTTTCAGAAAAGCGACACAGAATAGCCACGCACGTCGTCATCAACGCCGCCGGACCGTGGGTAGACCAGGTTCTGAGAACAACTCAAAGAGACTCGAAACGATTGATTGGCGGCACGAAGGGCAGCCATATCGTAGCCAGTGCATTCAAAGGGGCTCCGCGTGATGCCTACTACGTCGAAGCTACAGCGGATGGCCGGCCATTTTTTATAATCCCTTGGAATGATCTGTACTTGATCGGTACTACCGACATTCGTTTCGACGGGGACCTCGATGAAATCAGGGCGAGCTCGGTCGAAGTCGACTATCTGCTCGCCGAAACCAACCGCGTATTTCCGGCGGCACGGCTCGGCAAGGACGATATTCACTACGCATACGCGGGCGTACGGCCGCTCCCACGCCGTGACCGCGGGCCGGAGTCATCGATAACCCGCCGCCATATTATTAAAAAGAACCGCAACATCGCACGCGGTTTGATATCGATCATCGGTGGCAAGCTGACGACTTATCGCAACCTTGCAGAGCAAACTGTCAATCGGCTGGGCAAAATGCTCGGGCGCAGATTGCCCGAATGCCGAACTCAGGAGACGAAGCTGCCTGGCGCATATCGCCTCGATGAGGCTCGCGAGTTACTGGAATCAACACAAAGCCTGTCAGCAATCGGTGTCGATCGCATTCTCGGGATCTATGGCGGACGTGCGATCGATCTGCTCGAACTCGCGACCTCACATTCAACATTGGAGAAGACTATTGATGCAGCACAGACTGTGCTCGCTGCCGAAGTGGTATTCGCCATTCGTGAGGAGATGGCCCGCACGCTGATGGATATTGTCCATCGAAGACTGATGCTAGGTCTCGCTGCGGATCAGGGCCGGCCACTCTATGAAATGGTCGCGGCAATCGCGGCAGACGAGTTTGGCTGGGACGACAAAGAGCGTCATTCTCAGATCAAAGCGTTACATGCCTACAGCGATTCACTTCGAGTTCATCCGTAGTAACCCGCAGGTCCTACGATGTTCGGGAGGGCCGCGGGTGGGATCTTTTTTTCCGGAAGTAAAGCGCAGCGTAGCGAGCCATTCCGGAAAAAAATGATGCCAGCTGCGAGCCCGTGCGCCGATAGCGCTTGCTGAGACTCGTTGCTACGGTGTGTAACGAAGTTCGGCGAACAGCTCGCGGCCACGGCCCGGGAAGTAGCGATAGTTGCCGAATGCGTAGTCCGCCCGATCGGCGATATCCCGGTCTGTCACGTTATTGAGACGCAGGATGAGACGGAGTGCGGACGACAGCCGAACGCCGGTACGCAAGTTTGCGATTGAATGTCCCGGATAGCGAAACTGATTTTCGGCGTCGAGGTAGTACCGGCCAATAGCCGTCCATTGAAGGCCAATATCGACTGTGTCGTTCGGCACATACTGCAGCTCGATACTACTGAGCCAGTGCGGAGCCGTATCTACGTCCCGGCCGGCAGAAAAGGTCTCGCCGCGCAACGCGACCGCGTTGAAATCATAAGTGTGACGGGCATAGGTCGCATCGACTGCGAGAAACCAATCGGAATGTAGTTGCCAGTCGGCTGCGATCTCGACACCGCGATGTGTGCTGCGTGCGCCCGTAACGTTGAAACCTTCGGCATCACGGAAAATGCTGTCGCGTTTTTTCATGGCAAATAAAGCAATGTCGATAGACCACTCTTGTCGCTTGGTCCGGACCCCGACTTCAAGCGCGTCGACGCGCTCAGAATCCAGGTCCGCAAGTTGCTGTCCACTCTGTAGTCGATAAAGTTCGGTTGTTTGCGGTGCGCGAAAACCGCGTGACAGGGTTGCGAAACCAATGCTCGATTCCCTGAGACGGTAGCTGAGCGATAACTTGGGGGCGACATTAGTGAATTCATCTTTTCGACTGGCTGGCCGTGAGTACAGGCATCCGCCGAACCCACACAAAGAGCCATCGTCGCGGGTGTTGCCGGTCAGCATGCCGTTGTTATAGTCGTAGCGAAGATAGTCAACGCGCAAACCGGCGCCAATGGTGAGCTGGTCGTTTACCCTATAGTCGGTCTGAATGTAGGGGGCGACACCGAAACTCGTTACGTCGAAATCATAGTGGGCACCTTGAGGGCGTGTTTCGACCAGAAAGGGAGAACCTTCGGTCGGTCCGTCCTGTGACTGTTGCAAAAACATGTCAGACCATTCGACGTCAAGGCCAATAATCGTGCGGTGATTCGCTTCTCCAAATGAAGCGGTTGCGATAAGACCCGCGCTGACATGACCATTCTCTTCGAGGGGCTGCCCTGGCAGGAAGTGCTGCAAGAAGCGCATGTCCGAGTGACGCGCATACGGTCGCAGATCGAAATCGAAGCGCTCAAATTTACGTGTCCAGATGCCGTAAAGACGTTGGCTGGACGCCTCTCGAAATGCTTCCGGGCTCGGATTGCTGCGATTGACAGCCGAGTCCCGATAGGCGTTTTTACCGGGAATATATCCCGCGGTGTCCTGGTCGAGGTCGGTGGCCGTAAAGCCGACGGTCAGCTTGCTGTCGTTCAACTCCCAGTCGCGTTTTGCATGCATCTTGCCTTGCTGGTGCCCTGCATCATCACGAAATCCGCCATCGTCTGCATAGACGATCGACGCCAGCCAGGGCGACTCCATTTGGAAGGGTAAGTCGGCTCGGGCGCGATAGAACGCATTCGCGCCGATCTCCAGCGAAGCCAGTGGCGCCCTGCCGGGCCCCGGCATCGGCATCAGGACATTGATGATCCCGTGCAACGCATTCGAACCATAAAGAGCATTACCGGGTCCGCGAATAACCTCGATCGATTCGGCCTGCTCAGTATCGATCTCAAACAGTGAATTGACGTTGCAAAAGCCTGCCGGACGAATCGGAATGCCGTCTTCAAGAAACAGGAAAGCGCCGCAAGAGCCACCGCCGGTCAATACGGGGGAGCGAATTGCGGTCAGGTGCTCCTGACCGCTGGCTCGACTGAGCCATACGCCAGGGACTCGAGTCAGAAGTTCGTGGATATGGTGATGTTGCACATCAGATATCGTCGTCGTATCCAGGCGGTCTATGTTCCCTGCATGCATTAGTCTTGGTTGCTCACGTCTTTGACTGGTGACGACAAGCTCAGTGATCGTCTCATCCGCCGGAAACTGCGCCAGCGCGACCGGTGCTGCCACAACAAATAGCATGGCCAGGCACGGAATCCGGGAATGTTGGAGGAAATTCGATCGCATGCGATCTCCAGGCAAGCGCGCCATTATAATCACGTGAGATCAATGCGTCCCGAACGAAAAGAGCTGCCAATGAATACTCGAAGAGCACTGCGCCTTATACACTTGGTAACAGCAGCAGTTTTGTTGCTTGCTACTGCGATATCCCATGCTGAGCGACCGCGAATAGGGCTTGTGCTCGGCGGCGGCGGTGCTCGCGGCGCGGCTCATATCGGTGTGCTGCGAGAGCTCGAACGGCGTCGTATTCCAATCGATGCGATCGCCGGCACGAGTATGGGCGCCGTCGTCGGCGGTCTCTATTCGTCCGGAATGAGTCCTGATGAACTCGAAGACCTTGTGGCGACTCTGGATTGGGCGGATGCGTTATCCGATAAGGCGCCGCGCAAGGACCTGAGTTTCAGGCGTAAACAGGATGACGCGCAGTATCCAATTAATCTCGAGCTGGGCTTGCGCGACCGTGAGTTATTGCTGCCTATGGGTGTGATCCAGGGTCAGAAACTGGATCTGATCCTGCGAGAGCTGACTGTTGACGTCGCACATATTTCTGATTTCAATGAACTGCCAATTCCGTTCCGGGCGATAGCAACGGATATCCAGAGCGGCGAAGCCTATGTGATGGAGCAGGGCGATCTCGCCCTGGCCATGCGCGCGAGCATGGCAGTGCCAGGTATATTTGCGCCGCTACGAATAGATGACCGCATGCTCGTCGATGGTGGCATCGTTGGCAACCTGCCGATAGACGTCATTCGGGAGATGGATGTCGATATCATAATTGCCGTCGATGTGGAGTTTCCGCTTTATGCGGCGGCCGAGCTCGATTCCGCTCTGACGATCTCGGAGCAAATGCTGACGATCCTGATTCGCAAGGAGACACTGCGGCAGATCGCCACGCTCGCTGACCAGGACATTCTGATCAGACCTGAACTGGGGACTTTCGCGTCAACAGACTTCGGTCAAATCATGCAGACGATCGAGCCGGGTGTACGAGCTGCTGCGGCAATGTCGGATAAGTTGCAGCAATTGGCGGTCGACGAACAGCAATTCTCGGCATACCTGGAACGGCGGAACAAGGTCCCGGCGATCGGCGGGGCGCTGGCGTTTGTTCGCGTCGCGCACGACAGCCGTCTTTCGTCCGAGACTCTGGAGTCGCGTCTCGAGGTTCAGAAGGGTGACGCGATCAACACGAAACGCCTCTCCGACGACGCGGAGCGGCTTTACGGCCTGAACCTGTACGAGCAAGTCAGCTACAAGCTCATCGAGGAAGATGGCGAGACCGGCGTCGAATTCCAGGCGCGATCCAAGAGTTGGGGCCCAAATGTGTTGCAGTTCGCTGTGTCCCTCGAGAACGATTTCGAAGGGTCGACGGCATTCAATGTTGGCGCGCGTCTTACGAAGGCCGGACTAAACCCGCGGGGAGCGGAGTGGAGAACCGATCTTCAGCTCGGCACTGAACCATTGCTCTTATCGGAATTTTATCAGCCATTCGGCGGAGAATCGCGTCTGTTCATTGCGCCCAGGATTGACTTGCACCAGTCGAACTTCAATACCTACGTTGCGGATGATGCAATTGCGAGATACCGGGTATCCGAAGCGGAGCTCGGCTTCGACATCGGATCAGAGATCGGATCTTTCGGTGAATTGCGCATTGGCGCTTACCACGGTACTGGCAAAACTCGTGTGAAAGTCGGTGATCCCATCATTTCCAGCTACGAATTTGACACTGGTGGAGTTGTAACTCGATTGCGATTCGATACGCGGGACGACGCGAAGTTCCCCCGTAGTGGTATTCGGGCGGGCCTGATCTGGAACCGATCGCTCACCGGATTCGGTGCCGACGAAGAGTTTGATACCGTGGAATCGGAATTTGAAGGAACCTGGAGCAGGGGTAAGAACAGTTGGCAATTCGGACTGGGCTACGCGACGACAGTTGACTCGCAAAGTACGGTGCAGGACTTCTTCCAGCTTGGGGGATTCCTGCGCCTGTCCGGTCTGCAGCGCGGTGAGATCAGTGGTCCGCATGCGGCGCTGGCCAAGCTCGTGTATTACCGGCGCGTCGGCGAATCAGCTGGTGGTCTGTTTGATGTACCAATATACCTTGGTGTCTCCGCCGAAGCCGGCAATGTCTGGCAATCTCGTTCGGATATCAGTTTCGAATCCGCGCGAATCAATGGCAGCTTGTTTGCGGGACTGGATACAATCATCGGGCCGGTATATCTGGGTGCCGGGTTCGCAGAAGGTGGCAGCGCGAGCTTCTATCTGTTTTTCGGCTCGCCGCCACAGTAGCTGTGCGAGTCCGCTGCAGCGGGCGGTCACAGTTTATCGAAGCAACTTTTCAAGAACCTGTGTCGGATTGTCAGTTTCCCGGCAATATCCGTGGCGAACTGCCATGCATTCAAACGCGTCGTCGCGCTCGGCCTCGGTCCGGTACCAATGCAGTTTCTCCCATTCGCCGCCAAGGATCTTTCGCATCGTGTCGCCGGGTGGCAGCGCGACACGAATTCCGTAGCGCCGCTCTGCACCGGCAAGCGACGGATCTACAAGGTTGTGTCGGTGGCAGAAGTCCATGGCGCGGAAGTATACAGAAACTTCAGCTTTGGCCACCACGCTCCTCTGCGCCGTCTCTTTCGGCCCACCCAAGCAGTCGCCGCGTGACAAACAGATACAAGGGTTTGACGGACGACATGAACGTGCGCGACAGCAATGACGGATTGTCAAGGATCGATAGCTCCCGTCGCGTCAGGTGCAGCGGGCAGTAGCTGCGCTTGTGCTTGAGCAGGTGACGTAGGTCTTCGTAAGCCAGGATGCGGAAAAGACGGCCCCTCTGAGGTGCGAACCACGCTAGCTGAAAGTCCATAAATGCCGGTGACCCATCATCAAGAACCAGCACGTTGGGTTCTTTTGCAAGGTCGTTGTGCACCATTCCGAGCTGGTGTAATTTTCTCAGCAGTCTTGCCGCGGCGATGAAATAATCCGGATCGTGCGGTTTGGCGTGGTGCATCGGCATTCCGGGCAGGTAGCTGCGCGTCAGGCGGTCGTGTTCGACGTCGATCAAATGGGGAACGCCATCGGCGTCGCCCAGAGCCTCGAGGACGCGCGCTTCACGCCGAAGTAATCGCCGCGCGAGCCAGCGTACCCAGCCATTGGCGGTGCTCGAATCACGAACGATGCGCAACTCGTCACCTTCGGCAAATATCCAGATTTCGCCGAACAGGTCCTTTTTGAGCAGCTGTGAATCAGCCATTGTGGGAGAATACAACAGTGCAGCTCTCCGGGATCATAGATGAGCGAAAATTCTGATAAACAGGAGTCTGGCAGCGATCGATCCAGGCTCGACACGACTGGTGAGTTTTTCAGCGTCGGTACGCCGCTGCACGCCATTCGTGCCGGCTACGTGCGTCGTGCCGCTGACGATGTTCTGTACGAAACGCTTGTCTCTGGTCGTTATGCACATATTATCGCGCCTGATCGCAGCGGCAAATCGAGTCTGATTGCGGCAACCGCAGCACGGCTGGAAAACAATGGATTCAAGGTCGCGATCCTCGATCTCCAGCAGATCGGTGTACGTGATGCCGGCTCGGACGCCGGGCGCTGGTACTACAGTGTTGCCTATCGCCTGTTGCGTCAGCTACGTATTAGGATCGACCTGCAAAGCTGGTGGCAGGACAAATCAATACTGAGCAATCGTCAGCGTCTCGTAGAGTTTTATTCCGAGGTCATTCTGCACAATGTGCAAGAGCGCGTTGTCGTATTCGTAGACGAAATTCAGTGCATTGGCGATTTACAGTTTGCAGACCAGTTACTTGCAAGCATTCGGGCTGCACACAATGCACGAACAACGGACCCGGAGTTTTCGCGTCTGACTTTTGTGCTACTCGGAGAATGTGACCCGCTGAGTTTACTCGATGAGCCTGAGCAGTCCCCGTTTAACGTCACTCAGCCCGTCTCGCTCGGCGATTTTTCACGTGTCGATCTGGACTTGTTTGCCACCGAACTGAATCTACCGCCAGAAAAGGCGACAACTGCGTTGGACCGGGTCTTTTACTGGACCGGTGGTCAACCCTATCTCACGCAGAAGCTGGCGCGCTCAATATCTCGCGAGCAATTCAGTGATGATATCGTGGATAACGTCGATCGAATTGCCGCGACCCAACTGGCCGGGCGCGCTGCATTGCACAGCGAGCCACACATGAGTCATATCCATCGTAAGGTGGTCAATGACAGCAAGCGGCGTGAAGCTTTGTTAAATCTGTATGGCCGGATTCGCAAAGGCATTGATGTGGCCGCGAACCTGGGTTCGCCTCTGCAACGCCGTCTGATTGCTATCGGACTATTAACGATTGACGAGGAAGGCAATCTCGCCATTCAAAATCGTTTGTACGGAGCCGTATTTACCGCGCGATGGGCTAACGAGAACCTGCCAACACATTGGCGAGTACCGGTCGTCGCGGCTGCCGCCTTATTGGTCATCATTGCGCTGCCGTTTTGGTATACACAGCTGCTGCCGAAGACTTATGTCAATGTCCTGACGTCGGATACGGTATCACTGGAATCGGCGCAGGATACGTATGTCAATTTTCGCTCGTTACCCGGCCACGTTGATGCTGCAGACAACCTGTTTCGGAGCTTTCTCCAAAACCGGGCAAGATCGTCAACCGACGAGGCACAGGTTGCGGCCGTCGCCGAAATGGCCATGGCACTGCCAAACGCCGGACGCTTTCCGGAGGAATTACGTGCCGGCTTTTGGGACTTGCGGGTGAGGGACGCGAGGCGTGCTGAGCGTCGCGATGCTGCGTTAATCGCGTCGCTCGAGTCACTCATCCTGTCAACGCCACAACGGCGCAATCGGTCCGCGATGTTAGTCGCCGATGACTACCCGTTGTTGCTCGCAAGCCTCGCGGATAGCGATCGCGGCAATGTAGTTTTCAATCCGGACAATTTGCTGCTGACTGAAACGCGTGCGGCGGAGGTGATGCAGTGGTCTCTTGAGCCACAGGGATTGCAACGTCGAGAAGACTGGACGATCACTGCGCTGGAAGTGTCGCCGCTAGTTCGTCGTGTCATCGTGGACAGGCAGGGCAATGTCAGCCGCATTGGCCTGACGATCAACCTGAGCCATGCTCGTGCCACAGATTTACGTATCAAAGTGATCGCTCCCTCTGGCCGCGCTGTTGAGGTCAACCCAGGTGTAGAGCGCGCGTCTTCGAATGAGGACCTCCGCATTCCCGCATCGCAACTTCGGGAACTCGTGGGCGAGCCGCTCAATGGGACATGGAGCATCAGTGTTCGCGATGAAGAACCTGGTGTCGCGGGACGACTTGTGGGATGGAACCTGAATCTGAATTCGCAGGGGCTTGTCGAAGATTTTCAGCGCGGGATGAACATCTCTGATCCGGTAGAAAAACAAACGGACAACCTGTGGTTTAGCGCTGACGGACGATTCGCAGTTGCGAGGGCGATGCAAAGCGACAGCGCCAGAGTCTGGGACCTCGGATTCGCCAAGCCGGTGCGTGCCGTAGCGGTCAACGAACTGGAGCAGCTGATCGGCCTGAGCGCAGGTGCGCGCATGTTGGCAACAGCCACGCAGGACACTGTCAACCTGTGGGATACCGCGACCGGCAATCGTGTTGCCACCTTACCGGTCGGAGCGGCCGCTTCGACATCGATGTTGACTGCCGACGGATCACATCTTTTTGTGCAGCGGCGCAGTGACAGCGACACCACATTTGAGCTCTGGTCACTCGATAACATGTCGATAGATGCAAGACTCGAGGTGGCCGGCACGCCGGCGCTTGTCTCGCTGGACCCCAGCGGAAGTCGTATTGCGATCGCCGATTACGATCGTGCCGTACGCGTCTGGAACTTACGTGACCAGTCTCTGCTTGTCCAAATCGACCTGGTGGCGCAACCGAGCGAAATCAGCCTTGCCGCAGGCGGCGAAGTTCTTGGCGCGGTTTTTGGTGAGGAAGGAGCGTTATTGTGGCGTGTCGATCAACCGGCGAGGTCGCTGCTCGAGGAATTCGGCAAGGGTCGCTGGCAACTGGTTTTCTCGGCATCGGGGACCCGGGCGCTGATCGGCAGGGCTGATAAGGGTTTTCAGGTCTACGATAGCTCAGATGGACGGGTACTTGGTCCGCGGCTCGGGTCTGGCGGAGCGCGAGACTCTGCCAGCCTGCTCGCGTTCAGCGCCGATGAGCAAATCATGGTGACGGGCGGCGAAAATAGTGTGGCCCGTTTTTGGCGTGCACCAACATTGCCGGCTCGAAGCGATATCGATTCTGAGGTCGAGACTCATTCTATTTGGCCTCCATCAGGACATGCGGTGGCGGTGGCCACACCTGATACAGAGACGATCGTTATCGGTGACCAGCGCGGCAACGTGCACATGCTGTCTGCTGATACAGGGCGGGAGGCGCTTGTGACAATGGCGGAGGAGGTCAGCTTCTTCGGCCACAACGCTGAGGTTCGACAACTCGAAGTCAGCCCTGACGGATCAACGCTGGCAAGCGCCGCCAAGGACAACTCTCTGCGCGTATGGAATATCGCGGATGGTCTGCCGAGACCTTTTATCGGTGACATTTCCGGGGATCCGATTGACAGATTGGCATTCACTCCTGACTCGACACTGCTTGCCGTCCTCAATGGCAGCAGCGCAAAAATCATTGATGCAGAGACAGGACAGTCGTTAGCACGTTTTGACCTCGGCGAACGGCACAGAGGTCTTGCGTTCGCCGATAGTGAGCATCTGTATGTAGGCAGTGAATCAGGCACTCTGAGCGTGATGTCGCGAGAGGCTGACGAAAGCTGGAGTTTGCAGACCTTGTGGCAGGGCGAGGCGGCCATCAGCTGGCTCGAGGCATCACCGCGGTCACAATATCTCGTCCTGGTCGATCAAAATAACCTGGCGCAGCAGTTCAGCCTCAAGGAAGGGCGTATCGGCGAGACGGTTCTGCAACTCCCTAGCGCAGTCGAAGAGGTCACGTTCACGCCGGTTGGCTTGCGAGTACTTTTTCGGACCTCAAACTGGATCCATCGCGCCAGCTCATCGGCGACGGGACTGATCTGGATCGATGCGACGCTTGCGCCGAAATCACTGGGTGCGGCGCGTATGGTGTTCGGCGATCCGGATACCGACGATGCCACGACTTTGGGAAATCGAGTCTATCTACCGGTTGCTGGCGACGGCTTCGCCCGGCTTGCTGAGCTGAATTTCACGTCTGCGCGAGGCCCGCGCCTGTTCGGCAATAAAGATCGGTTACTCGACGAGTGGCGCCGCAAGCTAGCGATCGTCGCCCCGCAAAGTCCGGACGAGTAGCTCGAGCCGAGCTGCCGTCACCTCATGCGCGGGAACGGCGTCACCGACCGTTATCGGGACGCGGGCAAAAAGACGCCCGGGAACCTTGCGGATCCCGCCACTTGTGCGTCGACTGAACCAGCTGCCCCACAACCTGCCAAGAGCAACCGGCACAACCGGTACCTGTCGGCGCGCAATGATCTTTTCTATGCCCGGCCTGAAGCGCTGAATCTCGCCATCGCGCGTGATGGCTCCCTCCGGAAAAATGCATACGATATTGCCCGCTTCGAGTTCATCGTCAACTCTCTCGAAGGCCTCATTCATCAGCTGTTCGTCTTCCATTGCACCCGCGATCGGAATCGCTCTCAGGTGCTCAAAAAAGAATCGCAACAGTGGGATGTGGAATATTCGGTGGTACATCACGAAGCGCATTGGTCGCTTGACCGATCCGGCCAGCAAGATTGGGTCCATGTAGCTCACGTGATTGCTGACGACGACCGCTGGCCCCTTTTCGGGTACGTTTTCGAGGCCGGTTATACGTATTCGATACAGGACATTGATCAATATCCAGGCCAGGAATCGCATCAGGAACTCGGGTAACAAGGAGTAAATGTAAATTGCGACGACAATGTTCAGGGCGGCGAGGACAAGGAACAACTCCGGTATCGAAAAGCCGATATTCAGAAGGGCGATCGCCAACAACGCTGCGGCAACTATGAAAATCGTATTGATGATGTTATTGGCCGCGATAATCCTCGATAGATGCTGGCGCTTGGACCGCTTCTGGATCAGCGCATAGAGCGGCACGCTGTAAAATCCGGCGAACGCGCCGAGCATTGCCAGATCCAGCAGCACCCGCCAGCTGCCGGGCCGAGCAAGGAATTCGCTGACTGATGACACAGCGATTACGCTGGGCATTGACTGGGCGAAATACAGATCGATTGCGAACAGGCTGAGTCCAATCGAACCGAAGGGAACCAGGCCCAGCTCGATCCGATGCCCGGACATGCGCTCGCAGAGCAACGATCCGATACCGACACCGACGGCAAACGCGACGAGTAGTGTGATCGCTATTGCTTCGTTGCCGTTGAGTATATCGAGCGTGTAGGCCGGCACCTGGACAGTCATCATCGTGCCAAAGAACCAGAACCAGGAGATGCCCAAGATCGAAAGAAAAACCGTGCGATCCTCACGCGCAAACTCAACAATGTGCCAGGTTTCGGTCCATGCATTCCAGTTGATTTTGAGTTCGGGGTCCACTGCGCGCGTAGTTGGGATTTGCCGACTTGCCAGATAGCCGAATATTGAGAACCCTACGAGGAGTAATGCGAGCAGCGATTTTTCAGATGCGTCGACTGCAACGGCGGTCCCGCCGATGATCAGGCCCAGGATGATCGCGACATAGGTCCCGGCCTCAACGAGCGCATTACCACCAATCAGCTCTCCCGTAGTGAGCTGCTGTGGCAGGTAGGCGTACTTGACCGGGCCGAACAGGGTCGACTGGCAGCCCATCAGGAATAGGACCAATAGCAAGAGAGGGTAACTTTCGGTCAGAAGTCCGGTTGCCGCAATCAGCATCAGGCCGATTTCGAGCAGCTTGATGCGCCGCATCAGAAGCGATTTTTCATACTTGTCTGACAGCTGGCCTGCGGTCGCCGACAGCAGGAAGAACGGCAGGATAAACAGCAGGCTCGCGACGTTCGCAAGCTGACTATGATTCATGCCCAGGACCACCACGCCCTGGAAGGTAACCAGCATCATCAGGCCGTTACGGAATACGTTGTCGTTGAGTGCGCCGAGAAACTGGGTAACAAAGAATGGCAGGAAACGGCGTTGGCCGAGCAGCGAAAACTGGCTTGAATCTGTCACGTTGCAGGCACGCTTTTGTACTCCATCGCGGATTGTCCAAGTGGCGCGCCACTATAGCCCGAATATTCTCGCTTTAGTGCCAAAAACTGCGAACTCACGCCATTTTACATATTGACAGAGTGTTATCATGCAAGGTCGCAGGACACTGAAATATATACCATTTAATCAATATGAAGAGTCACGTATCAATAATGCTCTGCGGACTGGCCCTTGTAACCGGCTGTGCAGAGGGGCAAAAGGCACCCGCAGTGACCGAGTATCTCGAGAACCCGATCATGCTGGAGGCTGCCGTGGTTCGCTGTGCCCGGAATCGCTCCGAATCACGTTATGAGGCTGATTGCGTAAATGCCCGTCAGGCCGTTTCTATTATTGCGGCCAAGGAGGAACGGGCCAGGCGCGATGAATTTGAAGCTGAGTCCGAAAAGAAACGCCAGGCATTGCGACGCACCCAGCAAATTGCAGCTGAAGCTCGCCGCCGAGCGGCCGAGGCGGAGCGCATGAGCAAAGAAGCCGAATATCTGGCCCAGTTTGGAGAGCTTCCGCCGCGGCCGGACGGAGAGCTCGAAGGGGACGATACGGACGCGAATGCACCGGGTATCGTGATTCCCGAGGCCGCGAATGAGCCTGATGATTTAGCGCCGATGGCTGACCCATTGTCACTACCGGATGGAGGTAACGCTCCGGTCGCAGTAATCGAACAGGAAATCGACCTCGAAGCCGTTCGCGACGAACTGCGCAAGCGTAACGAAGAATCGGGCAATTAGGTCAGGCAATGCCTATGAGGAGTCTGGCATTGTTCGCACGTTAAGGTCCCGCTGCGGAACCGGAATCTGGATGTTGTTGGCGGCAAACGTCCTATAAATCGAGCAACCGAGTTCGTGCCTGATTCGACCGCGGTCGGCGGGTCTCTCAATCCAGCATAACAATTCGAAATCGAGGCTTGACTCACCAAACTGCCGAAACCTGACGCGCGGCGCCGGATTGCTGCAGACCTCGGTGATATCGGCGGCCACTTGCTCGAGCGTCGCGACGACCTCATCGGCGTCTGAGCCGTAGGCAACACCGACAGCAACACGAATACGGTGTTTTTTAGACGGTCCACCCGCTTCATTGATGATCTTGCTGTTGCCAATGACACCATTTGGGACTGTAATTTCGACGTCATCGCGCGTCAGAATTCTGGTGCTGCGCAAGCCAATATGGGTTACAACGCCGCGCTCGCCGGTTTCGAGAATGATGAAGTCACCCGTTTTGTACGGTGCGTCCATGATAATCGACACACCGGCGAACAGGTTTGACAAAGTGTCTTTGGCCGCGAAGCTCAGGGCCAGACCGACGATTCCCGCTGTTGCCGCCCAGGCCGTTACATTGATATTCCACGCAAGGAAGGCGAAATAGATCGCCAGTGCGAACAGCAATACCTTTGTGACGTTCTGAATGAGTGCCAGCATGCCCGTCTGCACGAGCTTGCTGCTGCGGTTGCGTCGCGTCGTTTGCACGAAAACATCCGTCAGCTGACGCAGCATGTTGTACCAAATGACAACCGCGATCGTTTTCAGGGCCCCGAGCGTAATGAACTCCGGATCGCCCGGCATTTCCAGGCGCCGTGTCGCCAGGCTGAGACCCAGCAGTACGAATGACAGGAAGATGGGCCGATGCACCAGGCCGACGAGGCGATCGTCTAAATCGGTCTTCGAGCGGCTCGCGATCTTGCCGATGGTCCTGGATATGACCCAGTCCGCAATCTTTCCAAATAAGATGAAGGCGATGGCAATAGCCAACGCCTGCAGATACACATTCGGGCCGATTAGCTCGGCCAGCTGTTGGATCTTTTCCAGTGTATTATTCAATGCAGTCTGTCGAGCCGATCAATAATTCGGATCGTATTCATCCTCGTCAGAGTCCGGTACGCCGAAGGTCCGAACATTGGACGGCTCGTCGTCACTCGTCTGCGGCGCCGACGTTGTGCCGGCCTGCATGCCCGGTTTGGTTGGCAGGCGAGCAGTTTGCGCAGTCAGGATCTGCACGAAATCGTTGGCAATATCAGGTGCGATATTCGGCGAGCTGACAAAGATTTTCTCCGGCGTCATGCTCGTCGAGCCATAAAATGACGCATTGGCCTTACGGTCCATTGTCACGCCGGCACCTTCGAATGCGACTCCGGCAAACAATCCACGACTGCGTGAATAAGAGACCACTTCTGCCTGAAACTGAATATCAGTAGCTACAGATGTGTGGCGGCCTACGGGCCCGGCTGCAACTGATGCGTCCGCACCGAGAGTCAGCTTACCGTTCGCAATGTTCTCGACGCCTTTGCGTGTTTTGAACACGAGGATTACGTCTGTCGATTGCGCGCCAACCTGCCATCCGACGCTGCCACCGGTCATCGTGATGAAAGCAGGATTGCTCCACGAACTATCATCCTGACGAACGACGATGATTCCTCGTCCACGACGGGCTCCTATGCCAAATCCAACTTTGACAACGTTTGGAATGACTGCAACTGCGTAAGCTCGCGAGAGCAGCGCCGGAGGAATGTTCTTTTCCGGAATTCGCAGCAGCTGGTCAAGAACATCCGCTGCGTCGGCTACGCGTCGTTCTTCTCGGGTAGCTGCCGCCGCTGGAATTGCCAACAGGATTCCAATTACAACGAGGAACGCCTTACGTGATTTGTCGCTCAGTTTATCGCTCATAGGTACATTGAAAGGCAATGTTGGGGAGAGTTCAATGATACGCCAAATCGAACCGCTGCTCACCGTTCGCTCAGGATGCAGATTTGTCGATCAATATGGGTGGCAGAGGGCACTCCAGACTTGCGCAGATAGCGCGCATCAATTCGACTTCGGTCGTTGTCAGCTTGCCGTCGGAGATGATTACAGCACTGATCGCCTTGATCAGCATCTGGCGGCCTTCGCCGTTCAACGCAACCAACATGTCCAGGTGCCGGTCGAGTACCGCGGCGCTGAAATCACGGCGCGAATCGTAAGGAGCGGCGCTGGCCCAGTTGCCGAAGATCTTGAGGCCGGCACGGAACGCAGCTTCTCCGGCATCATCGTTCTGGTGGCCGTGTTGCGCCACGATCCGCAGCAGGTCGACTGCCGCTTCACGCACTGGTTTTCGCGTTGCGCGGCGTTGCTTTGGTTTGCGTGAGGGATCAATGGCATTCGCAAGAGAGCTGACGAGTAAGCGATAGAAACAATATTCGTACAGGTCGGT
>Ga0255043_10000065_pt1 | contig 16645 bp, 12 predicted proteins | sample BC1_12_9_MG_FD_182778 | JGI IMG/M metagenome (GOLD analysis project Ga0255043, IMG submission 182778) | Seawater microbial communities from Strait of Georgia, British Columbia, Canada - BC1_12_9 | ecosystem: Environmental > Aquatic > Marine > Strait | place: Canada: British Columbia | collected... | reverse complement strand
ATTCATGATCTTGGTGCATCCAGCATCCAGCATCCAGCATCCAGCATCCAGCATCACGTCTTGTCGACAAGTCGATCGAGGAGTGCGGTGTCGGCGACACGCGGCACGGTAACGTGACCGCGGGCGGCGTTGGCTCTGTTCCAGGTTTCGACCGTCTCGATGGCGTTGTCGTTGCGGGCCCAGGCGCGCCGGGCGACCCCGCCCATGGCGTCCCACTCGAGGGCGGAGTCGAGGATGCGTTCAACCCGCTCCGAGCCGTCGAGGACCAGACCAAAGCCGCCGTTAATGGCTTTGCCGGTGCCGACCCCGCCGCCGTTCGAGAGCACTGCCATCGTCATGCCGCGGGCGGCGTTACCGGCCCAGCACTGGTGCGACATATCGGCAACCGTGTTCGAACCGTCGTAGATGTTGGCGGTCTCGCGGTACGGTGAATCGGTGCCGCCGGTGTCGTGGTGGTCGCGGCCCATCATCACCGGGCCGATCTCACCGTCACGCACCATGCGGTTGAATTCCCGGGCGATGGCGGTGCGGCCTTCGGCGTCCGCGTAGAGGATCCGCGCCTGCGTGCCGACCACCAACGCGTTGGTTTCGGCGTCGTGGATCCATTGCCAGTTGTCACGATCCTGGCCGCGGCGCGTGGGGTCGATGCTGGCCATCGCCGCAGCGTCAGTCTTGCGCAGGTCTTTGGCGTTGCCCGACAGACAGACCCAGCGGAATGGTCCGTAACCGTAGTCGAAGCACATCGGCCCCATGATGTCCTCGACGTAGGAGGGCCAGACAAAGCCCTCGGAGGTGTCAGCACCGTTCTTCGCGATCTCGGGCGCGCCGGCGTCGAAGACGGCCTTCATGAAGGCATTGCCATAGTCCCAGAAGTGGGCGCCCTTTTGGGTCAGGCGCTGGAGGACCTGGAAATGGCGGATCAGACTCTCGTCCACCAGCTTCGCAAAACCGTCGCGATCGGAAGCCAACAGCTCACGGCCCTCGGCGAAACTGACACCGGCCGGGGTATAGCCGCCGTCGTAAGGGACGTGGCACGAGGTCTGGTCCGAGTAGAGGTCGACAGCGACGTCGTTGGCGTCGAGATATTCGAGAAGATCGACCACGTTGCCCTGGTACGCGATGGACAGAGCTTCCTCCGCCCCGGCAGCATCGAGCATCCACTGCACCGCAGTCTCGAGGTCATCCGAGACCTTCGATACCCAGCCCTGGGAGTGCCGGGTCTCGACCCGCGACGGGTCGACTTCGGCGACGATCCCCGCGCCGCCGGAGATCTCGAGCGCCTTGGGTTGCGCACCCGACATGCCGCCGAGCCCCGAGGTCACGAATGTCTTGCCCGCGAGGTTGCCGTCGGAGGGGACGCCGAGGTAGAGACGACCCGCGTTGAGAAGGGTGATGTAGGTGCCGTGGACAATGCCCTGCGGTCCGATATACATCCAGCCGCCGGCCGTCATCTGGCCGTAGTTGACGCAACCCAACGCAGCGAGGCGCTGGAAATCCTCCGGCGTGTCGAACATCCCCACCATGAGGCCGTTGGTGATGATCGCGCGAGGCGCCTCGGGACGCGAAGGGAAGAGACCCAGGGGATGACCGGAGCTGACCACCAGCGTCTGAGAATTGTCCATGATCTCCAGGTAGCGCTTGATGAGCAGGTACTGCATCCAGTTCTGGCAGACCTGGCCCGATTCGCCGTAGGTCACCAGCTCGTAGGGATAGAGGGCGACGTCGATGTCGAGGTTGTTGTCGATCATCACCTGCATCGCCTTGGCCTCGGTGATGCGACCGACGTAGGTATCGATGGGCCGGCCCGTGATCTCGTCGGCCGGTCGGTAGCGGTAACCGTAGATCCTGCCGCGGGTTTTCAGTTCCTCGAGAAACTCTGGCGCCACGATCTCGTGGTGCTCTGTCGGAACGTAGCGCAGGGCGTTTGCCAACGCGACCCTTGTCTCGTGGCGGTTGAGGGTGCAGCCGCGGTCGGGCGCTCGCCGGATCCCGGTTCGGAACTCTTTGGGCTCGGGAAGCTCCGTCAACTCGACGGTGAGAACGGGCTCGGTCATTTCTTCCTCCGGAGGGTCATTGTATCTCTCCAGCCCGTGCCCGTTTCCGTGTCCGTGTCCCTGCCCGACGGGGTGATGGAGGACACATGACAGCCGGGGAGGGTGGGTGGCCCTGCATCCGGATGGGCGGGAGGGAGATTCTGGTTCTCGATATTGATCTCGATTCTGCAACAATCAACACCCCGAAACGACCTCTGCGGAGAGTTGTAAATTACTCGTGGACAAACACTAATCTCTGAATTGTGTTCGTTAGCAATTCCTTTCACAATCGGATAAGATCCTCCTTCTGGAGGGTGTCGAACTCCATGATGGCTCTCGATACGGTGGATGTGAAGCGGCGGGTGCGCGTGATGGTGATCGATGGTGGTCACCGCGTTCGCTCACACCTCAATACTCTCGGCATCCACATCGGTGACTGGTTGACAGTGGTTGAACGGGCTCCCTTCAAGGGGCCGGTGTTGGTCGAGGTCAATGGCACCCGCCTCGCACTTGGACGCGGCGTCGCAGCCAAGATCCGGGTCGATCTGGACGGCACACTAGAACCGCTGGTGCGCCGCCCGTCTGAGGCTGAGGCCGAACAGAAATGAAATTCGTCCTCGCCGGACAGCCAAACTCCGGCAAAAGCACGATCTTCAACTCGGTTGCAGGTTACAGGGCGGCAACCGCCAATTTCCCCGGATCATCAATTTCTTTCACTTTCAGTCGCGCTCTGATTCACGGCCACGAGGTGGAGGTAGTGGATCTGCCGGGGATTTACTCGCTGATTTCTTCGAAAGAAGATACCGGCAAGGCCGAAAGCTATCTTCTCGAGGAGTCGTACGATCTCATCATCAATGTCGTCGACGCGAGCCGCCTCGGCCGGTCTCTCGAGCTGACCATGCAACTGCTCGAGCTCGAGCGACCGATGATTGTTGCCCTCAACATGATGGACGAGGCTGCGCGTGGCGGAATGGTGGTCGATCCCGAGGAGCTTGGACGGCAAATCGGAGTGCCGGTGGTGCCGACCGTTGGCCGGCGTGGGCTCGGGCTGAAAGAGCTCTTTCGGCGCGCCCTGCAACACGCGCATCAGAAAGACGAAATCTTCGCACTGACCCTCGACCGTGAGGTCGAGGAGGCGCTCGAAGAGGTGGCTGAGATGCTCGAGGCAACCGATGTCGGCAACAATGTGCCGCGAAGATTCGTGGCGGAGAAGTTGCTCGAAAGGGATCCTCACTTCGAACGCGAAATATACACGCGGCATCCTGAACTCAAAAAACAGGTGAGGGGAGTTGCGGCGGTGCTCCAGAAAACTCACGGTTGGAGCGCCGACCAGGTGATCTCGGGCAGTCGCCACGCGGTTGCTCACTGCATCGAAGAGGAAGTGGTGACCCTCGAGCGTCCGCAGATCGGTTGGCGTGAGTGGGCGGATCGGGTGTTTCTCCATCCCTGGACGGGTGGGCCGGTGATGGTTGCAATCCTCGGCCTTCTGTTTTGGGTCGTGTTCCGGGTCGGACAGCGCCTCGAGATGCCGTTGGTGGAGTTGACCGATCGCCTTGCTGCGTCCCTCGCCGAGAAACTACCGCCGGAGACACTTCTCGGCACCCTCGCCGGCGGCGCCCTGACAGGGATCGCAGGCGGGGTCGCGATCGTCCTGCCCTACCTTCTACCTTTTTTGATCGGTCTGGCGATCCTCGAGGACAGCGGCTACCTCCCGCGCATGGCGTATATCCTCGACAACTTCATGCACCGCATCGGCCTCCACGGCAAGTCGGTCCTACCGCTGATCCTCGGCTACGGATGCTCGGTGCCGGCGATCATGTCGGCGCGAATCTTGCCGTCGCTTCGAGACCGGCGAATAACTGCGGTTCTCGCTTCATTCATCCCGTGCTCGGCCCGGACGATTGTCATCTTTGGTCTGGTGGCTGCCTATTTGGGACCCTGGTGGGCGCTCGGAATCTACCTCCTCAACCTGTTGATCGTTGTGGTGCTGGGCAACGTGCTCGCGCGAACCATGAAGGGCGCGTCGCCGGGGCTGATCCTCGAGATTCCGGAGCTACAGCTTCCTCAGTTGAAGACCCTCGGCGCCAAGACCTGGCTCACTCTCAAGGAGTTCATTACCATCGCCTGGCCCCTGCTTGTGGTGTCGTCAGTCGTGCTCGGACTGCTCGAGTGGGCGGACGCCGCGGATGCGATCAACGCCTTGCTGGCGCCTTTGACGGTGGTGCTCCTGGGACTGCCGGCCGCCGTCGGGATGACCCTGGTGTTCGGGATTCTGCGCAAGGAGCTCACCCTGGTGATGCTGGTTCAGGCCCTCGGAACCACCCAACTCTCGACGGTGATGAACGACGGCCAGATGCTGACCTTCACGCTCTTCGTCGTCTTCTATGTACCGTGCGTGGCGACAATCGCAGTAATGGCAAAAGAGCTCGGCTGGCGAGACACTGCCGTGATCTCCGCCTTTTCGGTGGTGCTGGCAGTTGTCATCGGACTCGCGGGCCGGTTCAGTTACGCGCTCTTCTCGTAATCTCTATTCCTCGTTGCGCTCGCGTTGGCGCCGATCTTCTTCCATCTGACGTTCGGCCTCAGCCTCCTCGGCGAGCCGACGGGCCTTTTCGGCGAGCTCTCGCGCGTGCTCCCTTGCCTCGGTTCGATGTTCTTCTGCGCGACGTCGGAACTCCTCGCGCTCGGCATCATTCAGCCGCGTGCGTTCCGCGGCTTCTCTGGCGAGCTGCCGCGATCGCTCGCCATGCTCCCGCGATAACTCGGTCGCCGCCCTCGCGTGCTCCCTTGCCTCGGCTTGATGCTCTTCTGCGCGACGGAGGAACTCCTCGCGCTCGGCATCATTCAGCCGCGTGCGTTCCGCGGCTTCTCTGGCGAGCTGTCTCGATCGCTCGGTCAGCTCGCGCGAGCGCTCCGCAGCCTCCCGAGAGAGCTCTCTGGCCTGCTCGACGAGGGCACGGCGCTCCTCGGACAGCGCGCGAGCCTGCTCCCGGACCCGTGCCTCGGCTTCAGAGCGCTCTCTCTGGGCCTCTCGCTGGCGAGCCCTTGCTTCCTCCCTGGCTTGCTCACGCTGTCGTTGCGGGTGGGCCTCGGGCTCGGGGCGGTCGCTCGGCTCGTCAGCCCTCGGCGGTGGCGTCGGTGCGTCGGGGGAGGCCGGCGGTGCAGGCTCGGCCCCGGGCTCGGGCTTTTCTGGCGGAGCCGGCTCTGACCTCGATTCAGGCACGGTGGCCGGTGCCGGTTCGACCGAGGGTGCCGGTGCAGAGTCAGGTCGTGGTTCGGCCTGCGCATGGGGTGCGGCTTCCAATGCAGGCGAGGTTTCGGTCACCGGTACAACCGATTGGGGGGAGGCGCTCTCCAATGGTGCCTCTGGAGGTAACGGCGGTGCCGGCTCCTCAGAGTCGGCGCCCTCCGAGTCGAATGACCAGGTCTGCATCGGCGCTGCGTCCGAGCCGGCGGGAGAGAGATCGGCGTGAACGGTCGATGGCGCAATGGCCGGCAGCAGGATCACCGATCCGACCAACAGTGCGATCAGGAGAGGAGCCGTCCACGATGCGTTGTTGTGTTGGCCGATTGTGCCGGAGATCAGATGCCGAACGCGGCGGTCGAGACGCGGGCCGGCGGCGAAGGCTGTCGCAGGGACTCCCGGAGGACTTGATACACCCCAGTGGGCAACCACCACCAGACAACGGGCGAGACCGAGACGATTCCCGGTGCAGGCCACGGCGCGTTCGTCGGTCAGGTGCTCGGCGATCTCCTCGAGCCGTCGCCTGACGAGCCGGTTGAGCGGCTGTAGGAAGAAAATCGCCTCGCCGAGTCGGTAGAGCAACTGCCAGGCCGGATCACGGCGGGCCAGGTGTGCCAGCTCGTGGGCGAAGAGACCCGTCTGATGCTCGATAGCGAGGTCGCTGACCCTTTCGGGACAACAGATCTCCGGATGTCTGATGCCGGTGGCAAAGGGCACCGCGATGGCCTCGGAGGTGCTGAGCCGAAAGGATCGCCGAAGACCCATGGTGGCGGCCAGGCGCTCGACCAATCGTCCCGCCGCACGAATGCGGCGGGTCTTCAGAAGCCGTTGGAGATCGAGGGCAGATCGGCCGAGGACCAGCAACGCCATCAGCGAACCGATGCCCCACAGCGATAACAGCGCTACCGGCCAGACGTCGTCGGTCCGATTGTGAAGGTCGGGGGAGGGCAACAAAGCGCTGTCGCTCGCGGCGGTCCCCGCGGCGGCGCCATAACTGGCCGTATCAATTTTCGAGTGAACGAGGCCATCGATTGCGAGGGCGCCGCTGACGGGCTCGATGCCGAGCCCGACCTGCAGGGTCGCGGTGAGCAGACCGCCGATCAGGGCCGTGCGGAGGATTGTCTCCTGCAACGCGAGTCGATGCTCACCCAGAGTTCGCGAGATGAGCCAGGCGGCGCCGAGCAGCGCTGTGCTGTGGATGAGGTAGGTCAGGAGCCAGGATGTGATGGCCGCGGTGGTCATTGGTGCTCGTCCTTTCTCTTCTCGTCACCTTCCAGGAGCGCGCGCAGCCGTTCGATCTCGGTCTCGTCGATGTCGTGATCGGCCACCAGGTGCGAGACCAACTCCGCCGGATCACCGGCGAAGAGCCGGTCGAGGAGCTCGCCGACCATCGACGATCGCACCTCGTCCTCGGTGACCGTCGGGTGGTATACGAAGTGTCGGTCCTCGACGCGGTGGGCGACGACACCCTTGTCCTCCATCTTACGAAGCATGGTGGCAATAGTTGTCGGCGCGAGACCACGCGTGTCGTAGAGCGCATTGTGGACCTCGGCGACGGTTGCTTCGTCGCGTTTCCACAGCACCTGCATGATGGCGTGTTGGAGCTCTCCGAGTGTGTGCTTGCCCATGGGGCCTCCTCGATAGCGATCGACTACCAAGGTAATACTACCTCGGTAGTTTGTCAAGAGTAGCGGCAATGATCCTGGGAGATTTCGTAGAGATGGCGTTTCTTCAGTGTGTTAACCAGCCGCAACTACTTTGGAACCGCGAAGACGCAAAGAGCGCAAAGAAGGTCATTTGTTTCGTTCGAACATAAATTAAATCTTTGCGCGGGGGGGCGGGTGGTGGCTTTGCGTCTTTGCGTTTTCAAAGCAGCCGAAGTCGATTCGACGTTTTAAGAAGCGGAAGAGCGATCAGGGGGAAAGGGGGCTCGAATTATCGAGGCTGGTAGGCCGTCGGATCCTCCACTCCCGCTTCCTCGAATCCTTTGCGCCTCAACTGACACGAATCACAGTGCCCGCAGGCGAGGCCTTCAGGTGTCGGGTCGTAGCAGGACCAGGTGAGGCCGTAGTCGACACCGAGTGAGAGGCCACGGCGGATGATGCCGGCCTTGGTCAGCTCGAGGAGGGGGGCGCGGACCCGGAACCGGACACCGTGCTCGGCGCCTGCAACGGTCGCCAACGAAGCCAGGTTTTCGAAAGCCTGGAGAAAGGCCGGTCGGCAGTCGGGGTAGCCCGAGTAGTCGACCGCGTTGGCACCGATAAAGAGCTGGTCCGCCTCGACCACCTCGGCGAGGCCTAGGAGGAGCGAGAGCAGCACCGTGTTGCGGGCGGGGACGTAGGTGATGGGCACCTCGCCGGACTCGGGGTCCTGGTCCTTGGGGACCTCGATATCGTCGGTGAGAGCCGACCCGCCGATCGCCCTGAGATCGAGGGTGATGACGCGGTGTGATGCGGCCCCGAGTGTGCCCGCCACTTTCCGTGCCGCCTCGAGCTCGACCCGGTGGCGCTGGCCGTAGTCCACCGTCAGACAGTGACACTCGAGCCCCTCCGCCCGAGCAATCGCCAGAACGGTCGTTGAATCGAGGCCGCCGGAGAGGAGAATCACTGCACGTGAATCGCTCATGGAGACATTCTGGCAGGTGAAGTCGGAATTCGGAATTCTGAATTCGGAATTTCCGTCCACACCCCATTTTCACTGACGCGTTTTTCTGTCTTGAGTCCATCGGGCGGGGGGTTCGGCAAATCCGATATCCGAAATTCGAAATCCGAAATCTGCAAAGCGGTGCTACTGCGCAGCCTCTCGACGCGCTTGCTCCCAGAGTTGCGCGACGGTCTCGTCATCGGGCGCCGGTACCGCAGCGGCTCGCTGGTGAAGGTCGCGGGCGAGCGTCCCCATGCGTGCGGTCATCTCCGCCAGCCGGGCAGCGAAGACCGGGTCGGCCTCGGTCGTTTCCTCCAGGTGGTCCGCGATCTCTTCGATTCGATCGCAGGCGTTACAGATGAGGATCCCGTGGTTTCGTGCGTGGGCCGCAGTGACCACCCGCTCAGGCAGATTTCCCCAGTCGGCAAGCGCTCCCATCTCGAGATCGTCGGCAAGCACAACCGGTGACCCGGAGAGTTTTGCGGCACGCTCGACAACGGTTCGCGACAGGGATGCGGGTCTTTCCGAGTCTCCCAACCCCGGCGCCACCACGTGCGCCACCATCACGACTGGATAGTTGGTCCCGAGTTCTTCGAAAACGGAGAGCTGTCGTTCCAGCTCTTCCTCACCCGGGTCGAGGATGGGGAGTTCCTCGTGGGTGTCAGCGGGAACCGGACCGAGGCCAGGGAAGTGCTTGGTGCAGCCGGACACCCCCCATATTCCGAGGCCCTCGTCGAAGACCCGTGCGAGAACGACAACCCGTTCGGGGTCGCTGCCGAGACACCGCCCCTGGCCGCCGAGGCAGCCACCCGGGCAGTCGAGATCGACCACCGGCGCCAGATCGAGCTGGATGCCGAGGCTGCGGCAGGCGGCGCCGGCTGCCTGGCCGAGAGCCCGGACGGCGCGACGACCCGCGGCTGCCGCCTCGGCCGGCGCCGGAAGATCGCCCCACAGGCCCGACAGCCGGTTGACCATGCCGCCCTCGAGGTCGGAGGTGACGAACGGCCTGGGCTCGAGGTCCCTGAGGCCCGCGACCAGCTCCCGTGCTTGGTCCGGGGTTTCAATATTGCGGGAAAAAAGAATGACCCCGGCCGGAAGTACCCTTTCGAGCAGCGCCCTGTCCTCATCAGTGACCGTGGTGCCGGGAAGCCCGACTACCAGGGGCAACGATTCAGTTCTTTTCATGAACTTTCTCGTGCAGCTTGGCGAGGATTTCGAGTGCCTCGCGCGGGGTCAGCCCGTTCACGTCGAGTTGGCGCAGGCGATCGGAAACCTCATCCACCGGCGCCCGGAAGAGGTCAAGCTGGTTGATACGTTCGGCGTTGGCCGCTGTCGGGGTCTGCATCACCGGATCGCCCGAGATCTTGAGCTCGTGCCTTTCGATATTGGCCAGCACCTGCTCGGCGCGGTCGCAGACCTCGTCTGGCACGCCGGCAAGCTGAGCGACGTGGATACCGTAGGAATGGTCAGCCGGGCCGTCGACAACCCGGTGAAGAAAGAGAATCGAGCCCCGCCACTCCTTGACCGCCATCGATCGATTCACGAGGCGCGGCAGCATGCGTCCGAGGTCGGTGAGCTCGTGGTAGTGGGTGGCAAATAGCACGAGTGCCGCATGGTCATCGCGATCGTGAAAGTACTCGACAATCGCCCAGGCCAGCGACAGACCGTCAAAGGTTGCGGTGCCGCGGCCCACTTCGTCGAGGATCACCAATGATCTTGGGGTCGCGTGGTGGAGGATGTTGGCCGTCTCGGTCATCTCCACCATGAAGGTTGACTCCCCTTTGGCCAGCATGTCCGAGGCGCCGACCCTGGTGAAAATGCGATCGGTGAGCCCGATTTCTGCCTCGGCGGCAGGCACGAATGAACCCGCGTGCGCCATCAAGGTGATCAGTGCGCACTGCCGCAGATAGGTCGATTTGCCGCCCATGTTCGGCCCCGTGAGAAGGGCGATCTGGCTCGTTTGGGGGTCGAGCCCGCAATCATTGGGGATGAAGGGTGGGTCGCGCTGCACCTCTTCGAGCACAGGATGACGGCCCTCGCGGATGGTGATCCCAGTCTCATCGGCCATCATCGGACGGCAGTAGCCCCAGCGCCGTGCGCGGTCGGCAAAGGCCGCAAGGACGTCGAACTGGGCGACCGTAACGGCTGCGGTGGCGATTCTCTGGGCGTGGCTCGATAGCTCCGTAACCAGCTCCAGATAGAGCTGGCGGTCGCGGGCCGTTGCGCGCTCCTCCGCCGACAGAATGCGTGATTCCAACTCCTTCAGCTCGGGGGTGATGAAGCGCTCGGCGTTGGTCAGCGTCTGGCGTCGGTCGTAATCCTCCGGCACGCGGTCGAGTTTTGCCTTGCTGACCTCGATGTAATAGCCAAAGACCTTGTTGTACCTGACCTTGAGCGAACCGATGCCGGTGCGCTCGCGCTCCGCGGCCTCGATACCGGCCAGCAGCTCCTTGCCGCCGCGGGCGAGGCTGCGCTGCTCATCGAGCTCCTCGTCCCAGCCGTTCGCCATGACGCCGGCGCCGGCGATCTGGGCGGGTTCGGCTGCGAGCCGCTCGTGCAGCATTTCGGCGAGGTCCGGCATCGGGTCGAGGCCTTCGCTGAGCCGGCTGAGCCGCGAAGACGTCGCGTGGCCCACCGCTTCGGCAACCCCGGGCAGGCGATCGAGTCCAGCCCGCAGGCCGTGGAGCTCGCGCGGCGTGGCGAGGGCGAGGCCGACCCGCGCCGCGAGGCGCTCGAGATCGGGCAGGTCCTCGAGAGCCGCGCGAAGATTCTGGAGCAGCTCGGCGCCGTCCACCAGCTCCGCAACCGCACGGTGACGTTCGCCGATTTCCTCGAGATCGATGCTGGGCCGTACCAGCCAATCACGGAGTAACCGCGATCCCATACGGGTTTGGGTGTGGTCGAGAATGCCGATCAGCGATCCCCTTCGAGTCCCGTCCGCTGCCCGCTCCACCTCGAGGTTGCGGAGGCTTGCGCGGTCGATGACGAGGGCCTCACCGCTGTCCCGACAGATAAAACCACGGAGGTGGTTGAGAACGCCCCTCTGGGTGTTTTCCACATAACCGAGCAGGGCGCCGGCCATGCCCACAAGAGGTTCGCCCGAGTCGAGACCGAAGCCGCGCAGGGAGGCGACCCCGAGCACTCGCCGCAGGCGTTGTTCGCCGGCGGACGGTGAAAAGGTGTCGGGCGGGACCGGCGTCACCGTCGGCCGTGGAATTTCGGCCGGCCACACCTCCTGCCACCCATCCCAGTCCTCGGCCACCAAAATCTCGCGCGGGCGGAGCCGCGCGAGGTGCTCGGTCAGAGTTTCGCGGTCGCTGCTGCGCAGGCCTTCGAAAGTGCCGGTGCTGATCTCGATCCACGCCAAGGCCGTAGCCTCGTGGTCGCTCCCGAAGGCGGCCAGGTAGCAGTGCTCGGACCCCTCGAGGAGCTCGGTGTCGGAAATGGTCCCCGGCGTGTGGGTGCAAACGATCTCACGACGGACAAGGCCTTTGGCCTTGGCGGGATCTTCGACCTGTTCGGCAACGGCTACCCGGAATCCCGCGTCAAGTAGTTTCCCGAGATAGCCGTCGAAGGCGTGGTGCGGTACCCCGCACATAGGCGCATCCACCGAGTCATTCTGACGGCGGCGGGTGAGGGTGATTCCGAGCACCGGCGCGGCCTTCTGCGCGTCCTCGAAAAAGAGCTCGTAAAAGTCTCCCATGCGGTACAGCAGCAGGGCCGAACCCGCCTGCTCTTTGAGCTCGAGGTACTGGCGCAGCATGGGGGTCATCTTCACCGGAGGCCGCCTCCAACCGCCCGCGTCACCCGGTCAACGGCGGGAATTCCACCAACACCCGCCACACCGCCTTCTTCAGCTCCTTCTGCGGTTCGATGGCGTTTATTTTGATCTCCGACATCTGGCCGGTCCACAGGATCTCTCCGGACAACGGATCGAGCATCTTGATGATCAGGCTGCCCTTCTGGCTGGACCCGCCGTAGGACTGCGCCATCGAATCGGCACCACCGCCTTCTGTGGCCACCCGTGGTGTCTTTTCACCGCGAAAAATGAGATCGAAAGCGACCCGAAATTCCGGCGGTCCGTCCTCGATTCGGGTGTATCCACGGGCGGTGAGTTCCTCCTCGAGCGCCTGCTGGACCATCTTTTCGTATCTCGGATAGCGGGTGTAATCGGCAGTCTTGCTGTCCGATGCAAAACGGAAGGTCTTCCACTCGTGAAACGCAGAGGTTTTACTGTACTCGGTGCGCACAGGTAGCTCGGCGGCGGTGGAGGTGCAGCCGGCGAGCACTACGACTGCGACGAGAGCGACCGGTATTCTGGCTATCATCATCCTCCACCTCCGTAAAATCGTAGTGCCCGGAATCCGAGAATCAACGATCTCGGTCTGTGAGTCAACCTTTGCCACCCCGGACCCACCAATCCGAGTCGCGATCGAACCACCACGAGGCGGAATCGCCATCCAGGATCTTTGCGGCCAGTAATTTCCCCGCGTCGGTCCGCAGTCGGCGGAGAACGAACGGCGTCCAGTCGTCGGCGGCCCGACACCCCGAGTCGAGCGTTTCCTTGAGCTCGAATAGCATCTCGAGCTGGTCGGCGTCGTGGGCGAGAATGGATTCTGGAGTGTTTTCGTCGCGGTACTCCGCCATGAGTTCCCTGAGCTCTTTGCCGAATGGCAATCCACGGGTCATGTCGTCCGCCGCCCGCGCTTCGTCGGCCGTGATGTACTTCTGGTTGACGTAGTTGAGGTCGCCGGTTCTTGCCTCGGGCAGATCATGGGCCAGCGCCAGCCGTAGCACCTTGTCGGCATCGACCGTTCCGTCGAGCCGCGCGAGCACGAACGCGATCATGGTTGTCCGATACACGTGTTCGGCAACCGACTCGGAACCGGTGCCGAGGAATTGCCACCCGGACCTTGGGGTGCGTTTGAGCATCCCAACCTCGAATAGAAACTCGACAATCCGATCCACTGAGTCACCTCTCGAAGCCAGTGTATCCCGTTTCGACACGCGTCCGAGTCCGCGTCAGTGCCTGATTGTGGCAACCACGAGGCGTCAACGCGGTCTTCTCAGTGAGCGCTCCCCGTGATTGCCCCCTCTGGCGATGTTTGGACCGTGTTGCGAACTGTGGTTGAAGCGAGTTCGCGCCCAAAATCGTCAGAGACGGCACGTCCGGTCATCGCGCCGTTCTCTGATCGCGCTACCTAGCCTCGCGCTGCGGATTCCTGAGGGAAGAGGGTTTTTCTGGCCTGGCGCCTGAATTCATGCCATTGATTCCTGGGCAAAGGTCAAAACCCCCCTTTGTGATTTCTTGGTGCCCTTGGTGTCTTCGTGGTTTAAATGGGTGGGCGGGCGGAAATGCCTATACCCGAATTCGCCCAACCACCCCGCCCGGGACAACCTCGACAATTTCCGTCGGCGTGATCCGGTTGAGCAGGTCCTCGTCGGGCGAGGTCGTCGCGGTGACCCGAACATAGTTCGGTGTCAGCCCGCTCCATCGGAGGGTATCGCCGTGGTCCTCTGCCGCTTCCCACAGGACGTCGGCATTGCGGCCGTGGAGCGTCGAATTGAAACGGTTTTCGAGATCGGCGGCGAGTGCGTGCATGTGCCGGCTGCGCTCCTGGGCGACCGGTCCCGGGACCAGTTCACGCATTTTGGCCGCCTGGGTGCCGTCGCGCTGCGAGTAGCGGAAGATGTGGAGACGCGAAAAGGCGAGCTTCTCCACCAGGTCGATGGATTGCTCGAATTCCTCGTCGGTCTCCCCCGGGAAGCCAACGATGATGTCGGAAGAAATGGCGATCTCGGGCACCGCCTGGCGGGCACCGGCAACCAGCCCCGAGAACTCCACACGGCTGGTGCGGCGGGCCATCCGTTTGAGGGTCTCGTCGCATCCGCTCTGAAGCGGCAGGTGGAGGTGGGGCAGGAGCCGCGGGTTCGAAAAGGCCTCGAAAAAATCCGCATCGAGGTCCCACGGCTCGAGGGAGGACAGCCGCAGCCGCTCGATGGCGGATTCGGCGAGAATGCGGTCGACGAGGTGTTGCAGACCGCGTCGATCGCCGAGGTCATGGCCGTACGACCCGAGGTGGACACCGCTCAGTACAACTTCCCGGTAACCGAGTCGTTGCAGTTCGCCGACCTCGTGCAACACGGTGTCCGCCGCCACGCTCCGGCCCGCACCACGGGCGATGGTGATGACGCAAAAGGTGCAACGATTGTCGCAGCCATCCTGGACCTTGAGAAAGGCCCGGGTCCTGGTCGCATCGCCGGGCTCGAAAAGCACCTGGGCGTCAGGATCGGCGGACGGCGCATCCAGCAGTCCACCAGCTTCGGCGAGGTCGAGCAGGCGCTCCTTGTCGGCGTTGCCGACCACCAGGTCGACCCCGATATCGGCGATTTCGGAAGGTGCGAGCTCGGCATCACAGCCGGTGACGATCACCGCCGCTGAGGGATTGGCACGCTTGAGCTGGCGAATGAGCTGGCGGGACTTGCGAGATGCGATGGCGGTCACTGTGCAGGTGTTGAGGATGCAGAGCTCGGCGGCCGTGCCGGGCCCCACCACCCGGTGCCCGGCTGCCGCCAGACCACGCGCCATGGCGTCGATCTCGCCGATGTTGAGGCGGCATCCGATGGACTCGAGACGAACCCGCATCATTCCCTCGATGTGTGTGCTATTGAATGTGGCATGTTATCGCGCGAACGGTCAACCGTTGAGGATGCCCTTGATCTTCTCCGTGATCTTGGCCCTCTCCTCCGCGATGTAGCGCTCGTAGTTGCGCACCTGACCACCCTTGACGATGAAGATGATCGGGTTGTGGTGGACGTCGCCGTAGTCGTTGAATTGAATGATGCCGGTGACGCCGGGAAACTCCTTGACCCCAAAGGCCAGGACCTTCCGGATCTCCGTCGCACTAAAAGATTTGCTCTGGCCGGCGACGAAGATTACGACCCGCATCGCGTCAAAAGCATGGGCGGCATAGATGTCCGGGTCGTCCTGGAACCGTTCCCGGTAGCTGTTCACGAAGTCCTGCGTGAGCTGGACTTCCGACTGGATGTCGAAAGCAGGCTGAGGAAAGAACACGCCCTCGACCAAATCGGGATTGTTCTCGACGATCTGCCCGGTATAAAAGGCTGATGTGGCGCAGATTACCTCCTCGTAGCCTTTCTCCTTGAGATGCCGGAGCACCTCGACTGTTGTGTCCCCGTAGCCGATGATGTAGATCGAGGCCGGGCGGTGGGCGGCGAGGAGATCCGCGGAGACCTTCTCCCAACCCTCGTCGTCAATCGCCACTCGACCGACAACCTCGCCGCCCATCGCCTGTTCGAATACCTGGCGGAAGGGGGGCTCAATGCCGCGCGCCTGGGCGGAGTCCCCGGCGTAGATGAGCACCGAGGTCTTGTCCTGGTCGTCGTAAAGAAAACGTCCGGCTCGACGGCCCTCGAGCTCATCGGATGCAAAGACTCTGAAGAACCGTCTCGAGTCCTTGGTCAGGCTCGGCGCCGAGGCCGATGGTGAAACAGCGATGGAGTCGGTTTCATCGAGTACCGGAAGCAGGGCGCGTGCGGTGTCACTGGTGGTGCCGGCCACGAACAACCCCGCACCCTCGTCTGCGAGACGCTTCATCTCAGCGGCACCGGTCGCCGGGTCGGAGGCGGTGTCGCCCCAGAGAATCTGAAATCCAGTGGGCAGATTCGCCTCTTCCATTTCGAGGGCGAGGTCGATGCCTCTCTTCATGGATTCGCCGTAGGTGCTGGCCTCTCCGGTCATGGGAAGGAGCACGCCGACCACCGGTTGGCGGCCGCACGCCGACAGAGCAACGACCGCTGACAGAGCCAACAGAGCCTTTGCCATTGTTATCGCGGATCTCACGGCCCACCTCCAACGAACCAAATACTCACGGGTGACATGATACAGAAATAAATGAGAATGTGCGGTTTGGTTTTGGGAGATTTATCCGAAGATGAGCTTCAGACCCATCGCAATAACGGCGCCGACGAAGACCACCCGGATCGCGCGTTCGCCGTAACTGATCGTCACGCGTGTGGCGAGCCACGCACCGATGGCGTTACCGACCGCCAGGGCGCTGCCGCCGAGCCACCAGACCTTGCCTTGGGCGGAGAAAACCAGAAGGGCCGGCAGGGTGTATCCACCGACGATAAAGACCTTGTGCATATTGACGCGGACAAGGTCCAGGCGGAGCAACTGATAAAGGACAGGCATGATGAGGAAGCCGACCCCGGCCTGGAGAAAACCGCCGTAAAACCCCACTCCGACCATTGCGAGGTGAGCGAGGACCGGTCGATCGGTACCGCCGCCGTTTGCAGGTGACTGAGGCCGCCGGCGAAGGATCAAGATAACCGCCGCCATCAGTACCACGCCCAGTATCCGCTTGAAGAGCATGGGGTCGACGAAAACCGCGGCAAAGGCTCCGGCTATGGCTCCCGGCACCGTGCACAGCGCGAGGCCGAGGCTGCGTCGTGCGTCGGAGTAGCCTTGATTGCGGAAGCTCGATACCGCGGTGATGTTCTGGACGAGGATGGCGACGCGGTTGGTGCCGTTGGCCAACGCCGGCTCGAGACCGAGAAAGATCAGCACCGGCATGGAGATCAGCGAACCACCCGCAGCCATGACGTTGATGAACCCGACAGCAATGCCGGTCACGGCAAGCAGAACTGGATACCAGGGTTCCATCGGGGAGGAATGTACCAACCCCCACCCCCCCCCCTTGAC
>Ga0255043_10000064_pt1 | contig 16783 bp, 16 predicted proteins | sample BC1_12_9_MG_FD_182778 | JGI IMG/M metagenome (GOLD analysis project Ga0255043, IMG submission 182778) | Seawater microbial communities from Strait of Georgia, British Columbia, Canada - BC1_12_9 | ecosystem: Environmental > Aquatic > Marine > Strait | place: Canada: British Columbia | collected... | reverse complement strand
AAACTTTTCTCCCACCAGCATGAGGGTGTGGCCCCGGACATCATGACTCTGGCCAAAGCCCTGGCAAATGGAATTCCAATAGGCGCCATGCTTGCCAGCAGTGAGGTGGCGGAAGCATTCACTCCCGGCAGCCATGCCAGCACTTTTGGGGGTACACCCCTGGTCACAGCGGTGGCAATTGAGGTCCTCCGGCAAATCAGCCGGCAGAGTTTTTTGGACAGGGTCCAGGTTGTGGGAGACTACTTTAGGGAGCAGCTCCTTTCCCTGCAACAAAAGTACTCTTTTGTTCGTGAAGTGCGAGGCCGTGGCCTTATACTTGGCATGGAACTCGATTTTCCCGGTGGTGAGATTGTAATCCAATGTCAGGAGCGGGGTGTTCTGATCAACTGTACTGCCGAGAAGGTTCTTCGTTTTCTACCGCCATTGATAGTGACATCCGAGGAAGTGGACCGGCTGATCGAGACCCTGGATGCGGTCTTCGCCCAGATATAAGAACTCTGGATAGCTGTGCGCTTTGCGAGCTGGAACAAGCAGTCATGAAAAAAAATCTTATAACCATCTTGGACTTGAGCGTCGAAGAGATTGATACTCTGTTGGCGCGGGCGTCCCTCCTCAAAGGGCAGTGGAAAAAGGACGAACTGAAACCAACCCTTGCGGGGAAAACCCTGGGGCTTCTTTTTGACAAGCCATCCACCCGCACCAGAGTCTCTTTTGAGGTAGCAATGTATCAACTGGGCGGCCAGGTAGTTTTTATGAGTTCGAAGGAAACCCAGCTCTCGCGGGATGAGTCTCTGCAGGACACTGCTCTGGTTCTCTCCCGTTACATTGATGGTCTTGTTGTTCGCACCCATGATGATGACAATTTGCAGGAACTGGCAAGACACGCTGAGATTCCCGTTATTAACGGCCTTACCGATCTCTATCATCCCTGTCAGGTTTTGGGCGATATATTGACCATCAGAGAGAAGAAAAGCGACCTTGGGGCACTGCATGTGGCCTGGGTGGGTGATGGCAACAACATGGCCCACTCGTGGATTAATGCCGCTGCTCGCTTGGATTTCCACCTATCCCTGGCCTGTCCAGCGGGGTATGAGCCAAAAAAGGAGATCTTGCAACGAGGGCAGGAATTGGCCGGAGACCGGATTCATTTTGGTCACGATCCCGTGCAGGCGGTAAGAAATGCAGACGTTATCAACACCGACGTCTGGACCAGTATGGGGCAGGAGGAGGAACGCCAGGAGCGGTTGGCGGCTTTTCAGAATTACCAAATTAATGCTGACCTGGTGCGGGAGGCGAAGTCGGAGGTAATTGTCATGCACTGTCTGCCAGCACACCGGGGCGAGGAAATCACTGATGAAGTGATGGATGGCCCGAACTCGGCGATATTTGACCAGGCCGAAAACCGCTTGCACCTCCAACGTGCCTTACTGGACTGGCTGTTGGGCGGCTAATGGGCAAATCGTCAATTGGTTTATTCGTTTATTAGTTGACCCCTAGCCCTCTGACGAATTGACGAATTAACTAGTGGCCATCCGGAAACCGTGTTTTCGGATGTCATTCTGAGGAGTCTCGCCGACGGCGGACGACGAAGAATCTCATGGTTGAAGGGGAAGCAGAGATTCTTCGCGGAGTTTATCCTGAGCCTGTCGAAGGGCTCAGAATGACACTGGGTAGTTTCCGGCTGGACACTAACGTATAACTAATAACGTATAACTAATAACGATGTTCGGGGAGGAACTGGATTGGCTGAGCAAGTAAAAAAAGTGGTGCTAGCCTACTCGGGTGGCCTGGACACCTCCATCATTCTCAAATGGCTCTTGGAAGAGTACAAGTGCGAGGTGATCGCCTTTGCGGCCGACTTGGGGCAGGGGGATGATCTGGAAACCGTCAGGCAAAAGGCCCTGGATACGGGAGCCAGTAAGGTCATTATCGAGGACCTGCGAGAGGAATTCGTTCGGGATTATGTCTTTCCAGCCTTCAGGGCCAATGCCGTCTATGAGGGACACTACCTTCTGGGTACCTCTCTCGCTCGTCCTCTCATCGCCAAAAGGCAGGTAGCCGTCGCTGCCGCCGAAAGCGCTGACGCGGTGAGTCATGGAGCTACTGGCAAGGGCAACGACCAGGTTAGGTTCGAGCTCAGTTACACCGCGCTAAACCCAGATCTCAAGATTATCGCACCCTGGCGCCATTGGCAGTTAAAGTCCCGCCAGGACTTGCTGCAATTCGCTGAGACCCACGGGATCCCGGTGCCGGTGACGCCGGAAAAACCTTACAGCATGGACGGTAATCTCCTCCATCTGTCATATGAAGGTGGGGTGCTCGAAGACCCCTGGAGGGAGCCGGACTCGGAAATGTTCAGGACGACGGTAGCCCCGGAAGATGCCCCGGATAAGTCCGCTTACGTTGAGATCGACTTTGAACAGGGCAATCCTGTGGCAGTGGATGGTGATCGTCTGGGATGCGCCGAGTTACTTGCCCGGCTCAACGAGTTGGGAGGAGCCAACGGAATTGGCAGGGTGGATCTTGTTGAAAATCGTTTCGTGGGAATCAAGTCCAGGGGGGTTTATGAAACTCCAGGAGGGACCATCCTGAGGATGGCGCACCAGGCGGTGGAGTCCATCACCATGGATCGAGAGGTCCTGCACCTGCGCGACGGTCTCATTCCTAGATATGCAAGTCTAATCTACAATGGCTTCTGGTTTTCACCGGAGATGAAGTTGCTGCAGGAAACCATGGATGCGGCCCAGGAAAATGTGTGGGGTAGGGCGAGGCTGAAATTATACAAGGGTTCCTGTCAGGTGGTGGGCAGGAAATCTACACGTTCCCTCTACCAGCCCGAATATGCCACCTTCGAGGAAGACAGGGTTTTTGACCAGAGCGATGCGGATGGTTTCATAAAGCTTTTGGGACTGCGGCTACGTCTCCAGGCCTCACTGGGCAAAAAAGAGTAGGCACCAAGCACCTCTAGGTTAGCGGTTAACGAATAACGGTTAGCTTGAAGAGTGGAGTCAACATGGCTGGCAAGCTATGGCATGGTCGGTTTCGGGAAGCAACCAACCAGATGGTTGAAAGCTTCACTGCGTCAATCCGGTTCGATCAGCGGTTGTACCGCTATGACATTGAGGGTAGCATGGCCCACTGCCGGATGCTGTCTCATCAGGGTCTGCTCAGCGCAGAGGAGGCAGATATCATGATTCAGGGGCTGAGCGAAATCCTGCGTGAAATCGAACATGGGTCTTTCGTTTTCGACGATACCCAGGAAGACGTGCACATGGCCATTGAGCAACGTCTTATGGAAAAGGTGGGTGAAGTCGGAGGCAAGCTCCATGCCGGACGCAGTAGGAATGACCAGGTCGCACTGGATATGCGCCTTTTTCTGAGAGACGAAGTCAAGGGTACCGAGGAAGATCTGCAGGACTTGCAGAGCAACCTGGTGGCGCAGGCCAAGGCCAATCTAGGGGTAATCATGGCTGGATTCACCCACTTGCAGCACGCCCAGCCAGTGCTCTTTTCCCATCACCTCATGGCCTATTATGAGATGTTCAGACGTGACCGGCAGCGGCTGGCCGCATGTGTGGAGCGGATCAACATCTCTCCACTCGGCAGCGGTGCACTTGCCGGAACTTCTCTTCCCATCGACAGTAATATCACTGCTGAATTGCTCGATTTCCCGGCACTCAGCCGTAACAGTATCGATGCCGTCAGTGATCGGGATTTCATTATTGAATTCACCGCTGCTGCCGCCCTCATCATGATGCATTTGAGCCGCATGTGCGAAGAACTCATTCTCTGGAGTTCAATCGAGTTCGGTTATGTGGAACTCTCGGAGACCTTCTGTACGGGTTCGTCCATTATGCCGCAGAAAAAGAACCCGGACGTAGCTGAGCTGGTTCGAGGCAAGAGCGGCAGGGTGTACGGCCACTTGATGAGTTTGCTGACCATGATGAAGGGGTTGCCCCTGGCATACAACCGAGATCTTCAGGAGGACAAGGAAGCGCTCTTTGACACCGTCGATACCGTACGGCAGAGCCTGAGAATCTTGGCCAAACTCTGGGAACACGTAAGTGTAAACAAAGAACGCCTGGAAGAGATGGCAGCTGCCGGCTACACACTGGCCACCGATGTGGCGGAATACCTGGTGTTGAAGGGAGTGCCGTTCCGGCTGGCTCACCAAATAGTGGGTAAGATAGTGCGATATTGCCTGGAGGAGGGCAAGGAGCTGGAGAGTTTGACTCTAGACGAGTTGAGGGGATTCAGCAAAGTGATCGATGAAAAAATCTACACGGTGCTCGACCTGAAACATTCCGTGGACAGCCGCAATTCCGTCGGGGGAACTTCGCTGCAGCAAGTCCGGCAAGCCATCAGCGGTGCTGAGGAAGAGTTGAATAGATGATAATGAGGAGGTCATGGCCGCAGGCAACGGTAATAGTTCTCTTGTTTTTCCTCGGGTTCCTGTTTGGGGCTTGTGGGAAGAAGGCACCGCCTAAACCACCTCTTCAAAAGAAACTACCCCGGGTGAAAGATTTGCGGGCGGTTGTTGAGGCTAGTGGCGTGCGGCTGACCTGGACGATAGGAAAAGCTGATAAAGATGTCGTAGGATTCAATGTCTATCGCAGCAAGCCCCGGCCGGAAGTAAGCGACTGTCCTGGGTGTACACGCGATTATGAACTGATAACCAGCCTCAAGGTCAAAACAGGGGAGTCCCGATTCCAGATGGTAGATGCCTATATCGAGGGCAAGGGCCGGTTTTACTACCAGGTAGTACCGTTCGATAAGCGGGATCGTGCCGGTCCCGATTCCAACGAGGCCAAGGTATTGGTGGAATAGAGAATCCGGGCCCTGAGAGGCTTCGAGTCACCCCCAAAGGGGGTATATGACGTGGTTTTCATGCGGCAGTCTGTTGGAGCTTTGAAAATATCAAATTACAAGCACCAAATTACAATGAAATCCCAAATTCCAATATTCAATAACAAAGACAGGTTTTGAATTTTGAATTTTGGTAATTGTGATTTGTTTGAGATTTGTGATTTGCTATTTGGAATTTTTAGTCACTGCCCAGAGCATAGCGTGGATATGACATAGAGGATAGAACATGCACCATTTCGAATATCGCAACGGCACACTCCACTGCGAAGACGTTCTCATTGAGACTATTGCCGGGGAGGTGGGGACCCCCTTTTATTGTTACAGCCACGCCACTCTCACCCGACACTTCAACGCTTTCGACGAAGCTTTCTCCGACGTTGATCATCTTACCTGCTTCTCTGTCAAAGCCTGCTCCAACATCGCCATACTCCGTTTGTTTGCGTCACTGGGGTCCGGCATGGACATCGTCTCCGGCGGGGAACTCTACCGGGCCCTGAAGGCTGGGGTGCCACCAGAGAAGATTGTTTTTTCAGGGGTGGGCAAGAGCGCTGAGGAAATCATTTATGCACTCGAGGCGGGTATCCTGATGTTTAACCTCGAATCTCCCCAGGAAATGCTGGCGTTGAACGAGTGCGCCGCCCGCCTGGATCGTCGCGCTCCTATGGCTATTCGGGTCAATCCGGATGTGGACGCTCGTACACATCCGTATATCTCCACCGGTTTGAAAGAGAACAAGTTCGGCATCGATCTTGAAATTGCGGAGTCTATGTATGCTCAAGCCAGTGAGATGTCCAACTTGGACATAGTTGGGGTTGGGTGCCATATTGGCTCGCAGCTTACGGAGGTGTCTCCTTTTCTGGACACTCTCAGGCGGCTGAAGCTGCTAATAGAAGCACTTCGGAAGGAAGACATACAAGTCAGATATCTTGATCTGGGCGGCGGTCTGGGCATTACCTACTCTGAGGAGGACCCACCTCATCCTAGAGAATACGCCCGGGCGCTTCTGCAGGAGGTGGATGGGCTTGATTGCGGCTTGATTTTTGAACCAGGCCGCGTTATCGTGGGAAACGCTGGGATTCTGGTGACGCGGGTGCTCTACACCAAGGAAGGACCGGTCAAGAACTTTCTAGTAGTCGATGCCGGCATGAATGACTTGATTCGTCCCAGCCTGTACGATTCGTATCACCAAGTCCAGCCGGTTATCGACAACAAACGACCAGAGCTTCAAGCAGATGTGGTAGGTCCTATCTGCGAAACTGGAGATTTTCTCGCACGCGAGCGCAACCTGCCTCGAGTCGACCAGGGGGAATTACTGGCCGTAATGAGTGCCGGTGCCTATGGTTTTACCATGTCCTCCAACTACAACTCCAGGCCCAGGCCCCCGGAGGTCATGGTCCGGGGTGATACCTTCGAGGTGATTCGCTCCAGGGAAACATATGAAGACTTGGTGCGAGGCGAGCGACTACCCGACTTTCTCAACTGACGAGTTTCCATGAGTACATCAATCGACTTCTATAAGATGAGTGGCAGCGGCAACGACTTCATCCTCGTTGACAACCGCACCAACACAATAGCGCCGGAAATAGCTCCAAAACTCGCCCGCAGCCTTTGTCGGCGAAAGGTCTCGGTGGGTGCTGATGGCCTCATTCTGATTGAGAATGACCAGGAGGTGGACTTCAGCTGGCGCTTTTTCAACGCGGACGGAAGCAGCGCGGAAATGTGTGGCAACGGTGGACGCTGCGTGGCAAGGCTTGCCAACATGCTCGGCATTTGTGGTCCCAGTCTTTCCTTCAGAACCCTCGCCGGAATCATCGGTGCCGAAGTCTCTGGCAGCCGAGTGAAACTGCAGATGACAGCACCCTACGATTTACGGCTGAATCAGGAGCTTGAACTGAACGGCCGCAGGGTAACAGGCCACTTCGTTAACACCGGGGTGCCCCATACGATTTTTGTTCTGGACAATCCGGAGGATCTGGAAAAACAGGACGTGTTGGGCCAGGGGCGGGAGGTCCGCTATCACTCCCACTTTGCCCCCGCAGGAACCAATGTTAACTTCGTTGCTCTGCTGGGGGAGAGGGCCATGGCCATTAGGACCTATGAACGGGGGGTGGAAGACGAGACTCTCGCCTGTGGAACGGGGGCTACAGCGGTGGCTGTGGTTGGAGCTGTCGAGGGGATAGTCGAAGCACCTGTTGATGTTCATACCAGAAGCGGGGAGACTCTTACCATCTATTTTGATGCTGACGGAGAACTTCCAGAAGAGGTATATATGGAAGGAGAGGCCACGGTAATTTACCAGGGCCAGCTCTGGGCAGAGGCTGTGGAATTTGCAGTATAGAGTCAATTTTCCATCGTCTGTTGTCGGCAAATCAAGATAGATCTTACGATGCATGAGCGAGCGTTCAAATAGAGAGTAGCAAATAGCGTTTGTCGACAGTCCATGAGTTGCCAATAGAGGACAAGCCTCAACGGACAAAAAAGAGAAGGAGGTTGTCATGTTTACCGGAGTATTGCCCGCCGTTGTCACCCCTTTTAAGAGCGGTGTAGTGGACGAGGAAGGGTTGCGTCAGCTGATCGAGTTTCATCTCGAGAATGGAGTTCATGGTATCGTGCCTTGTGGTACCACCGGCGAGTCGGCCACGCTCTCGCACGATGAGCACGAGCGCGTTGTGGAAATAACGGTGGAGCAGGTGAACGGCCGGGTTCCAGTCGTCGCCGGGACCGGTTCCAACAACACCGCAGAAGCCGTAAGACTGACCGCTCACGCCAAGAAGGTCGGGGCAGACGGGGTGTTGATGATAAGCCCGTACTACAACAAGCCCACCCAGGAAGGGATATACCAGCACTACAAGAAAGTGGCCGAAGAGGTTGATATTCCCATAATCATTTACAACATCCCCGGGCGAACGGCCAGCAACATCGAGCCGACTACTTTTGCTCGACTTGCAGAGATGAAGAATATCGTCGGGGTCAAAGAGGCCAGCGGCTCTATGAAACAGATCACCGAGATCATTCGGCTCTGTGGTGATGAGCTCGCTGTTGTCTCCGGTGAGGACTTTCTTACCTATCCGCTCATGACTGTGGGCGGCAAAGGGGTCATTTGTGTTGTGGCCAACATTGTGCCGCGAGACATGGCTGACCTGTGCAATCTGCTTTTGGCCGGCGATTTTGACCAGGCCCGTGAGCTCTACTATCGTCTTCTTCCCCTGTGTCATTCCATGTTCTATGAGACCAACCCGGCGCCGGTAAAGGCAGCCTTGGCGATGATGGGCAAGATCTCTTCTGCGGAAGTGCGTTTACCTCTGGTTCCAATGTCGGAGGCCAATCTGGGCAACCTACGCAAAGACCTCGAAGCCTACGGACTATTGTAGTCTGCCTGTGGCAGACCGCACAGCACACAGCGCGAGATGACGCGGCGACACGGTGTTAGGGCTGAGACCAGTTCGACATCACCGCGTCTCCGCATCAATGTTTCTCCGCGTCCTTGTTCGGAGAGTGGGGGTAATAACTAATGATAAGAGCAATAGTCGCGGGAGCAGCGGGAAGAATGGGTGGCCGCATAATTCACACCATTGCGGCCACAGAGGGAATTTCACTTGCCGCCGCTTTTGAGCGGGCTGACCATCCTTCGGTGGGCTCTGACGTTGGTGAAGTGGTCGGACTGGGGTCAATGGGGATGAAGATTGCACCCGATCTGAATTCAGTTCTTGAAGCGGGGGATGTGATAGTTGACTTTACTCACCATGAGGCATCTGTGAAACACCTTCGTACAGCGGCGGCGGCAAAGAAACCCATGGTTATCGGCACCACCGGCTTCACGGCTGAGGAGATGGAGACCATAGGGGCGTTGGCCGGTGAAATACCTTGTGTTCAGGCGCCCAACATGAGCATGGGCGTAAATCTGATGTTCAAGGTGGTGGAAGATATGGCCAGGGCCCTGGGTGACGGGTTTGATGTCGAGATCATAGAGGCCCACCATCACCACAAAAAGGATGCTCCGAGCGGAACGGCGGTTAAGCTCGCCCAAAATCTGGCGGGTGCTTTAGGACGAGAGCTCGAGAACGTGGGCGTATATGAACGGCACGGAATCATAGGTGAGCGGCGACCGGAGGAAATAGGCATTCAGACAATTCGCGGTGGTGATATTGTCGGAGAACACACGGTACTTTTTGCTGGAGTGGGTGAACGGCTTGAACTGACGCACAGAGCCCATAGCCGGGATAATTTCGCCCGCGGTGGGGTGAAAGCTGCGATATGGGTGGTGAGCCAAGCCCCTGGTCTCTACGACATGCAGCATGTGCTTGGGATAAAATAAGAAGCATTCAGCGTTCAGCCGTCAGCAAGCAATTTGCTGCTGAAAGCTGACAGCTGATGGCTGACAGCTGTCTACTATGAAAACACACCACGCTTACATTGGCTTAGGTTCAAATCTTGGAAATCGATTGGAAAGTTGCCGAAAGGCCATTGAAGCTCTGGCGGCTCTGCCCACGTGCACTGTGCTTCAAACCTCGTCATTCTATGAGACTACCCCGGTGGGTCTCGTGGAGCAAGCTGCCTTTATTAACGGAGTTGTCTTACTGGAGACAGCAAAAGATGCCCATTGGCTCTTACGCCAGATGCTGGCAATCGAGAACACCTTTGGGAGAATTCGCACTCTCAAATGGGGACCGCGATCCATTGACCTTGACCTCTTGATTTTTGACGACTTGATAATCGATTTGCCGGACCTGTCGGTTCCCCATCCTCTCCTCCATGAGCGGCGCTTTGTCTTGGAACCCCTCAACGAAATTGCACCTGACCTCCGCCATCCTTGCCTGGAAAAAACCGTTGCCGCACTCCTGGTTGACCTGGAAGACGGCCATGAGCGGGTGGAGGTAGTTGTTAGCTGATGATACGTTTTGCTATCATCGTTTTTCTTGTCATTGTGGTTTACAAGCTACTGGGTGGTTTGATAAAAGGTGTAAGTGATTCGAGCAGGCCGGAGGTGCCTGCGGGCAAGAGTACGGCGGAGTTGGTCCAAGACCCTCAGTGCGGCGCCTACATTCTCCCAGCCCAGGGAGTAAACGCTCGAGTAGCCGGCAAGACCTACCATTTCTGCAGTGAGAGCTGTAGGGATCAATTCCTTCTGGAACACTCAGACAACGTCGATTAAGAGATTACTCAAGCTTGCAAGCAGATGCACTGATCTAAATAAGTCCGAAATCTGAATAACCAAAATTAGAAACAATTTCAAATTTTCGATATGGGATTGAAGACGGTAGTTGGCAAGTGAAGGATCCCACACCAGGCATCGCACATCGATCCTACAGGGGGAATAATACTTGCATTGGAAAGACTATTGGCCTCCTACGCGGTAACTCTTCAGAGAGCTAGCCCGGATATTTCATGAATTGCTGTCGCGAGACCACGAAGATGGGCGTGCCTGCCCGCCATCGCGAGCCTGGTCGCTCAGGCGAGGCGGGCGGGCCACCGGGCAACCGCAGGGGGTTGGTTCCGAGGCGTACCTGAACGGTACGTCGCAGGGACCGACACCCGAGGACGCCAGGAAGGGCGGCCAGATCCGTGGTCGCAGCAAGTTATTCGTGAAATATCCGGGCTAGGAATCAGGGGGCTGGTCCAGTGCAATAAGAGGGATATTGGCGTATTTTCCCGGTCTTCACTTGGACCTGGGCAACCGTAATGCTGGAAGAGGAGGTTGTGAATGAAGTTTTTCATTGACACTGCGAATCTTGATGAAATTAAGGAGGCCAAAGAACTGGGTATGATCGATGGAGTGACGACCAACCCCTCGCTGGTGGCCAAGGAAGGCTGCCAGAATAGAGAAGACTTCAAAAAACTTATCCATGAAATTTGTGAAGTTGTCCAGGGGCCCGTGAGCGCTGAGGTAGTGAGCATCGATGCAGATGGCATGGTGAAGGAGGCCAGGGAACTTGCTAAAATTCATGAACACGTGGTGGTAAAAATTCCAATGATCACCGATGGGCTCAAAGCGACACTTCAGTTGACCGCAGAGTCCATCAAAACCAATGTCACTTTGGTTTTTTCCCCTCTGCAGGCCCTGCTAGCCGCCAAGGCGGGCGCTACGTATGTGAGCCCTTTCGTTGGCCGGTTGGATGATATCTCCCAGACCGGGATGGAGTTGGTAGCTCAGATTCTCGAAATCTACCAGAACTACATATTCGAGACCGAGGTCCTGGTAGCCAGCATCAGGAATCCTCTACACGTGCTTGAGGCGGCCCAGATGGGGGCCGATGTGGCCACCATCCCATTCAAGGTGATCGGACAGCTTGCAAAGCATCCACTCACCGACATTGGTATGAAGCAGTTTTTGGACGACTGGAAACGGGTGGAATCCACTTGATCAAGAGCTGACGGTCATAGCAGCGGACAGACGAATCGATGGCAAACTACATGGATTGGCTGTTTAGAAGGACCGGGTTACCATGGCTTCTGCTGTTGGTATTGCTCGGTGCAATTGCCAAGCCGGCTCTGGCAGATATCTACCGATATGTGGATGAAGATGGAGTAATTCACTTCTCCAACGTCCCAACGCACTACCGATTTCGTCTTTACATTAGCGAGACCAATCTAGACTACAGAGCCTATTTCGATCGTTACGACAGGATCATAATCCGGGCCGCTCGCAAGCACGGCGTGGACAACACCCTGGTAAAAGCGGTGATTAGGGCTGAGTCTGACTTTGATAGGAATGCGGTTTCAAAAAAGGGTGCCCAGGGATTGATGCAGCTGATGCCTGAGACTGCCAAGGATCTGGCGGTCAAGGACTCTTTTGATCCACATGAGAATATCAACGCAGGTGTGCGGTACTTGAAGAGGCAGTTGAACAACTTTGAGAACAATGTGCCGCTGGCTCTGGCAGCGTATAATGCCGGAGAGAACGCCGTGCGCAGATACGGAAGGATTCCACCCTATAAAGAGACCCGAACATTTGTCGATCGGGTTCTACGTTACTGGGACGAGTTCAGCCTTAATAAGCAGAGTAAACCCTAATATCTTATTGGCCTCCAGATGTTATACTCCAATAACTGGGCTATTTTGTCACGCGCGCCCACAGTAGCGCCATAGCGGAATACGGATGAAAACATGACTGAGCAAGGAAAAAAAAGCATCTTTAATCTCCCGAATACCTTGAGCTTTTTCAGGATCGGGTGTATCCCTCTGATCGTGGGCTTCTTGTTCTTTCCTCGCAAAACTACCAGCTTCTTGGCAGCTCTGGTTTTTGCCCTGGCCTCTATTTCTGATCTCCTGGATGGCTTTGTAGCACGGCGTCACCAGTTGGTCACAACGTTTGGTCAGTTCCTTGATCCCTTGGCCGACAAGCTGATAGTGTCTGCGGCCCTGATCATGCTGATTCCTCTCGATCGGGTACCGGCGTGGATGGTGGTGGTGATCATAGGGAGGGAGTTGGCAATCATGGGACTGCGCTCCGTAGCTGGCTCAGAAGGCAAGGTGATCACTGCCGACCATCTTGGTAAACAGAAGATGGTTTTGCAGACAGTGGCGATTCTCGGTTTACTGCTGCACTACGACTACTACGGTGTCAATTTCCACGCGGTCGGTATGTTTTTCTTGTGGCTGGCTGTCATCATGACACTCTGGTCGGGATTCAATTATTTTCGCAACTTCTGGCACGTCCTCGAAGAGAACGACTCCGATCAGTCCCACTCAGATTGAGTGGGGACTGCGCCAAGCGCAAAGCGCATAGCGCGGAGCGTGAAACTTCAATAATAGTCCTTAACGCTATGCGCCATGCGCTTTGCGCTATGCTAGTTTAATCTTGACAATTGACCGATCTTTGCTAAGCTAGACAGAACTTGGGCGGGAATAACTCAGCGGTAGAGTGCAACCTTGCCAAGGTTGAAGTCGCGGGTTCAACTCCCGTTTCCCGCTCCATTGTAAAAAAAAGGCTCTCGTTACTGGAGCCTTTTTCCTTTCAACCATTTTTGTCCACACAGGGGAGAAATCATGTGCTATTTTCAACGCTATGCCCTAGGCGCCATGCGCTATGCTTTTGCAGTGGTACTATTGTTTTTATTAGTAAATAACTCACAAGCCTTTCTCGAGAAGAGCCGATCCAGAACCTTCAGCAAACAGGAGATTGAGCACATGAAGCAAACAACGGCTGTATTAGAGACAAAATTTGGTGAAATCACCCTGAAGTTTTTCCCTGAGGTTGCTCCAAAGCATGTGAACAGTTTCATAGAGCTGGCCAGCAGTGGCTTCTACGATGGCACCACCTTTCACAGGGTCGTTCCGGGATTTGTCATCCAAGGGGGTGACCCGAATACAAAAAGCGAGGACAGGTCACAGCATGGAACGGGTGGACCAGGGTATACGCTAGAAGCAGAGTTCAGTAATCTTCCCCACAAAAGGGGTACCCTCTCAATGGCGAGAGCAGCGTCCCCAGACAGTGCCGGCTCACAGTTTTTTATCTGCGTTGCTGCTGCAGCCTTTCTGGATAATCAGTACACTGTTTTTGGCGAGGTTAGCGAGGGAATGGATGTGGTGGACGAAATAGTCGCTCAACCCAGAGACAGCAGTGACAACCCCAATGAGCGAGTGGAGATGAAGGTCAAGATCGTGGCTCCCGAGGGTAGTTAGGGTAGCGGGCAGGAGACAGATTCGACGGAAACGGAGAAGCGGAAGTTGATGGAAATTCCAAATTGCAAATCACAAATAACAAATAAATCACAATGACCGAAATTCGAAATTTCAAATTTGTTTTGGTCATTGAATATTGGAATTTGAGATTTAATTGTAATTTGGTGCTTGGGATTTGTGATTTCGAAAAGTTTGACAATTTGACCGATAGACGCTCTGCCCTATGCGTCTGTGGCAGGTAGCGCAATAGTGATCGTACAACCGGGACCGTCGTTGTTTTTCGCCGTGACCGCGCCCCCCATTGCGGTGACAAGCTTTTTCACCAGAGCCAACCCTATACCGGTTCCCCCGGTGGTTCGTGTCAGGTCACTGTCCACCCGGTAGAAGTCCTCGAATATTTTTTTCAAGCCGGAGCCAGGGATCCCCGGCCCGGTGTCGGATACGGAGATCTTCACAGTATCTCCCTCGAGCCAGATCTTGATGGTAATTCGGCGGGTAGGCGATGACCTGCCGAATTTCATGCTGTTATCAATCAGGTTGATAAGAACCTGAATCATAGCTTCCCGGTCGTATTTGAAGGGTGGCACTTCCTCTCTCTCCACCTGCAGATCGAATCCCTCCTGAACGAGCTTCTCCTGCATGACCTCTTTGACTTCCTGGATCACCTCCTGGAGAGTGCCTCTCTGCAGGTCTAGATGTACTTGCTTTTTCTCCAGTTTGGAATATTCCAAAACGTTATTTATCAGACGGGATAAGCGGGAACTCTCCGATCCTAAAATCCTGAAATATTCTTGCTCCCGTTCGTGGTCGCGGGCGATCCCTTGCTCCAGCATCTCTATGTACATCCGTATGTTGGTCAATGGGGTTTTGAGCTCATGGGTGACCGATGAAACGAACCTCGAGCGCCGTTCCGACAGGGCCACCACGGCCCGTGCACTCTGATATATGGCAAACAGTCCAATGAGGATGATAAAGGCAAGGACAAACATCATAATGTTTAGGGTTGTGCGGCCCACAGACTTGGGGATTCGGTCAGAGGTAAGGGTGGCGCGCAGAAAAGAAAAAGGGCGGGGAAAGGTTCGCTCCAGAGCAAAGTTCGGATATTGGACAGTGGCACCGGACAGGACAGTTGTGCTTTTTCTCCCACGGTCCACAACCGACAACCGCAGGCTGGTAAACTGTGCCATTGGCTGCAGGGAAAAGTATTCATTGGCCAGGTGGTTCAGGAATTCCTGCACAATTAATATGAATCCCTGACGATAGATTTGATTGTTGATCACAATGCGGCGAAAGATGAAAATTTGGCTGTCGTTGATAAACACAGCTTGCATGGGATCCACTTCAACTTGAAGCTTCTGGGTATCAAGAGATGGCGGGGACCGCAAGGGGCTCGGGGCCGCAGCTTTAGATCTGTATTGCTCCCTGCTTAGTCCTTTCTCTTTAGCAGGTTGTCCTGCTGTCGTGCCAGCGGCCATGGAGGCAAGATCTCGTTCGGCTGCCACTTGCTCTTCGGGTTCTTGCCGGGCCTTGTCCTCCTTTTGATTTTGATCCAGCTGGGCAACAGTTAGAGCCTGGCTGGGGGTAATTTCCTCGACTCTTTTCCTGGCCTGTCCCAAATAAGATCTTTGTTTCTTGGAGCGGGAAGAATCCAGATATTTATCGGCAAAAGTTGAGATCTCTTCTCTTTCCCTTTTGGCAACCATCTCGGCTGGTTTGACCTCGACACCCTCGGGGACCGTGGACCGCTTCAGGTTGAAGGTTTTGTTCACCTCGTTCAGCTGGTCAACCACGGAATTCGATGCTGGGGGGATGTTGTCGTCATCTTCCACCAGGGGAGTGTTGAAGGAGCCATCCGGATTATTCTGCAAGTAGCCGAGGATATAGCGATCTTTGGAAAGCTGAGACAGGGGAGATCGACTCAATCTCCCTGAACTCGGGGCCTGACCCGGAGCCACGTAATTGTATCTATACTGATCTATGGGCCGCCCCTCTTCCTTGATTACCAGAGAAGCGAGTTCCTCTTCCATTTGGTCGAAAATGGTTACGGCAAAATAGCGCAGCTGTGCCACTTCCTCTTGCTCTAGGCTGCGGTAGGTGCGGAGGACGAAATAGGCCAGTGGAATTGACAGGGCCACACAAAAGATAAGGATGAGTATTTTCAGCCTTTTCACTCTTCAAACTCCAGGCGATATCCTTCGCCCCTGACGGTCACTATAAAAGGAGTGTCCCCAACCAGGGAGGTGATCTTCTTCCTGAGTTTGAGGATGTGGATATCCACGGTTCGGGTCTCAATATCTGTGTCTGCATAATTCCATACCTCGCCGAGGAGTTCCTTTTTGGAAACTATCTGCTCCCGGTGGCGATGAAGGTAGAGAATGATGTCCATCTCTCTTCTGGTGAGCTCCACGGTGCGGTCATTATGTGAAGCCATGAGTGTCTTGCCGTCGAAAAAAATGGAGTGTGAGTGTATTTGTTCGTCTCCCAGGTTCTTCCCGGCTCTCCTTAATACCGCTTCAACCCGGACCATCAATTCTCTCAGTGAGAATGGTTTGCTTACGTAGTCGTCTGCACCTGCCTTGAACCCGGTCACGACGTCGTCTTCAGAGCCTTTGGCCGTGAGCATGACTACAGCCTGCCCCGGCTTCTTCTTCCGGATTTCTCTGCAAATGGCAAAACCATCGGTGGTGGGAAGCATCACATCCAAGATGACCAAGTCGTATCTTCCTTCCAAAGCTTCTTGAAGTCCTTCGCCCCCATCTTCCACACCTGTGGCCTCGTAACCGTTGAACACGAGAACGTCAAGTAGGCCTTGCAGGATGGCTACATCGTCTTCAACAACAAGTATGCTTGCCCTGGGTCTCTTCATCGGGTCCTGTTTCCCTTTATGGTAGGAAATTCGTTCATTCGTCAAATCGTCAATCATTTCGAAATCCCAAATCCCAAGCACCAAATCTCAAGGTTTCAGGTGTCGGGTGTCAGGTGTCAGGGGAAAGAAGCACAAGAGCTGAAACCTGAACACTGAAACCTGAAACCTCAATTCTGGCTCCTTACTCCTGGCTCTTTCTCTTTATGCTTTCCTTGCAACGGACCACGGACAACTGACAAAAGCTTTCCGTCTTTCCTTGAGCCTTGGGCCCTGCGCCTTGCGCCTCTCCCCAATCCCACATCCCACATCGCAAATCCGCAATCTACCCTATGCCCTATGCTCTATGCCCTTAACCCATTGAATACAAGAACTGTTCCAGATTGCAAGTAAAAGTTATGTAAAAAAAACCTAGTGATTATTTGCACTTCT
>Ga0255043_10000062_pt1 | contig 16884 bp, 16 predicted proteins | sample BC1_12_9_MG_FD_182778 | JGI IMG/M metagenome (GOLD analysis project Ga0255043, IMG submission 182778) | Seawater microbial communities from Strait of Georgia, British Columbia, Canada - BC1_12_9 | ecosystem: Environmental > Aquatic > Marine > Strait | place: Canada: British Columbia | collected... | reverse complement strand
CGACCTCCTTCCCCCGCCTCTCTCTCAGAAGCACTACCTCGACTCGATGCCAAAGGACGGCTGGGGGAGACCTCTCTCACTCCGCTGTCCGGGCTACTTCGAAGAGGAAGCCGAAGTGATTTCTGCGGGCCCGAGCGGCTCGCTTTTGAAGGACGACAACATTCAATGAAGCAAACGGGAGGCTCCATGCCCAACACAATCGACACACGCCTACAACAGCGACTCGCCCGCCGGAGGCGCCGAGAGGGCATGACGCTCATCGAAATCATGATCGTCATCACGATCTTCGCAATGATCGCGGGCGGCGTTGCGGTCGCTCTGCTGCCTCAGCTAGAAAAGGCGCGAGTCAAGACCACCAAGACCGACGCTCAGGGATTGCGCTCGGCGGTGATGCTCTACGTGGCCGACAACCCCAGAGGGTGTCCGACCGTCGAAGAACTGGTCAGCGAGCGGTATCTCGACGGAAGCCGCCGGACGAGCGACGCATGGGATACCCCGTTCCAGATCACCTGCGAAGACGGGGAGATTTCGGTGTTCTCGGCAGGACCCGACCTCGAGTTCAATACGGAAGACGACATCTAACAGCGCATGCTTCAACGCGTCCCATCCCGAGCGAATGGCGGTTTCACCCTCATCGAGGTGATTCTGGTGGTTGCGATCATTGCGGTCGTGATCACCGGGGCGACATTTGGCTTGGGCGCGATCACGCGAACAAGACTGCGATCGTCGGCTTTCAAGGTGGCGAGCGCAGCGCGATTCGCCTACAGCCGGTCTCTCACCCAGGGGACAACGACGCGCCTGCACTTCGATTTCGAGAAGGACACGATGGCCGTGGAGGAAGCTGACACGCCGGTGACGCTCGCCACCGAAGCACAGCTCGAGTCCGATGCAGGACAAGCGGTCGATCCGTGGGACCTCGCGAGGGCCCGACTGGAGAAACCTTTGAGTCCCGTTCGGCCGACCTCACCGTTCCAGCCGATCACAAACCAACGCGGCAAGGTGCTGGAGCGATACACCGCTCAACCAGTCGGCGATGCCATTTCGATACTCGCGTTGATCACGCCGCACGAGACGGACAAGCGAACCGATGGGGAGGGGTCGGTCTATTTCTTCCCCGGTGGTCTCACGGAGCACGCAGTCATCCAGCTGAGCGACTCGAGCGAGACGGTCTACAGCGTCGAGATTCACCCGCTCACGGGCAATGCGCGTATTCACAACTTCGCCTTCGAGCCTCTGGATGAGCTCGACGATGAAGGGGAAGTCGAAGACTCGATATGACCGGGCGTGGCTTCACGTTGCTGGAAGTGATGATCGCCGTTGCGATCCTCGGCCTCTCGCTGACCGCAATCTTTTCGAGCGAGGTCGGCGCCGCAAACGTCGCGGCGCGCGCCCGCCGGCAAAACGTCGCGGCGACTCTGGCACGCTGCAAGATGGGTGAGATCGAGGAGGTCATTGCGATCGAAGGATTGCCCGCGCTCGAGAAGAAGGACACCGACAGCTGTTGTGAGCACGCCCCGGTGGAGGGCTTCGAGTGCGAATGGCTCGTCGAGCGAATCATCCTCCCGGAGCTCGGCGCCCAAGACGACGAAGACGAGGACGAGGACCCTCGGGACGCCTCGAATCGCCTCCTCGCGGAAGCCTCGGACGAAGTCGACAGCCAAGGTGGCACGCCGCAAGAGGTGATCGCGGGCCAGGCGGGGAACCTCGCAACTCTGGCGTTGCAGCTGGGCTTCCCGATCTTGAAACCCTTCCTCGAAGAGCAGGTGCGAAGAGCCACGGTAACCGTTCGCTGGAAGGAAGGGCCGAAGGAGCGCGGCTTTGACGTCACCCAGTACCTCGTCTCCGATCAGCCTGCGCCTGTGGACGATGCAGAGGTAGAGGCAGAGGACGACCAATGAAACGCGGCTTCACTCTCCTTGAGATCATCCTCGCCGTGTCGGTTCTGGCCCTGGTGGGCACGATGATTTATGGCGGATTCTCTCAGACCGCACTCAACAAAGCGCGAATCGAAGAGGACGTCGACCACTCGCGCATCATCCACATGGCGCTCGAACGCATGGCTCGAGAGCTCACGATGGCGTTCGTATCGACCCACGTGAACCCGTCACTCGACCTTCGGGTCGTGGAGACCGCCTTCATCGGAAAGGACCACGCCAAAGAAGACCGCATCGACTTCACGTCGTTCTCGCATCGGCGGCTCTACCGAAACGCGCCGGAGTCAGATCAAAACGAGATCAGCTACTTCGTCACAGAACACCCGGATGACCCTGGGATGCAGGTCCTTGCTCGCCGCGAACAGAACCGAATCGACGATGACCCACGGCGGGGCGGCAAGTCGCAGATCCTCGTCGAGAACGTGGAAGAGTTCAATCTCGAGTACTTCGATCCTCTTCTGACCGATTGGGTGCAAACCTGGGACACCGAGGATGTGCTTGCGCAACCCAATCGGCTCCCCACCCAAGTGCGAATCCGGTTGGCGGTCAAAGACCCGCGCCGCCGCGGTGAGACGCAGACTTTCGGCACGCGCGTCATGATTCCGCTCACGTACGCCCTAAACCACGCGAACTACAACCCATGAACAGCACCGCCACCAGATCACGACGTAAGGGCTCAGAGGAGGGCGTCGCCCTCATCTTGGCGATTACGACGGTCGCGATTCTCACGGTGATGTTGACAGACATGCACGAAACCACCGGCACGGCCTTTGCGGTATCCTCTTCGCAGAGGGACGCGCTACAGGCCGAGTACATGGCAAAGAGTGCCATCAATCTGACGCGCCTGCTGATCGCGAAAGAGCCCGACATACGGCGTTTCGTAGATCCGCTTTATCGAGCCGCGACGGGTGGGCCCGCCCCCCAGCTGCCGGTTTGGAATTTCGCCAACGAGATTCTGGCGCCGTTCTGTACGCCCGAAGACCAGCGGGATACCTTGATGCAGTTGGGAATCGACTTCGGAGACACGGTGGGCTTCGACGACCTGCCCGGGGAATGCCACGTCCTAGCCGTCAGCGAGAACGGCAAAATCAACGTCAACGACCCGTTGTTCCTCGACGGCGAGCGAGCCCGAAACAACGTCGCAACTCAACTCTTCTCGCTCACCGGCGGACAACTCCCAGAGAGCCCTTACGATGCGTTGTTCACGACAGAAGACGAAACCGGCACCCTGACGACACGCATCGATCTCATCACCGCGGTCATCGACTGGTGGGACCGCGACATTCAGCGCACGGATTTCGATCCTGGCGCGGCCACCACCCGGACGGGCGGCACTGGCGCGGAAGACGACTCGCTCTATCAGCTGCGCGACGACCCTTACCGTAACAAGAACGCTCCCTTCGACTCGATCCAGGAGCTCCGTTTGGTGCGTGGCTTCACCGATGATTTCTGGGCGACTTTCGTCGAGCCGATCCCCAACGATCCGACATCCCGTATCATGACGATTTACGCCTCGGGCCTCGTCAACGTCAACGAGGCAAGCCCTCAGGTGCTGCTCGGCAGGATCTGCTCCTACGCGCCGGAGGCCAGCCTCTGCACCGACCCTCTCGAAGGCCTCAAGTTCACACAGATTCTCGGGACGATTCGCCAGCTCATTCCAATCCCCCTGTTCAGCCGCCCGACGGACCTGCTCGACTTCGTCGAAGGCAAGGGAAACGCGAAGTCCTTATACGCGATGCTGACCGGCTTCTTGGGCGAGGAGAGCGAGCTCCTCTTCGTGCCCATCGAGATCCCCGAAGAGCAACGCACGCCTCTCGCTCGCTCTTTCGCGACTTCGGCGCAAATCTTCACCATCGAAGCCACCGGGCTGGTGGGCCGTTCTCAGGTTCGAATCGAGTCTGTCGTCAACTTTCACGCGCGGTGGGTACCACCACCACCCAACAGCGGACGGATGCCAGGGTTGGGCGTCTTCCACTACTATCGGATGAATTGAAATGTCTTTGGTTCTGGGATTAGAAGTCACACCCCGAGTTGTTCGTGGCGCGTTCTTGAGGACCGCGCTTCGCGGCTCCGAAATGGAGCGGTACGCCGAGGCGGCGCTGCCCTACTCTGCCGAGTCTGAATCCGAGGAGGACTTGCTCGGCGCCGCGATCGCACAGGTCGTCAGTCAGGGCGCGCGACCGCCGGACCGTATCATCGCCTCCCTCGGCGGCGAGGCTGCTTCGCTGAGGCTGATCGACCTGCCAGCCGGCGTGGAGAAGAAGGCCGCCGAGGTCTTGCCCGGCGAGCTCGGGGCCCTACTTCCATTCGATGTCGAGGACGCCGTGGTCGACTACCAGGTGGTCGGTCGCGACGAATCGACCATCCAGCTGATGGCCGTGGCTGCTCCTCGCCGAATCGTCGCAGAGCGCCTCCGCGAGCTCCAATCAGCCGGTGTCGACCCAAGGGAGCTGGCCGTTGGGGCAGCTTCGTTCGACGGTCTCGGCGCTCTTCTCGGAGAATCCCTCGAAGGCAAGACGGTGCTCGTCATCGACGTAGGCCCAGCGAGCACCGACTTCGCGGTACTGACCAACGGCCGGTGCACGTTCGCCAGAACGGTCTCCGGCGGATTGGATTTGGTCGAGTCGGGCCAACGCGCCGCGCTAGGCGCCGCCCTGCAACGCACCTTCGCTAGCTACAGGGCACAACGCTCCGAAGCGCCTTCCGTCATCTTGCTCTCGGGAGAAACCGCACCGATGGAGAGCGCGCGGCAATGGCTGACCGAGCAGCTCGGCGTGGAGTGCGGGGTGGCCCCGCTCCCCTCTGCACCTGGCACCGACGACGAGATGCTACCGAAGTTCACCAAGGCTGCGGCCCTCGCGGGGCGTGCTATCTCACGCGGGAAGCAGCTCGATCTTCGGCAAGGTGAGTTTGCATCGACGGCAGCCGCGAGCGAGATCCGCAAGCACCTGCGCCTCATCGCGGTTTGCTTCACGGCAGTCGTTCTTTCGTTCGCCATTTCTCTCATCGCCCGCTACCGAGTAGCGCGCGCAGAGCACGAAGGGCTCACGACCACGCTCGCAGAAGTCAGCAAGGACCTTCTCATGGAGGAGGCCCATAGCGCTCTGCATGCGCGCGAGCTGCTCAGTGCTGGGCCTCGCATCGACGACCCCCTCCCCCGTTTCGACGCCTACGACGTCCTGGAGGCGATTTCGGAGAGTATCCCCACCGACATCCAGCACGACACTCGCCGCCTGCTGATCGAAATCGATGACGACGGCGACAACGGCAGATTCGAGATCCAAGGCACCGTCGGTTCTATCGCTGAGCGAGACCGGCTCGTCGACGCGCTCCAGGATCATTCTTGCTTCGGAGACGCCGAGAAGGGGTCGATCTCAACCGCCGTCGAGGACCGTAAGGACTACAAGTTGGTCGTCAAAGTCAAGTGCGATGAAGCTGCTTCGCGCACCGGGAAGGAGCAGTAACGTGGCCCTTGCAGACGCACTCGATAACGTACGCAACTGGGCTGACGCGTTGAGCGGTCGCGAGCGTCGGCTGCTGAGTGTCATGGCCCTGGTGTTCGTTGCGATTATGGTCGTGCTGCCGATGTACGTCGCGATTTCGACTATCTCGGACATCGAGACCGAGAACGCCGAGATCGCACAGGTCTTGCAGGACATCCAGCGCTCGGAAGCGCGCCTGCGTCAAGAGAAGGCTGAACGACGCGATGTGGAGCGCCTCTACGATCGCAGGGCCCCGTCCTTAGGAGGCTTCCTCGAAGAACGCGCCCAGCAGTACGGGGTGACCGGCCTCGGTATCACCGATCAGCCGAAGCTCGACATCGGCGCATACACCCGCCGATCGGTGCGCGTCTCGTTGCCGGTCGTCGAACTGCGACCGTTGATTGAGATGCTCGCTGACATCGAGAACAGCTCGTATCCCGTCTCGATCGAGCGTATTCAGATGACCGGCGGTAGAATGCGCACCGGCTATACGGTGAAATTGGCCGTGAACGCCTACGACCGCGAGAGCCCCGTAGCAGCAGCAGAGCAGGAGTAAGACGTGCGACGCATTCCATTCGGGCAAATCTTGAAATGGATGGGATACCCCATGTTCTTCCTTTTGTGCTTTGTGTTCTTTGCGTATCAAACGTTTCCCTATGAACGACTCGCGGCTCGTATCGTGCAAGAGGCGCAGGCGTTGGGCTACGAGATTGAGATCATCGATCTGACGAACTCGGGGCTCACGGGGCTCACCTTCGAGAATCTGCGTTTGGTGCTCCCGTCAGAAGGAGAAGACTCGCCTGCGCTCGACGTCATCTTCGACGAGCTAACCGTGAGCACATCGTTGTTCTCGCTCGTGTCCGATACGAAGTCCTACAGCTTCGACGCGGAGCTCGCCGGAGGAGAAGCGGATGGCAAGCTCGTACTCGGACCAGACACCATGGAGGTCGATGCCGAGCTCGACGACATCAACCTCGAGGGGCTCCCCGCCCTCCGGAAGTTCACCAAGGTCCCTCTGGCCGGGACACTGAACGGCGATATCGCAATCGACATGCCGAGCGAGGTCGCGGAGTCGACGGGCAGTATCGAGATCACGATCGAAGACCTAAACATCGGCGACGGCAAGTCGAAGCTAGAGATTCCGGGATGGGGTGGACTGACGCTCGACAGGGCGGATGCCGGTAACCTGGAGCTAGTCGCCACCATCGAAGACGGCTCAGCGAAGATCGAACGCGCGACGTCTCACGGCAAGGACCTCGAGCTCGACGTTCTTGGTAAGGTGCGGCTCCTGCGCCCACTCAAACGCTCAGAGCTCAATGTGATGCTCCGGGTGAAGATCCAAGAGGCTTACAAGGAGCGGAGCGCCAAAGTCGCGACGATGCTCGAGTTGGCGTCGTCAGGGCTGAAGGCTGCGCAGACCGCGGACGGCGCAATCCAGTACACGGTCGCTGGCTCCTTCGCGGGCCGTTTACGGCCCAGAGGAGCGGGCACACAGCCTTTCGAAGCGCCGAAGTGAAGGTCTCCACTGGACGACGCGGGGGGCTGTGCTTTAGAGAAGGCTCTCACGAGTTGGATTCATGATCGGAAGCGACCCAGAACCGCCTGACGAATTCGATGAGCCGCAAGGCATCGATGTCATCGAAATGAACGAGGAGCCGAGCGGAGGCGACGCCGATGCGCTGGCGAGCTCGGCGGCGTCGCTCACGCGCCGTGACCCGCTGGGCGTCTACATGAGGGACGTGCAGCGCTACACGCTGCTGTCCAAAGACGAGGAACACGAGCTCGCAGTACGGTTCCTCGAAGACGATGATCTCGAAGCGGCCAAGCGGCTGGTCACATCCAACCTACGTTTAGTGGTCAAGATCGCGTACGACTATCGCCAGGCGTACAAGAACCTTCTCGACCTCGTGCAGGAAGGCAATATCGGCCTCATGCAGGCCGTGAAGAAATACGACCCGTACAAGGGAGTGAAGCTCTCGAGCTATGCGGCGTGGTGGATCCGCGCCTACATGCTTCGGTACATCCTAAACAATCACCGCCTAGTGAAGGTGGGCACCACGCAGGCGCAACGGAAGCTGTTCTTCAACCTGCAAAAGGAAAAGGCCAAACTGTCGGCCATGGGAATCGAGCCAACGGCGGAGATCATCGCTGAACGCCTCAACGTTCCCGAGAGAGACGTCGTGTCGATGGACATGCGGCTTGCCGCCGGCGATGCTTCCCTCGATGCGCCGGTCGGAACTGCCGAGGGCCGCTCCGTGGCTCGCGTGGAGCTCCTTCCTTCAGAGGACGTTCGCGTCGACGATACGCTGGCCGAGGCGGAAATCGGAGACCAGTTCTCTGAGAAGATTCACGAATTTGGAAAGTCACTCGAGAACAAGGAAAAGAAGATCTTCGAAGACCGGCTGGTCGCCGAAGACCCTAAGACTTTGCAAACCCTCGGAGACGAGTTCGGTGTAAGCCGCGAGCGGGTTCGGCAGATCGAGAAGCGTCTCTTGCAGAAGCTCAAGGCGTTCCTTCACAAGGAGCTCGGCGAGACGGTCGTCGAAGTATACGAATCTCCCTAGACAGCCGGCTCGCAGGGCGACTGGGATGTGGTAACGCCCACGGATGTCAGGTCGCCTGTCCGTAGTTGCGACGCCCATCGGATGTCTGGAGGACGTCACGCTGAGGGCGCTGCGCATTCTCCGTGAAGCCGACCTCATCCTCGCGGAGGATACGCGGCACACTCGCACGCTTTGCGCCAAGCATGGCATCGACACGCCGTTGCGCTCGTTTCACGCACACAGCAACGACCACAAGGTGGACCTCATCGTCTCAGAACTGGTCGACGGGGCTCACTACGCGCTGGTCAGCGATGCCGGGACCCCGGTGGTGAGCGATCCGGGGGTCTACCTCGTCTCCCGCGCCGCGGATGCGGGCGTCAACGTGGAGGCGATTCCCGGTCCAAGCGCAGTGTTGGCGGCTCTTTGCGTTGCAGGCCTGCCGGTTCGTCGATTCGTATTCGAAGGATTCCTTCCGCGGGGCGGCGGAGACCGCACCCGCGCCCTCGAACGAGTGGCACAATCGGCAATCACGGTCGTCCTGTTCGAATCCCCTCATCGCATCCACACGACACTAGATGATCTGCAACGCGCCCTCGGCGATGACAGGAGAATCGCGCTGTGCCGAGAGCTTACCAAGATGCATGAACAAACGATTCGCGGCACGGTCGCGGAAGTGCGTCGCGAGCTATCCGATCCAGCCCGGGGGGAGATTACGGTCGTCATCGAGGGCCGCCCCACCGACGCGCCGGTCGAGGACGTCGACCTCGGAGCACTGGTCATCGAGTGGAAACGCGAGGGGCTCTCAACGAAGGAAATGACCCAAAAGCTGCAGCGAGACCTCGGGTGGAAACGCAACGCGGCCTACCAAGCCATCCTCGACGCGCTGAAGCCGGAACAGGGCTAGTGCGCCGACGTCGGGAGCGTCATGCAAACACGAAGACTCCCTGCCGTTCCGGCTTCGGTCCAAATGCGCCCGCCCTGTGCTTCGATCACGTTGCGCGCCACCGCGACTTCCAACCCGAGCGCATCCGAACGGGATAGCGGCTTCTCGAGCCTTTCCACGACGGCCAGCGTGTCGGCCGAGGAATCCTTGAGGGTCGCCATCAGATCGAACTGCACGAAGCCCTTGCCAACCTGATCGCGGCGAGGCGGCGCGACGCGCATGACGATATCGGTTCCCGACGACCGGATGAGCAGTACCGCAAGGCTCACGAGCGAATGAACCGTACGATGGCGGTCCACGAAAATCCGCGGGAGGCCTTCGGAGACTCCGCCGATGACCGACGTGTCCTCGGCGCGCGACCGCACGAACGAAATGGCCTCCGAGATCAGCTCATCCGGTACGACCCACTGCTGTTGCAGCCTGAGTGTCCCTGCCTCGAGCTTGGCTCGGTCGACCACCGTCGAAACGAGCCGCAGCAACCGCTCCGCGCTTGCGCGGATCGTACGGACGCTTCGTTCCTGCTCGGCGTTTAGCTCGCCGTCGACACGACCCAGCAGCATGTCGGAAAAGCCGGTCACCGAGTTGAGGGGATTGCGAAGCTCGTGCCCCAACGCGCCGAGGAAGCGGGCACGTTGGTGCTCTGGCTCCTCGGGCTCCGCCGAGTGAGCGTCGATGGCGTCTTGAATCGAGATCTGCGGCGGTACCTCGGGCTGCAACCGCGCCGGACGTGGCTCACTGCGCAGGAGCGGGCCCAGGGATCGGAGGACTCCCGCTCCCACCACGAGGGCTACGCCGAACACCGAGAACGCACCCCAATACGGATGGTCGTCGGCCAACACCATCCAACAGGCCGCGAAGTAAATCGAGATCGCGACCACGGCCCAGCGCAGCTTGGGAACGGCAGGATGGCGCATCGTGCTCATGGTGCGTCCTGCAGGGGAAGGCGAATCAGAAATCGAGACGGGGCATCGCCGTGATAGAGCGAGCCGTCGTGTCGCGCGATGATTTCGGACGTTACGGCGACCGGCCACCGCCGGATCTCCGTGGCGTCCTCGGATGCCAGAACTTCGGCTGGGGTTGGAAGCGCATCGAGCATCAGACGATCTGACGGGTCAGCGGTGACCTCGATCGTGACATGATCGTCGGACAGGGAGACGCTCAGCGCGATGTCCGCGTCGCGGTGATCGGTCGCGAGGAAATCGGCCAGCACGAGGATCGATCGCCGAAGGCGAGCTTCATCCACAGCGATGATGCACGCCCGCTCGGGCAGCGTGCAGCCAGCAGTTCTCTTGCTCGACCAGAGCTGCCCGGCCTCTGCCGCCACCCGTGCCACCAGCTCTCGAACGTCAGCGCGGTCAGCGTCCAAACGCAACTCGCCGTCCGCAAGCTGCGAGAGGTCGAGCGCGGTATCGAGAAGTATTCGCAGCCGTATCCCAGAGGCCCGAATGATCTCCAAATCCTCGCGCTGCGAATCGTTCACCTCGCCATCGATGCCGCTCAGAAGCACGTCCGAGAAACCCAGCACGGCATTGAGTGGAGTGCGGAACTCGTGGCGAAGCGCCATCAGGTAGTCCACGTCATCGGGGTCCGACCGCACGGCTTGGCCAAGGGCCGCCTCCTCGGGAATGGACCCAACTGAAGGTTCCGAGTCCGCGACGTTGCTCTCGGCAACCTCCGACTTCTCACCCTCCGCGCCGGGCACCAAAGCCGAACGGATGCCCCAGACGGCCCCGGCTATTCCGCCCAAGGACGCGAGAGCAAACCAGCTCCAGGATTCCGCCCCGCGGACCCCTGCCACAAAGAACAGCCCAAAACCTGTCAGCAGGGCGGCGAGCGATGCGTACACGCCGAATCGCACCGTCGCGCCTCGGCGGACCTCCACCCCTTGCGCTTCCAACATACCCCCCACGCTAGCGCCCGATCTCTACCTCGGGAACGCGAGGCGAGCCTTCATCCCGCAGACGCAGCGCCAAGTCGATTCTGGCAGCGGCGTTGATCAACCCGAGATGGCTAAACGCCTGCGGGAAGTTTCCGAGCAGCGTCCCGGTCCCCGGGTCAATCTGCTCCGCAAGAAGGCCCAAGTGGTTCGAGGCCTCGGCGTGCGCCACAAACACGCGTTGCGCTTCGTCGATCTGCCCCGCCATTGCGAGCACCTCGGCCAACCAGAATCCACAAAGAACGAACGCTCCCTCCTCGCCGCCGACGCCATCGTCGGTTCGGTAGCGGTACACATACGGGCCGGCGCCCAACTTGGCGCGGATCCACTCCACCGTCCGAAGCACCCGATCGTCGTTCGGCGGCAGGAACCCGTGAATCGGAAGCAGGAGCAGGGACGCATCCGGATGCTCGTGGTCATACGCCGCCACAAAGCGCTTTCCGGCGCTGTCCAGCCCGCGAACGCAGAGCTCGGCATGCAGCTCGTCGGCGACCTGCTGCCATCGCGTTTGCACCGGCTGGTCGCCGAACAAAGGCGCCAGCTCCGCGCCGCGCCGAAGCGCGAGCCAGCTCATGAGCTTCGAGTGCACGTTGTGTCGCTTTCCCGCCCGTGGCTCCCAGATGCCATGATCGGGCTCGGCCCACATGGCGGCAACGTTGTCGACGACCTCCCGCAACCGCCGCCAACCACGCGCCGTAAGCAAGCCGCCGCCACGCTCGTAGACGTACGCGGCGTCCATCAGCGCCCCCGCGGTATCGAGCTGCAACTGATCGCGCGCGCCGTTTCCGATGCGCACGGGTCGCGAGCCCCGATACCCGCCGAGGTGGTCTAGCGTCTGTTCATCGGGAACGCGCCCGCCATCCACGGCATACATGATGTGGAGCTCGCGATCGCGTTCTAGCGTGTCCCTCACGAAGTGGAAGAACTCCCGCGCTTCGCGGTTGCACCCGAGCAGGTTCGCGGCACGCACCGCCATCGCCGTGTCCCGGGTCCAGGTGTAGCGATAGTCCCAATTGCGCACGCCGCCGATCCATTCCGGGAGCGAAGTCGTCGGCGCGGCCACCATCGCCCCGGTCGGCGCGTACATCAGCAGCTTCAGCAGCAACGCGGACCGAATGACGTGATGCCGCCACGGACCATCGTATTGGAGCTGCTGAACCCAGTCGCGCCATCGGCGCCGCGTATTTCGGAGCGCCTCGAACGGACGATACGCCAAAATCGACTCCGATTCGGAGGCGTTCCAGCTGATGACGACCCATGCACGCTCGCCCGCCTTCAACCGAAACACCGACTGCACGCCGCCTTCGGGACGCGGCTCCCACCGGCCTAGGCCGCCGAGCACCGCAACCAAGCGTTCGCCGGACGCGCTCTTGGCCAACGCCGAGCGTCCGTCGATGTCGAACGTCGTGTCGACGCGCCCGTAGTCGAATCGCGGATCGAAGACGACCTTTACGACCGCTTCTCCTTCGACGCATTGCACGCGCCGATGAACTTCGTGCACCGCCGAACGCGGGTCGTCGGTCCAGGGCATGTAATCAGTGAGGCGAATCGTCCCGCGTCCTTCGATCCGAAACAACGACTCGAGCACGTTGGTGTCTGGGTCGTACCGCTGCCGGCTCTCGAAGGGATAGTCCACGGGGCTCACCGAGGTGGAGCCTCCTTTTCCGTCGTCGAGCAACGCACCAAAGACGCTCGGGCTGTCGAAACGCGGCAAGCACAGCCAATCGATCGCCCCGTCCGCTCGGACCAAGGCCGCCGAAAACCCGTCTCCGATCAAGCCGTGGTCTGCGATCGAGAGAGCTCGCGTCGACGCTTCGTCAGTGAAGACGAACGGTCGGTTGAGTCGCTTGGCGGCGCTGTATAGGTCCATTCGTCCCAGACAATAGCAGATCGTGCGCTTCGCAACGCACATGCTAGAGGCACGCGGTGCAGCGGCGCAACACCCAGTGGGGCCTACCACTCATCCTGATAGCCCTCACCTTCGCGTCGACCTTCTACGTCGGCGCCGGCATGGTCCTCGGACACCCCCCGACCTCACTCGCCGAGCTCCGAATGGGTTGGGTGTTCTCCGTCCCGCTCATGGCGATCCTGCTAGCCCACGAGTTCGGCCACTTCTTCGCTGGCAGACACCACCGCGTAGACGTGTCGCCGCCCTACTTCATCCCGATCCCATTTTTCCTCCTCGGCACGCTGGGCGCCGTGATTCAGATTCGTGAGCAGATTCGCTCTCGAAACGCATTGCTCGATATCGGAGCCGCCGGCCCCCTCGCCGGCATGGCGGTTGCGCTGCCCGTGATCATCTACGGGATCGCCACCTCTCCGGTCGAACCTCTGCCCGAGGCGCCGTACATCCTCGAAGGCCGTTCCCTCTTGTACCTCGGACTGCTCAGCTGGTTGAAGGGCCCTATCCCCCACGGGTACGACATCATGCTCACCCCGACGGCACTGGCCGGCTGGGCAGGGCTCCTGGTCACGATGATCAACCTCCTACCTTTCGGCCAACTCGACGGGGGCCACGTGGCCTATGCGCTCGTGGGCCGCCGGCAGGATCAAGTCTCCCGGCGCCTCCTTCGCTTTCTGCCGCTGCTCGCCATCATCGTGAGCGCGGCATACGGAATTCCAAGCTACCTCGATGGGATTCGCGGGGACCAGCTCACCTATGACGTCATGGCGGGCATGCACTGGCTGGTCTGGGCTTTTGTTTTGTGGATGCTCACCCGCGCGACGGGACCGAGCCACCCGCCCACCGAAGACAACCATGTCTCCCCCCGACGCCGTGTCGTCGGCTGGTTAACCCTTTCGCTATTCGTCCTATTGTTCATGCCGTCGTGGATCCGGATGCAGTAGGAAATTTCACCGAAACGGCGGAATTCCTTAGGTTCGGGCCATGCGCCCCAGCCGCGTTTCAGTCCTTCTTCTTCTCGCGCTCGTCGCCGTGCTCGGCTCGTCGTCACCAGCCCAAGCGTGGACGCGCACGGTGGTGAAAGGTGCCAGGGCCATTGTCGATGTCGAGCCTGACGCAACCCTGAGCATTCTCCTCCGGCTAGACGTCGAAGTGCACGCCGGATGGCTACACGAGATGGAGCTCGCAGGGCTCGGCCCGGGCGTCGACCTGGACCGCTATAGGCCGCCCTACTTTCGTTCGGAGGAAGGGGAGATCTTCCGCCCCGAGTATGAGGTTCATGAGGACGGCATCATTCATCTCTCGTTTCCGCGGCGAGAAGCACCGCGGCAGGGCGAGTACCGCGTCTTCATGCGATACCGCACGAAGGCCGACGTCAGAGCCGTCGAGGTCGAGGGCGAGCCGCGAGCGCGCTTCGTTTGGTCGGTCCCCGCATGGGAGACGGGCCTTCACAACGTCTCGGTCGAGCTCCGTGCGCCGCGAGGGTCCTCGGTTCCAACCGAGATGCGCGACACGCCGCCGGGCGTCGACTTCCAAGTTACCGAGCGTCCCAAGCGCACGGTCGTCGAGTGGCGCCGCATCCACCTGCCACGCATGACCGCATGGCCGCTCACACTCGACGTCCCGGCCCAAGCGATCGCCATGCCGGTCGCTGCTCCCGACGCACCCGACCCGATGGGTTTCAGGCCGCTCACAAGTCCGGAGGAGCACACCATCGCCTGGGCTCTGCTCGTGTTGGCGGCGCTCGTCCTCCTCAAGCGCCGGTCGATCGAGGTCCGGATGGGCCGCTCTGAACTCTTGGTCCAGGCGCCATGGGTGGTGGTCTTGGCGATCACCGGCGCCGTCGTCGCAGCCGGCCAATGGGGGGTTCCGAACTACCTGGTCTGCGCCTTTCCGTTGGTCGCCTTCTCCCTGCATCGCCCCGTAAAGTGGGCGGTTCCCTCCGAGCGCCGGGACTGGCGCCCAGCCCTCTGCAAAGAGCTCCCCGCGAGAGAAACTCTGGCAAGTGACTTTCTAGATGCCACCACCGCGACCGGCCTGACCACGTTGCTCGCCGGCGGCGTATGCCTGACCGCCCTCGGGCAGCCAACGGCCGCGCTCCTCTTACTGCCGCTATTTCTGACCGGGACGCGGCATCACACCGCTGGAACCGCGGCGCAAGCGGCCGACGCGCTTCGCTTGTTTGCATCCGAGCTGCGCTCTCCCGCCGATGCCCCCGAAATGTCATTCAGCTGGGAGCTTTCGGCGAGCGGCGCACCTCGCTTGCGGGTGCATCTCCCCACTCGTCGCGCTGGCCTCACGACGCTGAGCTTCGTCGTCACTTCGAGCCCACTCGGTTTCGTCCTGCGCCGCAACATCATGCTCCTGGTGGAAACTCGTGCCCAGTCTGACGCCGACGATCTCGCGCGGCGACGGACAAACGCCGAACCCGATCTTCGCTCTTCGGATGGCAGCATCCTCAGGCTGATCGAGTGGAACGCCGAAGCGGTGGAGCTGCTCCGGGTGCTGGCACGCAAGACCCCCAAGCCCGTGAAGGCGTCGCGCGGAACGTGGCTGCTCCGCGAGATCTCCCAGCCGCGGCGCGAAGCAGCGTAGAGGGCTATCGGCCAACGCGAGACGAGAGCGGAGCCAAGATCCGGTCGACCTGTTTGAGCTCCCGCTCGACGTCCTCTTCGTCGAAGTCGATCTCGTCGATCAGCGCTTCGTGCACCGCATCGTAGAGCCAAGTGCTCGACTCGGTGTCTTCGACGCAAGCGGTGGCTTGGTGCCCTTGATGGTTCAACGTCGGGAACTTCTCGGCGACCTTTTCGAGCACGCTGACGCGGTCATCGAGATACGCGCGCATGGCGTCGAGCTCGTCGGACACCGGCTCGAGCATCTCCGGTGACTCTTGCAGGTGCTTCTGGAACGCGTCGGGGGAGCGCTCACGAACGCCATTCAACACGAGCCTGATCAGCAGGACGTCTCCCAAGTGGCGGAGCACCCCGCGAACCCCCGGGATGGCACCACTCGAGTAAATCACGTGCAGCAGCGCGCCGGCCGCCGCGACGCGACTCTCGTCGTCCATCTCGGGGTCTTCGACAATCCGCAGGACGGACTTCAAATCCTGACTGAAACGAGTCAGTGCAGGGGTCATCAACTCAACGAAACGCTCGCGCGACATATCACCTCGGCACCAGAGAACGGCCGCGTGGACATGTTACCTCAACTCCAGTGGGACCGGCGTCCGTTTCGATGATCTTGAACTCGACGCGCCTATTTCTCTCCCAGGCCTTGGCGTTGTGCTTGGGATCGACGGGGCATCGTTCACCGTATCCGCCGGACCTCAGACGGCTCTTGATGACCCCGCGCTCGATCAACGCATTCATGACCGAGGCGGCTCGAGCCCGCGTGAGCTTGATGTTGTACTTGTCGCTACCCCGCTCGTCCGCGTGGCCCTGAATCTCGACTAGGGTGATCTGTGGGCTCGCATTGAGCGTCGCAGCGACCGCATCGAGCAATGCAAAGCTACGAGACTTGATGATCGCGCTGTCGGTTTCGAAGTAGACCTTCTCGAGGATGGTGATCTGCGTGTCTTCCAGTATCACCAGACCCTTGTCGGGGCACCCATCCTCGTCCTCGTGGCCATTGTACGTTTCCGGGTCGTTCGGGCATGCATCGTCCACGTCGAGGATGCGATCGGCATCGTTGTCGACATCCGGACAGCCGTCTTCATCTTCGAACCCATCGAAGTCCTCAGGATCATTCGGACACAGATCCTTTTCGTCTGGGATCCCGTCACCATCGTTGTCGGGATCAGGGCAACCGTCTTCGTCCTGGAATCCGTCGAAGTCTTCGGGCTCATCGGGGCAATCGTCGACAACATCGGGAATCCCGTCTCCGTCACGGTCGCCTTCCCTGCCCTCGGGGCAGCCATCCTCGTCGCGATCCCCGTCATAGTCCTCTTTCACGAGAGGACATGCATCGTCGACATCGAGGATTCCGTCGCCATCATTGTCGAGATCCGGGCACCCATCGCTGTCCTCGAAGCCGTCCTTGTCCTCCGCTTCGTCCGGACAGCCGTCGTCATCGTCCGGAATTCCGTCGCCATCGCGGTCTTCAACGGCTGGCTCGTACATGAACGCGATCGTCGCCCGCACGTCC
>Ga0255043_10000060_pt1 | contig 17015 bp, 18 predicted proteins | sample BC1_12_9_MG_FD_182778 | JGI IMG/M metagenome (GOLD analysis project Ga0255043, IMG submission 182778) | Seawater microbial communities from Strait of Georgia, British Columbia, Canada - BC1_12_9 | ecosystem: Environmental > Aquatic > Marine > Strait | place: Canada: British Columbia | collected... | reverse complement strand
GGATGGTTTTCTTTGAGGTTAATGTGATTGATGCAGGGCAGGTTTTTTCACACTTTTTGCAGTCAATACAGGTTTTCTGGTCCCGCTTGACCTGGAAGGGGCTGGCAAGTGCAAGGAGGCCGAGCAGGGCTCCGTATGGGCAGAGATATCTGCACCAGAAATTGCGTATAATAAATGAGATGGCAATCAGGAAAATCATGATACCAATGGAAAGCCTGGAGGGAGAGAGAAAGAAGAGAAGCATCTTGGCGTCAACTGCCAGGTTATAGGGGGAGTTATAAAAAAACTCTAAATCCTTTAGCGTCATTTTCCAGGCGATGAGAAACAGAAATAAAAAAAGTAGCTGATATTTCAGGGATAAAAGCGGCAGGTCAAGCCAGATTGGAACCTTCCAGAGGATTTTTAGTTTTTTAGCTGTTTTTTCCACCAGGTTTGAAGCAAAACCAACAGGGCAGATCCAACCACAGAAACCTTTGCGCAGCAGCAGTCCAATGCACAGGGCAGCCAGGAAAATGGTGAGCCCGGCCGGGTGGATCATATCGTAATTGCCACTTAAAATAAGCCGTTTTAGACCTACAAGAGCACCAATGGGCAGAAAGGCCTCCACCGAAGGGGGTCTGGGTATATAGGTTGATGACTGGTCTGTGGCCCAGAGATAGAACAGGTAGTAGCGGTATCCTGCATACAGGCAGAAAAGAGCAAATCCTCCCTGGACCAGGGTTCTGAGCGTTTCAATCCATTTGGGCCTGGTGAGATTGGCAGATGATGTATTGTTCTTTTCCATGGACCCAACATACCTTAATGGATCAGGCCAGACTTTGACATAAATCAAGTTTTTGAATATTTAAGGGGACAGATTTGAAATCTGTCCCCAGAAGATTGCTGCTCCGGCAGCTCGTCAAAAAGTATACCCACACCATGTCGGCTCCGCTCTCCTCCAAAGAAGATTGTGATAAGCATGCCCGCCAGCAGTAAGAATCCAATGATTAATATAATCAGGTCATCCTTTTTCATTATGATTTATAGTATTATTTAATAGGCTTATGGGAATTAAAAGCCAGACCAGGAATAAGTAACATTTCTGACTGGAAAAACATAACTTTTCTAACTGAAGGACACTCGAGATTGTACCTGGCAGAGCATATCATAGAAGGGATAAACAACTATGTTATCAGGGACTCCCAGTATGATCCTGGTTCCGATTGCTGGCAGAGCAGGGACCTGTATGATCTGGGCAGCTCGCCTTGGGATTATATAATATATCCTGGCGACAATTCATTCTATATTGATGAGAGAGTCACTGAACGGCTTGAAACATTGGACGTTGCATATGATTTATGTGAACTCGAGGAACTTCTCTGGAAATTTATCAGGCAGGAGATCAGACAGAAGCTGGAGCCGTTCCATTGCCGGGGCCAGAGATCAAGGTCTCAAAAAAGTAATAGAAAAAAACCTGAAGAGCAGCAGGTACAGGTTTTTGATAAGCGGCGTATTTATTATCTTCGCTCCGGAGTTGTTGACCAGCGCAGGATTGGTAGTGTGCCGCTCAAAACTTTTTCAGCCGTTTTTAATAAGTCAAGAGATGAGATCGAACAATATTTCATCCAGCTTGAGAAGAGCCTTGAGCCAAGGGAGTACAAAGAGTACGCCTATGTGATCTTTGATCTGCAGCGCCACTTTGCCGGTATGTCTGCACGATTAGTACCCCAGGCCCTGGACCAGGATGAGTTAGATGAGAATTTTGTAAAGGACCTGTGCAGTTTGCATAGAGATCAACTTTTCTGGGCAGGTGTGCAGCAGAAAAATAGATTGCATGAATATCTTGTACGATATGCGGTCATGTTTTTTGATTATGAGTTCGATGGAGGTTCCGGCTGGGCAGAGTATATACAGAATTTCATGAACTCGAAACGGTTTCACGCCCCTCCAGCTCCACAGGAAAGTGTTGCGATGGGTGAGATTGTGGAAATATTTGGAGTGGCTGAAAAAAAACTCCATGCAATGAATAAAAGCGATCTGACAAAACTTTTCAGGCAGAAGGCCCATGAGCTTCACCCTGACAAGGGAGGTGAGCATGATGCGTTTGTTCGTCTTGCGGAAGCCTATAAGGAAGTGTTGAAGGGGAAAATTTAAAATTCGGTGTTGGAGTTTCCTGAGACTTTTCTATATCTTTTTCTTATGTAAAAAACTGTAATTTTGAATTGTGAGTTTTAAGTTTTATCGGCATACGGTACTGCCGAGGAGTGACAGAATTAATTTAAAATTCAGAATTTAAAATTGTCTGGATCTCATACCTTTAGCCTTTAACTTTTCTCCTTAAATAACGCTTCAAGACGTAGATTCCATCAGGTGTAAACGGCTCCTTCTCACTGAGCGCAAGCACCTTTTCAGGAGTCATGAAAAAGCCGCTTTCGATCTCTTCCTCCTGGAGGATCATCCCCCCATCATAGGTGCAGGAATAAACCCTGCCCCACACCAGGTTTGAACCGTCTTCATGGCAAAAGGTGAAATGGGAAATTAATGGAGTGTCCCGGATTCCAAGTTCTTCCTCAAGTTCACGCACGGCTGACTCGTCATAGCTTTCACCGGCCAGAACCACGCCACCGGCAGCAATGTCATAATAGTTGGGATAAATGTCTTTGTTCATGGTTCGTTTCTGGACAAAAAGCTCATCTTTACTGTTAAAGACCAGAATATAGGCCGCACGATGAGGGAGACCCCTGGCCCGCATTTCATGCCTGGGTGCACTACCTGTTTCATTATTGTCCTTATCAACGATCAGGATAATTTCATCTTGTGCCAGCATATAAAGGAGGGACCTTAATGAAGTTTTTACTAAGAGAAAAAGCCACTGGGCCGGTTAAACCTGCTGCATAACTTCCAGCCCAATAGCTACGAATTGAAGGAAAAATTTACAGGGTGAATTCAGTTACCCAAAAATCATGCAGATTGCAGAAGCTGGTGGCATAGACCCTTGAGCCGGCGTCATTGGGCAGTTCAAAAGTTGAGATTGCTTCCTTGTCTTCGGGGTCAAATGTCATGGCACCGATAACAGTACCGTTTTCTGCAACAAGTGTGTGACGTACAATGTAATGAATTTCACTCATGGGATGCTTGGTGGCCACAGTTATGGTTTTACCAGCCTTTGTAACTTCCGGGGCATGGCTCCCCACTTTTGCTGCCCATTGGCCAGGATTGTCTGCAGTGTAAACAACACCTGCAGGAAATGAACCGGTGGATGCAAATGATCTTGATGCAGAACTAACTGCAACTCCTGCTGCCAGTGCCAGAGAAGCTTTCAGAAAATCACGTCTTTCATGCATAGTTATCCTCCTTTGTTTGAAGTTGTAATTCCTTTTGCACAATCTCTAATGGGAACAATTCTTAATAAATCATTAAAAAACAATCAAGCAGATATTCTAGCGGCAGTGGAAGAGCTTCTTGACTTACTACTAAACACCCAATCAAAAGATCATATGTGTCAAATAGGAGTTATTTCCTGCTTGAGAAGGCAGCAGGAAATTTTATAGAGAGGCTTGCCGTCTGTATCATAGCGCAGATTGTCGGGTTGCAGCATTTTATTGATCACACAGCCCTCAGGAATATCGAGGCTGAAAAATTTATCCTCAGTAAAACCGGTATTTTTGATAAGCCGGTTCTCTTCGATCCTGAATACGTTTACCGGGTAGTCCTCACATAAGGGGCACTGGTAGACCCTGCCGTTTGGAAAGATAAAATAGTTTTCCGCCACCCTTCCTGCACATTCAAATTTTCCCTCTGGTTCCGAAAATACCTTTGGGAAGATGGCCGTTATTCCATGTGTCGCAGCATCAGCAGCCACCTTGGGAATTTTCTCCAGCCATTCTTCTGGAGTAAGTTGCCAATTGTCTGCACCATTTATTGCAGTTTCCCCTCTGATACCTATTACCTGGATGAAAAAACGTTTTACTCCCCATTGAGCCAGCAGGGGAACCATCTTATGGAGGTGTTCAATATTGTATCTGCTTACCGTGTAGATCAGGCTGACGTTAAAACCTCGGGTAACAGCAGTCTGTAGGTTTTTCGTGCAGGTGTCAAAAACACCATCGCCCCGGAGTGGGTCGTTTACTTCAGGATAAGGGCCATCAAGGCTGAAACTTAAAAAATCAAGATCGGATGGGGCAACTTTATCCAGGAAGTCATGGAACAGATAACCATTTGTGTCAACAGTGACAGAACTGTATCCCAGCTTCTTTGCATACCGTATGACATGGGGAAGCTCAGGATGCATGGTGGGTTCGCCGCCCAGAAAAATAACATTGGATTCTCTGTGTTTATCCTGAAAAAGCTCGAGCCATTTTTCCAGGGTTTCTCTTGATACAGTAGAAGAACCGTGTTGTTCAGGATTTATATAGCAGTGTCGGCATGAGAGATTGCATGCGGTCAGAACATGGAAAAAGATATTTCTTTCCCCGCTTTTGAATCCGACGGTTCTGGCTTGGGTCAGACTCATTTGTTGTCCTTTACAGCAATTTGAGCGAGTGTATAGCTGGCCAGGGGACTGTCATGCCAGTAAGTATTATCAGGGGCAGCGAAAAAGGTTTTAAAAAGTTCCAGGCTTTCCCTGCGCAGGACATGCGGGATTATTTCAGCAGACATCCCCTGGTACAGAGGGTTGAGACTTTGCAGATCAAGATTAGTGCCGCCGCCTATAATATCCTCATACCCGTAAACTATTTTGCGGATACCGTTTAACAGCAGGGTCACATAGCACATGAGGCAGGGTTCCATGGTTGAATATACAACAATTTCGCTCCGGTCTATTTCCGGGTGGAGCGCAAAGAGTTCCCTAAGCGCCACTATTTCAGCATGATCGAGTTCATTTTGATCCGTTGCTTTGGAATTAATTCTCCGGCCCCTGCTGACAATTGTTCCATCATGGACCATGACGCATCCTACAGGAAATTCGCCGGCAGCCAGGGCTTTACCCGCCTCACCCAGAGCCTGGTGCATGAAATTTTCATAATCTGTCATTGTAATTGTCCATGTCCTTACAAAAAATCAGAAATGAGCTATATATTCTTTGATTGCTTCTCAGACAAAAGTTGCAATATTATATAATACCAATGTAATAAAAAAGTTATCAAACCATTTACAACATATTCATGCAAAAGCAAATGCACGAATGAAGGAGATCTAAAATGGACAGATATACAAAAGGGTTTGTACTGGCCTCATTAATTTATTTCTTTCTGGCCGCAATATTGGGTATCTGGATGGGATTGGCAGAGACCGGGGAATGGGTGAAATTTGCCCATATCCATTTTAATCTCCTTGGTTTTATGGCCATGATGATTTACGGGGTAGGCTATTTTATTCTGCCACGGTTTAATGCCAGAAATCTTAAATGGCCACAACTGGTACCCTTTCATTTTTATTGCGCCAACCTTGGATTGATCGGCATGGTATTCACCTCTTCCGAAAGGCCTTCGGCAGGGTTTGCACTCTTTGCCTTGCTCTCTGTTGTTTCAGTTTTCTTGTTTGCAATAAACCTTGGGGTTACCCTGGCGGCTCCTCAAGAACCAGAAGAAGAGGAGGAATCAATCCAAGCGGAGCCTGAATCAAAAATCGTCATAACAGCTGAAACGCGTATGGGTGAAGTTCTGACTAGATGGCCGCAGACGTTAGATATTCTGGTTAACAACGGATTTCAACCACTGGCAGACGCGGAGCACCGTGAAAAGGTAAAAGGGTTGCCCGTCACTCTCGGCATGGCCTGCGAGCGGCACGGATTAGACGCTGATCTGATAGTCAGCCTTCTCAATAAGGCGGTTGCCTCCATTGCATCAGAGAAGAGAGCAGCACATCCCCAACCTGCACCGCTTCAGACTATCCAGGGAAAACTTCAGCAGGGTGATGTTATTGGTCAGCAGCATGTGATAGGAGATATCCTTACGGTGTACCCGGCCACGGAAAAAGTATTTAAGAAATATTACGGCTCGGCCTGTTTTTCATGCCCTGGACAGGCTACGGAATCAGTCAGGCAAAGTGCCATGATGCATAATGTGGATGAGAAGAATATACTGGCAGAACTCAACGAGGCGGCAGGTATCGGACATGAGTATATCTGAACAGGCTGCTGAAAATTTTATCAGGCAGTTCGAAACTATTGATACAGTTGAGGAGCACGGCAGGGGGGTCATTCATGACACCTACCTGGTAAGGCTAAGTGGTCAGGCTGGTAGTTTTATCCTGCAGCGCATCAATACCCAGGTTTTTAAACAGCCTGAATTGATTATGCAGAACCTGGGGGTGGTATGCGAACATGTCCATGACCTGAAAAAATGTGCTGACTTAAGAATTGATTCAGACTGGATTATGTTGCACATAATCCCAACCAGGGATAACAGGGATTTTTTTATCGATCCTGAGGGAGGTTTCTGGAGGGCTCTAAGCTTCATTCATGGAGCCAAGCCGCTGGAAAAAATTACCGACCTGGATAATGCCAGGGAGGTTGGGCGGGCCTTAGGCATTTTTCATCACCTGACTAGCAATCTTAATCCAGAGCTTTTGCACGATACCCTGCCGGGATTTCATAATATTGAGCTCTATCTCAGTAAATATGACCAGGTTCTATCCCCGGAGTTTCACGGGGAACCCAATGAATCAGAGAACTTTTGCAGACAATTTGTGGAGAAACGGAGAAGGTGGGCCCCTGTGCTGGAAAATGGACGAAAGCATAATAAGCTGCAGATGCGGATTATCCATGGGGATCCCAAGATTAACAACGTAATGGTTGATAACCGGACAGGCAAGGCTGTCAGTATCATTGATCTGGATACAATTAAACCGGGGCTGGTACTATATGATATAGGTGATTGCCTGCGTTCCTGCTGCAACATTCAGGGTGAGGAGACTCGCGACTTCGATGCAGTCCAGTTTGATTTAGGGCGCTGCGAGGCTGTACTGTCAGGATACATGGGCGCAGCACATGAATGCGTTACTGCCCGGGACTTTGATTTTTTATTTGATGCCATCAGGCTTATCCCCTTTGAACTGGGGCTCAGGTTCTACACTGATTTTCTGGAGGGTAATCGCTATTTTAAAATCAGCTACCCGGCCCATAATCTTGACCGGGCCATGGTACAGTTCAGGCTGGTTGAAAGTATTGAGCAGCAGGAAGAAAGTATCAGGGCGATTATTGAGGAAAGCTGCCAGAGTTGCCGGAAAATGTAATTCGTTTTGTAAATTACTGAACAGGATTAATACTATGGATGAATTGAAAAATTCTCTTGGCTATCGCTATTTGCAGGACACAAAATTTGATCGGCAGACTATCAGGCGCAAGGCGCGGTTGGATATTGCGCCGGCCCAACCCTATAAAAAGTATGTTGGTGCGGAAAAAGTTGTGCTGCCAACAGGCTGGGATATGGATAGAGGGTTGCGTGAGACCTTGCAGCAAAGACGGTCAAGCAGGCGATTTGGCAAAAGCGCGATCAGCATAAAGGAACTTTCCATGCTGCTTTGGGCCAGCCAGGGGATTACCGGCAGGGCAGGTAACTTTTTTTTCAGAAATGCACCTTCTGCCGGAGCTCTTTATCCTGTGGAAACCTATCTTTCTGTGCAAAATATTGAGTCGATAGATTCCGGTCTTTTTCATTTTCAACCTGCCGATTTCAGCCTTGAAAAGCTGGGTGCGGAATTTGTTGGCAATAAAGTGGCCGAAGCTGCACTTGACCAGTCGTTTCTGGCAAAAGCCGGAGTAGTTTTTATCTGGTCAGCCATTCTTCGGAGAAATTTTTCCAAATATGGTCACAGGGGTATGCGCTATATCCTCATGGATGCAGGTCATATTTGTCAGAATTTGCTTCTGGCAGCTGAAGCCCTGGGGTTGGGAGCCTGTCCTGTGGCAGCTTTTTACGATGACGATTTAAATGCACTGCTGGGTTTTGACGGGACGGAGGAATCAGTTATATACCTTGCAGCAGTCGGCACTAAAGAATAATCTGAGAGTGTACCCGGGACAGATTTAAAATCTGTCCCCTTAAAAAAAACATAAAAACCTTCTGGAGTTGTAAATTATGTGGAGTTCCAAGGATGTTTATTATATTTCTGACAGTACCGGTATTCTGGTTACTAACTTGGGCCAGGCCCTTATCTGCCAGTTTCCTGAGGTAAATTTTAATGAAGAGAAATTTCCCTTTATTCTGACCGTTGCAGAGGCAAAAAAGACAATGGATCATATTGTGAAACGTTCGGGTGGCCGGAGGCCAATAATTTTCAGCACAATTCTTGATCCCAATATCCGCGCAGTCTTTGATTCGCCGGAAGTGGAATATTTCGAGATGTACGGACGGTTTCTGGAAGACCTGGAAACATGCCTGGAAACCGAAGCAGTTCGTGAGCCCGGTTTTGCCCGGCATCCAAGCGATATGGAGATGAACAAAAGGGTGGAGGCTATTCATTACTGTCTGGCCCATGATGACGGCACCAAGGTCAGCGAATACGATGAGGCGGATGTAATACTGCTTGGTGTTTCCCGGGCCGGCAAAACTCCAATTTCCGTTTTTCTTGCGACCCAGATGGGGCTAAAATCTGCCAATTTCCCGCTTACATCAGAGTATCTTAATAGCTACAGACTGCCTGAGTTGATCCGGCAGAACAAAAATCGGGTGGTTGCCTTGACAACATCGCCTGAACAACTGCGCAGTGCCAGGGAAAAGCGCTATTCTGGAAGTAAATATGCAAAGAACTCCACCTGTGTTGAGGAATTAAGACAGGCAGAACAGATTTATTTGAAGGCTCATATCCCTGTTGTTTCCACAGCAGGTAAATCCATTGAGGAGACCGCAACCCAGGTTATGCAGGAACTGGGAATCTCCAAAAAATATATTCTGTGAAAATGCTTGGGTGTTATGGGATTTCTGCTCGACTAAAGTATGGAAATCCCAGGATCAGGATGAGTCAGGAAGGCAAGATGAGCGTAATCATTCAACCTGCTTATGCCTTGCAGACTGTTATAAAAATTCCGGTTTCTTTTGTTATCTGCTCGGCAATAACACCATCACAGTAAACAATGACCCGTAAAATTCTGCTTATCTGTTTTTCTTCACACACGAAGCTGAAAGTCTGGCCAGTCCTGGCCAGTTTAAGACGTAGTCTGACGTCTTTTACTCCCTTTCAGCAGTCATCGCGGTAGTCTATAAAATGGTTTTCCATGGCTATGTAAAAAAATCAATCATTGTCATCCTGATCTTCGGCAACAGATTCATCTCCTTCTTTTTCTTTGGCAAACAGACGGATAATGAGAATTCCTGCCTCGTATAGGGCAAGCAGTGGCAGGCAAAGCAGAATTGCTGCCATAATATCTCCGGCAGCAAGAAGAAATGACAGCATTAATATGGCCGGGTAAAAATATTTCCGTTTTGTTGAAAAATAGGTACGACTGACCCAACCGATTTTTGCCGCAGCAACCATCAGAAAAGGAATTTCAAAGGCCAGTCCGAATCCAAGAGAGGTGCGAGCCACAAATGTAATGTAACCGCCAAGCTTTGGCAGTGCGGTCAGCTTTGGATTGGAGAATCCCATAAAAAAATGAAGCAACTGCGGCAGGACGATGAAAAAGGCAAAGGATGCTCCTGCTGTAAAAAGCAGGGTAGCCCAGAATACAACGGTCAATACGGTCTTTTTCTCACTGGAATGCAGTCCGGGTGCTATAAACATCCAGAGTTCATAAATGAGGACAGGGATACTGAAAGTTATACCAATGAGAAGGGAAAGTTTGAGGTAGGTGATAAAGGCTTCTGTAAGATTTGTATAGACTAGCTTTACTACCTCTGACTGGGCAGAAAAGAGGGGCATCATAAAAAAACGGGCAATCTGTTCAGCAAAGAAATAGGCAAGAACTGCAAAGAGAAATATAGTTCCAAATGAAACAAGCAGCCTCTTGCGAAGCTCTTCAAGGTGGGCTGAGGTGGTGATCATGAAGTACTCTTTTTTTCTGGGCTTTCAGTTTCTGATTCTGCAGGAGTGGTTTGACTGATTTCTTCAGGTGCGGCAACCGATTCTGCTTCTTCGGTTGTGGTTTGGCTGATCTCTTCAGTTGCAGCAGCAGGTTCTGAGTCTGTTTCAGGTCCTTCGGGTGTAACTGTTTCAAATTTATCTGCCAGGGCATTTTCCGGAAGATCTTTGTATGCCTCAAGCAATTTGTTTGGATGCTTATCAATATCCTGCTGATCCCATGCAGGGGTCTCTTCGTCTTCGTCGTGAAGGCTTTCCTTCAGAGTGGATGCAGCTTTTTTAAGCTCAACAATACCCTTGCCAAGAGACTTGGCCAATTCGGGTAGTTTATCAGGCCCGACAACAATCAAAGCAACAGCCATGATAAGGATCAATTCAGGAAGTCCAATGCCAAACATTAAAGGTATATCCTTTTAGTAGATTCAATAATTTTAGAATGCAACAACATATCAGCTTCCCCCATGCCGTCCGCGTCTGTTTACAGACGCCGACAAACATAGAATAAGATCACCTTTGAAATGAATTAAAGGGGGGACAGAATTTAAGATCATCCCAGCTTCCCCCATACCGTTTTATTTGGTATAAAAAAATAGTATAATGCAGCCAGCAATCTACGGTATTTAATAGTGGGTGTCAAGAATCAGTGCTTAAGTGAAACCGGGCTGATTGACTTTTGGGAAACCTTTTACTATGTTTGCTGTCGCTTATGTTTTTCGTTGTGTTTTTTACCTGAATAGGAATTATTTTTGCTGGGATCAGCTTTAGGAGAATATAAATGGCCAATGTCGTTGTAGTAGGTACCCAATGGGGTGACGAAGGCAAGGGAAAGATTGTCGATTTGCTTACCCGGTACGCGGATTATATAGTCCGATTCCAAGGAGGCAATAACGCTGGACATACCTTGGTGGTGGAAGGAAAAAAGTTTGTATTTCATCTTATCCCATCCGGTATCCTCTATGAAAGTAAGATGTGTATGATTGGTAACGGAGTGGTCATTGATCCGGAAGTCCTTCTTGCAGAAATGCAGGAACTTGCAGACACCGGTTTGCCGGTTACCCCGGAGAGGCTGATGATCAGTGAAAATGCCCACCTGATAATGCCCTATCACAAGAGCCTGGATTTGAACCAGGAAGCAGCTTTGAAAGGCAGCAAAAAAATTGGCACCACCGGCCGGGGCATTGGACCATGTTATGGAGACAAAATTCTCAGGAAAGGGATCAAGATCGGAGATTTGCTCGATGAGGATCTTTTCAGGGATAAATTAAGAGACAATATTGAAGAAAAAAACTTTTTGCTCACCAAAAGGCTCAACAGCGAACCGGTTTCTTTTGAAGATATTTACAGCCAGTTTCAGACCTTAGCAGAAAAGCTGGCACCATTTTTAGGAAATATTTCTGTAGAACTTGACCAGGCCAGAAAAGGCGGCAAGCATATACTTTTTGAGGGGGCGCAGGGTACGCAGCTTGATATAGATCACGGCACTTATCCATTTGTTACCTCTTCAAATACAGTGGCAAGTAATGCCTGTACCGGAAGTGGTTTCGGGCCAGTTCACATTGATGCGGTGATCGGCATTTTAAAGGCTTATACAACCAGAGTAGGATCCGGTCCGTTCCCCTCCGAACTTTTCGATGAAACAGGAGAGCAGTTGCAGCAGAAAGGTGGCGAATTCGGAGCCACTACCGGCAGAAAACGTCGCTGTGGCTGGTTGGACAGTGTTGTGGCAAACGATGCAATCCGCTTAAACTCCATTACCGGATTAGCGGTTACAAAGCTGGATGTTTTAAGCGGTCAGTCTACCCTGAAGATTGCCACATCCTATGAAGCTGATGGTAAAAAATATACATCCATGCCGAGCAATATCAGGCTGACTGAAAAAGTAAAACCAGCCTACGAAGAGATTCCCGGCTGGCAGGAAGACATTGGCAGTGCCCGCAATATTGAGGATCTTCCTCAAAAGGCCCGTGATTATATTAAACGCATAGAGGATATTACTGAAACCCCTGCAGCAATAATTTCTGTTGGCCCCGCCCGTGATGAGACACTGCTGTTGAATAATCCTTTTGCCTAGTGTTGCGTCAAGGATCAAATGGCGTAATATTGCGCCGCAATTTATTGTGCCTGCAAGGCGCAACGTTATATGCATAGTGGTGCTATGTGGATGAAGTTGCAACGCAGCAGGCGCAATAAAGGGCAAGCAGGATGCGTCAGTTGAGAGTTGACGTGACACTAGAGCTTATTTACGGACAAGCTCCTAATAAGAAGAAAGGTGTTTGTTCGTTTCATGCGCTAATAAAGTTTGCGATTTTTCACAAAATGATTATATTCTATCGGTTTTTAGGATCGACACTTGAAGCCTGTTATTTTTTATAAGGAGATTATTACCTATGGCACGTATTACAGTTGAAGACTGTTTGGACAAAATTGGTGATGACAACCGTTTCAGCCTGGTTCACCTGGCGGTAGAGCGGGTTAAGCAAAGGCGGCACGGGGCCCCATTGTTGATACCAGCCAGAAAAAACAAGGAAGTTGTTATGGCCCTGCGGGAAATTGCTGCCGGTGAAGTGAATTTCGGAAATATAGTAGAACTGCCGAAGCGTGATAATAAGCATACGTCAAGAAGTGATGCTGAAATTAGCCGTGAGGCAGAGACACTACCAGAAGTGGAGGCAGTTTGATCCGCACCATGGAAATTGACTATTATGAGGTGCTTGGCATCTCAGGGACGGCTTCTTCTGATGAGATAAAAAAGGTTTATCGAAAACTGGCCATGAAGTTTCACCCGGATCGTAATCCGGGAGACAAGGAAGCAGAAGAGAAGTTCAAGCAGGCCACAGAGGCGTACGAAGTTCTCAGCGATAGCAAGAAGCGTCAGATATATGATACCTACGGCTTTGAGGGACTGAAGAGTAGGGGGTACCAAGGGCCTGACTTTGAAGATGTATTTTCCAGTTTCGGAGATATTTTTGGAGATATCTTCGGATTTGGCAGAGGTGAGACACAGCGCTCAAAGCAGGGGCCTATGCGGGGATCGGATCTTCGCTATGATCTGTCCATAACCTTTATGGAAGCTGTGCATGGTATTTCCAAGGATATTGAAATTGAAAGGCCTGATACCTGTTGGACCTGTGAAGGAACAGGGCTGCGTCCCGGTTATAAGGCAGAAACATGTTCAGCCTGTCATGGAAGAGGCCAGGTAGTCAGGGCACAGGGCTTTTTTCGCATGAGCACCACCTGTCCGGAATGCCGGGGAGAGGGAGAAATAATTAAAGATCCCTGTGCTGACTGCAATGGTGTCGGCCTGGTTAAAAGCAAGAAAAAGGTCGCACTGAAGATACCTGCCGGAGTTGATACCGGCGCAAAGATGCGCCTGCATGGCACTGGAGAAGGCGGCCGTAAAGGCGGGCCGGCCGGTGATCTTTATGTTATAATTCACGTTGCGCCCCATGAGTTCTTTTTGCGTGAAGGAGACTTGATTTACTGTCAGTATCCCTTGAATTTTGATCAGGCTGCTCTTGGATGCAGTCTGGAGGTTCCGACTATCCATGGTGAAAAGAATATAAAAATACCTAAAGGAACCCAGACCGGACAGAGATTCACCCTGAAAAATGAAGGCGTCCAACACCTCAGGGGTAATGTTCGGGGCGATATGATTGTAGAGGTCACGGTGGTTACTCCTAAGAAGTTAACAAAAAAGCAGAAAGAACTTCTGCGGGAGTTTGGTGAACTGGAGAGGCAAAAGGTAAAGGGAAACGAAGAGGGGTTGCTTAAGAAATTATTACATCTCGGTCGAAAGGAGTAGTATCCTGGAATTTCATTGGTAAGTCGGTAAAGATTTGTGTAAAGCTGTTGACAAAGACATCTAAATCAATAATATTCGACTCCTTCACAAGACTGGTAAAAAAACGATATATATCTAAGTGCTGCATTTTAAAAAGTTTGAGTTTTTCAATATATTTGCTGTATTAATTTGGTTTTTAGGGGAATGTGGAGAATAAATTATGGACAAAAAACAACAGGCACATTTTAAGGCCAAGCTTGAGGCCATGAGCCAGGATATATTGGACGAAGCAGAAAAAACCCTGCTGGAGATGACAGATCAGAGCGAGAATTATCCTGATCCTGCGGACAGGGCTACAGCAGAATCCAATCGAAATTTTGAGTTGCGCATCCGTGATCGTGAAAGAAAATTACTTGCCAAGATCAAGGAAGCCCTTGATCGTTTAGATAATGGGACCTACGGGTTTTGTGAAAGCTGTGAAGATGACATTTCTGCAAAACGTCTCGAGGCCCGGCCGGTAACCACGCTGTGTGTTAAATGTAAGACCGCACAGGAACAGCACGAAAAAGAACATGCTCAATCCTAAAACAGTATGCCTGAATTACGTAAGGATCCTATTCTTGGTCGCTGGATAATCATCGCTAAGGAGCGAAGCAGACGTCCCACAGATTTTGTTGTACAGGAACAGGTTGTAAAAGGAGGCTTTTGTCCTCTCTGCCCTGGCAATGAAAATACTACTCCAGCAGAAGTCCTGGCTTACGGGCGCAACCCGTCTCAACCTGCTAATTCTCCAGGCTGGGATCTCAGGGTAGTGCCGAACAAGTACCCTGCCTTAGTCATAGAAGGAGATCTCAACAAGGAAGGAGTTGGGATCTACGATAAAATGAATGGCATCGGGGCCCATGAAGTTATCGTGGAAAGTTCCAACCATGAAGACACCTTTATCACCCTTTCTCCAGACCAACAGCTTAGCCTTTTTAGGGCTTTTCGTGACCGATTGCTAGATTTGGGTCGTGATCCGCGCTTTAAATATGTCATGGTTTTCAAGAACAGCGGCAAAGAAGCTGGAGCATCGCTTGAGCATTCCCATTCACAGTTGGTTGCTTTGCCCATTCTGCCGCGTATGATTGTTTCTGAACTTGATGGCAGCCTTTCCTATTATAAATATAAAGAACGTTGTATCTTTTGTGATATAATCCGCCAGGAGCAAAGAGAAAAGATCCGGGTGGTATGCCAGAACGAACATTATATTACTCTCATGCCATTTGCTCCACGCTCACCATTTGAGATGTGGATTCTTCCTAAAAAACATTCCTCCTCATATATAAATACTGATGATGTTTCTTTTGTGGCATTGGCGCAAATTTTTTCAGAAACCATGAAGCGCCTTAATGCCTGTATTCCAAATGTGCCCTATAATTTTGTACTTCATGGTGCACCGTTACATTCGGAACCGCTGGATTATTTTCACTGGCATTTTGAGATACGACCGAAGTTGACCACAACGGCTGGTTTTGAATGGGGTTCCGGGTTTTATATTAATCCAATGCCGCCGGAAGACGCTGCTGTTTATATGAGAGAGACTTTCTCTACAGAGTTATGAAAGAAGCTTTCTCTGCATAGTTCTGATCGTAAGTTTTTATAGGAATTTGCAGTTTGGTAAAATTATTATTAGAACTCCATAAAGTAATGCTGGCCTGAATATTTACGAATTTATTAGCATAAATCTGACTTTTACGTGTAGTTGAACCTAAGGTGCTGAGGCAGCCAATGAAGAAAATCCTGCTTGTTGATGATGAGGAGAGTATCCATCTTCTTTACCGGGAGGAGTTTGAAGAAGAGGGCTATGAAGTACACTCGGCGCTCAGTGGAACGGATGCCCTGGAAAAGTTCAGGCTGATAGCTCCTGACCTGGTTATTCTCGATATTAATATGCCGGATATGAATGGCATTGAGGTACTGCGTCAGATGAAGGAAATAAATCCAACTCTGCCGATTATTCTCAGCACTGCATACCATGAGTACAAGCAGGATCTCGGAGCATGGGCCTCGGATGAATATATTGTGAAGTCTTCCGATCTGGGTGAATTGAAAGAGGCAGTCAGGCGATATATCTCTTGATAGTATCAAGCAGGCACTTCCATTCATATAATCCTATTTTGCCATGAAGGATATACAAAGCCAGCGGGACCATCGCCATATAAATATACAAAAGGTGGGGGTCAAGGATATTACCTATCCGGTCATGGTGCTGGACAAGGCCAAGAGGCTGCAAAGGACCGTGGCAAATTTCAATATGTATGTCAATCTGCCCCATCGGTTCAAGGGCACACACATGAGTCGCTTCATTGAGATCCTGAATCAGTTTCACGGTGAGTTCGATATCAAGAATCTTCGGTTGATTCTGGAAGAGATGAAAAGCAGACTTGACGCTGAATCAGCGCACCTGGAAATTGAATTTCCCTACTTCGTAAAGCAGAAGCCTCTCCATTCCAATGCAATTGGGATTGGTGAGTATCAATGCAAGATGCATGGGGTTCTTGATGAAAACTATCAACTTGTCCTGCAGATAAATGTCCCGATTACACCGCCGCTGCATATCCAAAACGGTGGAGGATTGCCCCGTTCTCCGGGGCATTGGGGTAATGCTGTTATAAGTATTCAGTATCGAAATTTTATCTGGATTGAAGATGTCATTCAGATGGTTGAAGATGTTATAGGGCAAAGCCGTTTAACTGAAGAGCACAAAGACCCGGGGGGTTTTCCTCCGACTGATCATTTGTCAGAGGAATCGTTGTTGTCGGTGGAGAAGATTGCCAAAGCTATTGGGAGAAAGTTTTCTGCCAATACTGATATCCTTAGTTTTTCAGTAACTGTGGAGAACCTCTCGGAAGGGTATAAAACTTTTGCCATTTTAGACGGTCCCCAGGAACAGCCAGCGAACAGTTAGCCCTGGAATTTTTTTCTCCGTACCTGGATAATGAAAGTATAAATAAAAATGTGAGTGATAAGAGATTATGCAGAATGAGTTATTACTGGAGATTGGCTCTGAAGAGATTCCAGCCGGGTTCATAAGTCCTGCCCTGAAGAATATGCAAAAAGCTATGGCTGCAAAACTGGCCCAGCTGGAGTTGCAATACGATTCGATCCAAACAGCAGCTACACCGAGGCGTTTAGCTATCTGTGTAAATGGACTGGTTTCGCAACAGCCGAATCGTGAGGAAGAATTTTTAGG
>Ga0255043_10000056_pt1 | contig 17534 bp, 14 predicted proteins | sample BC1_12_9_MG_FD_182778 | JGI IMG/M metagenome (GOLD analysis project Ga0255043, IMG submission 182778) | Seawater microbial communities from Strait of Georgia, British Columbia, Canada - BC1_12_9 | ecosystem: Environmental > Aquatic > Marine > Strait | place: Canada: British Columbia | collected... | reverse complement strand
ACAGGCCAGTTCACCGCTATCCTTAAATGCCGCCGTCTTTCCGTCCCAACCGACACGTGGGTGCCCCCTTCCTGAGGTGATGGGTCTGTCTCGCAGCCACAGAGATGTGTGATCTTGTTATGCGCCCGTTATCAATATGGTGGCTGGACTGAGGCAATTATGCCGAATAAATATGGACCGCATCTTAGCAGAGAACTCACATATTGGAAAGTATGAAGGCCAGAATACCCAGTTTACGAACAGTGAGGTTCGAAGTAAAAAACCCACACCCCAATGCTATGGGTGTGGGGCTTAGTCGTCGGCTGTTAAGCTCTTTACGAAAGATTCTAATTGCATTTCCCGCATGTTTCCTCTTACTTTACGGTCTTTCTCAAAGCCAGTGGATCCTTTTTCAATCCTTTCCTTGCATTCGTCCGACTTTGCGTAGTTATCATATTTAAAGAGGCTGCTTTTCATTTCATACTCGTAATTCCCATTTGCATCGACGAAATAATCAACTTTCGACTGATACTCACATCCGGGTGGATGTTCCTCCTCGGCGTAAAAAATGGTGATCGCGAAAGATCCAAAAACCTTATAGAAAATCCAAAGGAGTTTTTTGTGATCATCGTATGAATTCTTGATCCCAAAATTATGATGTCTCTTGAGTAATTCTGTAAATTTTGGTGATAGCTGGCGTTCTGCGATCAACGTTTGAAAGGCAGTCTCTTGCTCTCCTGATATTGTCCCATCATAGTAAAGGTTGTAATTATCATCCGTCCTGAACATAATTTTTCCTTATAATCCGGCTGGTCTGCTCCACATCAATCCTGGAACAGCGAGAGTTTGTCCGCCACTTGTTGCCGCCTCTGCCCTTGTTGAAAATTTGCAACTTCGGATAACTTACGAAGAACAAATACCAACCTTGTCTAACCGTGTCAAGGAAGATAGAAATGACGTCAACAGTACTTTTTTGAATAGCAAGGCTTTCTACTGTTATGATATAGGGACTAGCGGGTCGACGATTGCGGAATGCGGATTGCGGATTTGAGATTGCACAAGACTGAGTTAGAAAAAGTAGAGGTGGAAGTTACTACTGGATTCTTGTCTTACTCAAATGACCAGTTTGCGTCAGCCACCTTTCAATCTGAAATCTAAAATCTAAAATCTGAGATCCTGAAGTGGTCGTAGTCACGCCGGGGCGTGATGAATAATGCAGGCTTATAGGAGGTGGCTAAGATGAAGGTGGCGGCGGTACAGATGGACATAGCCTGGCACGACCGACCAGTTAACCACGATAAAGCCAAGCGTTTAGCGGCTCAAGCCAGGGAGGCGGGCGCAGATTTGCTTGTTTTGCCGGAGATGTTTTCCACCGGATTTTCAATGGACACCTCCATCACGCCTGAACCTTTGGAAGGAGCCACGCCCACTCTGTTGCGCACCTTGGCCCGCGACTTGGACATGGTGGTCGTTGGTGGCTTTGTCCTGGAGCGAGACAATGGTGGACCACAAAACGTGTCTCTGGCAGTGGACCGCAATGGAAACGATCTTGCGCTTTACGCCAAGATTCATCAGATTGGTTTGTTGGGAGAAGACGGAAGCTATGACCCTGGTGACTGGCCTGTGGTGTTCAAACTGGAAGAAATGAATGCTACTTGTTTCGTTTGTTATGACCTGCGCTTTCCCGAACTTTTCCGCGCTGTGGTCGACCAGTGCGGGCTCATCCTGGTCATCGCTTCCTGGCCGGCTGCTCGCCAATCCCACTGGGACTTACTACTCCGCGCCCGCGCTGTGGAGAGTCAGTGTTTTGTGGTGGGAGTGAATCGGGTTGGAGAAGGTGGCGATCTCACTTTTCTCGGCGGTTCGGCCATTATCGATCCTCTTGGCCAGGTCCTGGCCCACGCCGAGGACAAGGAAACCTTGTTGCTAGCTGACATTGATCCGGGCATGGTAGCGGAGGTTCGTTCCTCCATGCCCTTTCTCAAGGACCGCAAGTCTCACTTGCTCAAGAAATTGGCAGATGAATCTTGATCTCTCACAGAGTTCACAGAGAACTCTGTGAGCTCTAAAACCAAAAAAGCAGCGAGAATGATTTGATTTGACCTGGGAGAGGATCGCTTAAAGGCATAATGGAGGGTGCCTGACGACCAGAATAAGGTCACTTATTCTGGCGCTCAGGACCTCTCCATTAGTCCCGATGGCTCCATCGGGACCCCTGCTTTGCAGGGTCCCTTAAGCGATCCGAGTACATCCATTAATATCTTTTCCTCTGAACTCTCTGTGTACTCTAGAGCCCGCAGGGCTCGGGCGAGAGATATATACCGTGAGCGTTGAGAGAAGACGAACGACAAAGGATTAGAGACTAATGGGAGAACTCGCAGTTCCCTTTCCTCGCTCTTACTGGGTGGTGCCTGGAAAATTCCTCGCAGGCTACTACCCCGGCAGTCGGGATCCCTCAACAGCCCAAAGAAAGCTTGAGGGGCTCCTTGAACATGGGGTCCGCCACCTTATCAATCTCATGGAAGAACATGAACACAATTTCAGTGGCGAGACATTCGTTCTCTATGAACAACAGTTAGAAAACATCGCAGCAAAGGGTAAGTTCCCCATAAAGCTGGTTAATATGCCCATTCGGGATACTGATGTTCCAACTGTTGAGGGTATGGTTGCAATCCTGGATGAAATCGATCGTGCAATTCAGCATAATCCCCGTGTTTATCTTCACTGTTGGGGAGGTCGGGGACGGACAGGGACCGCGGTTGGTTGTTACCTGGCTCGCCACGGTATGGGGGTCGGGGAGGCTGCCCTGGACTTGCTCAGCACACTTCGTCAGAATGATCCCATCTCACATCTTTCTTCGCCGGAGACGGAGATACAGGCTCAATTTGTCCGCTCGTGGGTCAAAGGCACATAGAACAGGATAAAGAAATAGAGTAGATGAAATCCCAAACTCCAAGCACTAAGTCTCAGGGTGTCAGGGAAGAAAAACAAAAACACTGAAACCTCAGTCTTTGTGATTTGGAATTTCTTTCCCTCGAATTATCCGGGCTAAGGCGATGCAAGTATCTTGATCACCACAAGAGTAAGATCGTCCTCGGACTTTAGGCCCAAGGTAAAGCTGTTTAGTTCACCGTAAACTGCGTCTAGGATCTCGTTGGCCTTGGTCTTGGCATGGTGGCGAATGATTTCACGAAAACGGTCTTTGCCGAACATCTCGCCGTGTCTGTTGCGAGCCTCCCATATGCCATCTGTACCTATGACTATGACCTGACCAGTGACTAGTTCTGTTCTTAAGTTCTCCTCGTAGGCAAATTCTTCATCCACCCCCAAAGCGAGGCCCGCACCTTTCAGTTCTGCAAAATCATCTTGTACTGGATCATATATCAAGGCTGGATCGTGGCCGGCTCGGACCCAGCGCAGATGTCCTCTGTCCACATCAATAGTCATATAAAACAAGGTCATGAAACGACCTGTGTCGAGAACATCATGGGCGAGATGTCGGTTCATCTCGGTGACAATCTGAGAGATGCTGCCGCACTGAGAGGCGCGCATGCGCAGGAAAGCTCGTGCTGTCGTCATAAGAAGCGCCGCGTCAACCCCATGCCCGGTAACATCGCCCACTACCACGCCAAAAGGACCGCCTGGACATTCTGTTCCCAAAAGAAAATCGAAGTAGTCACCTCCGATCTCCTCGCAGGTGATGATCTTGCCGGCGATGTCGAGACCTTGAACGTCTGGACTTTCTTGCGGAAGAAGACTTCTTTGAACTTCTGCCGCCAGTACCAGAGACTTCTTATGTTCGGTCATATCTGTCACAAAAAACATGTTCCCGATAACTGCTCCTTGATCATCCCTGAGAGTGTTACTGTGGACTAGGATTGGGACATTCTGGCCGTCTTGGGCGACAAAGGCACCCTCAAACTCCCGGTAGTCCTTTGATGACAATTTCTTCTTGTTGGTAATGATGAATTGTCTAAATTCCTCGGTGGAAAAGTCTAAGGGTGTTTTGCCAAGGATCTCTCCGTGATCGTAGCCAATCATTTTGCAATAGGCTTCATTTACGTCAATGATGGTCAGTTCTTCGTCCATGAGCAGGAATCCCTCGCCGGTAGTTTCCACAATACGACGGTATTTTTCCTCGCTTTGTTCCAATTGCTGTTCTGCAAGTTTCTTATCCGTTATATCAATTGTAACGCCTTCAATCAGGCCATCCTCGGTCAATCTCACGTTTGATAGAGCCCAAATTGGCTTTCCGTCTTTCCGCCTCAGGTTGACTTCATTATTCACCAACCGGCCTTTTTCTCTGAGAATTTGTAAGTTCTTGGCCCGATTGTGGGGATTGACGTAGTGTTTTTCGCCGAAATCCTTAATATGACGAAGCTCCTCAGGTGAGTCGTACCCGAGCATTCTGGCATAGGCGGAATTGCAATCTACTCCTTCTCCTTTGGGCGTAGAAATGAAGAATCCTTGTACCGCGTTCTCGTACAAGCTCTCATATTGCTTGAAAGCTCTATCCAAATCGTCAAACTCCGAAAGAAGTTCGCTTACTTGCTCATGGCCGTGTTGCCTTATGTCATCTTTCAAGTGCTCCAATTTTCCCCGGAATGCATCCAGCAGGACTCTCACCTCATCTGTTTTCATGAATTTATGAGACGACACCATCAGTTCCCCCTCGACTGGCACTTTGTTGGTTACGGTTTGAAGCCCCCTTGTGACGACCGACTTCAGGTACATTGGTTGACCATGAGCGACTCGAACGAGTAAGAGGAAGGGCTTATTGCCGTGGTCGAGATATATAACAAACTTGCATCTTGGATTTCAACCGACAGTTTTCAGTTAGAAAGATCGAGGTGCGTACCTGATGATGTGGTTCACGCTAGTCTTTCTGGATTTTAGATTACTTGGCAAGAGGTAAAATCTTGTAACAGTTTAGATATGGTATGCGTATGGCGAGTTATCTGAGATTTCCTGAAGTTTGCATTTATAGCAGATACCAAAAGCCAAGAAGATAAAGGAATTATCAGGAAGATCTATCTCATAGTCATTTATTCAACCCGAGTTGAACGATTATTATCTTTATTAAACCAGAACAAAGTTTTATTCCCTACAAAAGTGTAATATTGATCAGAAGTGCTTTCTCCCATGCAGGAAAAATCTGATGATCCTGAAAGTCTTCTTGTACTTTCCAAATCAGAAAGTGTTTGTATTCTTGGTTAGTCGTAATCCATTTGTTTGTATTGCCAAGTACTACTTTACATCAAATGGTTTTGGATTTCATTTAAACACCCCAATCTACGACAGCAGCAAATGACCGTAATGAAGGGTCTGCTTGATGATGAAAGGTTTTATTTTGGCGACATCCATCTTTTCGCGGATCACATAACGATAGAGGCCGGCATGAGAAATATCCCCAATAAACAGGGCCCCCACCAGTCTTTCCCCGTCCTCGCTGAAAACCAACTTACGGTAGGTCTTCCGGGTGGAGAAAACATGCGTTTCGTAATCGGTCTCGGAAGTGTGAACAATCCCCATGGAAACAAACGGCTCGTCCGCTACCTGAGTGGCGTTTAATATGCCAAAGGTACCGGTGTACTCTGTGGTTCGCCCGGCCATGTTGTAGCCGGCACAGCGTCCCATTTCAACGGCATTGGTCCACAGGCCGGTAACGATCCTGTCACCTGTTATGGGATCAAAGGTTACCGCCACATCGCCGGCAGCAAATACATTGGCTGCGTTGCAGGCTGTGAACCGGTCCACCACAACCCCCTGGTCCACCTGGACGTCGCTTTGTTCCAAGAAATCCACATTCGGGAAAACCCCTTTGCCGATGCAAACCATTTGACAAGACGTCTCCTGGCCGCTATCCAGCAGAACACCATTCACCCCTCCCGCCTGGGAGAGAATGTGGGTGGCACTGCAGCCTGTCATTATCTTGAGGCCGGCTTTGTTGAGTGCGTCCCGGATGAGAACAGCATCATCCGGGTCCATCAGCTGGGAGAGAACTTCGGGTGAATAGACAACCAGGGTTACATCAAGACCTCTTTCCAGCAGGGCAAAGGCGGCTTTGAGGTTCAACAAGCCGCCACCCAGCATAACGACGTGATCAGCCTCGGCAGCGCGGTCTGCCGCAGCCGAGGCATCCGTCAGGGTTCGCAGGGCAAAGACACCTTCAGCTTCGGTACCCTCGATTTCAGGGGGAATGTAGGGCCTGCTTCCCGTGGCGATGAGCAACCTGTCATAAACCACCTGATCCCCGTCCTGGACCATGACAGCTTGATTCTGGGTATCAATCCCCTCTGCTCTGGAATTGAGCCTTACATCTATTCCGGTTCCTGAATAGGGCCCTTGTCCGATGAGCGTCATGTCGGCAGCACTCTTTTTGCCGCTGATCAGAAATGGAATCATGGGCCGGAAGTAGGGCTGCACCGGTTCTTCCGAGAGCACCGTAATGACGCCTGTCGAGTCTGATTGGCGAATCGCCTCGGCAGCGGCCATGCCAGCGGCGCTGGCTCCGATGATAACGTAGCTCCTTTCATTATTTGCCACTTTATCCCCCTTCTCCAGCCAACATTTCGCTGGATGCGACCTTGCGGACGTCTTTTGAAAATTCATCCACGGTCCGGTACACCAGCGCCTTGGTGGGACAAGAGCTGACACAGGCAGGTATTTCGAGGTCCGGACAGCGATCACAGCGATAGGCTTTGTGTTCTTCCAGATGGCGCCCGATAACGCCATAGGGACATACCATGACACAGGTCCAGCAGCCGATGCATTTATCCGCGTTCGTCATGACCACCCCCTCCTCGGTGCGGCTGATAGCACCGCAGATACAGGCATGCATACACGGGGCATCTTCGCAATGACGGCACAATACCGGCAGCCGATTGTCGGGAGCTACCCACTCCACATATACACGGCTCTGGGGGGTAGGCTTTTCTGAAATGGCACTGTATAGTGACTTGCTTTGAGAATGCTCCACCGCGCAGGCCAGTTCGCAGCTGTGACATCCCATGCATCGATCCAGCCTGACAAATATTTCCTTTGGCTGAGCCATGACCATCTCCTTTTCTATAATCTAAAGAAAGTCTTTTCGCTTTGACAAAAAACCCCGTTGACAGTCTCTCTGGCGGTCTGTTACAGGCCCAAGCCGGCCCTGCGCTCGTCAATAGCTCTCAAAAGCTGGTCCGCTGCAGATTCCGGGTCCAGATCCACAATAAAATAGCCGCCGGTCAAGTCCTTTAGCTTATCGGTGAGAACCTCTGTCACCATGGGACTGCCCAAGACGGGAAGCATAACGCCCACATGGGTCGGCAAACCGGCAGCCACTGCATAGGCCCCAATGGAGACTGCTTTCTCAGATACGGCCTCAGCCGCAGACGCCACCACCGGAAGCTTGTCCGTGTCTACACCCAGATAATCGGCCACTGCCACTGCCAAAGCCACTGCCCGCGAGTTGTCCACACAGGAGCCCAGGTGCAATATGGGCGGCAGCGGCCCTCCCAAATCATTTGCTTCGCCGATGGCCGTCAGCACTGCCTTCAAGCCATCACCACATAGCTCATCTACATTGGCCGGATCCATAAACCCGTGGCGCATGAGGGCGCCGGCACCGCAGCCGGTGGCCACGACCAGTACATTCTCCTTGAGCAGCTTGCGGGCCATGATGGTGAAATTCTTATCTTGCGGCACTTTTACATTGTTGCAACCGGCAAAAAGACAAACCCCTCTGATATTGCCTGCTTTGATATTGTCGACAAGAGGCTTCAGAGGATCTTCCGCATTCAGTTTGGACAGTGCCGCAACTATGGCTTCTACGGAAAACCCTGCGACAACCGGGGTTCTTATCTCTGGAATATCTACGGGTTTGTTATTGCGGCGGGTGAAGTTTTCAATGGCAATATCGATGACCTCTTTTGCCTTTTCCGAAGCGGCTTCCTCTGAAAATTCGATATGGGTGGCGCCGGTGATCTTGCACAGATCCATGGTAGTAACAATTGTGGTTCCCATACACTCGGCTACATTGACCAGAGCCGGCATAATGCACTGGTAATCCACCACCATGGCATCAAGCGCTCCCGTCATAATAGCCATTTCCTGGCTAACAGAGTGGGTACAGGACGGAATACCGTGACGCATCATCACTTCATTGCCGGTGCAGCATATCCCCACCATGTTGATACCCGAAGCTCCTGCCGAAACCGCCGCTTCTTTCTTTTCATCGGCCACCGTTACCATTAAATCGGACAGTACAGGATTGTGACCGTGAACTGCGATGTTAACCGCATCATCCTTTAGGGTTCCTAAATTGGCCTCGGTCACCACTGGTGTGGGGGTGCCGAATAGAATGTCGGCTAGATCTGTTCCCATATAACAGCCGGCCAAATCAGCCACAGCGCAGCGCAGCCCGGCCAGCAGCAGATTAACAGCGTCGGCATCTACTCCATAAAGTGTGCGGTGCATGATTTCCGAAACTTCATAATCAATACCCTTGGGTACGAGTCCCAGATCTGTCAGAACTTTGACACGGTCTTTTGTCACCACTGTCGCCGCCCACATAACCGGGGTGTCTTTTTCGCCAAAATCTGCCAGGGCCGCTTTGGCAAGATCCAGAGCAATCTCATTGTCAGAGCGGTCCTCAACCGGGATGTTCATCCTGGTGGCCACAGCTCTGAGTTTGGCCCCGTCCTTGACAGCATAATCCTTTGCCTTGCCCTCAGCCATCTTTAGCATGGTGTGCGCCAGGTGTCTGGCATGGCCGGAATGTGCTGCCGTGCCTGCGGCGATTGCGCGATCCAGACCTCTAGCCACCATCACATCCGCAGAGGCGCCACAAATACCTTTATCAGGGCCGTCCCCGAATGGATCAATGCGGCATGGGCCCTGCAGGCAGTGCCGGCAGCACAGGCCGGTATCACCGAAGCCGCATTGCGGCTGCATGGCCTCATAACGATCCCAGACAGTAACTACATTCATGCTCTCTGCCTTGGCGATCATCTCCTGGACCGCCGGGTCGGTGCTTTTGTTTGAGTTGCCATTGTCGCCCGCCATAATCATTCCTCCTTGTGAGCCTGAAGGGAAATAAATCTATCTATTTATGTTATTTGAAATTATGCGGCAGTCGCCGCTAATGGTCACAGAAGCGCCGGGTCAATCTAGCGAAGCAGTTTCCGGAGGACTGAGTTTCTTGGCCTGAAAAATAACCGCTCCGTCGGCCTTTGCCGGAATTTTGGGTTGCGGAAGCGGATTTACTGATGTGCAGCCACATAGGCAAACTTCACATATTAAGTGTGCCACCAAGAAAAGCAGGGTAGGGGGACCGCATTATCTTCAGATAGCCGAGTGATTTGTTTCGGCGTGTACTCATTAATAGAACAAAATCTTGAAATATGAGGCTAACTCTGGACTATTCTGGGAGTTAATTTTGTATTCCCACTAAGGGAATATGATTTTTAGATGTTAGCACAAAATGGACAAATTGGTCAAAAAGATTTACGATCCTCACAGAGGAAATCTTAGGGGAACTCACAGAATGGGGGGCCCGATTTTCAGGAGCTTAAAGCTGAATCCTCTGTCTCAGAAGTTCACATATCTTGCCAAGATGTTAAATCTTAGAGAAGTTCATATATGGTATGGAGATCTCAAATATTGAGGTGTGTACGCGATTAAACATACATAGCAGCTATGTTTATATCTGACCTTATCTGGGCGACTACTATATTTGGTAACGGACTCTCGAGGGGTAGAGTGTGCAGTATGTAATGCAAACTTCAAGGGGAGCTTTTTTGAGTGTGACTAAAAAGATGTGTGCAGACTCGCCATCGTGTTCTGGCAAAAGACGGGCGGAAAGTTAGTCCAGCCCATTATTACCCCTTACTCCGGCAGTCCCGCCTTGCGAAGCGAGTCGATGACCCTCTCGATGTCGGCTGGGTCTTTATAAGGGAACGTATTCGCCTTCAAGTACCCCGCTATCGAGGCTTTGGGCTTTCGCTTGAGAACTTCCGCGACTGCGAGCTGTCATCTGCCTACTGCCGGCTGCATTGGCCTCCAACCTCGAGCGTAGCGCTCCTCCAACCTCCAACCCTCTGCCCCATGCTCTCTGCCCTATGCCTTTTAGGCAACGGACAACTGACAAAAAGCCCTCCGTCTTTCTTTTGTCTTCTTCCCTCCGCCCTCTGTCTTTTGCCTTCCTCGCCGCGTCTCCGTGTCGCCGCGTCCCCGCGTCGCTTCTCTCCTACCCCATGCCCTCTCAAATCCGCAATCCGCAATCCAAAATCTCCAATCACTTCCCCTGGATAATTCCTATTTACACAGTGGTTTTTATAATTGACGCTAGCATTCATTAGGGTGTATGGTAACTCAGCTATCTTGATCTGGGTTAGGCTTTGCACCCGATGGTACTCAGGGAATAAAATAAGCTCTCGTAACGTCCTCCTGATTCCAAATCGAGTACATTATGGCTTGTGACTAGTGTGGAAGTTTTGCCTTGCTCTCTTTGGCTTCTAGCTCGTAAGACGTGATAGAACTCAACACGCAGTAATTTCTCCCTGTACACGCGAATCCCGTTCTCTCTCCTGTTGATCCGCAGTTCACATTTGATCTACCTAGTACCAAAGGGCCATCTGTAGCTGTTCATTCCTTATAGATGTCAATCTGTTTGTTGTCTCTGGTAAACGCAAAACCGAATTTCCGTTAAGAAAGGAGGTAATTATGGCAAAAAGTACTAAAAGAGCAATTACCAGACGGGATTTTATCAAGACTGCCGGTGCAGGAGTATTGGCAGCGGGAATGGGCCCCACCATCTTCATTCCGAGGCAGGCACGCGCAGCCGGAAAGGAGTTGAAGATTCTACAGTGGGCCCACTTCGTACCCAGGTACGACCAGGAGTGGTTTGACAACTTCGCTAAGAAATGGGGAGAGGCTAACGGAGTGAAGGTCACCGTGGATCACGTCCACATCGGACAAGTTGTATCCCGCGCCTCAGCCGAGTTAGCTGCCAGGAAGGGCCATGACCTCATTGAGACGTTTGCGCCACCGGCTCAGCTTGAGCCGAGCCTGTTGGACTTGACCGACGTCAACCAGGAAGCTGAAAGACGCTTTGGCAAGCAGCTCGCCCTCTGCAAACGGAGTTCCTACAATCCGAATACCAAGAAGTACTATGGCTTCTGCCATGGCTGGGTCATCGACCCGGGGGATTATCGCAAGAGCTTATGGGAGAAGGTGGGCAAGCCTCAGGGCCCCGAGACCTGGGAGGACTTGATCACCTACGGCGGCGAGATTAAGGCGAAGCACGGGGTGCAGTTGGGCATTGGCCTGTCTCAAGAACTCGACTCCAACATGGCCGCCCGCGCCCTCCTGTGGTCTTACGATACCGGCGTGCAGGACGCAAACGAGAACGTGATCATAAACAACGAGCGGACGGTCGAGGCGGTGAAGTTTATGGCCAAACTGTACAAGGCGGCCATGACACCGGAGGTGTTCGCCTGGGCGCCGGCGTCAAATAATAGGGCCCTCATCGCCGGCAAAGCTTCCTACATCCTCAACTCCGTCTCCGCTTACCGCAGCGGCCAGAAGAAGGTGCCGGAGATTGCCAGGGATGTCTTTTTCGTGCCGCCGCTCAGGGGTCCGCGAGGGACTCGTTGGACGAGCGAGCACGTCATCTACAACTACATCATCCCCAAGTACTCCAGGAACGTTGATACGGCCAAGAAGTTTCTTCTCGCCCTGGTGGAAAACTACGACCAGGCGATGTACTACAGCGAGCTCTACAACTCCCCCGCCTTCTTTGACACCCCCGTGCCCAAGGGCAATCGGGGCTATGCCCGGGTCCGGGGGGCAAAGAAAATGATGGACCTGCACAATGCCTGGTTCGACAAGGATCCGTTTGCTCTCCCGGGTGAAGCTACTGACAAATTGAAAGGGTTGAAGGAGGCCATGGACTGGAGCACCAATGTGGGCCATCCGGGTCCGGCCAACCCGGCAATCGGGGAGGTCTTCGGCACCTTCGTGGTGCCGAACATGATGGCCAACGCCGCCCGGGGTATGAAAGCTGAGTTGGCAGTAACGCAGGCGGAAACCTTGACCAAAGCAATCTTCGAGAAGTGGCGCAAGAAGGGATTGGTCGGCGGAAAAACCTAAATTTGTTTTTCAGCTCAATTGACTATTGGAGATAAAGACTGGGGGCCTTATAATGCCAGGCCTCCAGTCTTGCTTTGGGCTGGAGAACCTCTCATATTTAAATGGGAGCTAAAGTGAGGTAGTGAGAACCGATGGCTCAAGTGGGGACAAGAGGTCTTAAAAAGTATTTCGGCGAGGTTCGGGCGGTGGACGGCGTCGATCTAACCACTCGTGAGGGGGAGTTTCTGGTGCTGTTGGGGCCTTCTGGTTGCGGGAAAACGACGCTTTTGCGGATGATCGCCGGCCTGGAACGGCCGAGCGCGGGAGAGGTTCTTATCGACGATCAGGTAGTGAACGAACTGCCACCTCGAGTTCGGAAGATCGCCATGGTCTTCCAGAACTACGCCCTCTACCCCCACATGACAGTCTTCAAGAATATAGTTTTCCCTCTCAAAGCCCAGAAAGTGCCAAAGGACCAGTGGAAGCAGAAAGTAGTCACGGCGGCCTCCATGTTCGGTATCGAGAAGCTGCTTGAGCGCAAACCTCGTGAGCTCTCCGGGGGGGAAAGGCAGAGGGTGGCCCTGGCCCGGGCCATGGTACGCGAGCCCACCGTCTTTCTCTTTGATGAGCCCCTCTCCAACCTGGACGCCAAGCTCAGGCACTCGGCCCGATTTGAGCTGAAGCGGTTCCAAGAAGAGATAGGAATAACCACCATCTATGTAACCCATGACCAGGTAGAGGCAATGGGGCTGGGGGACCGTATTGCTGTTATGAGTAAGGGCACGGTTAGGCAGATTGGAGCGCCCTACGAGGTCTACCATGAGCCGGTCGATACCTTTGTGGCCACCTTCATGGGGTCGCCGCCGATGAACCTGATCCAGAGGGACGAAGTCCTTGTGGGCTTTCGGCCCGAGTGCTTTTTGCCCAAAGAGATATATGATGTGAGCGACGACCTCAGGAGTTTCCAGTTCCGGGTTTGGCGGGTAGAGCATCTTGGCTCAGACCGGCTGGTCTACGGCTCCCTCGACCAAGATGGGGAGGCGCAAGAGGAAGCCACCATTGCCAAGGTACCTCTTAATGTGTCCGTATCGCTCCAAAAAGGTCAAGTGTATGAATTTGCCGTATTAGCCCAGGATATCAAACTTTTCGATAGGGAGACCGGCCTGCGAACTGAAAAGAAATCCTTTTGAGAGGAGAATATGTCAGCTATTGACGGGGAGTTTGGCGGGCCCCTAAGTCATATCTGGGACAGGGAGCGGGTGCTTGCCCCGCTGCTGATAGCACCTGCTATCCTCTATATTGTGGTGTTGGTGGGAGCACCCTTTTTCCTGGCCATCTACTATAGCCTCAGCGACGCTACCACGGGCAGTCAGAGCCTGCACTTTGTGGGGCTAAGTAATTTTCAAGCTGTCCTCAAAGACCCTGTCTTCCGCAAGTCACTGCTAAACACCTTCATCTTCACCTTGGCCTCTCAAGCACTGGTACTGGTGCTGGCGAAAGTTTTGGCTCTGGCCCTGCTCAAAGACTTTCGGGGAAAGTGGCTTGTACGGTTTCTTATATTACTGCCCTGGACTGCCCCCATCGCCCTGGGGACTATCGGCTGGATGTGGATGCTGGACTCGATTTTCAGCCCCATTGACTGGATTTTACGATACATGGGTCTCCTTGGTGCACCTGATGCTATCCTCGGGGCCAATTCCAATCTCTACTGGCTGGGAGTGCCGAGCCTGGCCATGCTCTCCGTTATCCTGGTTCACACCTGGCGCCTGCTCCCCTTGGCGACGGTGATTCTGCTGGCCGGCTTGACCTCCATTCCCCAGGAAATCCTCGATGCTGCCGAGGTGGATGGGGCCGGGTTCTGGCGCCGGTTGTTCCAGATCATGATCCCCATGCTCCTTCCCATCATGACCGTTGCGGTGCTCTTTGGGATTGTCTTTACCTTCACCGACATTACCGTCGTCTATCTTCTAACCCAGGGTGGACCGGTCCACAGTACCCAGGTTTTGGCCAGTTGGGCCTTTTTCAAGGGCATTGAGGCGGGTGATCTGGCCCAGGGCGCGGCCATTGCCCTCTTTCTATTTCCCGCCATGGCAGGCGTGGCCGCTCTCATGCTCCGATTGGCCCGCCGCACGGAGGTGACCTGATGGCGGGTTTAAAGCAAATAGGAAAGCGAAGCTCACTCTATGGAGTGGTGATCTTCTTCTCTCTCTTCAGTGCCTTCCCCTTCTTCTGGATGGTTATTGCCTCCTTCAAGCGGGCCCATGACCTCTATACCCTGAAGAACAACCCCTTCCTCTTCAATGAACCCCCCACCCTGGAGCACCTGCACCATCTCTTTTTTGGTACCTTATTTGTCAAATACCTCATCAACACCGTGGTGGTGGGTTTAGCAGTGGTAGTAATCACCTTGGTGGTTGCGGTCCCCGCCGCCTATAGCCTGGCGCGCTGGGCTGGGCGCTGGGGCGAAAATCTTGCCATAGGCATCTTTCTCACCTATTTGGTTCCGCCCACCCTGTTGTTTATTCCGCTCTCTCGGGTGATCGGTGTCCTCGGGCTTCAAGAATCCTTATGGTCTTTAATCTTGATTTATCCCACCTTCACCATTCCCTTCTGTACCTGGCTATTGATGGGTTTTTTCAAGTCTATCCCCTTGGACATTGAGGAGCAGGCCCTGGTCGATGGCTACAGCCGCGTTGGGGCCATGGTGAGGATAGTCCTTCCCATCTCAATCTCAGGACTCCTCACCGTAGTGGTTTTCTCCTTTACCTTGTCGATGCACGAGTTCATTTACGCCCTGGCCTTTGTCTCCAGCTCAGCCCTAAAAACGGTGAGCATCGGAGTGCCAACAGAGCTCATCGGGGAATTCTTCGAGTGGGGGCCGTTGATGGCCGGAGCCCTCATCCCAAGTATTCCCGCGGCCATCTTGTACACCCTCTTCCTGGATCGCTTCATCGCTGGCTTCACAATGGGAGCTATCAAGTAATGGCAACATGGCCGTGTCTCGCCGCTCCTGTTTGAAGCGTCAGAAAACAAAAACGGCTGACCATGTCTAAATCACTATTCTGGATTTTGTTGGAGGTTCAGCAATGAACGACTACGAAAAGCTCGGTGCCTTTTATCTAGGCAGGGATTACGATCTTGCCACACGTAAGCTCAAAGACAGATTGGTCCTCTATGATTCCAAGGACCTCACTACCCATGGAGTCATCCTCTTTCTCAACCTGAATTATACGGCAAGCTCCCTCAAAAAGAGACTCCGCTGATCGTGTTTGAAGATGGGTCTAATCAGGCGGTACCCTTAAAATAGCTGACTGAATCTGCCACAAGCTCAGCCGCCTTTTCAGGCGGGATAAAATCCATGTTCAAGGTCAAATGGAACGAATGAGGATCATCATCATGTTCTCCGCATATCGTACGGAGAAACCATGCATGACTTATGTCCCTTTCCTCCAAGATTCGCTCTACTTTGTATGATAGTACTCCACGCGTTTTTATAGCGTGCTTCCTCCGCCAATCCATTGAGGCCACCAGAAGAAAATGGTAGCAGTTTTGCATTTCTTTTAGGAAAAAGTGTGCCGCCCGCCCAACAATCACCACATTATCTTTTTCAGCCAGCCCAAGGAGGAGACTTCTCAATGCATCCTGATATTTGCTTTCTTCCACTACGGTTTTGTCGTATCCAACGATTCTCTCTATGTAGTTCTTACTAAATAACTTTGTGAAAGCATCGGATATCCAATAGTGTCTACCTCTTTCGAAAGATTCCAAAGTCCCTTCCGAAACATGAAGCTTTTCAGCAAGCATTTGAAAATAATATTTGTCAACGTAGTCGTAGTTGAGTCTTCTCGACAAGAGCTTGCCAAGTTTTCTGCCACCTGAAGCATATTTCCTGGAGATGGTAATCACGGCCATTGATTGCTCCTATCCTTATCGTCTGTCAGTGACAACTGTGCACCATCGAAGAAGAGTTTGTCTTCCTATTCTCCTTCGACTATCTCCCAGTTTGCCTCAAAAGTATTATCATGGAGAGTATATGCATATCCGAACATCTTTCCGATCCCTGGCAGCACTCCCGTTTGGACTTTCCAGTAGGCAAGATAAATGGCCGGGAGCATGCTAGTTCGCGGATCGCCCTCAATGTTTTGCCAAATTTCCCTTTTCTCCATGACTCTCCAAAGAGTGCCATGCTTTTTGCTACGGACTATTTGCCCTACATTGGGCAGTTTCTTCTGTCTGAATACTTCCTCGTGTGTTACTTGCATGGGCCACACCTCCTTTGGCGGGAATTAATGCAGACCTTGGCTTAGGAGCTTGCCACTACTTAGATATTCAGGCCAGAAACTTTCAGAAGTATAGTGGTGAGAAAAGTAAGAGTGAGTGGTCGAGGTAGTAGTCGGGGCTAGCGGGAGAAATTACTGTCTTGCGAGTTCCATACAACCTTTAAAGAACACTGAGCCTAAGAGTATCAGGGTTTATGATCTAAACCGCCAAAATAACAAGTCATGTTCTGTCGGGAGCCAGAAGGGCAGGTCTTGAGATCCATTTCTTTTCCCAGATTTACCCTGTATTTGGCCTCATTAGAAACCGAGCTCTACTAAATCCACGTTACTTCCAACCTGGGGATCTTGTCAATACGAAAAATTATAATTGTAGTATGATTTGGCGATTTTAAAAGAATGCGCCCAAGTGTAGATAATGATGAAACATGTAAACTCCAGGTAAACTAGTGGGATAATGTAATTAGCATACTAAAACGCGGAATCGGTTTCGAAAAGCGTTTCACAAGATGTTGTAGTAAATTCCTGGTGAGGCGAAGTTTATATATCTTGCCAATATGTGAACTTCCGGGAAATTCAAGATATGAGAAGGATATGTGAAACTGTGGATTACATCCCTTAATTCACACTTTCAGCTTCTGAGGACTCGGCACAAAATGTCGGGGTAGAAACTTCCGGATGTGGGTCAAACATCAGCTTGTCAATATCCATACTTCTCAAGAACTGACGATATGAAATGCAAATCAAAACTATTTCTGCTAGCAGAAGTCTTTTGGCGAGGTCAAAAAAAATCCTCTCCCCTTTTCTAAGATCCCGCCTTCCCGGCGGGGAGGGGAGAGGAAAATTCAAGACAAGGATAATGATATCCGCGTTCGCAGTCACGCCGGGGCGTGATGAATCATCCGGGCAAGCTCGGATGTTTCATGAATGGCTGTCGCGAGACCGTGGAGATGAGTGTGCCACCGTGCAACCGCAGGGAGTTGGATCCGAGGCGTACTTGAACAGTACGTCGCAGGTTCCGACTTCCGAGGACGCTCGGAAGGATGCTCATATCCACGGTCGCAGTAGGTAATTCGAGAATCATCCGAGCTATAGATGCTTGGCCATCATCTTCAGGTCAAAACCCTCACTGCGGAGTCGGATGTCATAGTAGTAGAGAATCAT
>Ga0255043_10000055_pt1 | contig 17609 bp, 18 predicted proteins | sample BC1_12_9_MG_FD_182778 | JGI IMG/M metagenome (GOLD analysis project Ga0255043, IMG submission 182778) | Seawater microbial communities from Strait of Georgia, British Columbia, Canada - BC1_12_9 | ecosystem: Environmental > Aquatic > Marine > Strait | place: Canada: British Columbia | collected... | reverse complement strand
TGGCTACCGCCCCTCTTATTTGCGCTTACGACGACGCACGATCATGCCGTCGGTGCGCTTGTTCGAGCGAGTCTTGGCACCCTTCGTCGGCGTACCCCATGGGCTCACCGGGTGACGACCACCAGACGAACGGCCTTCACCACCACCATGCGGGTGATCGACCGGGTGCATCGCGACACCGCGAACCGTCGGCCGTACGCCCCTCCAACGGGATGCACCGGCCTTGCCGAGCTTGCGAAGGTTGTGTTCACCGTGTCCGACTTCGCCGATCGTTGCGCGGCAGTCGACATGAATCTTGCGCGTCTCGCCCGAGCGTAAACGCACCGTCGCATAAGCGCCCTCGCGAGCGGCGAGCTGTGCCGAACCACCGGCTGAACGAACAAGTTGTCCGCCCTTACCGGGCTTCATTTCAATATTGTGAATAATCGTACCAACGGGAATCGCGCGCAAAGGCAAGGCATTGCCCGCCTTGATCGATGCTTCCTCACCACTGATGATCGGCGCGCCATCACGAATTCCCTTCGGCGCAAGAATATAGCGACGTTCTCCGTCGGCATACTTTACCAAAGCAATGTGAGCACTGCGGTTCGGATCATACTCGAGCCGCTCGACAACGCCCGGAATGCCGTCCTTGTCGCGTTTGAAATCGACAAGGCGATAACGCTGCTTGTGACCACCGCCCTGGTGACGAACCGTAATACGACCGTTGTTGTTGCGACCACCCTTCGACGTCTTGTGGTCGAGAAGCGCACCGTGCGGCTTGCCCTTGTGCAGGCTCGGCGTCTTGACCGTAACGACGAATCGGCGTCCTGCTGATGTCGGTTTTGCTTTATGAAGTGACATGAGAAGACCTTATTCCGCGCCGAGGAAGTCGATCTGACTACCTTCAGCCAGCCTTACGTAGGCTTTTTTCCAATCATTGCGGCGACCGCGAGTCTGGCTGAAACGCTTGACCTTGCCGCGATAGTTAATGACCTGAACACCGTCGACTTTCACCTCGAACAGCAATTCAACGGCTTCGCGAATTTCGCTTTTCGTTGCATCTGTACGGACCTTGAAAACGACCTGATTGTGCTTCTCGACGGCCATCGTGCTCTTTTCAGAGAACAGCGGGCCTTGCAGAACAGTCATTAGTCGTTCCTGGCGAACTGCAGCACTCATGACAGACGCTCCTCAATCAGCTTTAGCGCCGGCAGCGTAACCAGCACCTTTTCGAAGCGCATCAGAACAACCGGATCGATTGACGCTGCATCGCAAATGCCAACATCCGGCAGATTGCGCGCCGCAAGAAAAACCTTTTCATCGAAGGCCTCGTTCAGGATCAAAACGCTGTCCAGATCGAGTTCTTTCAGTTTCGTCGCCAGAAGCCTGGTCTTTGGTGCCTCCAGATCAAGCTCATTGACCACTACGAGACGATCCTGGCGCACGAGCTCGGACAATACCGAACGAAGTGCCGCACGATACATCTTCTTGTTGACTTTCTGCTCATAGCTGCGCGGCTTGGCGGCGAACGTGCGGCCACCGCCAACCCAGATCGGGCTGCGAATCGTTCCTGCGCGAGCGCGACCCGTGCCCTTTTGCCGCCATGGTTTGGCGCCGCCACCGCGAGCTTCCGAACGGTTCTTTTGCGCCTTCGTTCCCGCACGACCACCAGCGAGATATGCGGTGACGACCTGGTGAACAAGCGCTTCGTTAAAGTCAGCGCCAAACGCAGCTTCTGCTACATCGACCGAACCACTGCCTTGCATCTTCAATTTCATGACAGCGTCCCTTGATTCGCAGCTTTGATGGCCGGGCGGACAATTACTTTTCCGCCACTGTGGCCCGGAACTGCGCCCTTGATCAACAGAAGGTTACGTTCTGTATCGACGCGTACGACCTCGAGGTTTTGTGCGGTGCGACGAACGTTACCCATGTGACCCGACATCTTCTTGCCTTTGAAGACGCGGCCCGGTGTCTGGTTTTGACCAATAGAACCTGGTGCTCTATGTGCCAACGAATTACCGTGCGTCGCGTCTTGCATCGAGAAATTGTGACGTTTAACAGTGCCTGCAAAGCCCTTGCCAATCGACGTACCGATGACGTCAACCTTCTGGCCTTCTTCGAAGAGATCAACCTTCAGTGCCGAACCTACCTGATACTCCTCCTCATCAACTTCACTGACGCGGAGTTCGGACAGCAGATCGCCGGCTTCAACCTTTGCATTCGCAAAGTGGCCGGCTTGGGGTTTCGACACGCGAGAGGGCTTCTTGCTGCCAGCAGTGACCTGCAGCGCACGATAGCCATCGGTTTCCACGGTCTTCACCTGTGTAATTCGGTTTGGCTGTGCCTCGATTACGGTAACCGGGATTGATACCCCGTCCTCCGTAAAGACACGTGTCATGCCGCACTTGCGACCAACAATACCCATCGTCATCTTCAAAACCTCGCACTGAATCGATTGGTCAGCGCCTGTAACGTGTCCAAATTCCAGACACGCGAAAGGGCCAGCCATTGCCGAGAACCTCTTGTTCTCAATGCTCTGGGGCTGACCCTGCTATCCGGCCCGAACTTCCGCTCGACCCGGCCGTTCCGGGATTTGCCGTGTCACCTTCGATTTCCCGGCGACTTGGTACTTTCAAACACCACAGAGCAGTGCTTTGTGGTGCCGTTGCTGAATTTGGCCGACTCCCGGCCCGGCCAAACGCAGCGAGCCAGCAATTATACCCCCGAGAACCCCATAATCAAGCGGTTTCGAGGCTATTTTTGCTGACTTATTGCGATCCTAGTTGAGCTTAATCTGAACATCGACTCCCGCAGGAAGCTCAAGCTTCATTAAGGCATCAACGGTCTTGTCCGTCGGATCCACAATATCCATCAGGCGTTTGTGGGTACGAATTTCGTACTGATCACGAGCATTCTTGTTGACGTGCGGTGAAATCAGGACCGTAAAGCGCTCCTTTTTCATTGGCAGCGGAATAGGGCCCTTGACTGCCGCTCCGGTGCGCTTGGCCGTATCCACGATTTCACGCGCTGAATTGTCGATCAATCGATGATCAAAGGCCTTCAGGCGGATTCTAATATTCTGGTTTGCTGACACAATAATTCCTTATTCAATAACCTTGGCGACGACACCGGCGCCCACAGTACGTCCGCCTTCGCGAATAGCGAAGCGCAAGCCGTCTTCCATCGCGATTGGCACAATCAGCTCAACCACCATCTTTATGTTGTCTCCCGGCATCACCATCTCGGTGCCTTCCGGCAGCTCTACCGCACCCGTTACATCCGTCGTGCGAAAGTAAAACTGCGGACGATAGCCCTTGAAGAACGGCGTATGACGACCACCCTCGTCCTTGGTCAGAATGTAGACCTCTGCCTCAAACTTGGTGTGCGGCGTGATCGAGCCCGGCTTCGCCAGTACCTGTCCACGCTCAACCTCTTCTCGCTTGACGCCACGCAGCAGTACGCCAACGTTGTCACCCGCCATGCCCTGGTCCAGCAGCTTCCTGAACATCTCAACACCGGTACACACCGACTTCTCCGTGTCCTTGATACCGACAATCTCGATCTCGTCACTCACGTTGACCACACCACGCTCGATACGACCCGTCACAACCGTGCCGCGACCCGAAATCGAGAACACGTCCTCAACCGGCATCAAAAAATCACCGTCTATCGCCCGCTCCGGCACCGGTATGTAGCTGTCCATCTCTTCCACCAGCTTCAGTACCGACGGAATGCCAATCTCCGATTCATCGCCTTCAAAGGCTTTGGTCGCAGAACCGGTCACAATCGGCGTGTCATCGCCCGGGAACTCATAGGTCGACAGAAGATCCCGCACCTCCATTTCAACCAGCTCCAAAAGCTCGGCATCATCAACCTGGTCCGCCTTGTTCAGGTACACCACGATGTACGGCACACCTACCTGGCGTGCCAGCAGAATGTGCTCACGCGTCTGTGGCATCGGACCATCAGCCGCACTCACCACCAGAATCGCACCGTCCATCTGCGCCGCACCCGTGATCATGTTCTTCACGTAGTCCGCGTGTCCCGGACAATCCACGTGGGCATAGTGACGCTTCGCGGTCTCGTACTCCACGTGCGCCGTCGCGATCGTGATACCGCGCTCGCGCTCTTCCGGGGCATTGTCAATCTGATCGTAGTCCTTGACCTCACCACCGTGCGCCGCCGCCATGACCTTCGTCAGCGCCGCGGTCAGTGCCGTCTTACCATGGTCCACGTGACCAATCGTGCCTACGTTTACGTGCGGCTTTGTTCTCTCAAATTTTTGTTTAGACATTAGCTTTATCCTGCTTATCTAAGTTCTACATCAAATCCTTCATCAGCTGTCTGGAGCCCACACCCGGATTTGAACCGGGGACCTCTTCCTTACCAAGGAAGTGCTCTGCCCCTGAGCTATGTGGGCTAATTCACGACCAGTAACCTAACCGTCCATCTGGAGCGGGTGATGGGAATCGAACCCACATCATCAGCTTGGAAGGCTGAGGTTCTACCGTTGAACTACACCCGCCATGCGCCTTTTTATGGCGTGCAAAAATCCTGACAGTCTCTATTACTCAAACCGTCCGGACTTCAAAAACCCTCTTTGTGTCTTCCCCTTGGTGGCGCTCCTTATTTCGTCACGCACCTGAAAAAGATTGTGTCTCGCGGCCTTTTCTACTCGTACCCAAGGCCGGAACAACGATTCAGCTAATGCTGCTATACTCGTTCTCGGCCTATCTCCGCCGAACTTAAAGTCTGGTGGAGGGGGTAGGATTCGAACCTACGTAGGCTTAGCCAGCAGATTTACAGTCTGCCCTCGTTGACCGCTTGAGTACCCCTCCGCGGACACAAGCCGGGTATTGTCTAATCGTCCCGCCCGAGTGTCAACAGCTAAGTTACTGATTTTTTGTTCCGCCGCTGCTCCCCCGAACCGACCCAGGAACCCCGAGTGGTGCGGGTTTCAGCCTTTTTTCGACCAATGCCAGGGCTCATAGGCTATTCCCCACGGATTATCCCGCGGGTACGTCATCGAAAAACCGTAGCCCAATGCGTTCATTTCGAGCCAGCGAAACGCATCCGTGGACTCGAAATCCTCGGTCAGAGGACGCGATCCCGGCGTTGCGATATCGACAGCCTGACCTGTGTGATGCTCACTGTGTCCCGGCGCAGCATTGACCCGGAGAATGTCGTCGATACGCTGGCCGGCGTTGATTTTCTTGCGAATCAAAGCCGCCTGGTACTCAACACTGCGAAAACCGGACACGATCAGGAGTTGAATTCCGTCGACCGCTGCTGCGTCCGCCATCGCTCGCCACTGCCGGGCTGCCTCAGGCATCAGGCACTGCATACGACCGACGAGATTGGGTCCGACATCTACAAGATTCCCCGGCTCCTCGAATGCAGGAGGCCCGCCGTCACGACCATAATCTTCGGGAATGCCGAGTTCTTTGTGAAGTTCGCGTAGCATACGGGGCGCGATTGTCCCACAACTCTCCCGCCTGCAACCATGACAGAAGACAAGATTTATGCCTCAAATCTGCCCGGTGACGAGCCGTTTTGCTTTGATGACGAGGTCGCCGCGGTCTTTCCCGACATGCTCAGGCGTTCGATCCCGGGTTATGCGGCATCGCTCGAGGCGATTGGTTCTCTTGCGGCCCGCTACGTCAAACCAGGTACGAGTTGCTACGACCTGGGTTGTTCGCTCGGCGCGGCGACGCTGGCGATGCGTCAGGCTATTCGAGTTCCGGATTGTCGAATCTTTGCGATGGACAACGCACCAGCCATGGTCGAACGATGCCAGACGATCATCGCACAGGACGACGCGGCACACGCGTCGCGCACACCAGTGGACGTGAAACTGGTCGATATTTGCGATGTCACGATCAGTAATGCGTCGATGGTTGTTATGAATTACACACTGCAGTTTCTCGGCCCGGATACTCGCAACACGATGGTCCGCCGAATTTGCGATGGACTACTGCCAGGAGGTTTGTTCGTCCTGTCCGAGAAGGTCATCGACGACGATCCACACATGGAGGAGTTACTCGTTGATCTGCATCGCGAGCACAAGCGGCGCAATGACTACAGTGAACTCGAAATCAGCCGCAAACGCGCGGCTCTCGATAACGTCCTCATCCCGGAAACTGTCGCCGTGCACAGGGAGCGGCTCACAAGTGCCGGATTTGCACACAGTGCAGTATGGCTACGTTACTTCAACTTCGTGTCCATCATTGCGATCAAATAGCGATGATCGAATTCTCAAAACTGTGGCGATGCCTCGCCGATCTCGGCCTCGATTCGTGGCAAGCTCGCCTGGAGACCCTGGTTCAAGAGCGGCTGCAGGATGAAAGTCATGGTGACTTCTCGCTGTGGCGACAGACCCTTGAGGCGGTGCGCGCGATCGAAGACGACGATCCGCAGACGGCCCGGGAGCTTCTGCTGGCCCTTGCACCGTGGCGCAAAGGTCCCTTCGACGTCGCAGGAACTACGATCGACAGTGAGTGGCGCAGCAATCTGAAATGGGATCGCCTCAAAGACCAGATCGCACCACTTCAAGGCCGAGTCGTGCTCGATGTCGGTTGCGGCAACGGCTATTACATACTGCAGATGAAAAACGCGGGGGCCCGTGCGGTGATCGGCATCGACCCGACAATTCTCTATGTCATGCAGTTTCTCGCGCTCGAGCACTTTCTCCAACCTGAGGCCGTGTTCGTACTGCCACTGCGGTTGGATGAGTTGCCAGAGAATCAACGTAGATTCGATACAACTTTTTCGATGGGCGTTCTCTATCACCAACGCTCACCTATTGACCACTTGCGGCAATTAAAAGGATCCTTGCGCCAGGGTGGCCAACTCGTGCTCGAGACGATATTCGTTCCCGGTGAGGAGTCGTACGCGTGCACGCCCGCCCACCGCTATGCGCGCATGCGCAACGTTTGGTTATTACCGACGATTTCCGAATTAGTCACGTGGTTGCAGCGATCCGGATTCACCGGAATCGAAGTCATCGACAAGTCATTGACGACGGCTGATGAGCAGCGAAGTACGGAGTGGATGCGCTTTGAATCCCTGCGTGAGGCATTGCAACCGGGTGCTCCCGACCGGACTGTTGAGGACTGGCCCGCTCCACGGCGCGTTATAGTTCTTGCGAAAGCGCCGTAGTTTCCATAAGTTCTGTTATGACAGAAATAATGGAAGAAAATATGAAGCTCTCGCCAGCCGTTGAGAAATACGTGCTCCATTGGGGTGAAATGGGTACACGCTGGGGCACGAATCGCACCGTGGCCCAAATTCAGGCATTGCTCTATCTATCTCCCGAGCCCCTGCGCGCCGATCAGATAGTCGACGCTCTGTCCGTAGCACGCTCAAACGTCAGCACGAGTATCCGTGAACTTCAGGGATTCGGGCTTGTGCGCATGACACACGTTCTTGGTGACCGACGCGACTACTTCGAGTCTCTGCATGATGTCTGGGAGCTGTTCCGCGTCATTATCGAACAACGCAAGCAACGTGAACTGAATCCGACACTATCGATGTTGCGCAGTGCCGCCGAGGAAGTCGAATTGGAGGACGACACTCACCCTGTCACCAAGGAACGCATTCGCAATATGCTGAATTTCATCGAATCGACGAGTGAGTGGTACGAGCAGATCAATGATATTTCGTCAGCAACGCTGACAAAGTTGATGAAGCTCGGTAAAGGAATTACGAAGTTGGCCAAATAGCCAGCGTCGGAGGCCTTATAGACAGGACTCCTCTGTCCTCTCGCTTCCTGCCGTTCTTTCGCGGAAAATCCAGACGGTTTCGGTGATGGCTTTCGCCTCCGGACCGCCGTTGATCGCATCACCGGGTCGATAAAAGTAACCGCCCGGCGTGTAGATCCATGTATGCACTTCTCCGCCAACGCACTCGCTGTGTTGGTATTGCCCTTCTATCAGGTATCCCTCACGAATGACCGATGATGATTGCCAGGGAATAATCGCCCCGGGCTCGATTCTCAATAGCCAGGTGCGGGCACCGTTACCCGGATCGTCGCGTAACTCCTTGATGTCGACACCGTCTGTATCCGTGGCTTGCCAGCCGACAAGGCGGCTGTCGAGAATTACAGGCGACTTGATCATTGCCAGCGGATCGACGTCATCCAGGAAATACAGAATTCGAGCTCCATTGGACGTATGCAAATTGAAGCCAAAAGTTCCGGGCGGTATCTGCAAGTAACCGCCGAGGCCTAAGGTGATATCCGCGACCTCCAGGTCACCGGAGAGCACAAGTATCTCGAGCAACTTCCCCGGGGCGCCTCCAGTCGTCCCCTCCCAGTCTGGTGGCAGATCGATTCGATTGCTCGTGCGCCGGGTCTGCGGGTCACCGGAGAATTGCTTGGCACGTACGCCAGGAAGGCTCGCAAGAAACATGTCATCCAGTTCATCCGACTGGACGAACGCCGGGTATGGCAGCTTTGGCGGTCCTGATGCACAAGCAGCGATAAACACCAAGAAAAAAGCCGCCCAGTATCTGGGCGGCATAACAAGCTGAAGATGTCGTCGGCTAATTGCGAATCGCATAAAAAACGGAACCTCCATGTCACATTGAGTTTCTGCTTCTTTCGTTAACATGCAGACAGGCCGCTGCTTTGACCGCTGTGGCGAGTTGCGCAGGCAACCAGCCACTTGAGCAACGTGTTGAGAGGAGCACGTGATGCCTGCCGTCAAATCGCGCATCCGGCACGGCGTCCCGCCCGCATTGCCAATTACATCCCATCTCCGTGCGTACCGAGTTGGTACGGTCGGAATGCTACTACATCTTGTATAGGAAGGCGAGTTATGCACAAGATATAGCCCCTCGGCGACAAACGAACGGAAAATAAGCTTGAACGACAACGCGACCCTCCAAGGACGCTCTACACATCAAACGGTTGGTCTTTTTCTTGGGCCATCGCTCGCATTGCTGATGCTTGTCAGCGACGCACCAGCCGGCCTCTCGGATGCCGGCTGGGCGACTGCCGCAATCGCCGTATTGATGGCCGTGTGGTGGGCGACTGAAGCTGTACCGATTGCCGCCACCGCCTTATTACCTCTCGCCTGCTTCCCGCTCCTCGGCGCCACCAACATGGCGGACACGGCCGCACCTTATGCGAACAAGGTCATCTATCTGTTCCTGGGCGGCTTTATTGTTGCGTTCACCATGCAGCGCTGGAACTTGCACCGACGAATAGCACTGAATGTGTTGCAACATGCCGGTGGCAGCGGCCGGCTTCTCGTCGGCGGGTTCTTGCTGGCGAGCGCCCTGATCAGCATGTGGGTCATGAACACATCGACAGCAATGATGCTGATGCCGGTCGCCGTATCCGTCGTTACTGTCATTCACGCATCGGTACGCGATCTGGGTGCCCGTGAGCGAAAGGACTTTCAGCACGCCATGCTCCTCGCTGTCGCCTATGGAGCGACGATTGGCGGGCTGACCACGCTCGTCGGCACGCTACCGACGGCGATGCTCGCTGCATTTATGCTCGAGAGCTACGGAACCACGATCAACTTTTCTGACTGGATGATGGTTGGCCTGCCCCTTGCGATCGCTATGTTGCCGCTTTGCTGGTTTGTTCTGACCCGCTTGGTTTTCGACGTGAGTTTCAAAACCTCGGGAGAAGGCCAGGCCGAACTCAGAAAGCTCAAAAACGATCTCGGCAAGATTAGTAAACCTGAAATTCGAATATCGATTGTCGCCGCCATCATGATAGTGGCATGGGTCGGGCGGCCGTTCTGGATTCAGCTGCCTGGACTGGCCGCACTCGACGATACCGGCATTGCAATCGCGGGAGCAATTGCAATGTTCATCATCCCGTCCGGAGACAAGGACGACCCGACCTTGATTCGTTGGAAATACGCCGAGCAACTGCCCTGGGGAGTCATCCTGTTGTTCGGCGGTGGCCTGTCGCTTGCCAGCGCTTTCATCAGTACGGGGCTGGCTGCGTGGCTGGGAGCGACACTACAGACTATTGGCACCATGCCCTTGCTGGCGGTCGTCGTCGCTATTACATCGATGATCATTTTCCTGACTGAATTGACGAGCAATACTGCGACGATTGCTACCTTTCTGCCGATTGCGGGAGCGATTGCTATCGAGTCAGGTATGGATCCGATTGTCCTCGCGGTACCGGTAACGTTGGCTGCCAGTTGCGCGTTCATGTTGCCGGTCGCGACACCACCCAACGCCATTGTGTTCGGCTCCGGATTGCTTACGATTCCAAAAATGATGCGCGCCGGATTTGTCGTGAATATTGTCGGTATTGCCGCCGTCACGTTTGTGGCCCTTATCCTTGCACCACACTTTCTTAATTAGGTACCGCCGTGGCCAAAAAATACGAGATCGTCAAGAAGAACAAAGTCCGCCAGCTCGCGGAAAAAGCAGTCTATGACACTGCGGCCGTGCATCACATTCTCGACTCGGCGCTCGTCGCGGCTGTGGGTTTTGTGCAGGACGGCGAACCGGTCGTTGTGCCGATGATCTATGGTCGCGAGGGCGAAACAATCTATTTGCATGGTGCGAGAAAAGCCAGGGTCATCCGTCTGCTGGAGCAGACGGGTCTGCTGTGCCTGAACGTCACTCACGTCGACGGTATCGTATTCGCACGATCAGCATTCAATTCTTCCATGAATTATCGTTCCGCGACACTGTTCGGAGTACCGCGACTGATTGACGACAGGGACGGCAAAATTCACGGCATGCGTGTGATCAGTGAACACACAATGCCCGGTCGTTGGGATGAGCTTCGAGATCCACTGGAAAAAGAAATCAAGATGACGGGTGTCATCGCCGTCGACATTGAGTCTGCCTCCGCGAAGATCTCAAGCGGCATGCCCGATGATGAGGATGAGGATTACGATATCCCGATCTGGGCCGGTGTATTGCCGCTGCAATCATCGCTAACAACATTACAGGACGATGATCGGCTACACGAAGGCGTCGAACCCTCGTCCGTCGTTCGTGCGCTGGAAGGAAAAATTCTGTGAGGACTGTCACCTTACATTCATGAATTCACTGTTCTCGGCCTCGAGCCGCAGCAACGCTTCTTTCGTATCGAGCCCGCCCCCAAAACCGGTCAGTGCGCCACCGCTGCCGATAACACGATGGCAGGGAATAATGATCGGAATCGGGTTGCGGCCGTTTGCAGCCCCCACTGCTCGCATGGCTTTCGGCCGACCGATTCGTCTTGCGATTTCTCCGTAGGACGTTGTCTCGCCATACGGAATGCGTTTTAGTTCCTCGAGCACTCGAACCTGAAACGCGGTACCTGACAGATTCAGTGCCAGGTCAAAATCTCTGCGATCGCCGGCGAAGTATTCCTGCAGCTGCTGCCGAGCCGTCGCAAACGGCCTCTCGTTGTAGATCCAATCCGGTTCTGGATCGTGGCGCATCTTGCCCTTCGAAAATCCGACCAGGCTCAGTGCCGCATCATCGCCTGCCAACAACAGGTCGCCAATCGGCGTGCCCAGGTAACAGTAGTACATCATTCATCCTCCGGAGCCCGCCAGCGAGCTCCACAATAACAATGCCGCATAGGCGCGCCATGGGCGCCATGACTCAGCACGGCATTTCAGTTCTGCCGGACTGACCGTTCCGGCGTCATCAACTGCTTTTAGCAATCCAAGATCCGACGCTGGAAACGCATCGGGGTATTTCAGCGCTCTCATTGCTGAATACTGCGCCGTCCACTCTCCGATACCACGTATCGACATCAGGGCTTCGCAAAAATCATGGGGATCCTGGGTATTGTCGAAGTTAATAGCACCGTGGACGACCGCAGCGGCGACGCGGCGAATCGTATCGGCCCGACTCGTTACCAGGCCCATGTTGTCGAATCGTCCGCGTGCCAACTTTTCCGGAGTGGGAAACAAGCGATCAAGACGTAGTCCATCCGCCCGACTGTCCAGAGTTTTCGGGAGCTCGACGAACTCGCCGTAGCGCTCCGCAACTCGCCCGGCGAGCGTCGTCGCCGCCTTAACTGACACCTGTTGGCCGAGGATCGCGCGAACAGTCAGTTCGAATCCGCTCCAGGCGCCAGGCACCCGAATGCCCGGGTTGTTCTTCAGCAGCCTGTCTAGTGTGTTATCCGCACTAAGTCCGTCGGCAATGTCGGCAACTGGCGCCTCGAGATCAAGCATTTCGCGCAGTCGCTGGACAACCTGAAACATCGCTGTCGTCGCAATTCCGTGCAATGTCAGACTGATGTTCCGGTCACGGTCGTCATGGCGACATTCAATAACGCCGGACTGACCATCAATCACGACCGTGCGTAAATACGTTTCGGCGACAACCTGTTCAACACCGGGTGTGGCCCGAACAGCAAGAAAGTCGATCATCGCCGACCAGTCGAACGGCTCGCGATACGGCAAGCGAACAGTGAGCGCACCGTCATGATCGAACGTTGCTTCGTTGCGCCGCCGCAAGTCGCGAGGCGCTCGGCCGTAAGTGTTCTTGAAGGTATCGTTGAATCGCCGGACACTGCCGTAGCCAGCCGCCTGAGCCACATGACTCATCGGCATGTCTGTTTGGTCGATAAGTCGTTTCGCGAAATGCAGGCGTTGTGTGTGCGCGACTGAGAGCGGCGATGCACCGAGGTGCTTCGTGAACAAGCGGCGAAGATGGCGGCTCGTGACGCCAAGACGCTCTGCCAGGTCTTCGATCGAACCTTCGTCCAGCGCACCGCTCGCAATCAGGCGCAATCCCCTGCGAACGGTCGTTGATGTTCCGTTCCATGCCGGAGTGCCTGGCGCGCATTCGGGTCGACATCGCAGGCACGGCCTGAAACCTGCCTCACCAGCCGCAGCCGCACTCGGATAGAACGTCACATTTTCACGTTTGGGCGGCACGGCAGGGCAGACCGGCCTGCAGTAAATGCCAGTTGTGCTGACGCCGACAAAAAACTGGCCGTCAAAACGCGCATCACGCGCGAGGCGTGCCCGCTCGTATATTTCGCTTTGTTGTATGGGGCTGCGTCCTGACATGCGCATGAGTATACGCTGCCGGTGAAGCCTGATTAGCCACTATCGGACCTGAATCTTTGCCGGCCCCTGACGTCATTTATTGCTTCAGGCGGGTCTCTACTTCAAATAGCTCTTTCAGGAGCCTGTGCCATTCTGCATATTTCTTGTCGACCCAGTCCTCAAGTTCGGCGACGCGAGCCTCCATCGCCTCAACCGTCGGGCCTACCTCATTATTGAACGCCACCGCCAGACTATCCTGTTCTTGTGTGGCGATTCTGTCGAACTTGTAGTTGTCGTACAGGTTCTTCATCGCCTCAAAGCTGCCACGTGGTGCGCCTGATCTTGAATTCTGCACCCACCTCGCACTCTCGTTCTGGTATTCAACGACCTTGCGCCGATATTCGCGCCACATATCGTAAATCGACGCGATTTCAGAGTGGAGTTCCTGGAATTTCGTATCCACGGTATCCGTAATCACATACTCGGTGCCGCGAATTCGCTTGATCCGGTCAAGCATCGGATCGTTCCTGGCGGGCAGACGATGAATTGTGAAAGTGCCATCGGCCGCCCTAACCAGGTAATCGCCGAATACGGACGGCGCAATCTGATGGCCATAGCGCAACAGGGAGATCGTGACGATGTTAGTCAGTATCTTGTTGTTCATTTGGGCGCGCGCTTTCTGGAGACCTACTGCAATTTCATCAAAGAGCTGCTGATTTCCCTGCAGACCGGACTCGTTGTCACGCCTCGAATAATTGGCAGTCACCGCAGCACTGAACACCTCATCGAGCCATACGCGTCCACTTGCATCGACAGCCCGAATCCTGAGTTCCAGTATTTCGCCGTCGGACCGGGCAATCGTACCGGACACGAGTAACTCCGCGGCAACATCGGGCTGCGGCACCACCCGTACCGCACCCCATTCATTCGTATTGGCAAGCGTTTCACGCAATACGAATGGCAGAAACATCGCCTCAATCTCGCGAATCCGCGGAAACACTTGCAGGTCGCGGTGCAACGACCGGTCTGCAGGCACGCCAGGGTCGAAGACCGCGATGGACACATTGAGTGCTGCAAGATTGCCCGCATCCACCGCTGGGAGCGCGCCGGTCTCGGACGGCAGCAGCCCCTGTGCCGCGAGATGCACCGGAATGCCCATCAACAGAACCAACAACCGCGGCGTCAACAGCATACGAGGCCCGGCAATGAACCAGGTCACAGCACAATCTCGCCCGTGCTGCACACACGTTTCATACTGAGCGTCTCGATACAATTGAATTCGGAGGGCGGTCGCTCGAATTTCGTGTAGTAGCGCCGCAGGGTGAACGGTATCCGTGACGTACTGGACGACACGGTTGTCACCACACGCAGTTGCGCGCCATCCCGGGAAATCGTGAAGCGATGAGTGACTTGCAAACCATCCGGTAGTATCAGATTCGAGACGAGTTGCTCACCATCCCAGCCGCAAATCTCCGTGCCATAGTTATTCTCTATGCCGCTTGCCACGCCATCGTAGAAGGCACACGAAATAGCAAAATCGTCTTTTCTCGCGATGCTGATTTCGTGCTCGTTTTGTGAAATCGTCAAGACAGCCGGGCGCGTAATCAACTCCGCAAGGAGCGCGAGCGCATGGACAGAAGAGTAGTCTTTTGCCGACGTCGTCACGGTGCCGGGACCCCCGGGGAATCGTGGATCCTGCGATCTGCGACTCAATTTGTCATACGCCACTTGAAGCGCCACGGTTACCTCATCGCCAAGTGCGTAGTTTCTCTCCCACGAACCAGCGAAGTCAGCCGGCATAGCGCCTTCAAAACGCATCATTTCTTCGTCGATCACGGGATTTTGCGAACAGGCCGTAACCAACAGGCACAAGATGGGCATGCACCGCATTCTTAACATGGATTTCCTGCGCCTCAGAGTCAGCATTCCTCTTTATAACAAATTCGCGCCCCGGGACGGGGCGCTAACCTGATAAATCTCGGGCCACGCGATCCCAGACGGCCCGTGAACTAAACGCCCGGGTGGCGGTCGTATGTAACGACAAAAATGTCCCCGGTTTGGCGCAAATCCAGATCGGCCTGGACAGAGAACAAGTCGACGAAATCCACTAAAGTGGGGAGAGAAAAATGACATATTCAAGACTTTTGGCGTGCCTCACGGCACTTGCCTTGGTTGTCGCCTGCTCGGAGCAACGAGACAGCACTGATCAGGCGCAGCTGGACGAAGGGGCGAAAACAGCAAAAGAGACAGCGCCCATGGCCGCCAATGACGGCGGTATTCCGCTGTCATCATCAGATGAGGCCGCACTGTCGCAGTACATGACTGCTCGCTCGCTGGCAGACCGAGGCGACTTTATCGAGGCCAACCAGGCTGCGCGAAAGTTGACGGACCAGCATCCGGACTTCATCGGGGGCTGGATCATGCTCGGCAACACGGCATTGTCCGGTGAGCAATTCGTCAAAGCGACCCGGCAGGCTGAGCAATTAGCGGCCAGCGGCACGGACGGTGAGCAACTTTGGGCATCGATCAATATGAGCTTCGTGACGAATGACGCCGGGGAAGGTCTGACGCTCGGCAAGAAACTGGTCGACACCTATCCGGATGCGCCGCGTGCGTGGATTGTGTATTCCGGCTTGCTTGCCGGCCAAAACAAGATTAGTGAAGCGCGCGTTGCAGCCGGGAAGGCGCTAGAGCTGGCTCCGGACCAGGCGTTCAGCCACAACAACCTCGGCTTTTCCTATTTGTTCAACGATCCCAAAGACTTCACACAGGCCGAGCAACATTTCCAACACGCGATCGAACTCGAGCCCGGCGAAGACAATTACTGGATCAATATTGGTGATGTGCGTCGCGCGATGGGCGATCTCGAAGCGGCCCGCAACGACTACTCCAAAGCCCTGCAGCTTGACGCCGAAAATGAGATTGCCGCGGTGAAGCGTGGCCACGTCAATTCGTTCCTGGGTAACTATGACGAAGCCCGCGCGGACTACGACATCGGCATCGCCGCCGGCCAGGAAGTCACTATGTCGACGCTGGCAAACTACCGGGCATTCGTAAACCTGCATGCTGGTGATCACCAGGCGGCTGTCGACGAGTTGAAGGGCGAACTCGATCGAATCGACACACTCGATATGCCGGGGGACCAGAAGATTGGCGCCCGCAACTTCCTCCTGACTAACATCACCGATATCTGTTTTAACTACGATATGCTGGATGATGCCAAAGACGCGGTCGAGCATTTGTCCGCCTCACTGGCCGAGGCCGGCACCAATTCAGGTGACGAGAACTTCGCGCGTCAACAAAAAGCAACCGCCACATTCTGGCAAGGCAAGCTGGCCGCGCGACAAGGCGACCAAATGGCAGCTCATGCGAAAGCCGAGGAGTTTGCGGCGTTACTGGCTAATGACGATAACCCGCGCAGAATGGAGCGCTACCACGAGCTGCTCGGATTGACTGCGCTGGAACAGGATGATTTCGATCTCGCGATCGAGCACTATCGACAGGCCAATCTCAGCACCAGCCCCGGTGCAGGCGACGTCAAGAACGTTTTCATGCTGGCAAAGGCCCTGCGGGGCGCCGGGCAATCGCAGGAAGCCGACGAACTCCAGCACGAGGTAGCGAACTGGAATTTCAACAGCGCCTGGTTCGCGATGCTGCGTAAGGACGCGGCTGGCACAAGCTAGTCAACTCGCACGAGGGATCCTGGTATCGGTGCAAACGTCAACGGGCCCCGTTTTTGGGGCCCGTTTATGTTTGGTGCCGGCGCCAGGAGTCGAACCCGGGACCTGAGGTTTACAAAACCCCTGCTCTACCAACTGAGCTACACCGGCTATTTGTGTGCCATCCCGTGAACGGGGCCGCGAATTATTCGCTTTTCGGGCCCGCCTTACAAGACCCTGTCTCGCGCCGCCTATCTTGACTGGGGACAGGTCGCAGCATCACGCAACAGCACTTTTTCCTCACCGTACTGGTCAACGATCGCCTCGGCGCCTTTTCCGGGCGGTAAGCCGATATCAACGAAGAATAATGATCCTTCGCGGGTGCGCGGCGTAATATCGGCCGGCAGGTCCAGCGACTTGGCCTGCAATTCGACCTTCTCCGCTCTTTCCAGTTCGCCGAACACGCCAAGCGAGATATTCAATCCACCCTCTTCGGTCGGAACCAGATATGCGTCTGACAGTTCACCCTGTCTGAGCGTTTCCAAAATGTCATTACCGGTTTCGCGATCCGCAACATCGCGAATCATCACCCTGTGACCGACGAAAATCTGTCCCTGCACAGATCGCAGACTGGCACGCATTCCTTCGGCGGCAAATTGCGTTAGTGCTGTCGCGGCATCCTTGCTGGCTTTAAACGGACCCACCGTCACGCACGATCGACCAACAACCGCCGCCAGGTCCGACGGTTTACCAGAACCCAGGACTGCACCGACACTGGCGGCAGCTTCTGCGTCCCGCTTGGTGGAAACATCCAGTGGCGGTCCAAGTTCGGACTCATTTACAACAGCGATACCGGGTTCCTGCGGGTCTTCCACGACCATGCCCCAGACAAAATAGAGGATGTTCGCAAGCAACAATATCAACAGCAAATTTCTCATTTTGGACATTCCAGCAACTGCGCCAAACCCTGAAGAACCAGGTGTGGACG
>Ga0255043_10000053_pt1 | contig 17703 bp, 11 predicted proteins | sample BC1_12_9_MG_FD_182778 | JGI IMG/M metagenome (GOLD analysis project Ga0255043, IMG submission 182778) | Seawater microbial communities from Strait of Georgia, British Columbia, Canada - BC1_12_9 | ecosystem: Environmental > Aquatic > Marine > Strait | place: Canada: British Columbia | collected... | reverse complement strand
CAAATCCGGTCTTCCGAGCTAACTCAGCGAACCTTCCCAGGTTCGATTCGACGCCCCGCCTAAAGGATGCGCCACGCATTCGAACAGGCCGCGACTAAGAAGTGGCAGACGCGAAGGGATTCGAACCCCCGACCTCTCCCTCCGGAGGGGAGCGCTCTATCCAGCTGAGCTACGCGTCCTGGTGGCCTCCCACCTACTCAACCTGCCCCCGGCACGCAAGGGGGACGCGAATCGGGGTCGCGATCAGCAGGATTCTTGGGGCTTCGGGGGCGACGCTTGAGATCCCTTGAGGGCCGTTGCGATCTTTCGCGGAAAGGATGTGTAACTTCGGTGTGTTGCGACCCCGGAGAGTGTCCCCCTGTGGTATCAACGACGGGATGGGGTTGTGGCAGGCGGTTGGTCTCTTTCTTTTGAGCGCGGCAGTGATGGTGCGGGCTGGGTCGTCGCTGGCGGGGTACGCGGATCAGATCGCTGGGCGGATGCGGATGAGCCGGCTGTTCGTGGGGACGCTGATGCTGGCGTTTGCGACTTCGTTGCCGGAGCTGGTGACCGATATCACGGCGGCTCGGGCGGGGGCGCCTGACCTCGCCGCGGGTGATCTGTTCGGTTCCTCGATGGCGAACATGGCGATCCTGGCCATCATCGATCTGCTGTACCGAGGCACGGTTTGGCCTTCGGTCGAGCTTGGTCATGCTCGGGTCGCCGCGGTCGGGATTGGGCTGACTGCGATGGCCGCGCTGAGCATCTTTACGCAGTCCACGCTGAGCATCGGATGGGTCGGTCTCACGTCCATTCTGATCGCGGTGATCTACGTGCTCTCGATCGCGTGGTTTCGCCGCATGCCGCTTCTGGCGCGCCCGGGCCTCGAGGCGCCTCGAATCCCGTTGCAGAAACCGACGGGATGGAGCGAAAAGGCTGCCCAATTGTCGCTCAGCGGACTTTGGATCCGCTTCGGCACCTCGGCTCTGCTGATCTTGCTCACGGCGCCGATCGCCACGCTCAGCGTCAAGGCCATCGCCGATTCGACCGGCATTGCCCAAACCTTTCTCGGCGCCGCGCTCTTGGCCGTCACCACCTCCCTGCCCGAGCTCATCGCGTCGATCGCTTCGGTTCGGATCGGCGCTTACGACATGGCGGTCGGCAACCTCTTCGGAAGTAACGTCGCCAACATGAGCGTGCTGTTGTTCGCCGACATCGCCTACACGGACGGGCCGATACTCGCGGCCGTCTCGCAGGGACAAGTGGTGGCAGCCCTCGGGGCCATCCTGCTGATGTCGGTGGCGGTCGCCGCCATCGTGGGCGAATCGGAACGAACTCGCCTACGAAAACTCGAGCCCGACGCAATCGTGCTTCTGATGATCTACGCCGTGACGCTCGTTGCCGTCGCCTACTACGGCTAGCCCTTCGATCGCAGCGCGGACTGCGCGGCGGAGAGCCTGGCAATCGGGACCCGGTAGGGGGAGCAGCTCACGTAGTCGAGCCCGAGCCGGTCGCAGATGGCAATCGACGCGGGGTCACCTCCGTGCTCGCCGCAGACGCCCGTCTCGATGTCGGGGCGGGTCTTGCGCGCTTCGGAGACCGCGAGGCGCATGAGCTTGCCGACGCCCTCTTCATCGAGCGTGGCAAACGGATTGGCCGGTAGGATTCCGTCCGCGAGATAGCGCATCAGGAAGCCGGACTCCGCGTCGTCTCGGCTCATGGCGAACGTCGTCTGAGTCAGGTCGTTGGTGCCGAACGACAAAAACTCGGCGTACTCAGCGATTTGATCGGCGGTTAGCGCAGCGCGCGGCACTTCGACCATCGTGCCGAACTGGTACTTCACCTCGACGCCCCGCTCGTCCATCACCTTGCGCGCCTCCCGTTCCAGCACCTCCCGTTGCCGCCGAAGCTCATTCACGTGGCTGGTGAGCGGAATCATGATCTCCGGGACCGCTTTACCGCCCTCGCTGATCACCTCGCAGGCCGCCTCGAAGACCGCTCTCACCTGCATGCGGGTCAGCTCAGGAATGAGAATTCCCAGCCGGACCCCACGTAGACCCAGCATCGGGTTCGTTTCTCGGAGGGACCCGACCTTGTCGAGCATCTCCTGTGTTTCCGAGATCTTACCGGTGATTTCTTCGACTTCTGCAAGGTTCCCTGCGTTGGTGACGCGGATCTGAAGGTCCGCGAGCTCCCGCGTCAACTCCTCGAACCCCGGGAGGAACTCGTGAAGCGGCGGGTCGAGGAGCCGGATGATCACAGGAAGACCATCCATCGCACGGAAGAGCCCGGCGAAGTCCTCCCGCTGAAAGGGAAGCAGCGCGCTGACCGCCTCGCGGCGCTCCGCGAGGATCTGGGTCGTGATCATGCGCTGGACGGTTGGCAGCCGCTCCGGCTCGAAGAACATATGCTCGGTTCGGCATAGGCCGATGCCCTCCGCTCCATACTTTCGGGCCCGCTCTGCGTCCGCGGGGTAGTCGGCGTTGGCGCGAACACCGAGACGCCGGAACCCGTCGGCCCAGCCCATGAGGCGCGCGAGCCACTCGTCGTCCATGTCGGGCACCACCGTGTCGAGCTTGCCGATGAAGACCTCACCGGTCGTCCCGTCGATGGAAATCCATTCGCCTTCGTGGATCTCGACGTCGTCCACAGTCATGACGCGGGCGATGAGGTCGATGCTGAGCGCCGAGGCGCCGACGACCGCGGGCTTTCCAAACTGGCGGGCAACGAGTGCCGCGTGGCTAGTGCGGCCACCGCTGGAGGTCAGTATCCCGTTCGCGGCCAGCATGCCATGCACGTCATCGGGCTTGGTCTCGGGCCTCACCAACAGCACCTCGCGCTTGCCTTCCTTCGCCCAGCGCTCCGCTAGGTCGGGATCAAACGCCACCACACCGGTCGCGGCCCCTGGAGAAACATTCAACCCGCGCGCGATCACCTTGTGCCCCGCTTTGGCCTCCATCGAGAACTGCGGATGGAGGAAAAACTCGATCTGCTCCGGCTCGACGCGCATCACGGCTTCCTCATGGGTGATCAGTCCTTCGTCGGCGAGCTCCACCGCGATCCGGACAGCAGCCTGCGCGGTCCGCTTGCCCGTGCGCGTCTGCAGAATCCATAGCTCCCCGCGCTCGACGGTGAACTCCATGTCCTGCATGTCGCGGTAGTGACGCTCCAGCCGCCGCGCGATCCCCTCGAACTGAATGTAGATCTCCCGCAGCTCGGTCTTCAATTGCTGAAGCGGCTTAGTCGGACGGGTACCGGCCACGACGTCTTCGCCTTGCGCGTTCGTGAGGTAGTCACCCTCGAGCGCGTTCTCGCCCGTGGTTGCGTTCCGCGACATCGCTACGCCGGTGACTGAGCCTTCGCCGAGATTGCCGTACACCATCGTGACGACATTCACCCCGGTGCCAAGGTCGTGCGCGATGTGGGCCGCGTCCCGATAGTTGCGCGCCCGCTTACCATTCCAGCTATCGAACACGGCTTGGGTAGCCATCCGCAGCTGCTCCTCGGCGTCGGACGGGAACTCGATGCGCGCATGCCGACGGACGATCTCCTTGAACTCGCCGACGATGGAACGAAAATCATCGCCGGTCAGGTCCGCGTCGGTCCGGACCCCGCGCCGGTCGCGGTAACTCGCAAGCACGTCTTCGAACGGCTCATCACGTACGCCGAGGACGACAGTGCCAAACATCTGAATCAAGCGCCGGTATGAGTCGAACGCGAAGTGCTCGTTGCCGGTGAGTTTGATCATGCCCTCGGTGACCTCGTCGTTGAGGCCGATGTCGAGGACCGTGTCCATCATGCCGGGCATCGAGAATTTCGCGCCGGAGCGGCACGACACCAAGAGCGGGTTCGACGGATCCCCGAACCGTTTCCCGGTCTTCTCTTCCATCGTCCGTAGAGCCGCCAAGGCTTGCTCCCAGAGTTCCGGCGGGAACTCTCCGCCGGCCGCGAGGTAGCTGTTGCAGGCCTCGGTCGTGATCGTGAACCCCGGCGGAACCGGAACCCCGAGCCGGTTCATCTCAGCGAGGTTCGCTCCCTTGCCGCCAAGAAGCCCCCGGACTCGATCCCAGTCGCCATCGACAGTGGCCTCCGCTTCATCGAGCTCATCGAGTGTGTAGACCCACTTCGTCGTCATCGGAGCTCCTCCTGACGCGCTCTCCGCGTCGTTGAGAAGGCTTTAGCCAAGGGCGAGTGACCGTGCAACGACGCACGGCACTACCCTTATCGGCCAAGCTCGTTGGCGGGCCGCCACCCTCTCACCGACGGCCGCCAGCACGCGACGGCCGCTGAGCCCGTCTCCCTGGGGTTTGTGGCGGGCACGCGCCTTGCTCGGCGGGGCTTGGTGCTTCCGTGGATCGCAGCGGCGTGGTTGAGCGGGCTGTTCGTCGGCGCGCAATGGCAGCCGGAGGAAGGGCCGATATTCGCCGGGGTGGCCTTGATTGGGGCGCTCGGGGTGGCCCTGCATGGCCGTGAGCTCGGGGCTCGACTGTGGAGCGCGCCGCTTGCTTGTCTCGCCTTCTGCTGCGGGCTCGGCGTGGCGCACGTGGCGTTGGCGCCATGTTCCGTTCGCGGCGAAGCGCGGTTGACCGCGCGTGTCGAGTCGGTTCGCCATGGCTTCGGGGACGCGCGTCTTCGCTTGCGGGTTCTCGAAGGACGTTTGTCGGAGTCGGGGCAAGCGCTGGGCGCCGAGCTCGCAGTCGCCGCGAAGGTCGACGGTGTCAGCGCGCCCCCGCCCAACAGCATCATTTCGCTTCAAGCGGACCTCCGCCCGCGCACCGAGCTCCGCAACCCGTCACCGCATCCAAATCTCTCTCTTCGCAGGGGCGGCGGATGCTGGGCGCGGTGGCGCGAACCGGCAGCGCTCCAAGTCGTCGAGGTGTCTCGCGGGGCCGCCGCCATCGACCGGGCTCGTGCTCGCATACGGAGACACATGAACGAGACGCTGCCGCAGGAGGTAGCTGGCGTGGCCCGGGCGCTGGTGCTCGGCGACGGTGGGGCGCTCGGTTACGCGCAGCGGAAGACCATTGCGGCGGTCGGCCTTGCGCACTTGTTTGCTGTCTCCGGGCTCCACGTCGCCTTGGTGAGCGGAACACTGGTCCGGTCCCTCCACTGGCTGGTTCGCGGCTCCGCGATCGGTTTCGACCCCCGACGCCTGGCCGCGGGCATCGGCATCCCCCTCACCTTGTTGCACGCTATGTTTGCCGGCGGGTCGCCGAGCGCATGGCGGGCCGCGATCACGGCCGCGATCACCTGGGGGCTCGTCGTGATCGGCCGGCGTCCGTCGGCAACCGCCGTGACCGCCGCCGCAGCGTTGATCCTCTCCGCTCCCGATCCGGCGATGGCCCTTCGACCGGCGTTCCTGCTCTCGATCGTCGCCACGTCCGCCATCCTGAGTGCGCCCCGAACCTCGAGGGCCCAGCGTTGGTCCCGCCTTCGCGCATCGGCGACCATCAGCGCTCGCACCCTGGTCGCAACGACACCGATGGTGTGGTGGTGGTTCGGCGGAGTCCCCCTCATCGGATGGCTCACAAACATCCTCGTCCTGCCGTTTGGCAGCTGGGTGGTCATCCCCTTGGCGCATGTCTTCGCTCTGACGACCTCGATGCCCGCAGCGACCGAAGCCGTTGGCGCCGCGTTGACGGTCGCCGTCCAGGTGCTGCTCTCCGTCTGCGACGCGTTTGCCCCCCTCACCGTGACGCGGCGTCTCCCACCGCTCGACGTCACGCAGGGTTTGATCGTCCTGGCGGGCTGCCTCCTGCTCTTGGTTGCTCGGGGCTGGCGCGCGCGTTTGGCCGTTCTCGCCCTGTCGGCGCTCTTGTGGCTCGGAGCCGACCGCGCGCTGGTCGCGCGCGAGCAACCCCATGACCTCCTCCGCGTTTCGTTCATCGACGTGGGCCAGGGAGACGCGACGCTGATCGATTTCCCGAACGGACAGCTCGCGTTGGTCGACACTGGGCAAGGAGAGCGTCATCCAGCCGTCCGGGAGCTCCGCGGCCTCCTCGCAGCCCGCCGACGTTCGCGAATCGACTTGGTCGTGATCACGCACGGCCACCCGGACCATTACGGCGGCCTTCGGAACCTGGTCGACGAGGTCGCAATCGCAGAGCTCTGGCTCAACGGGCAGTTGCTCACCGAAGAGCGCGACGGGGCGATGGCTCGCCTAGTCTCGTCTGCGATGGCGCGAGGAACCCGAGTTCGCTTTGCGCCTGAGCTTTGTGGCCAGAGTCCGAGCTTCGGTGGCGCCCACCTCGAGGTCTTGTGGCCCTGTCCACGGTACGACGCGGCCCTCGGGCTCAACGACAACTCAATCGCCCTGAGGCTCGTTTTCGGCCGACGGTCCTTCCTGCTGACCGGCGACCTCGAACACGACTCGGAGCGGTTGCTCGTCGCGGCTGGGCGCATCCAAGTTGCCGACGTCTTGAAGGTCGCCCACCACGGCTCGAGGACGTCGACCTCGCCCTCCTTCCTCGCCGCTGCCCGCCCTTCCCTCGCCGTGATCAGCAGCGGCGCTGGAAATCGCTACGGCCATCCGAGCCCGCAGGTGGTCGCGCGGCTACGCGACGCCGGAGCGAGGGTTCTTCGAACCGATGTCCACGGCGGAGTGATCATCTCGACCGACGGACAGCGGCTGGCGATCCGCCGCTAAGCCCCGATGGGCTTCTCGAACAGTCGATAGCGCTTGTAGATCGTCGCGCCCATGCTCCGAATGGTCGCGTTGATCAGGCGGTTGTCTTCGAGAGTCCAGCCGAGCTCGGCCCAGTCGTACCCCTGCTTCAACCCGCGTCGCACGAGCTCCGCGATGACCGCCATGGCAAGCGGCGCGTAACGCTTCTTTCCGCGCAGATCCGTCCGAATGCCGAGCAGCATCAAGCGAGCCGACTTCGGCCGCCGGATCTTCAATCGCCAGATCAGCTTCGCGACGGTGACCGGGGTTAGCTTCCCCTCGAAGTCGGCGATCACTTCGTTGAGGTTGGGCAAGCACACACAGATCGCGACGGGCTGCCCATCGATCTCGGCAAAGAACGAGAGCTCTTTATCGAGGATGAGCTGCAAATCAGCCGCCATCTTCTCGGCTTCTGCGTCCGTCGCTGGAACGAAGCCCCAGTTGTGTTGCCAAGCGTCGTTGAAGACATCGAGAATGTCGCGGACTTCCTTCTTGAGGTTTCGTGGGCTCACCGATCGGAACTGAACCTCCGGAAGGCTGGTGATCGTCTCCCAGGCCTTTTGGGCGCGCGGCGGCGCCGGCGCCACTTGGTGTTTCCACCCATAGCAGTCCTTCGCCTTCTCCAAGCCCGCACCTTCGGCAAGCCCTGCCTGATAAGAGCGGTGATGAGGCGACATGATCGTCGGAGGCGAATCGAAGCCTTCGACGAGCATCCCGGTTTCTTCGTTGATCGACAGCGAGAACGGCCCGCGCATGACCGTCATCCCGCGGTTCGCGAGCCAACCCTCGGCGGCGGCGACCAATGCCGATGCAACCTCTTGGTCGTCAACGGTATCGAAGAAGCCAAAGAACCCGGCATTGTCCTGGTGAATGCGTAAATGTTCGTGATCGATCTGCGCCGAGATCCGGCCGACGGCCTTCCCATCCTTCCAGGCCGTGAACAACGCGACCTCCGCGTGCTCGAAGAAGGGGTTCTTCTCCGGGGTGAGCCGATCGGTGATCTCCATGTGGAGGGGCGGCACCCAAGCCGGGTCGTCGCCAAAAACCTCGAAGGCAACCTGAATGAAGTCCTCGAGGTCTTTACCAGGCTGGTGCTGTTTGATCTCGACGCTCATGTCTTGAGGGGTCCGACCATGTCTTCCGGATTGATCGCCTCGTCGAACTGCTCGCCGGTCAGCAAGCCGAGCTCGATCACCGCCTCCCGAAGGGTCGTGTTGCTCTTGTAGGCATGCTTGGCGACTTTGGCGGCGTTGTCATAGCCAATGAGCGGGTTCAACGCGGTCACCAGCATGAGCGAGCGGCGGAGCTTGTCATCGATCGTCTCGAGGTTTGGCTCGATCCCCACGGCGCAGTTGTCGTTGAAGCTCTGACACGTGTCGCCGAGCAGCCGAATCGACTGCAGGAGGTTGTACGCCATCACCGGCTTGTAGACGTTGAGCTCGAAGTTGCCCTGCGAACCCGCGATCCCGATGGTTGCGTCGTTCCCCATCACCTGCGTGCAAACCATCGTCATCGCTTCGCACTGCGTCGGGTTCACTTTGCCAGGCATGATCGAGCTTCCGGGCTCGTTTTCAGGAATGCGAATCTCTCCGATGCCCGACCGCGGCCCGGACGACAACCAACGCACGTCGTTCGCGATCTTCATGAGCGCCACGGCAAGCTGCTTGAGCCCGCCGCTCGTGCCGACGAACGCATCATGCGCAGCGAGCGCCGCGAACTTATTCGGCGCTGATATGAACTCCTTGCCGCGGAGCGCCGCGATCTTCTCGGCAACGCGGTCCGCGTACTTCGGGTGCGTGTTGAGGCCGGTGCCGACGGCCGTTCCCCCTAGCGCCAGCTCACGAAGCTGAGGCATGGTCGCCTCGACTGCCGCCAATGCGTGATCGATCTGCGAGACCCAGCCGCTGATCTCCTGCCCCAACGTGAGAGGCGTCGCATCCTGAAGATGGGTTCGCCCGATCTTCACAATGCTGGAAAATGCCTTGGCCTTGCCGTCGAGGGTGTCACGAAGCACCCGCACCTTCGGCAGCATTTCCTCGACAGCAATGACCGCTGCGATGTGCATGGCGGTCGGGAACGTGTCGTTCGAGGACTGTGACCGGTTGACGTGGTCGTTCGGGTGAACCGGCTTCTTGCTGCCCATTTCGCCGCCAGCAAGCTCGATCGCGCGGTTCGAGATGACCTCGTTGACGTTCATGTTCGACTGCGTGCCGGAGCCTGTCTGCCAAACCACCAGTGGAAAGTGGTCGTCGAGCTTGCCCTCGATGACCTCGTCGGCCGCGCGGACGATCAGATCGCATACGTCCTTCTCGAGGTTGTCGAGCTCGTGATTGGTGAGCGCGGCAGCCTTCTTGAGGATTCCAAACGCATGGACAATCTCGATCGGCATTTTCTCGTTGCCGATTCGGAAGTTCATACGCGACCTCATGGTCTGTGCGCCGTAGTACTTGTCCGCAGGCACCTCGATCGGGCCCATCGAATCGGTTTCCACACGCGTCGTCATCTGACCTCCGGGCGCTCACTTACCGCGTCCTTGACCCAATGTCGATTCCTCGTAGGAGCCTTGATAGATGCTCCCGGCACGGCCTCAGCTCCCGACTCAGCCATGCCCCGCCTGCGGGCGGGAGGTCGACCCGCTCCGCGCGGGGCGCGTGCTGTGGCTCGAAGACGGGGTTCGATTTTTGTGCGGCGAGGACTGCCGGGCTCGGTTCCTCCGAGGCGAGCGTGAGTTCGAGGCTCCGGCGAACCGGCCCGCGGAGCAGCCTCGTGTCGAGCGCCCATCCATTCCGGATCTGGTCCGCGAAGCCACGGTCGTCCGGAACGAGGACGAGACCGGCAACCTCGATGGAACCCAGACGCGCCGCCACGATCCGGTCATCGCAGCCGGCCTCGCCGTCGTCGCGCTTGCCCTTCTCCTCCTCACGCCGAGCCCGGAGCTAGGCTGGCTCGCAGCTTTTCTCGTCGTTCTTTGCGGGGCCCTCAACGCACGCATTCGGCTCACGACATTGCGGGGAACCCGTTCTCTCCGACTGGTTGCGCCGCTCGGACTCACGCTCGCCGCCGCCGCGGGCGTGTCGGCACCCGACCCCGAAGCTCAGCGCTGGTCGCTCGTGGGAGCCGCGGTCGCGGCCATCGTGGTCTCGATCCGTAACTGGGTCCACTCTTCACTGTCCTCGTCGCTGCGCGCCGCGGCACAGGAGCTTCGCGAAACCTTGCCTCTGAAAGCGCGTGTGCCCACTCACGACCCGTCGGCCTACGAAGAGGTGCCGGCCGCAAGCCTGCGCCAAGGCGACCTCGTCATCGTGCTGGAAGACGAGCTCGCGCCAGCTGATGGCGTGGTCGAAGAAGGTTCGGGATTGGGCTTGCGATATCCCAAGGCCGCGCACACCAGACCGTACAACGAGGGCGACTTCATCCTCGCAGGCACCCGCATGTTGGAGGGCGCAGCCACCATTCGCGTTCGCCGAACCGGTCACGACCGCGGCATCGTGCGCGCGATCGAGCTCGGCAGACGCAGGCAGCAGGACCGTGCCGTGGCGTCCCGTCTACGATTTGCGGTCACGCGGTGGAGCTGGCTGGTGTTGGCACCTGCAGCGATCGCCGTATTCGTCTGGGCCGGGCCGGCGGCGGCTGCGACGTTGCTGCTCGGGTTGCCCGTCCTTGCTCTGGTGGCCTCGCTCGACGTCCCGCTCGACGCGGGCGCCTTGGCATCTGGGCGGCGGGGCATGTTCTTTGGCAACTCGCGCGCGCTTCGCGACGCCGGGCGAACGGCCACGACCGCCATTCTCTTGCGAGGCGCCCTCACGGCCGGGGAACCGATCGTGCAGCAGGCGCACCCACTTGGAAGCATGGAGCTCGACCGCGTCCTCGCACTCGCAGCAGCCGTCGAGAAGGCAGCCGAGGACCACCCGGTCGCTCGGGCCATCCAAAAATACGCCGAGGAGCATGGTCATGCCGCCGCCGCGGTGCGCAAGGAGCGTGTGCACGCGGGTCTCGGAGTGACCGCGGTGACGTCCCACGGCGTTCCTGTCGTGGTCGGCCGGCGGCAACTCCTGCTCGACGAGGGCATCAGCGTCGCCACAGCCGATAGCGACGCCACCCACATCGAGAGCGAGGGACTGACGCCGATCTTCATCGCGATCGACGGCCGCCTCGAAGCGCTAGTGGCCATTCTCGATCCGATCCACGTCGGCGCCCGCGACGCCGTCCAGCGCATCGCCGACCTGCCCTGCGACGTGGTCATCCTGTCCGGAGACGATCGGCGCACCGTCGAGCGCATCGCTGCCCAGCTCGGTGCGCCGCGGGTCAAGGCTCCTCTGCTGCCGCACGAACGCGTCACCGAGGTGCGAGCGCTGCGCGAGACCGGCGGCATCACCGCCACGATCGGCCGTGGGGGCGAAGACGACGCAGTCCTGGCCGCGGCAAATGTCCCAATCTCCCTCCGCCTGGTTGGCTCCGCTCTGGAGGACCGCGGTGCGGTGGTTGCCAGTCAAGACGTGCGCGACGCTGCCGGCGCCCTATGGATCGCCCGGGCCGTTCGGCGGGCAACGTGGCGAAGCATCGGCTCGTGTGCCGTGACGGCTGCCTTGGTGGTGCTCGGTGTGACATTCGGTTGGATGACACCCGTCGTCGCCGCGCTATGTGGCCTTGCGACCGAGGCGTGGACGCTTCGGGCTGGCTCCCGCCTGCTTCGCCGTGTAGATCTCCGGGTGCCGATGCAGCAATAGCGGAGAACGAACGATGAGTGACAAGGCATGGGGCGGCCGGTTCGAACAGGAACTGGACGCGATCGCAGCGAGATTCAGCGCAAGCGTGGACGTCGATGGACGCCTGTGGCCGCAGGACATCGAGGGCTCGATCGCGCACGTGCGCATGCTCGCCGATCAAAACATCCTGTCCGTCGACGACGCGAAGCAAATCGTCGCCGGCCTGGAGACGATCCGTGCATCGATCGAGCGGGGCGAGTTCGTCTGGGACGACAGCAAGGAAGACGTCCACATGAACATCGAGGCTGCGTTGAGCAGCGCGATCGGCGAGGCCGGCGGACGTCTCCACACCGGCCGAAGCCGTAACGACCAAGTCGCAACCGATATGCGGCTCTGGACACGGCAGGCGTGCGGGTCCGTCGTGGCCGACATCGACGCGCTCCTCGAGGTCCTGGCCGACAAGGCCGACGGGCACCTCGACTTTCTGATGCCCGGGTACACCCACCTGCAGCGCGCACAGCCGGTGAGACTGGCGCATCATCTCTTGGCCTGGGCCGAGATGCTCGAGCGAGATCGTGGCCGCCTCGTAGACGCCGCAAAGCGCATGAACGAATCCCCCCTTGGCAGTGCGGCCCTGGCGGGCACGACCTTTGCGGTCGACCGAGAGGCGACCGCCAAAGCGCTCGGTTTCGACCGGCCGATGCGGAACTCACTCGACGCGGTCAGCAGTCGAGACTTTCTCCTCGAGGCCGTGAGCGCGCTGGCGATTTGCTCCGTGCACTTGTCACGAATCGCGGAGGAGCTCGTGCTCTGGTCGAGCCAGGAGTTCGCCTTCATGCAAATGAGCGACGCCTTCACCACCGGCTCGTCTATCATGCCGCAGAAGAAAAACCCCGACATGCCCGAGCTCGTGCGCGGCAAGACCGGCAGGGTGGTCGGCTCGCTCGTCAACCTGTTGGTGATGCTCAAGGGCCTGCCACTCGCATACAACCGGGACCTTCAAGAGGACAAGGAGCCGGTCTTCGAGGCGTTCGACACGGTCCATGACTGCCTAGCGGTGCTCAGCGGCGCCATCGGCTCGGCGACGTTCGACAAGGACCGGATGGCTGCTGCGCTACAGGCTGGCTTCTTGGATGCAACCGAGGTCGCCGACTGGCTCGCCTTGCGTGGGGTTCCCTTCCGGGACGCACATCATGTCGCGGGCAAGCTCGTTCACCAAGCCGTGCAAGAGGGCAAGACCCTCTCGGAGCTTCCCATCGAGGCCTACAAAGCAGCTCACGAAGCCTTCGATGACACGATTTTCCTGTCCTTGGACATGGCAACCGCGGTTGAGCGGCGTGACGTCTTCGGTGGGCCGGCCCGGCGACGCGTCGCGGCCGCCATCGCGGAGCTTCGGGGTCGACTACAGGCGCGACGGGACTCATAAAGGTCCGCCATGTCCAACGTGCACATCCCAGAATCGCCGTGGTTCTCGTACCGAGACGGTGCGCTCGTATGCGAGGATGTTCCGCTCGCGTCGGTCGCAGCGGAGGTCGAAACGCCCGCGTTCGTGTACTCGGGCGCGGCGATCGACGATGCATATCGCTCGATCGACGAGGCGCTGTCCTTCGCCCCGCACTTGATCGCCTACGCGGTCAAGGCCAACGGCAATCTGTCGGTGCTCGCGCGGCTCGCCTCGCAAGGTTGTGGAGCGGACATCGTGTCGCTCGGTGAGATGCAGCGCGCCCTCAAGGCTGGGTTCCCGCCCGAGCGCATCGTGTACAGCGGCGTTGGCAAGCGGCGCGAGGAGATCACGGCAGCAGCGGAGGCGCGGATTCGCGCGCTGCACGTCGAAAATACCCAAGAGCTCGATGTTGTCGAAAGCGTGGCGCAAGAGATCGGACGTCCGATTTCCATCGGCTTGCGCGTCAACCCCGACGTCGACGCAAAGACCCACCCATACATCGCAACCGGTCTCCGTGAATCCAAGTTCGGCCTTGCGATTCCCGTCGCGGAATCGACCATTCCGCGCATCCTCAACAACCCGCATTTGGAGCTCGAGTCCGTGGCGTGTCACATCGGCTCACAACTTTCGTCTCCACGGCCGCTCCGCGACGCGATCGAGATCCTCGGCAACTTCGCAAGCTACTGCATCGATCGCGGCGCGACGCTTCGCTCGATCGACGTGGGCGGCGGTTGGCCGATGCACTACGGGCAGGAAGTCGACACGTACCCGCCGGCTGCCACCTTTGGCGACGCGATCCGCGACGGACTGGAAGCCTCCGGCATGCTGCGCCCAGAGATCGAAATCATCACCGAACCGGGACGCGCGCTCGTTGGCGATGCAGGCGTCCTATTGACGCGCGTTCTGTACACCAAGACGCAAGGCGATCGCCGCTTCGTAATTGTCGACGCAGCGATGACCGAGCTCATTCGCCCCGCGCTTTATGGCGCGTACCACGCGATCATGCCAATCGTGGAGCCCGACCCAAACGCCGATCTCGTTCCGGTCGACGTGGTTGGGCCCGTATGCGAGTCCGGCGACTTCGTCGCGAAGGACCGGCCCCTGCCCGAAGTGAAGCAGGGAGACTTACTTGCCATCCGTGGAGCCGGCGCGTACGGACGGGAGATGCAGAGCATGTACAACGCACGCCCCCTGCCCCCGGAAGTTCTCGTCGACGGGTCGCGGTCACGCCTCGTGCGTCGGCGGAGCGGTCCCGAAGCGTTGTGGCAAGGCGAAATCCTCGCATGAGCGGGGTGACGATCGTCGGCACCGGACACTATGTGCCTGGCGCACCCGTGAAAAACGATGCTCTCGCGCGCGTGATGGAAACAAGCGACGAGTGGATCCAAGCGCGCACCGGCATCCGGCAGCGCTACTTCGCGCGCGACGGCCAGGGGCCGAGCGACCTCGCCGTCGAAGCCGCCAAGAAGGCGCTCGACGATGCCGGGATCGAGGCATCGGACGTCGACTACATCATCTTTGCGACGATGACTCCGGACCATTTCTTCCCTGGCTCGGGGCCTCTTCTCGGCGCGAAGCTCGGCATCTCGGGCGTACCCGCACTCGATATCCGGCAACAGTGCGCCGCGATGCCCTATGCGTTCCAGCTCGCCAACGGTCTGGTTCAGTCTGGCGCCGCGGAGACGATTCTGCTCGTGGGCGCGGAGGTTCATGCGGGCTTTATGCCCTGGACGGATTGGGACGTGGTTCGCTCCGAATCCGACCGCGAGGTCTCGGCCGAGGCCTACCAGCGTGCGACCAGGCATCGAGGTCTGGCGATCATCTTCGGCGACGGAGCTGCAGCAATGGTGCTCCGAAAGAGCCAGGCGCCCGACGGCGGATTCATCGGCGCCGAGCTTCACAGCGACGGCGACTCCTTGGACCATCTCTTCGTCTCGGGCTGCGGGTTTCGGAGCATTCCCTATGTGACGCCGGAGGCATTGCTGGCGGACGAGCACATTCCGCAGATGCGCGGCCCTTCACTTCTAAAGAAGGCGGTCCGGACGCTTTCCAAAACCGCGAAGTCGATTTGCGAGACGCACGGCGTCTCCCAAGATGAGATCGACTGCTTCATCGTTCATCAAGCCAACGACCGGATCAATCAGGCCGTGCGTCAAGCTCTTGGGATTCCGGCAGAAAAGATGCCGTCGAACATCGCGCGCTACGGCAACACGTCGGCCGCCACCATCGGAATCCTGACCGACGAGCTCCGCCGCGACGGCACGATCCGCAAAGGCGACCTGTTGTGCTTCCTCGCACTCGGCGCCGGGCTGAATTGGGGCGCCGCCCTCCTGCGCTTGTAGGAGCTAACCTCGCAGCACGTCTGGGCGTTCGCCGATCTTTGGGTGGACGACGCCGCGCTCGGTGTAAATCGCATCGACCAGGCGTGCCGGTGTGATGTCGAACGCTGGATGCCGGCAGGGAATGCCTGCTGCGACCACCGTGGCGTTGCCGATGGTGGCCACCTCGTCGCGCGAGCGCTCTTCGATTGGTATGTCTGCACCGGACCGCGTTCGAAGATCCACCGAGCTCCAAGGAGCGGCAACGGTGAACGGCACGTCATGCTGGTTGGCGAGCACCGCCAGCGAGTACGTCCCGATCTTGTTCGCAACGTCGGAATTGGCGGCAATGCGATCGCTGCCGACGACCACGAACCCAATCTCCCCCGTCTGGAAGAAGTGGCCCGCCATGTTGTCGGTGATCACCTCGACCGGAATGCCGTCTTGATGAAGCTCCCAGGCGGTGAGCCGCGCGCCTTGCAGGTATGGCCGCGTCTCGTCGGCCAGCACGCGTACGTTCTTACCCTGGGCGTGCGCCGCACGGATGACCCCGAGCGCAGTGCCGTATCCACCAGTGGCCAACGCGCCGGCGTTGCAGTGCGTGAGGATCACCGCGCCATCGGGAACGTCGGCAGCGCCGAGCTCACCCATGCGCCGGCACGACGCCACATCCTCGCGGTGAATCGCTTCGGCCTCTGCGAGCATGCCGTGGTACCGCGCCTCGGGCGCGAGGTCGTAGAGCTCCCCCGCCTTTCGAGACATCCTCGCGATCGCCCATGCAAGATTGACGGCGGTGGGCCGCGTTGCATTGAGAATCCGTCCAGCGGTTCCATTGGCAACGAGAAACATCTGCCCGTCACCCTTCTCATCCCTCGCGACCATCGCCAGCGCGTACGCCACCGCAATCCCAATCGCGGGCGCCCCTCGGACCACCATGTCGCGAATGGCATCCGCGACCTCGTCCGCCTTTCGGTAGCGGTGATACCGCACCTCATGGGGCAAGAGGCGCTGGTCGAGCATCACCACCTCTTGGGTGGCCGGATCGAACTCGACCGCAAACCAATCGGCGCCACTCAGCGGTGCGCGCGAAAGGTCCGCGCTCATTGCTCGTCCAACAGCCGCCGAAGGATCTCGTTGACGGCCTTTGGATTGGCAGCCCCTTTCGTCGCCTTCATGACCTGCCCGACGAAGTAGCCGATGACGTTGGTCTTGCCGTCCTTGTATTGAGCCACCTGCGACGGGCTGGCGTCGAGGGTGCGGCGAACCTCTTCCTCGATGGCCCCCGTGTCGGTCACCTGCGCTAACCCCTGTGCGTCGATGATCGCCTTCGGAGCAGTTCCGGTTTCGACCATGGAGGCAAACACCTTCTTGGCGATCTTGCCATTGATCGTTCCGTCTTCGACGCAACCGAGAAGCTCCGCGATCGCGCTCGGCGCCACCGGGAACAACGCCTCGAGCCCGTTGGTCGCGACGTGCCGCAGCACCTCGGCCTGCACGAAGTTGCCGACCTTCTTCCCTGCGTCCTTGTTTTTCTTGCCCGACTGCTCGACGAACAAACGCGTAGCCTCCTCGAAATACTTGGCGATTTCGGGATGGCCCGAGAGCACGCCCGCATCGTATTCCGTGAGTCCGAGCTCCTCTTGCCAACGCGCCCGCTTCGCCGCGGGAAGCTCTGGGAGCGCCGCACGGAGCTCTTCGATGCGCTCTTCGGTGACCGCAACCGGCGGCAGGTCCGGGTCAGGGAAGTAGCGATAGTCGTGCGCCTCTTCCTTGCCACGCATCGAGATGGTCTTTCCCTGCCCCTCGCTCCAGGTGCGGGTCTCCTGAACGACCGTCCCGCCACTCTGCAAGACGCCTTCCTGGCGCGCGATCTCGTGCTCGATCGCCTTCTTCACGAAGCGAAACGAGTTGATGTTCTTGAGCTCGGCGCGAGTCCCAAACTCCTCTTGACCGACGGGTCGAATCGACACGTTGGCGTCGCAGCGGAACGAACCTTCCTCGAGGTTGCCGTCATTGACGCCGATGAACATCAACACGTCGCGGAGCTTCCTGAGGTACGCCTCGGCTTCCTCTGCGCTCCTCAAGTCGGGGTCGCTCACGATTTCGACCAGTGGCGTACCGCCGCGATTGAAGTCCACGAGCGTCACCGCGCTCGAGCCGGCGCCGTGAATGTTCTTTGCCGCGTCCTCTTCGACGTGGATGCGGGTGATCCCGATCCGCTTCGTCTCCCCATCGACCTCGATGTCGAGGTGCCCCTTCCCGTTGAGCGGAAGCTCGAACTGAGAGATCTGATAGCCCTTCGGCAGGTCCGGGTAGAAGTAGTTCTTCCTCGCAAACACGCTATGTGAGGCAACCTCACATTCAAGCGCCAAGCCCGCCCGCACCGCAAGCTCGATCGCTTTCTCGTTCGGCACCGGCAGCGCACCCGGGAGCGCCAAACACACTGGACAGGTGTGCGCATTGGGAGGCGCCCCGTACTCGGTCGGGCACCCGCAGAACAGCTTCGTTCGTGAACGCATTTGGGCGTGCACTTCGAGGCCGATCACCGGCTCATAGGCGGTCATGACGGCGGGTTATAGCGCACCGCGGACG
>Ga0255043_10000052_pt1 | contig 17765 bp, 12 predicted proteins | sample BC1_12_9_MG_FD_182778 | JGI IMG/M metagenome (GOLD analysis project Ga0255043, IMG submission 182778) | Seawater microbial communities from Strait of Georgia, British Columbia, Canada - BC1_12_9 | ecosystem: Environmental > Aquatic > Marine > Strait | place: Canada: British Columbia | collected... | reverse complement strand
AGCTGCTCACTGGTTGCCATGATGTTGCGCCGTACCGGGTCGACATCGGAGCGTGCTCGAACCGGCGTCCAATTGTTGGCCCCAAATCGCACCCCCGATCGGACCAACCCGTAGGAGATGTCGAGGTAGTCACGATGGCTCGCGTAAAGTCTCGGGACATCGAGAGTCTCCGGGTTCGGAAAGGCGAGCAGGCGGCGCGAATCATCATCGGTGAGGACCACCTCTTGGCAGCCCTCCATCTCCTCCCACGCAAAGGGGGATGCGGCGCTGACGGCGATGAATACCGGACACATCGGACGCAGCAGACGGGTCGCGCGAATCACCGCCTGGTTTCGATAATCGACCAGCGTCCGCCCCTGCCGATCCGCCAGCGGGAGGTGGAAGAAGTCCCAAGAAAGCAGAGCCTCGGGATAGCTGTGGTTGGTGTGGATGCCGGCGGTGGCGAGCCTGTCTCCGAAGATCTCGATGCAGTGTCGCAGATAGCGTTGCCGTGCCAGGTTCCAGCCGCCGGGAATGTCCGGTGCCGACACTTCGATGCGGTGAGGGATATTGCCATGGAGTGCGAGGAAAGACGCCCCGTATGTCTGGCCGATTTCCGCGAGAGTGTCGAGCAACACGCCCTCGAGCAGCCGCGCCTGGGCGGCGGTGGCACGCGCTGAATAGCACGGTTGGGTCGTAACCTCTGTCATCCAACGGAAGACCTCGAGCTGGAATCGATCCCTGACCCAATCCGGGAGCCCTTCTCCGTTGAGGTAGTCGGCGAAGGATCGAGCCTCGGGTCCGTAGCCCACCTGACCCACCGGCACCAGCTGTTGATCGAGGATATTGAACTCGATCTCGAGGCCCGAAGTGCCGCTCTGGGGATCACCTTGCGCCGAGTTCTCGGTCGCCAGCTGGACCTTGTCGGCGAACCGGCCCCAATCTGTGCCGGTCACCGCATGATCCACGATGTCATCTCGATCAAAGCGACGACAACGCTTGCCACAGGCGATCCAACGCCCCTTTTGTGACATCAGGTGGGAGGGCGTAGGAGAAGCGGATCCAGCTCCTGCCGAAATCGGAGAAGTAGATTCCCGGTACGACCGCGACCCCGAATCGTTCGGCGAGGGTGGCGCCGAGCTCGGCCGAATCAGCGTACCCCGCCTTCTCGATCCATGGCCCCATATCGAGGAAGGCGTAGTAGCCCTTGCCGAGAATGTGATTGATTTCGTGCCCCTTCAGAAACTCCTCAACCACAACCCGGCTCGCGTTGGTCGGTTCGATGATCGGCGCCGCTGCCTTTGCAAAACCCATCCGATAGGCGGCAATGGCCACCGCCAGGCTGTAGAACGAGGGGATCACCGCGTGTGAGGCGCGGCTTTGGATGAACCGAATGACCTCCTCCGATGCCAACAGGTGGGCGTTGCGGATATTGCTCGCGCCCAGCGATTTCGTGATCCCGTCCAGGAAGATGCACCGATCGCGCTCGGCCGGTTCGAGAGCCATGAGGAATGCGTTGAGGTCGTACGGTTCTTCGTTGGTCACCCGATGGTAGATCCAATCGAAGACAACGTATGGAATGCCCGCTGAAAATGCCGCCCGCGCGAGCTCGATCTGCCGTTCGGGACTCATGCTTCGTCCGGTCGGGTTGTCCGGGCTGGTGATGACGAGCAGGGCGATACGCCGTTCGCCGAGCACGGCAGCAGACTCTGCGCAGGCCTCGATCGCATCCGGCGTCAAGGCCCAGGCCTCGTCCTCCCGCCCCGGCGCCAACATGACATTTGCGCCCACTGAGTAGGGACCCCAGTTGTACGAGATCCACGGCACCCTCGAGACCACTACGAAATCGCCGTGGCGACGGTGGCCCAAAAACTGGACCGCATCGTAGGCCTTGAGCAGGGCATCGCGACCGCCCTGGCAGGCGATCACATTGCTCGGGCCCCAACCGGTTGTGGCGTCGAGACCCCAGTAGTCCTCGATCACTGCACGCCGATAGGCGGGGGTCCCGAACGGCTTGTCGTAGCCGGTTCCGTGCTCCAGCTGCAACCGGTGGGCGTCGTCGAGGAGCTCTCTGGACACTCCGGGCAGGCTGGCGCCGCCGTCACCCTGGCTGGCGTCAAAGACCGTGCCGCCGGGTTCTTGGTCGAGATAGACCTTGAGGGCCTCGTTGATTTCGAACATACGGCTGCCAGGGATGGGCACCATCTGCTCCGGGCTCGAATCAACCCCGACCAGCTGGGTCGCGTTGACCACCAATTCGGGTCTTCCCGCATCGAAGCCGTTTCCGTCCGCTTCCCTCATTTCTGCCTCCCACCAACGATGCGCTGAAGTCTCTTCCACACCCGCGAGCCGACCATATCCTCGGCTGCATCGAGAACCGTCCGGATAGTCTCCATCAGACCCGCAGGTCCCGCCCAATGGGAGAGCACAACCTCCGGCGGAACTGTGGTCAGGAGACGGCGTACCATCAGAACTACCAACAGGAGATCGTCGCCGAAGCCGACCGGTCCAACAAGTCCTTCAGGCACCAGATCGAACGGCAGCATGACATAGGCGAGGACGGCCCCGGTCTGGGTCCGCAAATCCATGGGAACCCGCCGGTCGAGCGCCAGCCGGATGACGAGATGTACGAAATCGGGCAACAACAGCAAATGGTCGGCGAACCGGTAGGCCCGGCCCTCACGGGATTGCAGCCACGCGTCAAGCCGCGTGCGTAGACGTCGATAAAAGTCTTGCGCCGGCTTTTCCTCGATCGTGTTGCTCGTCGTCACGCCGGGCCACCTCCCCTTTGTGTCGCGGACCTATTCTGCCATCATTCGTCTTCGGTTGTTTCCTCCGGTTTTTGGCGGCGAAAACGCCGCCTCCACCAGAGACCCCCTTCCCTCAACCTTTCGTCTAGATGAGGGTATCTTTTCCTGCCGCGCTGAAGCCAACGGTGAGCTGTTTCTGACTCCCGGGATAGGACGTAAAGCCCGAGCAGGATGAAGAGCACACCCTGAAGGACCGGCAGAAAAAGTCCCACAATGCCGAATGCGATCAGCATCCAGCCGACCACCAGCACGACGACTCTCTTGATCTGCCGTTCCATCGTTGTGAATCTTAACCCGCATTTCAGTCCCCAGCCCAACCGATATCGACCCGGTGATACGCGCCGAGGTCCTCGAGGACCCGGTCCAGCTCTCCCGATGCTTCATACTCTGCGGCCAGTTCTCGAGTCGCGGTGATCAGGTCCTGGTCGCGGAAGATGTTGGCGAATTTGAAACCCGCCGGACCCCACTGGCGGATCCCGGTCAGTTCGCCCGGTCCGCGCAACTCGAGGTCCGCCTCGGCGATCTCGAATCCGTCGTTGCTCTCACAGACCACCTCCAGCCGCTTTCTCGCATCTTCGCCGAGGCCGTCGTCCGTCATCAGAATGCACCACGCCTGGCGGGCGCCACGACCGACTCTGCCACGAAGCTGGTGGAGCTGGGAGAGACCGAAGCGCTGTGCCGATTCGACAATGATCACCGAAGCCTCCGGCACATCCACACCCACTTCGACGACTGTGGTCGCCAACAGAACCGGTGCGGAACCGTCTCGAAAGCGGGAGATCGCCTGTTCGCGCTGCGACCGGTCGAGGCGGCCATGGAGCACCTCGACCCCAACACCCGGCAGCGCCTTTCGGACATCCTCCTCGTGCTCGGTCAGCGCCGCCGCCTCGATCTCTTGACTCGCGTCAATGATCGGGTAGACCACAAAAACCCGACCCCCCCCTTTGATCTCCTGGCGTACGAATTCAAAAACCGTTGACCTCGCTTGCTCAAAACGCAGATGGGTCCGCACTGGGCGGCGGCCCGGCGGCATCTGGTCGATGATCGACAGATCGAGATCGCCGTAGACCGTCAGCGCCAGCGATCTGGGGATTGGTGTCGCTGTCATCACCAGGAGATGAGGAGCGTGGCCTTTCTCAGCCAGTGCCTGACGCTGCGCAACACCGAACCTGTGCTGTTCGTCCACAACCACCAGCCCCAGGTGTCGAAAGGCGACGGACTCTTGAAAAAGGGCGTGGGTGCCGATCACCAACTGGACCGTGCCATCCGCCAGACCCTCGCGCACCCGGCGTTGTTCGGCCACCGGCAACGAGCCCATCAGCTGATCGACCGTGTGACCGGCGGCTGTCAGAATGCCGGAGAAAGTACGAACGTGTTGTTCCGCCAGCAGCTCGGTCGGCGCCATGAATGCCACCTGGTATCCAGAATCAAGTGCCATGAGCATGGCCATCGCCGCCACCACCGTCTTGCCGGAACCGACATCTCCCTGCAGCAGACGCGCCATCGGGGTGCCGCCGGCAAAATCGTCTGATATCTCCGATAGCACCCGTTTTTGAGCGCCGGTCAGGGCGAACGACAGCAACGAGCGGACTCGTTCGGAGTCGACAACCGACGGATCGATGTGCGGGCCTTCGGAGGCCCTGTGCGCAGCGCGGCGCGAGAACATGGCACATGCGAACGCGAACATCTCGTCGAAGGCGAGTCGGCGATGGAAGGGGCTGCGGCCGTGGTTGAGGGCATCCACCATCTTTTGGCGCTGCGTCTGGGCGTCAGGAACGCTCGGCGCGTGCAGCTCGCGAAGCGCATCGTCGAGCGGCGGCAGCCCGAATCGGATCCGAGTGGGTTCGGGAAGAGGATCACGACAACCGACGGTGGCGGGACCACACTGCTCGATAAGCCGGCGCAGCCGACGGCCCCCGAAACGTCCGAGGCGTCGATAAACGGGGACGATCCGTTCGACGCTGTTGCCAACCTCTTCGATTTCTGGGTTCACGAGCTGAAGACCGCCGCCGCGGGTTTCACGCACCTGACCGTAGAGAAAGAGTTCGGGTTCGTCCGCGAGCCGTCGGTGAATCCACCGTTGGTTGAACCACACCACTTTGAGATTGCCCCGCCCATCATTGACCATGCCGTCGACCATGTGCAACCTGCGGCGGGGAATTCGCCGCACCCGTACTCCCACTACCCGACCTTTGAGCAGCAGCCAGGATCCAGGTTCGAGGCGCCCGCCCAGGCTGGCGATCTGTGTCCGGTCCTCGTAGCGGCGCGGGAGGTGGAGCAGGAGATCGAGGACCGAGTGCTTGCCCTCGGCAGCAAGCGCCTCGGCACTCCGCGGGCCGATGCCCTTGAGCTGTGTCAGTGAATCTTCCGGGAGCAGCGTTTTGTCGACTACGGTCAATTCTCGTCGATCTCGAACCGGCACTGGATGGTGCCAAAGACCACCGAGTCTCCGTTTGCCACCGGGATCGCCCGTCCGGCCACCAGACGTTCACCGTTGACGAACGTCCCGTTCATCGTACCGACGTCTTCAACGACGCCGTAACTGCCGTCGTCCTCGCGCCGGATGCGGGCGTGGCGTCGTGAGATCGATCGTTTGCCGTCGACCGGGGTGAGATCAATGTCTGGGTGGATGCCGGTGACAGGATCGATCCGTCCAACCGTGGTCTCGCGCGAATCGGCGAGCGGAAAGGCCAGACCGCTGCTGATTTCGATCACACGCGCGTTGGGGTCGGGCGGCGCGCCGCTCTCCGTGTCCTTGATCCCCGACTCCTCGATATCGACCTTGTGGCCGACCGCCTCTTCGAGCATCTCGGTGGTTTGTTGGAGCCTGATCACAAGTTTGCGCATCATGCGGATCGCGATCTCGGGATTGTGTTTGAGTATGAAGGTAAAGGCGGACTGGTCGATCATCACGGCTGTCACGTCCTCGATCGCATAGGCAGCGGCCGAGCGTGGCGCCTCTTCCTCGAGCATGCACATCTCGCCGAAGAAATCTCCCTTGCCGAGGGTTGCCAGCACGCGCTCCGTGCCCCCGAGGTTTTTGCGGATCTCGACCGTCCCGGTCTCGATGACGTACATGGCGAGTCCGAGATCCCCTTCGGCAAAGATAATGCTGCTCTCCGCGAAATGAGTGCGCATCGGCTCCAGTGAATCGTGGGTGCCTTCGGTTGATTTGATCTTGAATTTCGCCATGACTATTTCCAAACCACCTGGTGAGCGTGGGTGTCGAGCTCCACTCTGGCACCGATCGGGAACGCAAGATTGGCGGCGCCGTGGCCGAATGGCAGACCGACTACCACTGGAGCGGATCGGGGCGCCGCTTCGAGGAGCAATCGCCGCCAAAAATCCGGCCGCTCCGAGGCCGGTCTGCAACCGCGCAAGCTCCCACCAATCAATGCTTTCACGTTTCGCAATCTACCAGAGCCCCTGAGGTGGGTCAACATTCGGTCGAGGCGATAAAGGGGCTCGTTGACCTCCTCTATAAAGAGCACGCAACCGTCGAACTCGGGCTCCCACGGGGTGCCGATGAGGGATGTCAGCATCGTCAGATTTCCACCAACCGCCCTTCCACGTGCGCGACCGGCACGTGCGACAAAACCTTCTGGAAGTCGGAAGAGCACCTCGCCCACCAATTCGCCGAGCAATATCGAATGAAGCCTCCTTGCGTTGTACCGGTTGGTGAGTCCCGAGGCGACCATCGGACCGTGAATCTGTACAACGCCCTCTCCGGCCAATGGATTGAGGACCGCGGTGAGATCGGAAAAGCCGACAAAAATCACGCCCTTTTCAGCGAGCTCTCGACAGGGCAGGTCGTCCAATAGACGCGACGCGCCGTAGCCCCCACGGGCGGCGATGATCACCCGAGCCCCGCCGTCCACGACCTCCGTGATGCCGGCCAACCTCTCCGCGTCGCCACCGGCGAGATAGGCCTCCTCGCGGCGAAGGTTCGAGGCTTCAAACACTGGATGCCCCCAGCCGCGAAGGACATCGATCCCCGCGTCGAGCTTGCCCGGGTCGACCGGCCCAGACGGCGCGATCACACCGATGGGTTCGCCGGGTTCGAGGGGGTTCCATGCGTTGTTCACAGAATCAACGATAACCCGAAATCGGCGATCTCGCTGTGACAGCTAGAAAGCCCCATCGTTCCCGTTCCCGTTCCCGTACCCGTACCCGACGGTGGAGGACTGTGTCTTCCCTCGCCGTAAACGTCAGAAATTGAGTAGTTTCCCGCCGGATGAAAGTTCGATTCGGGAACGGGAACGGGCACGGGTACGGGGAGGGATTAAAAAGGCTGGAGGAGGCTATAGGCCGGATTCTGTGCCCCGAAGGGCGGCGTCCATTCATCTGGGCCGCGCGTTACCGCGCGGCTCGAGCAGCCAACCCGGGGACCTCACCCACCAAAGGTGGGATGCGGGGACAGGCAACCCTCGGCCCCCCTATTCGGCCTTGCTCCGCATGGGGTTTACCATGCCCCCTCCGTTTCCGGAGGGGCGGTGCGCTCTTACCGCACCCTTTCACCCTTACCCTCGACCAGATCGAGGGCGGTCTACTCTCTGCGGCACTTTCCCTCGCGTTGCCGCGGCCGGGCGTTACCCGGCATGCCGCCTGTCGTGGAGTCCGGACCTTCCTCCAGGACCGAAATCCCAGCGGACGCCCGCCTCCTCCAGCCGCGCCAAGCATACCACCTGGTTTTCCTAAGAGATCAAATCAGGGATTCAACGGGGTCCGCCGACGCAGGTCACGGCGTAGCCCGAAAGCGAACCCGGCACGAAGCGGCAGTGAAGACGGAAACCACGCTGCCGGACTTCGACCAGGGCCGCATCGCCGTCGACTGTCCTGAAGCTGCGGCTGGCCTTTCGAAGAAGCCGGGATCTGAGGATATGCGAGATCTCCTCGAGGGAGTTCATATCATCGAGCAGGAGGGTCACCCGAAGCGGGCTGCCGAGGTTGACGCTGACCTCCAGGATCGAGGCCTCGAACGCCTCTACCATCTCTTCGGTTGTCAGACCCCGTTTGCGCCACACCCCCAACGGTTCGACGGTTACCGAGTTCATGCCCCGTTTCACACTGTCCTTGAGAATGGCGGTCAGGCTGCGACGGACGTTACCGGCGCGGCAGGTCGGCTTGGCCTCGAGATCGTGGACGACGGCCTGGTATGTCCAATACGCCTCGTCTCCGCGGCTGCGGAGCAGGAGGTAACGGCCGAGCGGCAGCGGGCGATGTTCGGCGATGGCGAGGTAGGCTGCATCGAGCCCATCGTTTGAGTCCAGATCGAGCATCCCGCCACCCGCCATGACCAGGTTGCGATCTTCCTGGACAATCATCGCGTCCGGTTGCAGACGACGACCGAGGGCCTCGACCATGTCGAGGTCGAAACGCAGGCTATTGGCGCTGGCCACCACTTCAGTGTAACGGACATACTTCCGAGAGAGAAGTCAAACGCCGATCTTGGCGGTTCTGAGACCGTCCTTTGCGGTCAGCGTTCGAGACCTGCCTGCCAGTTGAGGACGACCGAAATCGGCCGGATGGACTCGCCGGTTATCGGTGAGAGCAGCAGGAATCTTTCACCGTCCTGGGTCACCGAATAACGGTTTCGCGTCGTCAACGGAAACAGCCCGGCGTCAAAGAGTCTCTCCGGCAGGCCCGCCTTGAAGGTGGCGCCGGTCGAAACCGGCACTGTCACCAGGTTCTGGGTCGCGTCGAGGTAGAAGATCTCTCGTCCGTTGGCGCTCCAATGTGGCTCGGTACCGCCGTTGGTCGAGACCTGCCACTTGCCGCCGGGGCCCGGGAACTGGGTGACGTAGACCTCCATCTCACCCGACTCGTTGGAGTTGTAAGCCATCCATCGGCCGTCCGGTGAGAAGTTCGGCCGGACTTCCGCAAACTCCGACTGCAACACAGGAAACGACTCACCGGAGCCGTCCATCGGCAGCGCCCAAATGTCCCAGCTCGTGTCGGCGCCTCGCGATGCGTATGCCAAAACGCCGCCGTCCCTGCTCCAATCGCTGGGGTAGATGTCCTCCTCCGCCGTGAGGAGCAACTCCGCCGCGCCGGCGCCGGATGCGTCCTTCCAATACATATCATCGCTGCCCTCACCACGGCTGGAGCTGAAGACGATGCGAGTGCCGTCTGGCGACCAGATCGGCCCCCCGTCGAAACCGGCGTCAAAGGTGAAACGCGAGGCAACCCCGCGCTCGAGGTCATGGATCCACAGGTCGATGTTGGAGCCGTCAGGTTCGGTGACATCCACGACAACCCTTTGCCCATCGGGCGAGAACCAGGACGTCGTGTACTCGGCGGGTTCACCGACGTGGCCGAGTTCACGCCCGGCCCGATCTCGCCACAGGAGTTGCCGTGCACCCGTCTGGCCGGCGCGGTATGCCAACGTGCCGTCATGTGAGGCCGAGAAATCCGCCAGCCCGACGGCGGACACCCCGATGCTGTCGGCCAGCGGCAAAGGATCACCGGTCAAGGTGCCGCCACCGGCGTCGAACGGATGGGCCACCAGCATCCCATTGAGGACGTACACCAGATACCCGGGCTCGGCGTACTGGACCCGTGAGTCGGAGGTGCCGAGGACTGTCTCCTCTCCCGAATCGAGTGACCTGATCATCACGAGGTTTCCTTCCTCAGGGGTTTCGGCGAGGTAGATGAAATGCTCTCCGTCCCGGAGAAACTCCGGCCAGCCGAGCCCAATCACGCCCTCGAGATCGTTGAGGCTCACCTCCGGCTTGGCAATTCCACCCGCCGCACTCACCCGCATGAGAGGCGCAGTACCAGAGCCGTCGTAGAGGATCTCCCCCTTCGCGCTCCAACTTCCGTCGTAGCCATCGGCATCGCAAATAGTCTGTGCCGGTCCACCGGCGACCGGTACTTTCTTGAGCTTGCCGCCGACGAAGAACGCCACGTAGCGGCTGTCTGGGGACCACATCGGACGACTGTCACCTTTTGCGCCCTCGGTGCCGGCTATCGGCCGTGCTTCCACGCTGTCCATGGGCCGCAGCCATATCTGCGCGTTGCCGGTTGAATCGACACCCCGGTAGGCCAGATGACGCCCGTCGGGCGAAATTCGCGTAGAACCGACAGTGGCGAGTTCCGGCGGAGGGGCGATTTCGAATCGGGTCTGCCGTGGAGCAACAGTCGCCCGTCGAACATAACCCACCGCGAAAACGGAGGCGGCCACCACCGCGACCGCGAACGCGATCCACGCCAACCTTTCGCGGCTCTTTCTCCGCGCCGCCACCGGGGCCGGGAGACCCGCCACAGAGCCGCCCTCGGCGATCCACTGCAGCTGTAGCTTCACATCATGGGCCGTCTGCCAACGATCTTCGGGGCTTTTGGCGAGACAGGACTGAATGACCCGATCCAACGCGGGCGGGGTCATAGGCTGGATCGACGCCACGGGCTGCGGTATCTCGTGCATGATCGCGCCGATGAGGCTTGCTTGAGTCTCTGCCAGAAAAGCACGTCGCCCCGTCGCCATCTCGTACAGAACCGCCCCGAGCGCAAAGATGTCGGTCCTTGCATCGGCGGTTTTCCCCTCGAGCTGTTCGGGTGCCATGTATTGGTAGGTGCCGATCACGGTCCCGGCGGCGGTCAAGGGCTTGCTCACCGTCGGCGACACCGTGAGACTCGCATCGCTGCCATCGCCCTCGGCGTCGGCTCGCGCGAGCCCGAAGTCGAGCAGTTTGGCGCCGTCAGCGGTGAGCATGACATTGCCGGGCTTGAGGTCACGGTGGACGATCCCTTGCCGATGGGCTTTCTCCAACGCGTCAGCGATCTGCACGCCAAACTGGATCACTTCATCGATGGGGAGCGGACCGCGGGCAAGACGGTCAGCGAGGGTCTCGCCTTCGATGAACTCCATGACCAGAAAGTCCACACCGTTCTCGTGACCGACGTCATAGAGCGGGCATATGTGTGGGTGCGAAAGGCTTGAGACCGCCTTCGCCTCCCGCTCGAGTCGCTGGCGATGTTCGGGATTTTCCGCGAGGTGCGGCGCCAACACCTTGATTGCCACCATCCGTTCGAGACGCGTGTCGCGCGCCCGGTAGACCTCACCCATGCCGCCGGATCCTATGATCTTCTCGATCTCGTACGGGCCCAGCATTGTTCCGGGTTCGATGCTCATTTTTTCCCCCGAGGTGATGGCGCGAAGTTATCACACCCGAGGAGCTTGCCGGACTCGATATCTCAAATAATCGAGCGAACGCCAGGCAATCGGCGGGAGTGGTACGGGATGGTCTATCCCCCGTTGCCCTCAATGGCGCGTCTCGCCATGTCGGCGGTGATGGCGAGCTTGTGGCCGCCGCCTTCCTTCTCCTCGAGGCCCTCGTGCTGCCAGGGGTCGTACTCGAGCCTGTTGATGATCTTGTTGAAGACCGTACGAAGGGCGCGGGCGCCGGTGCGGATGTTCTGTTCCGCCGCTTCGGCGATCATCGCCGCCGCCACGTCCTCCATTTCAAGCTCGATGTCCATGACCTCGAAGAAGCTCTTCGAGCGGATGAACGGCGAGTCCAGGGACTCCAGCAGGATTTCCTTCAGCACCGCCACGTCGAGATCGTAGAGCATGACCACGTTGTCGAAACGGGCCATGAACTGGGGCACCATGCCGTACTCGAAGAGGTCCTCCGGTTTGAGGAAGTCGGCCAACGCGAAGCGGGTTTCGATGCGCACCTGGCCGTCCGCCATCTGTACCGCCTGCGACTTGAGCTTCTCGCCGCTGGCGGGGTTGATGACCCGCAGGTAGACCTGGTCGTAGAGGTTCTCGAAGGCGCCGCCGCAGATGAACATCATGTGGCGGGTGTCGATGTTCAGCGTGACCGGTTTTTCCTCACCCTCGACGGAGGCGAAGGTCTTGTAGGTGACCACCTCCCCTTCCATCAGGGTGAGCAGGCCCTGCTGCAGTACGACCCCGATGGCGTTCGGCTTGCCGGCTACGATCGATGACATCTTGTCGATCTCGTCGATGCAGATCGTTGCCCTCTCCATGGTTTCCTTGAGCGCCTCGGGGCTAGGTTTCTCGCCGACCAGGGCGCGTGCTCGTTGCTCCACCGCTTCGAGCAGGCGGACCGGCTGAAACTCCATCCTCTCCGCATCGACCAGAAGGTTGGCGTTGAGAATGGTCATCGCGCGGAACGGCCGGTACTCCGGGACGTCATGGTACATGCGCTGGATGTTGTTCATGATCGTGGTCTTGCCGGTGCCCGAGTTGCCGATCAGGAGAATATTTCCGGGGACTTTGCCGGTCGTGTGCTTGTAGACCGCCACCGAAACGTAGCGCAGGGCTCCGTTCTGACCGAGAACGCCCTTCCGAAGCTCGTCAAAGATCTGCGGCGGCGCGATCTCCTCGAGCGGACGCAAATCCTCTGCCTTGCCGCTCATCCAATCACCTCCCACACTCCGTTCCGCGGTGCGAGCTCGGCACCGTCCACGTGGACCGAGCGACCGCAGCCACCCGGCCGGAAATCGGTGACGATGTCGACGTGTTGAGCCGACCGGTTGAGCACTCCCGATTCCGCGAGTTCCTCGATTCTTGCCTTTCCTTCATCCGAACCAGGGTCGTCGACGTAGCAGTCCTCGTAGCTGGCGCCGATCGCGATGTGCAGGGTGCCGCCGACCTTCTCGACGAAGAGCGGGTGTTTGAGGACGCGGTCGAGCCCCGGGTTCATCCCCAACGCGACCTCACCGAGCCTATGCGATCCATCGTCGGTCTCTATAATTGTGGCCAGGTGCTCGTGTCCCTCCTCTGCCCGGTACTCGATGATCTTTCCACCCTCGAATCGCAGATAGATGCCGCTGATGTCGTTGCCGCCGTAATTGACCGGTAGATCGACAAAGATCTCGCCCTCGGTGCTGTTCGCATTCGGACTGGTGAAGATCTCTCCGTCCGGGAAGTTGCGGAGACCGTATGACATGACCCCATGACCGTCCGCGATGTCGATCTCCAGGGCGAGCTCTCGGTGGTCGGTCGGGTGCTCGGTGACAATGTGGATCTTCCGACCGGCGTCGATCACGGGGGCGAGCTTTTTCTCGGCTTCGAGCAACGGTCGTGGGTCGGTGGTCGAGGCGCCGACGATGAATTTCTGGTAGGTCTCGAAGTCCATTTCTTCGAGCTCTGCCGACGCGGCTGTCGGATAGAGAGTGATCACCCACGGCCTTGCGAGCCTGACGTTGGCGAATGGGCGGTCAGCCGCCGCCAATGCCTGTGACTGCTCAGCCGTGAGCCCCATGAATTGTCCGGGGTCCTCGGCGCCAAGGACCTCGACGTACTTGGTCATGCTCTCGTAGCGATCGCCGTGCCAATCGGGCACAGCGCCGAGCTGCTCTTCGTTGCCGGTCCGAGCCATCTCCGCCGACCACACCCGCCCGCGTTCGTTATTGGGCGGCACGACGTAAACGTCGGGCACACCACCGGCCTCGATCACCCTGCGCTCCAAAACAGCCATCAGGGGCCAGCACACGGCTTCGCCCTTGATCATCACGCGGTCGTCGTCGGAAATGCCGCCGAGCGAATGGTCAAGCAGGAAGCCGGACCACACACCGAGATCTTTTTGGTCGATCATGATGCTCCTCGAGCCGCAGTCGCGGCGCAGGTCATTGTAGCCCCTCGGCGAAACCCCTGCACCCAGGGTTCTCAACATGTCGTTTCGACCTTGATTATGCTATGGTCCCGGCGTCCGCGGGGTGAACGGACGATCTTGAGGACAACGCTTTCTGTGTCGCTCGCCTTCAGGATCGACGTTTTTCAATATTTTGCGTATTTCGATCATGGTCGCGGAGGCGCGCTCGATAGTCTCCACGCCGTACTCACCAGAAGGGGAAAATCTATGAGAAAAACCGTCGCAATGTCAGTTTTGTTGGCAGCCGTTGTGTCGTTTGGTTGCGGCGTTCCGGGAGAACAACCCGAGGTCGTGAGGTCCGCACCATCCCAGACCTACACCATGGAACAGTTCATGGAGACCATCAGCATCGGCGGAAACTCTTTCAACCCCGATGAATCAAAGCTTTTGGTCTCGAGCAATGAGACAGGTGTCTTCAACGTCTACGAACTCGACCTCGCCACGGGCCAGCGAACCGCGATCACCGATGGAGACGATACGACCTTTGCCGTCGCTTACATGCCCGATGACGGGAGGATCCTCTTCACGCGAGACAACGAGGGAGACGAGAACAACCACCTCTATCTGAGGAGTCTCGACGCATCGGTGCAGGACCTCACCGACGGCGAGAGCACCAAAGAACGTTGGGCGGGTTTCAGTGTCGACCTCAGTAAATTTTACACGCTCAACAACAGCCGCGAGCCGCGCTTCATGGATCTCTACGAGTGGGATGTGGCGACTCTCGACAAACGCATGATCTACCTCAACGAGAGCGGATTCGACCCCCAGGCATTGACACCTGACGGGCGTTGGCTGGTGGTGGGCAAGACCAACACTACAAACGACTCCGATCTCTTCGTGCTGGACCTCGTGAACAAAGAGGACCCGCTCCACATCTCCAAGCACGACGGGCAGGCGAACTTCGATGCCGAGGATGTCAGCGTTGACAGCAGCACCCTCTACTACACCACCAACATCGACGGCGAGTTCGCCACTTTGAAGAGCTATACCTTCGCTAACGGGACCCACGCTGATGTATTCGCGACCGATTGGGACGTCTCCTACGCCTACTTCAGCCGTCTCGGCACCTACCGGGTCATCGGCACAAACGAGGATGGCTACACCAAGATCCGCATCACCAATATCGTGACTGGCGAAGAGCTCGAGATCCCGAACCTCCCGTCCGGAACCGTAACGGGTGTTGCGTTCTCCAATTCCGAACGCCTGATGAAATTCACCCTTTCGAGCGACACCATGCCGGGCAATCTCTTTCTCTACAACCTCGAGACGGAAATGCTGAAGCAGCTCACCGACACCCTCAACCCGGAGATCGACCCCGGAGATCTGGTAGCGAGCGAGGTCGTCCGTTTCGCAGCACGCGACGGTATGACCATCCCCGGCCCGCTCTACAAACCCCTCGGCGCCAGCGCCGAAAACAAGGTTCCGTTTCTGCTCGCAATCCATGGTGGACCCGGTGGACAAAGCCGCGCAGGATACCGCGCCTCGCGCCAGTTCCTGCTCAACCACGGCTACGGCCTGTTTGCCGTCAACAACCGCGGTTCTTCCGGCTACGGCAAAACCTTTTTCGCCGCGGACGATCGAAAACACGGCCGCGAACCGCTGTGGGACTGCGTTGACGCCAAGGAGTACCTCAAGACGCTCGACTGGGTGGATCCCGATCGTATCGGCATCATGGGCGGTTCCTACGGCGGCTACATGGTGCTCGCGGCCCTCGCCTTCGAGCCCGAGGAGTTCGCGGTCGGAATCGACATCTTCGGTGTCTCCAATTGGATCCGCACCCTCAAGAGCATCCCTCCCTACTGGGAAAGCTTCCGCGAGGCCTTGTATGCCGAGATCGGCGACCCGGAAGCCGACGAAGATTTCCTCTATGCCACCTCACCCGTCTTCCACGGTGACAAGATCACCAAACCCCTGATCATTCTCCAGGGCGTCAACGACCCCAGAGTCATCAAACCCGAGAGTGACGATATGGTGGCGGCGATCGAGGCAAACGGTGGAATCGTCGAGTACGTAGTCTTCGACGATGAAGGTCACGGCTTCACGAAAAATGCCAACAGCATCTCCGGATATGACGCCATCCTCGATTTCCTCGATACCCATCTCGCGGCCAAACCTGGCGACTGATCAGGCTTCAATCATCACAACGACCCGAGCCGCGTCAGCGGCTCGGGTTATTTTTTCATCGAGATTCGAACAAGGCCAAAACGCCTGCGAAGTATGCGGCCCCGGAGCCGAACCGGTAGAGTCACCATCGCATGAAAAAGCGACGAGGTGTGACACATGCTCCTATCCCTTCGATTCGGATCGCGGTAAACTCGAAAGATGATTCCTCGAATCCAACTCGATGAGTCGGGGCAGGAAGCGCCCTTGGTTCCTGCGGAGAACCGCGGGGTCCGACCACCATCTGGACGACATCTCCTCGAAGCCGATTGGGAGGACCCTACCTCCGAAACCCTTATGTTGTATGTTGCCGACGACCCCCAGATTGGCGACGAGTTCTCGTATAACGACCTCAGCTGGCGAATCGTCGACTACCGCAACGGTTGGGTGGCTCGGCTGCTGGTGGATTGAGAAGCTCGCGAGGAAGTCAACGCGTCGGCAGACCTAGGTTAAGGGTTAAGAGTAAAGGGTTAAGGATCAAGATCTTCACTCTTAACCCTTTACTTGCGTCGGGCAAGAGTGCCGGTCCGGAGTCAAAACCCAGGAAAATACATTTCGACCTCACCTCTAGTATCATTCCCCGCCATGGTAGTTGACCCGCAATCGACCGACCCCCCCCTCTTCGAAGACCTTCGAGATCTCCCGCCGCAGGCAGCGGCTGAGAGCCTCGCGGAGTCGATCGACGCCCCTCCTCAAGTGGAGGTTGACGCCCACGAACAGGACTCTGCAGCGGTCAACTTCCTGGCCGATCGGCGAGTCGGGGATCCCGTCCTGGAGCACATTCCCTTGGATTCGCTCGAGGCCCTTGCCACCCGCTGTCTCGGTCGGCTCGAAGGAGGATCGATCCAAGGCCGTGACACCGCGTGGCGGCTGCTCGACGTGCTCCGACGAAGCGTCCTGCTGTGTCGAATAGTCGAGGCGGGCGGAGTCGATCAGTGGTCGAAGACGATTCTCGAGCTTGTCGAAGCCTCGAATTTTACCTTCGGTGCCCTCTTTGGGCAGCGTGCGAAGGGTTATGGAGAGAGGGTCCTCTTTCGGATGCCAACGGCGGCTGGGAACCGGTCGATCAGCTGGCGGCAGGTCGCTGGCAGGGTCGATCTCATCGCCCGCAGCTTGATCGCCGTAACCGGGGAAACCGGAGACCGCCCCCTCGCCATCCTCTCCAACAACAGCCTCGAAATGGCGCTCGTCGATCTCGCCTGCCTCACATCCGGCATCGTCAACATCATGGTGCCCGCAACTGCCTCCGAGACCGATGTCGCGTACATTTTGGAGCACGCTGGGGTCGGGGCGTTGGTTGTCTCGGACAGCGAACAGCTGCAAAAGGTGCTCAACGTTCGCGATCGGCTCGCCGATCTCGGCCCAATCATCGCCCTCGAGCCGTCCGCCGCGGCAGTCCGAGGGGTCATCGGTTTCGAGCAATTGCTTGCCCGCTCGTCGGAGGTGCCAATCGCTGCGCTGAAGGAGCGCCGTGCCGCACAACGGATCGACGACCTGGTGACCGTCATGTACACCTCGGGCACGACCGGCACCCCCAAGGGCATCTGCTTCACCCATCTGAACATCGTCTTCAAGCGTTTTGCCCGCGCCCTCGCCCTGCCCAAGATCGGCGAGGGTGACCGGTTTTTGTGCTACCTGCCCCTGTTCCACACCTTTGGGCGTTTCCTCGAGCTCACCGGCTGTGTTTTCTGGGGTGCGACCTATTGCTTCGCGGAAAACCCGGGCATCGAGAATCTGACACGGCAGATGCGCAGACTCGAGATCACGGTCCTCATCAGCATTCCCATGAAATGGATGCAGCTCTATGACCTGCTGCGCCAGACGGTCGACGTGATCGCCGCCGAAGACGAGGAGATCGAAGCCGCTCTCCGCCGGATGGTCGGCAAGGGCCTTCGATGGGGGCTGTCGGCTGCCGGCTACCTCGACCCGGAGATCTTCCGATTTTTCCAACGCTACGGCGTCGAGCTGATGAGCGGTTTCGGGATGACCGAGGCGACCGGCGGTATCACCATGACCCCCCCCGATCGCTACAAGGACCACTCCCTTGGACCCGCCTTGCCCGGAATCGAGATTTCGATCGCCGACGACGGCGAGCTCTTGATCCGCGGACCCTACGTCATGCGCGGCCTTTTCAACCCGCCCAATGGGGCCGAAGCTTTCGACGCCGACGGGTGGTTCGCCACCGGCGATCTCA
>Ga0255043_10000048_pt1 | contig 18132 bp, 14 predicted proteins | sample BC1_12_9_MG_FD_182778 | JGI IMG/M metagenome (GOLD analysis project Ga0255043, IMG submission 182778) | Seawater microbial communities from Strait of Georgia, British Columbia, Canada - BC1_12_9 | ecosystem: Environmental > Aquatic > Marine > Strait | place: Canada: British Columbia | collected... | reverse complement strand
AAATTTCTCAGGAATTTGCTGCTGACAGACCAGGTGCGGAGGTCTTCTTTTTCATTAAGATTGCCCCTGCTGTAGATGCTTGATATGGCCGCAATGCCACCGATTAAAATTCCGCAGACATTGCCGGAACTGACAATGCCACCACCGAATGCCCCCATTGCTTTTATAGCAGTCTCGTCAATCTCGCCAATCTTTTCCTGGCCAACGGCAAGGATCGCCTGGCTTCAATGGAGTCTTTTTTTGAAAAGATCCATTGCCTTATCTCGCATTTCTTCCGAATTCATGATGTCTCCTGTGATTGTTTTATATAATGAAAATCGTATTAATTTGAATTGATTTCAGCCTGCCAGATTGTCAATGCCTGGAGCGCCCGCTCCGCATATTTTTCGCCGCGGAATTTTTTCGGCATCTTTTTTCCCAATGAAGGGAAAAGCCCGAAATTGATGTTGGAGGGTTGAAAACGCTTCGGTTCGCCTGCGGTCAGATGGGTGATTAAGGAACCAAGGGCTGTTTCGAGAGGAGGGATAACAGGGCTTTTCCCGTGAAGCAGTCGTGCTCCGTTTATGCCGGCCAATAACCCTATGGCTGTTGATTCAACATAGCCTTCAACTCCTGTTATTTGGCCGGCAAGTATTAGATCAGGCCGTTTTTTCATCTGCAGGCTTGGCAGGAGAAGTTCAGGTCCGCAAATGAAAGTATTCCGGTGAATAGATCCAAGTCTGGAAAACTCCGCCCGTTCCATTCCCGGAATCATTCTGAATATTCTTTTCTGTTCACCATAGGTGAGCTTGGTCTGGAACCCCACCATGTTGTAAAGGGTTCCCTCTTTGTTTTCCTTGCGGAGTTGGATAACAGCGTGTGTTTCCCGACCGGTGCGGGGATCAATCAACCCGACTGGTTTCATGGGGCCAAACCGTGGGGTTTCAGGGCCCCGTTCCACCATGACCTCAATGGGCAGGCATCCTTCAAAATATTTGTGCTTCTCAAAACTTTTGAGGGGCACCTTTTGTGCTTTGGTAATTTCTGTAATAAAATTTTCATACTGGGCCTTATCCATGGGGCAGTTGAGATAATCGCCAGGGCCATCGTCATAGCGGGATGCCTGGAAAATGATGCTTCTATCCAGTGATTCAGCTTCAACAATCGGAGCTATTGCATCGTAAAAGGCCAGATGGTCTGTACCTGTAAGTTTTCCAAGCGAGTCTGTCATGGATTCAGAGGTGAGAGGACCGGTAGCAAGAATTGTTACCGGTGCTTCGGGAAGCGGTGAAGGGATTTCCCTGATTTCGTCTCTGATAATGGTGATCCGATCATTTCCTTCTATTTTATCTGTTATAAACCGGGCAAATTTCTCGCGATCAACAGCAAGTGCCTTCCCGGCAGGCACCCTGGTCTGTTCAGCAGATTCCATGATCAGTGAACCCAGATTCCGCATTTCCTGCTTTAAAAGTCCCACCGCCGAATTGACGGCATCGGAGCGAAGCGAGTTGCTGCAGACAAGCTCGGCCAGCAGGGGGGAATGATGAGCGGGGCTGAAAACCAGGGGTTTCATCTCGTGCAGAGTAACCTGGCACCCAAGCCTGGCTGCCTGCCAGGCTGCCTCGGTTCCAGCCAGTCCACCACCGATGATTATGAGTTTTTTGTCAGTTGTGTCCATATATTATCCTGAATTTCAAAGGGGACAGATTTAAAATCTGTCCCCAGGTAAGCAAATCGGTTGTACAGAATAATATAATTAGCATTTTATGGTTGAAAGGTAAACTATAGAGGAGTGAGTATTGACATTACTCTTACAGGAATGAAGATGGAAGTACTATCAGGAAAAATCTGTGTTTGAATCCACTCCATCCAGGGCTCTCATAAAGTAGCGGAGCCATTGGTGAACATCATTTCTTTGTATCTGGTTTCGGAGCCATCGCATACGTTGTTGGCGTTCTTCCAGGGGCATGGTGAATGCCTGGTAAATAGTATCCGCAGTTTTTTCAATATCGTAGGGATTAACCAGCAGGGCCTTTTCTCCCAGCTGATCTGCTGCGCCGGCGAATTCACTTAAGATCAGCACGCCATTATTTTCAACTGAACAGGCGCAATATTCCTTGGCCACCAGGTTCATCCCGTCCCTTAAGGGAGTTATGAAGGCGATTTCAGATGTTCTGTAATGGGCTATGAGTTGCGTATTGTCCAGACTGCGGAAAATATAATGGATTGGTATCCAGCCGGCATCACCGAAGCGTGCATTGATACGGCCCGTCATCTGTTCAAGTTGTTCTTTTAATTTTTGGTAATAGGAATCCAGTGTGCGGCTGGGAACAACTACCTGCAGCAGGGAGATTTTTTGTTTGAGTTCAGGATATTTCTCCAAGGCCAGCTCAAAGGCAAGAAAACGTTCCGGGATCCCCTTGGTATAGTCAAGTCGATCAATACCCAGCATCAACTGCCGTTCGTGCAGGTTTTCATGCAGGTACCAGGCTGCATCCTGAACTTCCGGGGAATGGGCAGCATTATTAAACTCGTTAAAGTCAATGCTTATGGGAAGATTTCTTGCCTGGATAATCCGTTCCCCGTATTTTATCAGAGTAAAATTGCGCTGTCTTTGAAGGATCGAGGCCTCGGATATGAGGCTGGTGACGGTATTGACAAAATTCCGTCGGTCACGAAGGGTCTGAAAACCTAACAGATCAAAGGCTAGTAAGGCTTTTGTATATTCTGTCTTCCAGGGAAGTCTTCGGAGTAGATCAAGGGAAGGAAAAGGGATATGATGAAAATATGCCAGAGGCTGCCGGACTTTTAATTTTTTTAGAAAATAACCAACCATGGAAAGCTGGTAGTCATGGACCCAGATAATGTCATTTTCCCGGTTCAGCTTTTTTATAGCCCGGGCAAATTTTTTATTTACTGCAACATATGTCTGCCAGTCTTCCAGATTAAACTTGCAATAGCCGAGAAGGTCATGGAGAAGTGGCCAGAGTGTGCCATTGGAAAAGCCCCAGTAATAGCGTTCAATCTCCTGCTGACTTAAAGGGATGCCCACCAATTTATATCCCTGTTCCGAGCCAAATTGATCAAGCAGTCTCTTTATTGGTGTTTTTCCACTGGTTCCAGGCCAACCGATCCAGAGACTTTTGCTTTCTTTTAATATCGGGGTAAGCGCGGTTATCAAACCACCTGAACCAGGCTGTATCCCCCACTGGTCGTTTTCTTTGCTGATAACAATTGGCAGCCTGTTGGAAACAACAATTAATCGCTTATTGAATTTTTGTTTTTGCTTTGCCATTATATTTTTGTGGAAGACCTGAACCAGTTGTGCAAAAAATCCAGTAACTCACCAGGTGGTGTTAACCAGCAATCAGCCAGTGTCTCCCGGTGAGTATCTCTTACAAGCACTGATAGCCCTTTCCCCTTTAAAGCCTTAAAAGCATCTTCGTCGGTGAGATCATCGCCCAGGTAAGCTATTATTGTATCCTGTGCACACTCATCAAGTATTTGTTTTATCGTATCTCCTTTATCTATTCCAGCGCATCGGAGTTCAAGGCCACCATCAAATGGATGAATTTCAAGACGCTGCCCTTCGGTGAGTGGTTTCCAGGCCGTGCCTACTTTTTTTTGAAGTTGCTCTTTAATTTCTTCTTTCAGCCCTCTCCAATGAAAAGCCAGGGAGGAAGTTTTTTGCTCACAATTGTTCTCATACCCATGTTTCCTGGCCCAGAGAAAAGCTTTTTGCAGATTGAGTGAACATGTGGCGGGAATTTTTTTTCTTTGCAGTGTGGTATCTGGCAGTAAACGTTCAAAACCGTGACCACCCCAGATTTCAGGAAGTTGTTCAAGACCAAGCAGGGATATAACATCCTTGATGTTGCGGCCACTGACAATGATCAAACGGGTTTTTCCTGATTGTTGAATCTTCTCCAGGATTTCACTTACGCCTGGATAAGGAAAGGCCTTGTCTCTCTTTTGGCGAAAGGGGGCCAGGGTGCCATCATAATCAAGGAGCAAAACTCTTTGTTTGGCAGTTTGCAGTGGTTGCCAAAAAGTTTCCAGGGAGCATAACCTCGGATCCTCCATTATGATTTTCCTACATTGATGCGCTCATCATCTCCGCTTGTAAGACCAACCATAAGAGTCAGATATTCGCGTATATGTCTGGTGATAAGAAAATTTTCTCGAACAAAACGTTTGGCACGCATGCCCATTTCCTCAAGTTTGTCTCTGCGATGCAGCAGGTATCGAGTTCTCAGTGCAGCACCTTCAGGGGTACGAACCAGAAAACCTGTATAATGGTCTATGACCTGAAGACGAATGCCGCCAGTATCACCGCCGATAACCGGCTTACCTTTCCACATGGCTTCTGAAACGGTCAGCCCAAAACCCTCCCTGATTGATTTTTGCAGAACGATATCAGATGCCCTTTGCAGGGCATTGATGGTACGGTTAGCATCGGCAGGCAGGAGGAGAACGTGAATATTTGGTGCTCCATTAGAAGCCTGTTTTACCTCGTTGAGCACAGCTTCCCCTTCCGGGTCGTCACTGGCACCGCCTCCTGCCAGGACAAGCTGCAGGGGGGTCAGTTTACTTGCCAACTTGTACGCCTCAATAACACCAACCGGATCTTTGAAGCGGTCATAGCGTGAAACCTGAGTTATCAGCGGCAGTTCAGGGTCAAGGTTGAACTCAGAAAAAACATTGTCAATTTCATGTTCCGGCAGCGGGCAATTTTTCTCGCTCAGCGGATCAATGCTGGGAGCAATTATATATTGCGGGTGGGGAAGAGGTTGAGCGAATTCCGGCAGGGAAAAGATGCTGGCATCATAGGGTATGATCCACTCCCGTAAATATTTCCACACATTCCGGTATGGTTTACTGGCATCAATATGGAAGCGCCATATCCATTTTCCCCTCCGCTTAGGAGTTAATTTTAACAGTGGAGCTGGTTGCGGGTCATGAATAAAGACAAAGTCAGCGTCTTTTAGCTTACTATTGAGCCTCTCTGCATTTTCCTTGTTTGTTTTTTCATAATTTCGCAGGAGTTTTTCAGAAATGGACTGGTTCATTCCCTGCAAAGCGTTATGGAATCCTTTGGTGCATTGGTAGAATTCCTGATTTCCGTTAATAATTTCCCAATCTGCATCAATGCCTAAAGCTTGTTTGAGCGGGATGAGCTTGTGGAGTATTTCAGCGACGCCCCCGCCTTCTTTGGTAGAGTTGATATGCAAGACTTTGGCCCCCTTGAGGGGAGCGGCCAGTTGCTCAAGCTGATGTATGACATTGGGACTGGTGACAGCCTCATATTCAGCCAGCATGTTTTGCAAGGACTGCTTGCTCTGCCTTTTCATTGTTCTCCTTTTTTCAAGAACTTCTGAAAAATATTACTGACATTGAGGCGTATCTCTTTTAAGGATGAAAAATAAGGGTCCATGCCGCAGAGGTTTCGTGTTAACTCATTAAACTCATCCCCATCAAAACCGTTCAGCCAGGATGAGAAATCGTCATGACGCTCCTCTGTCCTGTTGCGGGCATCAATAAAATGGTAATAGATACTTCCCGTGGATAATTTCTTAATTTGAGAAACCAATTCAGCAGGATGATCATAGCGAAGACCGGTATCAAAAATCACGATCTGAGATTTGAGGAAATGGAATTGCTGATCTGCTTTGGCCCAAGGTACATACTCGGATTCATCCAAATGCTGCTCAACAACTTCCACCATTTCCTGCCGCAATCCCTCCAGGTCTTTATAGTCAGTAGGAATTACCATACTAAGGTGTTCTGCCAGGGATTTATCATGAAGGCCACGGGAGGCCCAGGAGGCGAAATCATTATTATATTCCGGTTCATCAAATAATGCCCGGAGGAGGCGGCCCCAGAAGTGATGATAAATACTTCCCAAAGGCACATCTTTCAAGGCCACGGCAAATTCTTTCAGGTTTTGCACCTTGATTCCGGTGGCAATTGTGATGAGGGCGCAGTCTTTTACAGCAAAAGGAAGTTTTTTCTGAACATCACCAGTTGCATTCGTCATGAATAACTCCTGAAAGATGAAGAATTTTAAAAGTTAGTATAAAATTGTACCACAAATTCATTTGTTAGCAAGTTGAATGGGTGCAGCTGCGAACTGCTGCAGAAACAAAGCTTAAAAAGGAGGATAATTTGATACGATAACTTTTGAGAGAATTGTGCAGGAAATCAGGTGCGGCGGAACCATTTTTTTATCTCTGCTGCTGAAAACATCCGTACTACTGGTCTACCATGTGGACAATGGGTGAATGCCTTGCTTTCCTGCATGAGTTTAAGAAGCTGTTGCATTTCAACGGGGTTTAAATTATGCCCTGCCTTTATGGCTGCCTTGCAGGCCATTGATGCGAGAATGTCATCAAGCCTGGTTGCATCTTGTCGTTTTCTGCCTTCTCCGTGGTTATAATCGGAGCAGGAGAACTGTGTCAGGATACCTGTCAGAATTTCTTCGGGATCCAGGTGGCTTATAACAGAAGGTACAGCCTTGATGATAAAGTTGTCCCCTCCAAATTCCTCCACAAAAATACCGAACGCTCTGATCTCTTCACTATTTTTTTCAAGAATTTCTGCTGACTCAGGGGTCAGTTCCAGCATTTTTGGAAACAAGAGATTCTGGCTTTCCATCTGCTTGGAATTAAACTGTTTTTTGAGTTTTTCAAAAAGGATCCGTTCGTGAACCGCATGCTGATCAATCACCACCAGGAAATTTTCTTCACCTCTCCGTGCTTCACAGAGAAGATAGAGGTCCATGAACTGTCCAATGGGTTTGAGTGACTCAGGCACAAAGTCTGCAGGCATTTCAGTTTGCTGAAACGGAGCAGTGGGTTCAGCAGTTGCAGTGGGTTCGTTATACCGGGAAGGAGAGAAGTCTTTGTCTTTATCAAAAGGCGGGTAAACGACAGATTCTGTGGGTTCTGTTTTTACACTATCAGGGGAACGGTCCCAGAGCGTATGGCTACTTGCAGAATCGGTTTCTTTATTTGGGTGACTAACCTGTTCTGCTTTTCTGTCGTTCCAATTTGTATCACTGCCAAAAATTGAATGCTTAGATTGCTTTTGGAAACTTTCCATTGCAGACCGAACACCACTGACAATTCGGTGATGGATATTATTTGGTTGTTGAAACCTGATTTCCTGTTTTGTGGGATGAACATTTACATCTACTTCTTCATGTGCGAGGGTGACAAAAAGAACGCCGGCAGCTGAGCGGCCTTTCATGAGATAGCCTGAGAGCCCTTCTGTTACAGCATGTGCCATCATTCTGTCCTTAACGGCCCTGCCATTGACAAACAGTCTGAGCTTGGTCGAGGTGGCAAATGATTGTTCAGGGGAAAGCAAAAAACCCTCTACGGTAATATCATTATCTAGCTTGGATGACCGGGAGAGATCCTGGATCGGGATCAAAGGCTCAGAACTGTTTTTGGCGTAAAACATTTTTACCCTGTCTTCCAGGGTGTCAGTTGCGGCTGGAATATCCCAGATTATATTACTGTTGACAGTATATGTAATGCCAAGCTGGTTATTAGCCAGACAGTAATTTTTGACTATCTCTTCTATATGATGGAGTTCGGTTCTGGAGCTTTTGAGGAATTTTTTTCGCACCGGCAAGTTACCGAAGAGATCCTTGACTTCAACAATAGTGCCTTTGTTGCAACCGATTTCATGAATCTTTAAAACTTTTCCATAGCGTACTTCCAGGCGGGTACCCAATGGATCATTTTCAGTTCGTGAAGTGATAGTTATTTTTGAAACAGAACCAATACTCGGTATCGCTTCACCTCTGAATCCCAAGCTCCGGATGGCACTCAACCTGTTACTGTCGTTTGTACTTCCTCCCAACTTGCTTGTGGCATGCCGCTCCAGACAGAGCAGTGCATCGTCGCTATCCATGCCCATGCCGTCATCAATTACTTTAATCAGCCTGGTGCCGCTGCCTTCAATTTCTATTTGTATCTGGCTGGCACCTGCATCAATCGAGTTCTCAAGAAGCTCTTTGACGACTGAAGCTGGACGCTCAATGACTTCACCTGCAGCAATCTGATTGGCTAGATGTTCTGAAAGAATCTTAATCCTGGACAAGGTTGTCTCCGTGATGGGGGAAGCTATTGTTATTTGTGTTCTTGGACTGCATGATGTAAATAAATGTCCGGTCCCAGAGGGTCCGGCTTTGGCCTGCCATGTTTAATACAACAGGGACAAAGTGATAAGGGCACAGAGACACAAAGTTTTATATCTGAAAACTCTTAACCAATTCAACATTTTTTTTGAAAAACACCTACAGTATTAAATACTTTGTGCCTTTGTGCCTCTGTGCCTTGTATATTGAAAAGCTGGCTGGAAATTCGGCATAGTCAGTGAATTGTGACCTGGACCTGAGGAACAGGTTTTCTTTTTTAAATAAACTCAGTTTATTAAATTTATACTACAAATTTTCTTCATACAAGTGTGTCAGGGAATGGGTAAGGAAACACCAATACGTAATAAAAGCACGAAAATTCCTGTTGATAAGAGAAAATCTCCAGCAGTCAGGAAAAAAACCACAACTCAGGCCAAAAGGCGTAAGCCATGGAGTCATGTCGAGTGTACTCTTTTTCTTCTGGGGATCAGTCTGTTGCTCACAATTTTTATAGGTCTGACCCTATACCTTTTTATTCTGCTTGATATCCCTAATCTGAAATCCGTAAAAGATTATCAGCCCAAAATGGCATCCCTGGTACTTGACAGGGACCATAAAGTAATTAAGCGAATATATGAAGAAAACCGTCGAGTTGTATCCCTTGATATGATGCCTGAATTATTGCCCAAAGCTTTCGTGGCAGCGGAAGACTCCCGTTTCTACCAGCATCCAGGGGTGGATATCTGGTCAATTTTTCGGGCTCTGTTTCATAATATCCGGGCAGGGGCAAAATCCCATGGAGGAAGCACCATTACACAGCAGGTAACACGGTCTCTGCTTCTTTCACGGAAAAAAGTCTATTCCCGTAAGGTCAAGGAGGCAATTCTTGCCTACAGGATTGACACGGTGATGAGCAAGGATGATGTCCTCTATATTTACCTGAACCAGATTTATCTGGGCGAGAGAGCTTTTGGGGTGGAAGCAGCTGCAAGAACCTACTTTGACAGGAAGGTCAGAAATCTCACACTTGGGCAGATGGCCCTCCTGGCAGGCCTGCCCCAGGCACCAAGTCGTTATACACCCTTCAAAAATATGGAGTTGGCCAGGAACCGTCAGGCGTATGTTTTGAACAGGATGGCAGAAGAAGGATATATAACGGTTGACGAAGCCCGTAAGGCATATGAAGAGCCGATATCGCTTAACAGGAAACAGGATGATGCTCCTGGAGGGGAGTATTATGTCCAGTATGTAACAAACTATGTAAATGGAAAATATGGACAGGAATTGTTAACCGTTGGTGGGCTTACAATTTATGCCAGTATGGATCAAACTCTGCAGCAAAAAGCGGAAGCCTCTATACAGAGAGGCCTTGCAGCTTTCTCCGGAAAGAACGAAAAGGGGGGAAATCCTCAAGCCGCAATGCTGGTTATGGAGTCGGGGTCCGGCAAGGTTCGTGCTTTAGTTGGGGGAGCTGATTTTGCTGCAAGCCAGTTTGACCGGGCAATTCAGGCCCGGAGACAGCCTGGGTCAGCTTTTAAGCCTGTTGTCTATGCTGCAGCCCTGGAAAAAGGATTTACCCCTGAATCAATTCTTGTTGATGAACCTTTAAATCTTGCTGGAACGGGGCGGGGGAAAACCTGGCAGCCCAGGAATTTCGAAAATATTTATTATGGCCCGACTTCATTGAGCACGGGCCTTATTCATTCACGGAATATTGTGGCCATAAAACTGCTGCAGAAGGTCGGAATAGACAGGGTAGTCAAAATGGCCAGAAATCTTGGCATTCGTTCAAAGATAGAACCGGATCTTACTCTGGCCCTGGGATCATCCGAAGTGTCTCTTCTGGAGATGACCGGGGCATATACCCCATTTGCCAATAATGGAAGCTATACCCCGCCTATACTGATTGAGCGAATAATTGATAGGCATGGGAGTGTCCTGGAAGAAAATCTATCGCAAAAGGTTCGTGTCATGTCTGAGCGCACCGCAAAACAGATGGATCAGATGCTGCAGGGTGTTATAAATAAGGGAACGGGCAAAGAAGCCCAGGGGCTTAAAGTTGCAGCTGGTGGCAAAACCGGCACCACAGATAGTTATATGGATGCATGGTTTATCGGATATACCAAGGATTTTGTTACAGGGGTCTGGGTTGGACATGACAAGAAGACATCACTGGGCAAAGGAGCTTCAGGAGGGAAGGTTGCTGCTCCGATCTGGTTGGACTTTATGAAACAGGTGGAGTCAGGAGGAGCCAGCAATTAACTTATCTGGAAGATTGGCAGTTAAAAATTGATCTTGTTTCGTTTGCGTTCCCGGAAGAAAATCCTGATGGGAGTTTTATCAAGCTTTAACACCTTCCTGAAGGTATTAACCAGATATCTGTGATAGGAGAAGTGGATTGCCTTGGGATAGTTGCAGACAATAGCAAAGGTTGGAGGTCGAGTTGCTATTTGAGTTGTGTAAAGGAGTTTGATGCGTCTACCCCTGTGTAGAGCAGGGGGATGGGAAGCACAAGCATCCTGGAGTAGGTGGTTTAGTGGATTGGTAGAAAATTTCATGCAGAATTGTTCGTAAACTGATTCGATTACAGGTAATAATTTATTCACTCCTTTTCCGGTCAGGGCAGATACAGTTAAAACCGGAGCAAAACCTACAAACGGTGTAGCCATCTCTAAATCAGCCAGTATTTTTTTCTGCTCCTTGGCCCCGCCCTTGACAAGATCCCACTTATTTATAACCAGAAGACAAGCCCGTCCCCGCTCCTGGGTATAGCCGATGACCTTGGTATCCTGTTCTGTAATGCCTTCTTCGGCATCGATAAGTATCAAGGTGAGATCGCAGCGTTCCAGGGCAGCAAGGGCTTTTATGATGCTGAATTTTTCCAGTTTTTCCGTTGTTTTACCTTTCCGTCTTATTCCTGCTGTATCAATAAGCAGATAGTTTTTATTGTTTTTAGTTAGCAGGGTATCAATGGAATCTCTGGTAGTACCCGGGATATCTGAAACAACCATGCGCTCTTGGCCAAGCAGTTGGTTAATGAGTGAAGATTTTCCCACGTTCGGTCTGCCGAAAAAGGCAATGCGGACTGTATCATCAGGATGTAAAGAGCTTTCATCTGACTCTGGCAGAGAAGCAGCAAGGTTATCCAGCAGAGAACGCACGCCGTATCCATGCTCTGCGGATACCGGCCAGACTTCTTCAACTCCCAGCTCATAGAAAGAAGGTAAACGGCTTGCCTCAAGCTCTGGTCCGTCAATTTTATTGGCTACAAAATAAACCGGTTTGTCTGTTCTGCGGAGGAGGTCCGTGACTTCAAAATCAGTAGGGGTGATCCCTTCTTTTCCATCCATGAGAAAGAGGATTACATCCGCTTCCTCTACCGCCTGTAATGTCTGTTCCCTGATATTGCCAACCATGATATCCCTATCATCTGCTCGCTTGCCCTTCGCTTCAATGCCCCCGGTATCAATTAGAATAAAGGATTTCTCCTCCCATTCCACCCGCTCATATTGCCTGTCACGTGTGACACCGGAAGTGGGGTCGACAATGGCTTTACGGGATTTTGTAATCCGGTTAAACAGGGTTGATTTTCCCACGTTTGGTCGACCAATAAGGGCTACTATTTTGGCTGGCATAAAATTTGACATAGTTAACGCTTATATTTTTTTTGAGGTGAATTGTTTGGAACCGATTTTATGCCTGTATTTTAATCAGTAGTTGTAAAAAAGAAATCATTCTTTTGATCAAGCAGGTCCATGATCGTATGGGTCAACTGTCGTAAATGAGGGTAGTCCTTTGCCTCCGGCTGCGCAAGTCGCTGATGTAAAGAAAATGTTGCCGGCAGGATATATTGCCTGAAAAAACTTTTTTGTTTTTGGAATCCAAGAAAGGCATAAGCCCCCAATACCTGGAGATTTCGTTGCAGGGCAAGGTCGGGATACCCTTTTTTAAATGCCAGCTCGTCAAGACCGTATGTGCAAAGATGCTCTAAATAATGTTCAAGCAGTTCGTGCTGCAGTTGCTCAGGAAGTTCTGCGTAAGGGTCAATAAGCAGTGATGCAAGATCGTATCCAAGGGGACCGAGTCGGCCGCCCTGGAAGTCTATAATTCTTATTTTGCCATCAGAGACCATGAGGTTTCTTGATTGGAAGTCCCTGTGCAGGAAGTAGACAGCGGGTTGTCTGGATGCACGGCCAGCCAGCAGTTTGAACTCATCGGTTAATCCATTGGGGAAACTTTTAATACCAAGCAGGTCCCGGCAAAATGATTGCATGAAATAACTGGATTCTCTTTCCAGCATGAGTTTTTTGTCGTAACGTTGGGTATCCCAGCACCACTTCCTGTCAAAGCGGACACTGCCGGAAATTTGCATAAAGAGCAGCATCTGAATGATTTCTTTATAGAGCTCCACTACCTCCTGGCCCAATTGCTCCCCTGAATCCTTCTTTTTTTCCTGCAAAAGATCGTGCAAAAGTGTCTCGCCAAGATCCTCGAATAAAATAAAGCCGGAAATCGGGTCGAACCCATGGATTACAGGAACAGGTAGGCCTCTTTTTTTTAAATGACTGCCGATTTTGAAGGCAGCATGGGCTTCGGCCATTCCTTTTTGCGTATTTTCTTTATCCGGCAAAACCCCGCAGTACGATGTGGTTTCTGTTTTGATTTTAAAAAATAAACGGCTCGAACCGTCACCAGAAAGTGGGGCGATACGAACTTTATCAGTATCTTCAGCAAATCCTTCCTTTTGGAGAAAATGGAGGATTTGTTGTGTGTGATTTTGTTTGTTTGAATGAGTCATTTAAAAAGTGCGGATAGTGTGTAACATTAAGATAATTTTTCAGCAATCAGCGTTTAGTTTTAAGTTATAAGTGACTAAAGTGAGCTAAAGTTAAAAGACGTAATAACTAAACCTCAAGTTGGTTTCTTGAGCTTTTCAACTTTAGTCATTTATGCCCCCTTGCGGGGTACTTACAATTTTAGGCACTTTAGACACTTTCCCCCTTGGCCCTTCAAGCGGGTGTCACAATCGCATCTTTCATTACGCTTCCGGCAGGGACTAAAGCACCATCCCAGACAACGGTCCGCTGCAGGGTTGCTCCAGCCCCGATGGTCGCTCCTTTACCTATGCAGGCCCAGTCCAGGAGTTTAATCTCTTTAGCAATAGTTGCATGGTGTATTCCCACAAAAGGCGCTTCAGCAAGCGCTTCTCTGAGTTCTTCATAGATAGGGATTTTCTGTTCCAGCAAACCAGTGTGAAGCTGTAAGTAATCTTCCGGGGTTCCCATGTCAGTCCAGAAATGATCGGTGGCCAGGTGTGCTCTGATTGATCCTCCCTGTTCCAGTAATTTCCGGTAACATTCAATGATGCAATAGGGAGTATCGGAGGGAATGATTCGAAGTACATCAGGTTTGAGGACATGAATTCCTGTAAAAGCAAGGAGTTTATTCCAGTTTTCATGTCCTTCATGAGAACCGTTAAATCCTGTCACCATAAGTCTTTCATCTACTGCCACATCGTTGAAACGTGGATAATCATGCAGCACGAGAGTAACATCAGCCTTTGATTCACAATGGCTGCGATAGACCTCCTGATAGTCGACTGTATGGTAAATATCACCATTTACAACAAGCACCGGTTCATGGTTAAAATGGGGCAGTGCCATTCGCAATCCCCCGCCGGTCCCAAGTATTTTTTCTTCTTCCTGCAGGATACAATTTGTTTCGTGTTGCAGAGCTTCTTTTATCTGCTGCCGCAAATGATGCCCATTTACAATAATTTCAGAAAAGCCTGAGTTTCTGATCCGGTTAATTGTCAGATTCAGTAGCGGTTTATTAAGAATTGGGAAAAGTGGTTTGGGCCGCTTGAGAGTGAAGGGTAGAAGTCTGGTACCCAAACCTGCTGCCAGGATCATGGCTTTCATAGTATATGCTCAGAGTGTTGGAGATATCTTTTAGGGTTCCAGGAAGGATACAGTATATTTTTCAGAAAAGGGTAACTACGGAAATGGTCTCTAAAGAGAAAAGCTTTAATAAGACAGATCTCCTGTAACACTTTTTTCAACACCCACGATAACAATACCGGCATTGTCGGCTGCCTGGATAACAGCGTCCCTGTCAAAAAACAAGGCATATTCTGCTTCAACCGCAAGGACAGACGCCTTGACCTCCTTCATTGAGTCAATGGTCTTCATGCCTATTGCAGGAAGATCAAAACGAAGGTCCTGCTTGGGTTTTCTTAATTTTACCACCACGGCTTTTTCCTTGCCGAGGGTTCCACCTCTAAGGATAGTAGCATCTGTTCCCTCAATTGCCTCTACTGCCAGAACAGTTTGATTGCGCACCACGACACACTGACCGATATCAAGATTTCCCAAAGAGCGTGCTATTTCCCAACCATAAATAATATCAGCCATCTGGTCTTTTGTCGGCTTTTTTTTGGTAAGAATGCCTTTGGGGAAAAGGAGTTCAGGAACATAACCGGTTGAAGCCACAACCTCAATGCCGTCTTTTTCCAAACGATCAGCTACTGCACGCAGGATGGCATCGTCCTGTTTGATATTAATTTTATTCCAGAGTCCGAGTCCCTTAAGGTCGGGCCTGACATCCCTGAAAATATTGGTTTTGGTAATAGAGCCGATGAAGACGGTTTTCTTGACCCCTTCCTGTTTAAAAAAAGAAATAATTTTGCCGAGTTGTCCAAGTTTTACCCATTGGAGTCGTTCAACATGGTCGACAAGGGCTTCATCGGTTTCCCCTTGATGTGCTGCTGCATAACCCTTTAGTCCCTGGCTGTGGGCAGCTTTGGCAAACAACAGGGGGAATTGCCCTCCTCCGGCAATAATACCAATTTTATCTGTTTCAGTTTGTATCATTGAAATGAAAATTCTAATTGAACGAGATTATTAATGGGGTCATTTTAACAAAGGATTCAGTTTTAAATTTACTCTGGTCAGAAAGTGGTTCAGCCTACGGTATCAACTGTTCTGATCACGCCCTGTTTGCTGTTGCGGAAGAAGTCAATGAGTTGCTTAACCGGTTCGCAGTCGCTTATCTCGCTTGCTGCCTGCTCGATGGCTTCTTTCAGTAGTAAATTGGGGGACATGAAGATAATTTTATATGCTTTGTCGAGTTTTTGCAGAGTTTCCTTATCAAAGCCGTGGCGGCGAAGACCGATCTTGTTGATACCAGATACACGCATATCTTTCCGGATACCGCTTACAATGACAAAAGGTGGCACATCCTTGCTTATGCCGGAAAGGCCACCGATGTAAGAATATGCTCCAACTCTTGAAAACTGCTGTATGGCAACTAGACCACCTATGATGGCGTGATCTTCAATATGAATGTGTCCTGCCATGGTGACTCCGTTTGCCAGAATGACAGAGTTGCCGACAACACAGTCATGGGCAATGTGGACATACCCCATGAGTAAGTTGCCATTACCAAGGATAGTAAGTCCTTTGTCAGTTACTGTACCACGATGGATGGAAACATATTCCCTGATCTGGTTATTGTCTCCTATAACCAGATCGGTCTCCTCTCCCTTATATTTCAAATCCTGGGGCGGGGCCCCTATAGTGGCAAAGGGCCCGATCACATTCCCTGAGCCAATGGTTGTCGGCCCGGTTATAACCGTGTGCGGTTTGATCGTTGTTTCCTGGGCGATCTTGACCCCTTTTTCAATAATTACATAGGGGCCGACATTGACAGAGCTGTCGAGTTCTGCTCCAGGATCAATTATTGCTGTAGGATGTATGTTCATATTAATCACGGATTATTCATTATTATAGAGTTAGAAAAACTTGCGTTAGGTAAATGCAAAAACTTGCGTTAGGCAAATGCAGCCATAAATTGTGCTTCTGCAACAACCTTGTTTTCAACTTTTGCCGTACCGGCCATCTTCCAGATTTTTCCTTTCTGTTTAAGGACCTCCATTTCATAAATGAGCTGGTCTCCGGGAACGACCGGGCGGCGGAATCTGACCTTGTCAATGCCGGCAAAGTAGATAAGTTTTTCACCTATCATGTCCGAGTTGGAATAAAAGGCCAGGAGGCCGCCAACCTGGGCCATGCCTTCAAGGATAAGAACGCCGGGCATGATCGGTTCAGAGGGGAAGTGTCCCTGGAAATAGGGTTCATTCATGGAGACATTCTTTAATCCCACCATACTTTTCCCTTTCTCTCCTTCAAGTATCCGGTCAACAAGTAAAAATGGATAACGGTGTGGCAACAGCCGGATTATTTCTTTTATGTCCATGGTTGAAATATCACTTGCCATTCTTCTTCTCCTTCCTCATTACGTTTTGGGGTGTACTGTTATTGTGTAGCGTGCCTGTAAAGGGTGAAAAAAATTCTTCGATAACTTCTAATCCTGGCCTTCATTCGGGAAAATCTTCTCATATATTTTAACTATTTTTTTCTGCATGTCGCGCAGCTCGCCATAGATTTTTGGCAGTTTGGCAAAGATGATGCTGGCCTTTAACCAGTCCTTATGTGGTATAGCAGGAATACCGGAAACAATTGCACCTTTCGGTACGTTGGAATGGACCCCGGATTTGCCGGCTACCATGCTACCATCATCGAGGTGAATATGGCCTTTGACTGCTGACTGTCCACCGAGAACAACATTTTTTCCCAATGAGGCACTGCCGGCAATACCAACCTGGGCAACGATGATTGAATTTCCACCAATCGTTACATTGTGGCCTATCTGCACCAGATTGTCTATCTTGACGCCTCTCATAATATGGGTTTTTCCAAAGGTACCCCGGTCAATGGTTACATTGGCACCAATCTCCACATTATCATCAATCTGCACTGTACCTATATGTGGCCATTTGACATGGTTGCCGTTTTCGTCAGTGGCAAAGCCGAAGCCATCACTGCCGATAACAGTGCCACCATGGATGATGACTCCTGAGCCGATGGTGCAGGAATGATACACGGTTACATTGGGATAGAGTAAACAATCGTCACCGATTACAGCATCGTCGCAAATCACGACACCGGGATGTATAAAAACCCTTTTCCCCAGTTTAACCCTGTCCCCTATGGAAACAAAGGGGCCAATTGATGTTTCAGCAGGGATGTCGCAGTCGCTGCCGATATGTGCTTTGGGGCTGATACCGGTTGTCTGAAACGGTTTGGCCTGGAAAAAGTTCTGGATGATGGCAGCAGCAAGGTAGGGATTTGCAACCTTGATCACGGGCTTGTCGTCATAAGAAAGTGTCCGGGGTACGATAAATGCTGCACCGTGACTGTTTTTCAGTGTTTCGATACCTGCTGCTTTAACGAGGAATGCAATTTCACCGGCAACCGCCGTGGCCAGGTTGGCCAAACCATGTATAGCAATATCAGGATCTCCATGGAGTTCTCCGTCAACCATTCGGGAAAGTTCAGCAAGAGTTATATTTTTAGCAGACATAGGCAACTGTTTGAAAAATTAATATTGAGTTTATTTTCAGAAAGAAAAGAAAATACCTTGTTATGTGCAGCAATTCAAGGAATCAGTTGTAGAGAAATACTTCCTGTCGCAATTTATCAAAATAATTCAAGTCATCCTGCCATGAATTTTCAAGGTCCAGGATGCTTTCACCCTGTTCAAGAGCTCTCCGCAGGTTGGTATCACCTAAAATTAAATCCATGGGCAGACGCTCATATTCATACTCATAGGGAGGTTCCTTGTATTGAAAGGCTTCCGGGTAGAGAAGTGTAACAGCCTGCAAAAGGGCTAATGAGGTTTGATACGGGCGGAATGCAGCAGGGTCTGTGACATGGATCTGAAAGCCATGGCAGGCTTGCCCTGCCCATTTGTTGGAGGTGGGCTCGAATATGAGCGGCCGCAGGAAACAGCCGTTTAGATCAATACTCGCCTTTATTTTATTCAGGATTTCATTGCAATTAAAAAATGGGGCGCCAAACAGTTCAAAAGGGAGGCAGGTGCCGCGGCCCTCGGAAATATTTGTTCCCTCCCATATCACCTGGCCGGGGTAGACCAGGGATGTAGCA